>OJOI01000045.1_pt1 | contig 95797 bp, 76 predicted proteins | sample 1598061 | NCBI WGS metagenome assembly OJOI01 (sample SAMN01915224, study PRJEB22387) | human gut metagenome | isolation source: stool | host: Homo sapiens | place: USA
CAACTTTCAGTTTATAAGCATCATTACTTATATGAGAGTTCGGACGACCTAAAAAGGGGTCAATTATAGAGGATATAGGGCATGAAACTTCAGCTAAACTTTCAGATTGTAAGATTTCTGAATTATTAGCAGAGGTTCTCGGACAGCCTCCCCCTTATGCAAAAATGATGACATCCGGAGGTGGCGTAAATGGCTCGTTCTGCCACTTCGCAAGGTTAATTTTGGTAAATGTGTTAAGCCGCAAGGACACGACGAGATTGGCGAGCGCCCATCTGTAGCGTGCTATGTGTTTGAGCCAACAAAAAAGCAGCATCGTGGCCAGCGCCGTCCTTATTTGCGTCTCCACGGCGTTGCGGAAAGTGCCGATGAAACTCTTGATGCGCAGTAGCTGCTTGAGGTTGCGGAAGAATATCTCTATTCCCCACCGCGCCTTGTAAAGTGCGGTTATGGTGGAGGCGGAAAGTGTGAAGTTGTTGGTGAGCAGTTCTTCCACAAAGCCGTGTTCTTCGTTCCACACGGCGATTCTCAGATGGCAAAATGTCAGAAATCATGCTTAAATAACAATAAAAACGGAAGAGAATGGCCATTATCTCATTAAAAATTTGTAACTTTGCGCCCATGAATGTGCGCATGAAGGAAATCACGCTCACATCTTCGACTAAAGACCCAAAGAGCCAATAGGCTAACAATATACGGAATCCCCTCGCAGTGTATGCAAAGGTTTGGTCGCCTGTCGAGACACTGCTTGGGGTTTTTTTACTCTACAGAAGGTTATGAGTAGTAAGTTTTTTAACAACTCTCCAGAAAACACCCTTTTCGACAAGTTTAAAGGGATTGCCGAAGGAATGCCTAACTTTCATTCCTTTCTCGCAGTCGTTGGCTATTTCCGTTCATCTGGTTACTTCAAACTACGCAAAGAATTGGCAAACGTACAAGATATAAAGATTCTTGTAGGTATAAATATAGATAGCATCTTCAGAAAACATAATCAGGCGTTGCTGATGCTTGATGGTGATGATGAAGCCAGAGAGATTTACACAAAAGATTTCATTCAAGATGTAAAAGAGGCTCAATATTCACCCGATGTTGAAGAGGGCATTCTTCAGCTTTGTGATGACATTGTTTCTGGAAAGTTACAGATGCGTATTCACAAGTCAAAAAACCTTCATGCTAAATTCTATCTGTGCTTACCTCAGAACTTCAGCCCAAATACGGACGGATGGGTATTGATGGGGTCATCTAACATTTCAGATTCTGGATTAGGTATAACTCAGCCACCTCGATATGAGCTGAATGTTGCAATGAAAGACTACGATGATGTAGCATATTGCAAGAATGAGTTTGAAACGCTTTGGAACGAGGGAATACCCATTACAGCAGAAGATATTGAGCGTATTCGTAAAAAGACCCATCTGGAGAGTCTTCCTACTCCATACGAAATTTTCATTAAGGTATTGATTGATGCTTTTGGCAATCAGGTTGAAGATGACTTTACACTGGAATTGCCTAAAGGCTATATGCAATTGAAATACCAAAACGATGCCGTTATTCAAGGTTTTCAGATGCTAAAGGAGTATAATGGCTTTTTCCTTGCCGATGTCGTTGGTACAGGAAAGACCATCGTTGCTGCCATGATTGCCAAACGATTTGTTGAGGAAAACGGCAAGAATACTAAAATTCTCGTCATATATCCTCCTGCTGTAAAAGAGAACTGGCGTGACACTTTTAAAGACTTTACTCTCACTAAGTATACTCAATTCGTTACAAACGGCAGCTTGAACAAAATCATTGAAGGAAGCGACAATTACGATGGGCCAGAAGAATTTGATCTTGTGATTGTTGACGAGGCACATAATTTCCGTACAGACACGTCAGGTAGATATGATGACTTACAACGCATATGTAAGGCACCACGTGTTAATGATGGATTGATTGAAGGTGTTCAGAAAAAAGTTATATTGTTGTCTGCCACACCACTCAACAATCGTCCCGAAGATTTCCGAAATTTGATTCTTTTATTCCAGAATGCCCGCAAACCGACCCTTGATGGAATAACCAATATTACAACGTTATTCCAACCTTGGATAAAACAATATAATGACCTTATGCGCAAGCGTGGCAAGACTGATAACAGAGAAATAACCGATGCTGCAGATAAGATTTATGAGGAAATGCGAACAAGAGTACTTGATAAGATCCTTGTTCGCCGTACTCGTAAGAATCTCTGGAACAACGAAGAATATAAAGCAGACCTCATACGGCAGGGCATCCACTTCCCCAATGTAGAGCAGCCCAATGAATGTATATATCAACTGGACGAGGAACTGAGCGATCTTTTCTACGATACCATCACTATTCTTACCGATACACCTGATGAGGATAACCCTAATGGTGTAGGCCTACATTTCGCAAGATACCGTGCCATTGAGTACATCATTGGCGAAAAGGCAACAAAATATCGCAATGCCATACAGTTTGCGCGTGTGTTCTCTGGTATCTTTCGTGTTCATATGGTTAAACGACTTGAAAGCAGTTTCTATGCTTTCAAAAAGTCGTTGCATACGTTCTTGCGCATCACTAATGACATGATTAAAATGTGGGATGAAAACAATATCCTTATCGCGCCTGAAATTGATGTAAAGGGGATGATGGCAAACGATGTGGAGTTTGATGTCATCATTGAGAAAGCACTCAACCATGGTTATGACAAAGAGGATATTTTGTTTACTCAGGTAGACTTCAACCCTGAATATATAAAGAAACTAAGGGAGGATGCAGAAAAACTTGAAAGACTAACAGCCCTTTGGGACAAGGTAGAGAAAGACCCAAAGTATGACCTTTTCAAGCTATATCTTGAAACGGAACTCATGAGCCAAAAGGGTCATCGCAATGGCAAAGAAGTTGAACTAAATAAAGAAGGTAAACTTGTTATCTTTTCTGAAAGCGTTGACACCATCAACTATCTTGGTGACAAACTGAAAAACGAATTGCACCGAACTGATGTTCTTGTTGTAAGTGCTTCTAACAGAAAAAGTGTGTTGGATGATATAAGGGCCAACTTTGATGCCAACTTCTCAGGCCAGAAAGAAGATAACTTCAATATCATCATATCTTCGGACGTGTTGGCAGAGGGCGTTAACCTGCACCGTTCCAATGTAATTGTCAACTATGACTCTCCATGGAACGCAACACGTCTCATGCAGCGTATTGGCCGTGTAAACCGTATAGGTTCCACTTCCGACCACATATATAACTACATGTTTTACCCATCGAAGGATGGTGATAAGCAGATACAGCTTTATACCAATGCTCTCATCAAATTGCAAGGATTCCATTCTGCCCTCGGTGAAGATGCCCAAGTGTACTCACGTGAGGAAATGCTGCGTGAATTCCAACTCTTCGACGATAAAGTGCGTGACAACGTTGACAAACAATTGGAACTTTTGCGTGAGATACGTGAGCTTTATGCAAAAAACAGAGAGCTTTATAACAAAATAAAGACTTTGCCTTTCAAGAGCCGGACAGTACGCTCAGCGCAATACCGCCCCCAAGATGTTGCGTCCCAGTCAACCGTTGTGTACATTACCACTGGGCAACGGTCACGGTTTTATCGTGTAACGGGCGGTGAAGCCCCTGTACAGATAGAGTTCTTACAAGCGGCAGAATGGTTTCGAGCTAAACAGGATGAGCCGACTGGCAACATGGAGGCAGTAAAAGAAACGCACTATAAGCACGTTCGCAAAGCTTTTGCAGCCTACGAGCAAGAGGCCTCGATAGTAGAGACCACTGAAATTTCTATTGCCGAGAAAATGAAAGACAAGAACGCTATCACAGCTTTGGCTTTCTTGCGTGAAATGAAGCGAATGTTTGCATCTGACGACATATTCAATAAACTCCAAGTAATAGAAGAGTACGTCAACGAAGGCATATTCTCTAACCTTACATTAAGCCTGAACAGGTTGAGCCGTGAACTGAACAAACAAAAGAAAACGGCTCAGGCCGTTACACTTAAACCGATGCTTTCAATGCGATTGGAGGGTCTATATGACCATTACTATATCAGCAAGGAAAGGCAAGAAATAGAGAATCAATATCAGCAGTCAGAAATTATCACCTCTGAAACATTTGAGTAAAACCCTATGGCATACACAGCAGAACAACTCAGGACTTTATTTCAAAATAAGTTCAACCAGAACGAATGGACACAGTTTCTAATCAGTTATATTGGTGCACAAACTATTCGGCAAGTGCCAGAACAATTAGAACTTGACCCATCAGAAGGCAAAGGTTATTACCTTGGGCAGAAAACCACAACTGGCAATCATGAAATAGGCTTGTTCTATGTTCAGACCTATTCGTCAGTCAGCAATCGCCGTGTAGGATTACGTCAGATTGTAAAACCATATCTTCGCTATTTGGTGGATGCCGCATTGGTCGTTTTTGATGATGGCAATAAATGGCGGCTTTCTTTTGTCTGCGACATTAAAGGAGAAAGCACTTCTCCTAAACGATATACATTCGTCTTTGGAGAAAGAGGCAACTATTACAATACAGCAGTCAGTCGATTTATTGACTTACAGAATAAGGAGGTAAACTTCGCGAACCTGATGGAAGCGTTTTCTGTAGAAGCTTTGTCTAAGGATTTCTACACAAAATTGTATTCTTGGTATCAATGGGCATTGTCAGATGAGATTAATGTAACTTTCCCCAATAATCCTGATACTGAAAAGGATGACAGGGAGAATATGAATGTCAAGTTAATTCGACTTATAACACGCTTACTATTTGTTTGGTTCATTAAGCAAAAAAAATTAGTGCCTAACAGTATTTTTGAAATAGCACAATTGAAAAACATTCTGGTAGATTTCGACCCTTATGCATCTGACAATGGCAACTATTATAACGCTATTCTGCAAAACCTTTTCTTTGCTACACTTAACTGCGCAATCATAGACGAAGATGGTAATTCCCGTCAGTTTGCCGCCGCAAAGTCTGCTCGTGATACTCGTAACTTATACCGATATGCAGAAATGTTTAGCATCTCAGAAGAAGAGGTGATAAAAATATTTGCCAAAGTACCCTTCCTTAATGGTGGACTCTTTGAATGTCTGGATAAACCCAAAGGATTGTATTTAAAACAGGAACAGGATGTTCTATATGATGGATTTAGTCGCAATGCGACTCGTTCATCCAACGGAAATTTCAAGTATCGCGCATTTGTCCCTAATGTCCTATTTTTCAACGATGATGATAATCAGCCAGGTCTTATTAATCTTCTGAATCAGTATAATTTCACGATTGAAGAAAACTCACCCACAGATGCAGTCATATCACTTGACCCAGAATTGTTAGGACGTGTTTTTGAAAACCTTCTGGCAGATTTTAACGAAGAGACACAGGAGTCAGCTCGCAAATCAACAGGATCATTCTACACACCTCGTGAGATAGTTGATTATATGGTCGATGAGTCGATTAAGAATTATCTTCTTGGGAAAGGCAATTTAGACATTGATGCGAACAGCCTTAACGAATTGCTTACAAAGAAAAACGTACCAGCTCATTGGGATTCCAATACATGCCATAATGTCGCAGATGCTCTCAAGAACATCAAAATACTGGACCCCGCTTGTGGCTCTGGAGCGTTCCCTATGGGTTGTCTTCATAGGATAGTAGAACTTGAAGAATTACTATACAAGGGTAGCATAGACCGATACAAACTTAAATTAGCAATAATAGAAAATTGCGTCTATGGCGTAGATATACAGCCTATTGCCATGCTTATTTGTAAGTTGCGTTTCTTTATCTCGCTTATTTGCGAGCAGACAAATGTGGATTTCAATAGTCCTGAAACGAACTTTGGTATTAACACTTTGCCTAATCTTGAAACAAAATTTGTTGCTGCAAATTCTCTCATCAGTGCAGACATTAAGAACTTTGAAAATGACTGGACGGCAGATGCAGAGTTATATCAATTAAAAGATGAACTTCTCAATATACGCAATGAACATTTTCTTGCCAAGGGAAGAAGGGCTAAACGGCAGAGTCAACGACTGGACGAAGCAAAGCGAGAAGAAATAATGACACATATCGTCAATTTCGCAACTCTGCCTGATAACTCTTTGATTGAGATTTGGCAGAAAGAGATTGAACGTTTGAAAATTGAACTAAAACAATACGAAAAAGAAATCTGGGTAGATAGGACAAGGCCAGTAGAAGTGACTCTCTTTGGGGTAGTTGAGACACCTAATTCAATTTTTCGCGAAGATATTAATAAGAAAAAACGCGATGAGATTAATTCCCAGATACGTACTCTAACGAGTAATATTAAAAAAGAAAAGAGTAAAAGTGAAATTATTGGTTTTGAAGCTGCTGTAAAACAAATTACAGAGTGGAATCCCTATGACCAGAATTCTGTATCTTCATTTTTTGATCCAGAATGGATGTTCTGTCTTAAAGGGAAATTTGATATTGTAATAGGTAATCCCCCTTATATTTCAACAAAGGGAGTCAAAGAAGATGACAAAAAACGGTATGAGAAGGAATTCGGATTCTCTGATGATACATATAACTTATTTACCTTCAAGGGACTTTCTCTTTGTAAGGTAGGTGGTTCATTAAGTTATATTACTCCAAAGACTTTTTGGACTACACAGACAAAACGCAATATGCGAGACCTCATTCTGTCAAAACGAATAGACTATATCTTTGATACCGCTAATCCTTTTGAAGCCGTAATGGTTGATACTTGTATCACCCAGACTACAAATCTCCCCATGCCAAAAGAGCATAAAGTTCGCTTCTTCGATGGGACTAAAGACCTTGCGGCTCCGATGCAATATGCCCCTATTAAACAAAGTGTGTTTATTAACACACAAAATTCTGTAATCTTTAAACCTACAGACCTTAATCTGCGTATATATGAGTTGTACGGGAAAAAGGTTAAAAAGCTGTTTGATAAATGGTGGAATAAGATAGAAACATCAAAAAAAATTGCAAAAAACCAAAAGGAGCTTGAAGCCTACCGTGCCAGTTTGAAACCTGGTGATGTTGCCCTACTTGGCTGCTTGACAGAAGGAGGACAGGGGCTTGCTACAGCGAACAACGGAAAATATATCGCTGTTCGTCGTTCTACAAAATGGGCAAAAAACATCATGGAATCACGTTCAAAAAAATTAGCTGAAGCTATGAAAAAGAAAAAAGTGCGTGTTCCACAGATGGAAAACTTCGCAAACGAGAAGGATTTTCTTGATTCACTTTCAGAAAAGGAGATTGCTACACTGTTTGATTCTCTAAAGGAACAATATGGACGAGATATTTTTGGCCAAGGATATATCTATAAAATTATAGATGATAGTGAGTTAGCTGACGTTGATAACTTGACGAAAGAAGAGAAAGAGAACGGCATTGATACATCAAAGAACTATTATGTACCTTATGACAAAGGAGATAAGGATGGAAATAGGTGGTATCTTGAAACCCCATTTGCCATTGCATGGTCTAAAGAGAACGTCCAGTTTTTGAAGACTAATTCTGGCAAGAAAGGTGAAGGTATGCCTGTTGTCCGCAACCCTCAATTCTATTTTAGGGAGGGATTTTGTTGGATAGATGTTAACTCTACCTATTTGAAGGCACGAATCAAAGCTAATGGAGTGTTCGACGTATTAAGCATGAGCCTTTTTACGATGACAGAACTACCTGACTGGTATTATGTTAAAATTATAAACTCAGAGTTTATAAGCCTGTATGTAGATAACTTCATCAATAACACATCTCATTTCCAGATTAATGATGCTCGTCAACTGCCAATAATTATACCATCGCCTCGTGAATTAGAAATATTCAGAGAAATCAGCGAAGTTTCTATTGCTGCTAAGAAAGCCATTTTTTCTTCTGCAATATCGGCAGAAATTGCAGAAGAAAAACTTAATGACAAGCAATTTGAGCTTAACAAGGCTGTACTCAAATTATATTCGATATAGTGACAGCACAGCTTTATCAATCTCTTTCTCGACAAGTAGCAAATTAGTGTCAATATAGTCTGCTTCAGAGTCTATCTCTAAAGCAGATTTTTTGATGCTAATAGCTTCGTCTACAAGTAATTAAAACACTTTGAGTTGTTCTCTTTGGGGTAAAACAATCGGTATCTGCCTAATGTCGTTGATTTGTATATTAACCGTACAATTCACAAACTCACGATAATAATCAAATATTAGATTTGAATTTAGCAGACCTTATGAACTTACTTGATAGTTCCGCCATAATCGGCATTAAAGACATCGAGCCGACATCATTCACTGATGCAAGCTTTAATTTTGCCTTCAATAATCTTGCTTTAGGATTGAGTACATTGTTCCAACAAAATCCCTCCTTCTTTAAAGATGATACAACTTCTCAACGTATAAGTCAACTTCTTTTTGTATGGTATCAAGCGATTCGTTTGCTAATACATCACCTTTCTTTATCCGAATAGCTTTCGTAACAAACTTTATAGCCTGTTCGTTCTCCTCTTTTTGAGGGATAACGATTGGTAACTGTCGCGCATCGTTTATTTGGAATGTCTGAGTATTGTTAACGAAATTATCAACGTAATAGCTGATAAAAGTAGAATTGATAAGAGTAATGATATAGTCTTCTTCAACTAAATCAGAAACTCCGAAAATGCTCATACTTTTAACATCATGGATGCTTTTTTCTTTTTTGCGACATTTCAAAAACGTTGTATTTATATCACTCCAGCACAATCCCTCCCTAAAGTAGAACGAATACCCTTGGTATCGAGCTTTAGGATCAGTCTTCAAAAACTGGACACTATTAATAGATTCCTCTTTCCCATCTACCATTAACAGATTTTGTTGGCAATCTAATTTCAGTATATGCAAGATACCTGTATAGTGTCCCTCTTGCAACCTTTATCTTCTTAGCAATAGTTGGTATGCTATAACCTTCGGACAACATCTTTAATATGAAATCATGCTTTGCCAAACATTTGGAATTGAGTTGGTTATTCCTTCTCCCATAACCTCGTCCTATTTGTTTTCCTTCTGATTTCAACCTTGCCAAAGCCTCTTTGGTGCGCTGACTGATAAGATTACGTTCTATCTCAGCAGACAGCCCGAAAGCAAAGGCAAGGACTTTGCTCTGAATGTCATCGCCCAGGCGGTAGTTGTCCTTGATAGTCCAAACACGGCACTCCTTGGTCATGCAGATATTCAGTATTTCCATAATCATAAAGAGGTTCCTGCCCAGACGTGACAACTCACTACAGATGATGATGTCATCCTTGTGGACTTTCTTCAAGAGATTACCCAACTGCCGCTTAGTGTAGTTTTTTGTGCCGCTGATAGTTTCCTCTATCCAGTCGTTAATGACGATGTTCTGTTTTTCGCAGAACTTGTTAATCTCAAAGCGCTGGTTCTCAACCGTCTGCTTGTCACTGCTTACTCTGATGTAACCGTAAACCATTATTTTCGTCTTATATTAAGTTGAACATATACTTAATAACGCGAGTTTGGGATAAGCGTGGACTGAAAAGCGCGATTCGGATGCAGACAAGGTGTTGGGCGACCATGGGCGTGGTCGCCTGATACGCTTTTGAGAAAAATGGGATTTGGACTATTGCCAAATGGTGAGCTGACCGTCTGAGTTCGGCACCTCGTAGTCGAAGTTGACTGCCAGTTTGGACTGGAAGAAGCAGTACGTCCCCATTGCTGCGAGCAGGTTCATCAGAAAGTTGTGCACGCTGCGGTGCCGTGTGTGCACAAGCTGCGCCACGTTTTTAAGCATGTCGTTCACGGTCTCGATGATGCTCCTCTTGCGCAGCATTATCTTGTCATAAAGAGGCATCAGTCGCTGCTTCATGTTAGAGCGCAGCCCTGTCACCACATGTATCCCCTCACTCCAAAGCTGTCCGAAAAGCGACTGTGATATGTAGTCTTTGTCGGCGTACAGTTTGCCGAACGCCCTGTCTGTGAGCGTGTCAATGACCGCGTCGTTGCGGTCGTCGACATTGGCGCGAGTGAGCACGAAGTTGGCAATCTCGCCTTTCTCGTTGCACAGCAGGTGCAGTTTGAACCTCTATTACCACCCATGGTGCTCTTTCCCTTCACCGGCGAAGCCCTTGATCACTTTCATGCCGTACTACCGCTTGTTGTGGATGACCGGGATGCACGTGCTGTCGACAAAGCTGATGCCCGTGCACTCCCCAAAACAGGACAGGCGAAGGAACATGGTCAGTACGACGAAGCAGCGAGGCATCACCTCGATGAAGCGGTTGTACGAGAAACGCTTCGGGAACAGGTCCTTCCAAAAACCGCACACGCTGGTCAAATAGTGCTTGAAATTGCGGTAGGAGTTGAAGTGGAAACAGATGAGGATTGTGAAAACCTCGGCGTCCGACATCTTGCGCCTGCGACGGCGTTTTGGGGCATCCGGTGTTGATTGAACAGCGTTTTTTGCCATCTCTGCATCAAATTCTTTGCAGAAATCATCGGCAATACAAAAAAATCTGTAACTTTACTCTCGGTGATTATGATTTGTAATTGTTTTACTCATACCATTAAATTACTAAAATTCAATTAATTCGCCGAACAAATCGGCGACTATTTCAGTCGCCGATTTCCTTTTTTTACCATTTTTTCAAACGCCTCTTATCCCGAACTCGCGTTTAGAAATTATAGTATTTCAAGGGCTATTGCGGCGCAGGCTTCGGCGTCGGCGAGGGCGTGGTGGTGGTTTGTTAAATCGTAGCCACAGCGGGCGGCAGTTACGTTAAGGGTGTGCTGACCTTTTGGCCAGACTTTGCGCGAGGCTGCGCATGTGCAGTAGAAATCGTAGTCGGGATAGTCCATTTGATAGACGCGGAAGACGGCTTTCAGGCAACTTTCGTCAAACGACTTGTTGTGTGCTACCAATGGCATATCTGCAATCATGGGCTCTATCTGTTTCCACACTTCGGGGAAGATTGGCGCGTCTTCCGTGTCAGTGGCGCATAACCCATGCACCTTACTGCACCAGTAGTTGTAATACTCTGGTTCGGGTTTTATGAGAGAGTAGTATTTGGCCACAATCTCACCACCTCTAACAATGACCACGCCAACAGAGCAAACGGATGAGCGCTCACTATTGGCTGTTTCAAAATCTATTGCTGCAAAATCTTGCATGGTTAATCAATGTTGTGATTATTAATTTTTATACAAATATAGCGATTTTGGTGCAAAGATATTGCCTGGGTGTGGCTTTTTCGTTCACACTTGCTCGTGCCTGCAAAAAAATATGCGGATTGCGCTAAGGAAAGTGGGGATTGGCAAAAATCTGTGAAAAAACATATTTTTTCATAATTAGGAGTTTAAATATAGTGGATAATTGGTCAATTTTTAATAATTTTGTATTCTATTTTGCACAAATAGGCAGACTTGGTTGATTCACATACTGTTTGCTATAATATAGAGTCACGCCAAACAATGCCGAATTAACAAAACAAATATGGCTGATAAGAAACAAATTAAATCTGCTCTCATCTCCGTCTTCCACAAAGATGGTCTTGAAGAAATTTTAAAAGAGTTAAACAACAACGGTGTGAAATTCCTCTCTACTGGAGGTACTCAGAAGTTCATTCAAGAACTTGGCTACGAATGTGCAGCCGTTGAAGACCTCACAAGCTACCCTTCAATCTTGGGTGGCCGTGTAAAGACTCTTCACCCAAAGGTGTTCGGTGGCATTTTGAACCGTCGCGACAATGAGAGCGACCAACAGCAAATTGCCCAATACGATATTCCTGAAATCGACCTCGTGATTGTGGATTTGTATCCATTTGAGGAAACCGTGGCAAGCGGTGCCGACGAATCGGCAATTATCGAGAAAATTGATATAGGTGGCATTTCACTTATTCGTGCTGCCGCTAAAAACTACAACGATGTGGTGATTGTGGCTTCCAAGGCGCAATACAAACCTCTCGTGAACGCACTTAAGGAAAACGGCAATGCCGAAACCACTCTGGCTCAACGCCGCTGGTTTGCTAAAGAAGCGTTTGCAGTGTCGAGTGCCTACGACAGTCACATTTTCAACTATTTCGACGAAAACGAAAACAGTGCGCTTCGCCTTGCTGTGAATGGCAGCAAATCGCTCCGCTATGGTGAAAACCCTCACCAAAAGGGATTCTACTTTGGCGATTTTGATGCGATGTTCACCCAGCTCCACGGCAAGGAAATCAGCTACAACAACCTGCTTGACATTGATGCGGCTGTGAATCTGATCAACGATTTCGACGAAACCACTTTCGTGATTATGAAGCACAACAACGCTTGTGGCTTGGCTTCAAGAGAAAAGTTGGTTGACGCATTCAATGCCGCTTTGGCTGGCGACCCTGTAAGCGCTTTCGGCGGTGTGCATGTCACCAACCGTGAAATCGACGCAGCCACAGCTGAAGAAATGAACAAGGTGTTTATTGAAGTGTGTATCGCTCCTGGCTACACCGACGAAGCACTCGCAATTTTGAAGCAGAAAAAGAATCGTGTGATTCTCGTGATGAAGGATTTCAAGGTTCCTGCTATGCAATGCCGCACAGTGCTCAACGGTGCTCTCGTTCAAGAGCGCGACACACACGTTGAAACCCCTGAAGAGCTTCAACAATGCACCACTAAGGGCGTAACACCCGAACAAGTGGCCGACTTGCTGTTTGCCAACAAGGTGGTGAAGCACAGCAAGAGCAATTCGATTGTGCTTGCTAAAAACAAAATGCTCATTGCAAGCGGTGTGGGTGAAACCTCACGCGTTGACGCATTGAAGCACGCTATTGAAAAGGCCCACAACTTCAAGCACGACCTGCACGGAGCTGTGATGGCAAGCGATGCATTCTTCCCATTTGCCGACTGTGTGGAAATCGCACACAAAGAAGGCGTAGATGCAGTGATCCAACCTGGTGGTTCGGTTCGCGATGGCGAAAGCATCGACTACTGTAATAACAACGGAGTGGCAATGGTCATGACAGGCTACCGCCACTTCAAACACTAAAATATTTAAAAGACAAGAAAACACGACTATGGGATTTTTCTCATTCAGACAAGAAATAGCTGTCGATTTAGGTACAGCTAACACGATTATTATCCACAAAGATAAAATCGTGATTGATGAGCCATCTGTTGTCGCTCAAGATGCCAAGACTGGCAAGATGATCGCAGTTGGTGAAAAGGCTCGTGAAATGCACGGCAAGGTACACGAAGGCATTCGCACCATTCGTCCATTGCGCGATGGCGTAATCGCCGACTTTAATGCCGCCGAAATGATGATTCGTGGCATGATTAAGAAGGTGAGCAGCAAAAATGGCTGGATGTCGCCTTCGCTCACTATGGTTGTATGTATTCCTTCAGGCTCTACAGAAGTGGAAATTCGCGCCGTTCGCGACTCAAGCGAGCATGCTGGCGGCCGTGAGGTATATATGATTTACGAACCAATGGCAGCCGCCCTTGGTATTGGTCTTGATGTGCTTGCTCCTGAAGGCAACATGATTGTTGATATAGGTGGTGGTACCACTGAAATTGCTGTGATTTCGCTTGGTGGTATCGTGAGCAACAAGAGCATTCGTATCGCTGGCGACGACCTCACAGAAGACATTATGGAACACATGCGCCGTGCGCACAATGTGAAGGTGGGCGAACGCACAGCTGAACTTATCAAAATCAACGTAGGTTCTGCCCTTACCGAACTCGACAACCCACCCGAAGACTTCGTGGTACATGGTCCTCACCAGATGACAGCCCTCCCAATGGAAGTGCCCATCTCATACCAGGAGATTTGCCACTGTCTTGAAAAGTCGATTTCAAAGATTGAAGCAGCTGTGCTCAGCGCATTGGAGCAGACACCTCCTGAACTGTATGCCGACATCGTTCGCAACGGTGTGTACTTGGCTGGTGGTGGCGCATTGCTCCGCGGTCTTGACAAGCGCTTGCAAGACAAAATCGGTATTCCTTTCCACGTGGCAGAAGATCCACTGCACGCTGTGGCTAAGGGTACGGGTGTGGCTTTGCGCAACATCAAGCACTTCAAGTTCTTGAAACAATAATAAGAAACAGAATATCATTTCGCACGGGAAGGCAACGATTCGTCATTGCCTTCTTATGCGTATCTATAGGTATGCCCTTTCACACTTCAGCAAAATGCCGATGTTATGAATAATCTACTCCAATTTTTAGTTAAGCATATTCCGTGGTTTGTGTTTATCATTTATGTGATAATCAGCTGCATACTGCTTTTTAGCAACAATCCGTTTCAGCAAAGCGTTTACCTTTCGTCGGCGAATGGTATCAGTGCCACCGTGTATGAAGGTTACAGCGGTGTGTCGTCATACTTTGGACTGAAATCGGTGAACGAGGACTTGCAGGCACGCAACACGGCATTAGAGCTTGAAGTTGCTCAACTTAAAAAAGCAATCCACAACTATCAGTTGCAGATTCCCGACACGTCGGGCATTCTTGAAAGAAGTGGACGCAACTTTTCCTACGTGGTGGCGAATGTGATCAGCAACAGTGTGGCTCAACCAGCCAACTTCATCACCATCGACCGTGGTAGCGACGACGGCATCGTGCCAGAAATGGGCGTAGTCGGTCACAACGGCGTGGTAGGCATTGTGAACGTGGTGGGCAAGCACTCGGCACGCATCATCTCGCTCATCAACCCCTACACTCGCTTGTCGTGCAAGGTGAAGAAAAACAGCAAATTCGGCACTCTTATCTGGAATGGCGAGGATTATCGCTACGCCACATTGACCGAACTTCCTCGCGACGGCAGATATGCTAAAGGCGACAGTGTGGTGACCAGTGGCTATTCTTCATTGTTCCCCGAAGATATAATGGTGGGCGTGATAGTGGGCGAAGACAAGGCGATGTCGAGCAATTTCATGGCTATGAAAGTGAAATTGAGCACCGACTTCTCGCAACTGAAGAATGTGAGCGCACTCAACAACAAGATGCGTGTGGAACTGAAGGCTTTAGAGACGAAAGACAATAATCCAAGCGGCACAAAGAAGGAGGAGAAAAAGTAATGGCAAAAACTACTGTTCAATTTATCATACTGTTTGTGATATTGGTTTTGGTGCAAGTGATTTTCAGCAAAATCATGCTGTTCAATGTAGCCACGCCAATTATCTTCATCTATTTGCTGCTTCGATTGCCTATCGGCTTATCGCTGAATGCCGTGTTCACCATCGCATTCTTTTCGGGATTGTCGATTGACGTGTTTAACGACACCCAAGGTATGAATGCATTGGCGTGTTTGCTGATAGCAGCCATTCGCACTAAAGTGTTCTACGCCTTTGTCACTCACGACGATGAGTCGAGCGCCATTATCCCTTCGTGCAAAAGTATCGGCACAGGCACATACTTGAAATATGCTGGCACATTGATGCTCATCTACTGCTTCTTGATATTCTTTATCCAAGCATTCACATTCCAAAATGTGTTGCTCACCATCGCTCGCATATTCTGTAGTTTTGCCCTGTCGCTCGTGCTGATTTACGGTATCGACAGTTTGGTGAACACACGCCGCGAGAAAAGATAGCATATAAAATCTGAAAAAAGCATTCTCTAAATGAGAAAAGATTATAACCTTGAAAAAAGGAAATACGTGATTGGAGGTTTCATCGTGGTGCTTGTGTGCATCTACGTGGTGAGACTTTTCATGCTTCAGATTTTGGACGATTCCTATAAGGACAAATCTGACGGAAATGCCTATGTCCATAAAATGATTTACCCTTCGCGTGGCCTTATTTTCGACCGAAACGGTAAGTTGATTGTGTTTAATCAACCGTCATACGATTTAACCGTGATTTTGAAAGACGTTCAGCCTTTCGATACCGTGGACTTCTGCAACACACTTCAAATTACCCGACAGGAATTTGACGAACGCCTCGAAAAAGTGAGGGAAACGAAGAATTTCTATCGTGAGCAGGTGTTTCTCGCGCACATCGACCAGATGGACTACGGCAGAATACAGGAAAAACTGTATCGCTTCCCCGGATTCTCCATCGTTCAACGCATTGTGCGCGACTATACATTGCCCGTGGCTGCCAACATTCTTGGCGACATCAGAGAGGTGAACGCTAAAGAAGTGGAAAAAGACGACTACTACAACCCTGGCGACTATATCGGTGACATGGGATTGGAAAAGGAATATGAAAAGTATCTTCGTGGCGTGAAAGGCGAAGAAATTCTTATTCGCGACCATGTGGGCAGAATTAAGGGGCATTACGACAACGGCAAGCACGACATCAAGCCACAAGCAGGCCACAATCTGAAATTGGGCATCGACCTCGACCTTCAGGAATACGGCGAAAAACTTATGCAGGGTAAGCGTGGCGCTATTGTGGCAATAGAGCCCGCCACTGGCGAAATCCTTGCTCTCGTCACCTCCCCTACTTATAATCCCAAACTTCTTGTGGGCAAAGACCGCGGTAAAAACTACGCTCAACTGTTTCGCGACAACGATAAGCCCACATTCAACCGTGCCATTCAGGCGGCGTATCCTCCAGGCTCTACATTTAAGCCGTCGCAAGGTCTGATTTTACAGCAGGAAGGCATCATCACAGCCAGCACCATGTATCCTTGCCACCATGGTTTCGTGATCAGGGGTATGCGTGTGGGCTGTCACGGTCACGCCTCTCCACTGAATTTAAGACCAGCGCTTACCACATCTTGTAATGCGTTTTTCTGTTGGGGCCTGCGTAACATGCTCAACAATCGCAAGTATGGCTCAATAGCGAATGCGTTCGACGTGTGGAAAAACCACTTGGTGAGCATGGGCTACGGCAAAAAACTTGGTGTGGACTTGCCATTTGAGAGCCGAGGCTTCCTCCCAAACTCAAAGTACTACAACGAGCATATCAAAGGTGGCTGGAATGCAAATACCATTATTTCCGTGTCGATTGGACAAGGTGAAATTTTGGCGACACCGCTTCAGATTGCCAACCTTTGCGCACTCATTGCCAACCGTGGATATTTCTACACACCTCACCTTGTGAAGAGGATTGAAGGCGTAGGCGTTTTGAAACGCTTCGCAACGAAACGCATTCCCACTATCGATCCAAAATACTATACCGAAGTGGTGGCTGGTATGCGTGGCGCTGTCATTGGCGGTACTTGCCGCAGGGCCAATATTGAAGGCATTGAAGTGTGTGGTAAGACTGGTACTGCCCAAAACCCACACGGTCGCGACCACTCTGCGTTTATGGGCTTCGCTCCAATGAACAATCCAAAAATCGCAGTAGCTGTGTATGTGGAAAATGGCGGTTTCGGTGCTGAATATGGTGTGCCGATTGGTAGTTTGATGATAGAGAAATATCTCAAGGGCGAGGTAAAACGCACTGAGATGGAAAATCAAATGATGAACTCAAGAATTAAATAATATAAAGTGAGTAGCAACGAAAAAAGCATATTCAAGTCGCTTGACTGGTTTACTATCGTGCTGTATTTGGTGATGACCATCTATGGTGCTATCAGCATCTATGCCGCTAAATACAGTTTTGAGCAAACCAGCCTGTTCAGCTTCGACACATACTCTGGTAAGCAATTCTGCTGGATTATTCTTTCCCTTTGTTTGGGTTTTTCATTATTGCTGATCGACCGGCAGTTTTATGAAGCGTATGCCTACCCTATATATGGGTGTATGATTCTTCTGCTCGTGCTTACCATATTTGTTGCTCCTAACATTAAAGGTTCGCACTCGTGGATTACGTTAGGGCCTGTGAGTCTGCAACCGGCTGAATTTGCGAAATTTGCCACGGCATTGGCATTGGCGAAGTTATTCAGTACTTACGGTTTCAGCCTCAATACTCCCAAGAATATGGCGATAGCCGTGGGTATCATCGTGCTGCCAATTCTGATTATCATTTTGCAGAACGAAACTGGGTCGGCTTTGGTTTATACTGCGCTGGTGTTTGTGCTATATCGTGAGGGTATGACAGGGCTTGTGCTTTTTGCGGGTTTAGCTTCTGTTGTGATTTTTGTGATTGCGCTTAAATATTCCACTGTGCCATTTATGGACATCACGCTTGGTGAGTTTTGTGTGTTTATCTTACTGATGGTCATTATCGTGGGTATGCTTCACATCTATTGCAAGTCGCATGTTGCAGCGCGCAATGTTACTCTCGGTTATTTAGGTACTGGGGCGTTGGCACTTGGCGCGCATTATTTGGGTTACGACATTCACGGCTATTTGTTCTTCTTCCCTGTTATTATCTGCTCGCTCATTTATCTGATATGGGAATTTTTCCGTATGAACAACAGGAAAATCCTTACCACCATCGGTTTTGCGATTGCAGGCATGTGCTTGCTTTTTACCGTGAATTTTGCGTTTAACGAGGTGCTGAAACCTCACCAGCAGATGCGTATCAAGGTGGCACTCGCTATTGAAGACGACGTGCGAGGCCAGGGCTACAATGTGAACCAAAGTAAAATTGCCATCGGTTCGGGTGGCTTGATGGGCAAAGGGTTCCTCAACGGCACACAAACCAAATTCGGCTATGTGCCAGAGCAGCACACCGACTTCATTTATTGCACCATCGGTGAAGAACAAGGCTTTGTGGGTTCGGTGGCTGTGCTTATTCTATTCCTTACCATGATACTTCGTGTTATCGCTATTGCCGAACGCCAGCATACAGCTTTTGCACGAGTTTATGCCTATTGTGTGGCATCTATACTCATATTCCACTTGAGCATTAATGTGGGAATGGTGATTGGACTATGCCCCGTTATCGGTATTCCTCTCCCCTTCTTCAGTTACGGCGGTTCATCGCTTTGGGGATTCACGATCCTTCTGTTTATTCTCCTCCGCATCGATGCTTCACGCTCCCAATACGGCGTGTGGTAATCCACTCAAACAAAACATCTTTACATATATAAAACAACCACGAATTTTCTGAGAAATTCGTGGTTGTTTTATATTGTGTTTCTTTAGAAATTTACTTCAGCAGAGACTTCACTTCTGTAACAAATTCGTCGGAAGTGAGGTTGTAGGGTAGCCAGTGGATGGGGAAGCCGCGGCGTTCCATGCCACGGAACCATGTCATTTGTCGCTTGGCGAATTGGTGAATGGCTGTTTCAAGTCCTGTAAACATTTCATCGTAAGTCAACTCCCCTATCACATGCTTGGTGATGTATTTGTATTCCAATCCGTAATAAATCAGGTCGTCGGGGGCTACGCCTTCCTCGTCTATCAGTCGGCGCACTTCATCTACCATTCCTGCGTCAAGGCGTGCTTTCAAGCGGTCGGTAATACGCTGGCGGCGGTCGTCACGGGGTATGCTCACACCTATGGTTAACACATTTTCAAGCGGGTGTGGCTCGGTGGCGAGTTTGAGTGTGGGATTTTCGTGGTAATACACGCAAATCTCAATCGCACGGATAGCACGCTTGCAGGTGTCGATGTCGCTATTGTTGCGAAGCGTTTTGTATGTTTTGAGGATTTCGGTCAGTTCTTCCAGATTTTTTGTGGAGAGTTTTGCCCGCAACTCCTCGTTCTGAGGTACTGGTGGCAACTGAATACCTTTGAGCACACTCTCCACATACAGCCCCGTGCCGCCACAAAGAATCACCTGCTTGCCTCGGCTGCGGATTTCGTCGTAGCACTTCTGATAGTCGCGCAGAAATTCAAAAAGGTTGTATTTGTAGCCAGCAGGGCAAATGTCTATCATGTGGTAAGGCACGTCGTCGTATTCTTCGAGGTCTTTTCCTGTTCCCAAGTCCATTCCCCGATACAGCTGGCGCGAGTCGGCACTGATGATTTCAGCATCAAGTGCCTTTGCTAATGCCACCGCCTTACCTGTCTTGCCCGATGCCGTAGGTCCAGTTATCACAATCAAATCGGTCATCATATTAAGTGTTTGATACGAGCCCTTTCGATTTTATTTTTGTTGCAAGTTTGCTTTGAAGAAGTTCAAAACTCGTTGGTAAAGTGGAAGACGAACGCCGCAACCGTTGATGCTGTGGTTCATGTTTGTATAAATCATCATATCAAATTGATTGCCTTGACCGTGGAGCTTTGAGATATATTGCATAGAGTTGATTACATGCACATTATCGTCGGCGCTACCCCACATAATCAGCAGTTTGCCTTTCAACTTGTCGGTGTTTTCAAGTGGTGCGCCATCGCGGTAGCCGTCAGGATTTTCCTGTGGAGTGCGCATGTATCGCTCTGCATAGATAGTATCGTAGAACTTCCATGAGGTGACAGGGGCGATTGCCACACCTGCTGCATAGTCGCTACCCGGAGTTGACATTGCCATCAGTGCCTCATAGCCACCGTAGCTCCAACCCCAAATGCCAATGTGCTTTGCATCAACGTATGGCAGACTTGCCATATATTTTGCGGCGGCAATTTGGTCGATACTTTCATATTTACCAAGCTTTTGATACACCACGCTTTGGAATGCCTTTTCACGGCCACCTGTGCCACGGCCATCTACACAGGCGATGATAAATCCTTGAGTAGCAAAATATTCTTGCCAGTCGAGGCTCCACTTATTGAGCACTTGTTGTGAGCCGGGACCGCTGTACTGTTGCATAATCACTGGGTATTTCTTGTTGGGGTCGAAATCCACAGGTTTGATAATGTAGCCATTAAGCTTGTAACCATCGCTTTTCACGGTGATAAATTCACGATGTGGAACAGTTGGGGCGGTATATTTTTCGGCAAACTCGCGGTTCAGTTCCAAATCGCGCACCTTTTTGCCGTTCACGTTATAGATGGCGTATTGGTTTGGAATGCGTTGTGAGCTGAATGTGCGAATGTAGTATTTGAAATTGCTGTTGAATTTTGCGCTGTATGTGCCATCGCCATCTGTAAGGGCGGTCACTTTGCCAGCAGCGTCAACACATTCCACCATGCGGTTGAGCGGACCATTGGTGCGCTGATAGAAGAATTGTTTGCGCGCCTTGTCGTAACCGTAAAATTCGGTCACATTTTCGTTGCCCGAAGTGAGTTGCTTGATCAATTTTCCATCGTAGGCATATTGATAGAGGTGCATATAACCCGACTTTTCGCTTGGCATCACAAAGAATGTGTCGTAATACATCACATCGTTGGCGCTCTTGCTGTCGATCCATGAAGTGGATTGCTCGGCATACACCTCGGTTGCCTGGGTGGTGGCTGGATTCACTGCGTAGATATGCAAATCGTTTTGGGTGCGGTTAAGCGTGCTCACCATCAAGCGATCGTCTTGTGTGCCGTAATCAATGTGTGGCACGTAGTCATTGTCGGTTATGGGGAGATTCATTTTTTGCAGACGGCTGGTGGCCAAATCATAAGCCATAACGCTAACCACCGAGTTTTTCTCGCCAGCCACTGGGTATTTGTAGTCGTAGCTGCCTGGGTAGAGCGAGTAGTCCTTGTTGGGGTGGCAATCGCCTTCATACATAGGCATGGAATACATAGGCACTTGGCTTTCATCGAATCGGATAAACGCCAGAGTGTTGCTGCTTGGCGACCATTTCAGAGAGTTGAGAATGCCAAACTCCTCTTGGTAAACCCAATCGGGAACAGCGTTGATAATCTTGTTTTTCTCACCGTCGGTGGTCACAGTGGTGATAGAACCGTCGGCAAGGTTTTTGATATATACATTGTTATTCTTCACGAATGCCACTTTTTGGTTGTCGGGGCTGAGCGTAGCAATCTCTTCCCCACCCTCGTCGGTGAGTTTGGTGATGCGTTGGCTCTTCACGTCGTACACATAGTAGTCGGCAATGTAGGAATAGCGATAAATCATCTTGGTGTCGGTGTGCAAGAGAATCTTTGTTTCGTCGTTGCTCATCTCGTAGCCGTCCCAATCGGTGATTTTACAGCCTTTCAGTTCCTCGCTGTTGAAAATAGTGGTTTCGTTGGCTTCGTTCTTATACGCAATGCGGAAGATTTTCGAGCCATCGGTGCTCTTTTGATAATAATACTCACCGTTTAGTGCCTTTTGTGTGGCAGCGATGCCATAAGGACGGTATGAAAGAACGAAATCGCTCAGTTCAAGCGCAGATGCGCCAAATGTTGTGGCGGTGGCAATAAATGCCCCAGCTAATATTTTACTTACTGTTCTCATACATAATTATGTTTATTATACAAAATTACGAAACTTTTCGATACCACCGAACAAATTCTATGAAATCATGAAAACATACTAAAAATGATACGCCCTATTCGATTGTTTTTGTAACTTTGCAGTAAGAAAACACTAAAAACACATTATAAATTATGATGATAAAACAAATTCCAGTTCTACTGATTACTGGCTATCTTGGCAGTGGTAAGACCACTCTTCTCAACAGAATTTTGAACAACAAGCGTGGCATTAAGTTTGCCGTGATTGTAAACGATATTGGCGAAGTGAACATTGATGCCAACTTGATTGAACAAGGAGGCGTGGTGGGCAAAAAAGACGATAGTCTTGTAGCTCTACAAAATGGTTGCATCTGCTGCACGCTGAAAATGGACCTCGTGGAGCAACTTCACGACATCACTTGCATGGATAAGTTCGACTACATTGCGATTGAGGCAAGCGGCATCTGCGAACCCGAACCTATCGCTCAAACCATCTGCTCTATTCCACAAATGGGCAAGAAATATCTTGAAAACGGATTGGCACGCCTTGATTGCATCGTGACCGTGGTCGATGCACTGCGTATGCGTGATGAGTTTGGTTGTGGCGACGATTTGATGAAGAAGCATATCGGTGAGGAAGATATTGAAAACCTCGTTATCCAGCAAGTGGAATTTTGCAACAAGATTCTTTTGAATAAGGTGGATGAGGTTTCACCTGAAGAACTTGACCGCATCAAGAAGATTATCCGTGCGCTCCAGCCCAAAGCAGAGATTTTGGAATGTAATTATGGCGATGTGGATTTCGACAAGATTCTCCACACTGGCTTGTTCGATTTTGAAAAGGTGGTTACTTCTGCCACATGGATTCGTGAACTCGAAGGCCATCACGACGAAGATGAGCATGAGCACGAAGAAGAACACGAGCATGAACATGAACACGAACACGAAGACCACGAACATCATCACCACGACCATGACCACGAGGAAGATGAAGAAGGTCATCACCATCACGGACATCACCACCATCATCACCACGATGAGGGCGAAGCTGAGGAATATGGTATCGGAACATTCGTGTACTACCGCCGCCCAGCGTTCAACTTGGAGAACTTCGACCACTTCGTGGCTACCAAATGGCCAAAGAATGTGATTCGTGCAAAGGGCGTGTGCTATTTCACCGACGAACCCGACATGTGCTACCTATTTGAGCAAGCAGGTCAGCAAAAAACGATTCGTCAGGCAGGTAAATTCTATGCCACAATGCCTGAAAACGAACTGAAACGAATGCTCGACACAGATCCAACTTTGCGCCGTGATTGGGACGAGACCTACGGTGACCGTATGCAAAAAATCGTATTCATCGGCCAAAACCTTGATAAGGAAGAAATCACACGCCTCCTCGACGAGTGCCTCGAATACACTTTCTGATTTTGATGAATAGGCGGTGGAGAATTAAGATTTCGCCTCGTTATAACTAAAAAGAACCCCGAAAGTCCGTAGTTTGACTTTCGGGGTTCGAACTTGTATATTCAGAAATTAGATTTATTTCTAAGCTATATGCTTCTTTTAGCGCACTACCACTTTGCGTGCTGTCGTGGCACCACTGCGATGCTTTTCGCTTACGATATAGATGCCTGCACTTTGTGGACGGTTTGAGCCAAAAAGTGCGCCTCTCATATCGTAGTATGTTGCGCTTGTCACATCATCAGCAGTTTTTGTGTCGTTGATGCCTGTTTGTTGAACAATCGTCAAGTTGAATGAGCGGCTTGCTGCTCCACAAGTGGCTGTAAGGGTAAGTTCGCCATCGTAGCCCTGTGGCAAGCGTACTTCGTTGTTGTTGACAGAAGTTCCTGCCACCGAAGCACTCCAGACTACGCCATTAGGTTGACCTACGTTAATGGTGTGAGCGACATTCTCGAATGTATCGCCATCGGCAAGCACTACAGCTGCCGCATATACCTTGGCAAAATCATCGTTAGCGCGAGTTAAGAGCACTGGCAATGAATATTTGTCAGGGGCAACGAACGCATCGCCAAGCACCTTGCTGCCAGCAAGAGCCTTAACGGTCAGTCCTGTGCCGTAAGCTGTGCCGACAGCATTTGTGCCATAATCGGTTACATAATATGTGTTTTCAATTGTTGTGTTGGTGCTGTCAGCATCCACGCCAATCAGATTGCCATAATTCTCGGTGAGTGTACATTCCACTTTAGCGCCGTTGTAGCAGTTGACAAGTTTTGCTGGGCGCAACTTCGACACGTTGCCAATCAAGCCACCTGTCAGGTTGTTGCCAGTCACATTACCCATATTGTAGCAGTTGGTGTAAGTGGAGCTTCCCTCACCTGCCAAACCACCGATAGAGTAGCTCGTTTCTCTGCCAGAGTGGTCGGTGATGTCTTGTGAATTGGTTGCCACGGCACCAGTGTTGTAGCTGTTGTAAACGCGGTTTTCCCCATTGTCGCAGCCAATCAAGCCTCCCACACGGTTGGCACCAGTCACAGAACCTGAATTCCAACAATTTTTCACTTGGTTGCTTGGACCTTTTAAAGTGGCGACAATGCCACCAACCATGAACAAACCTTTAATGTCACCAGTGTTGTAGCAACTGTCGATTGTGATTGCGTCGTCGAAAAGTGAGCCGCCAATACCACCCACCACACTGAATGGAGCAGAAATATTACCAGTGTTGTAGCAGCGTTTGATTGTTACTACAGCAGTTGTGTCGTTGGCACCTGTTTTGAAGTTGCCTACCACACCGGCAATTTCGCCACACACTTTAGCTTCCACGTTACCAGTGTTATAGCACTCGGTGTAAGAGTCGCCAGGTATGTAGTAGGCACTCACACCAGCCGATGGCAGAAGGTTGGTTTTGCTTGTGGTGCAAACCGTGATGTTTCCAGTGTTGTAGCAGCCTTCCATCACCTTCTTTGAGTTGATTGACACATCAGCTAAAATGCCTGATAGCACGGCTTTACCTTCAAGGTCTGAAGTGTTGTAGCAATTCTTGAAGTAGCTTGGCTGGCTGTTTTCGCCTTCGCAGAACAATTGTGCGGTAATACCAGCCAAAGCTGATACTTTAGTAGAATCGCTTGCTAAGATTTTACCAGTATTGCGACACTCGATGAATTGAGCTTGTTTACTGTATGCCACGATGCCAGCCACGCACTGCACTGTGGTGGTGCCGTTGTTGAGAATTGTGCCTTCGTTTGCACACTGGTTATATACCACGCCATCAGCCACAGCTTGTGCAACAATACCTGCGGCATAATTGTTCTTTGCAGTGATGTTGCCACGGTTCACACAATTCAGCAGACGGGCTGTGGCAGCGGCTTGACCAGCGAAACCTGCCACATAACCGCCACTGGTAGATTTCAAATCCACGAGATTCACACAGTTTTTAAGTGTGCCTTTGAGCGCACCAGCAAAGCCGCCTGTGTAGGCAAATTTAGTGGTTATTTTGCCTGTGATGGTCAGGTCTTGAACCGTACCTCTTGCACCAATTACACGGAACACGCCTTGGTTCACTGTGGTGGTTGCGAAACTGATATTTTTCAGCGACTTGCCGTTGCCCAAAAATGTGCCTTGGAAATCCGACACTCCACCATTGCACATTGGCACGAATGTTTTTCCTTCAAAGTCGATGTCGTTGGTGAGTTTTACGAATTGTCCATCAAATGTTGATTGTGTTTCCTCAATATACGAAGCCATATTTTCCCAGTCGGCAACACTACTGATTAAATATGGACTTTCTTCAGTGCCATCCCCCTTTAATGGGTTGGGCTCAAATCTTGTGATTGGGAATTGCTTTTCGAAGCGTCCAATTGTTGCCACCAAAGTGTCGGTTGTGAATTTCTCAACTGAGGCAGGGGCAACGAGTATGTTGCCGTTGATTGAGAAAGCAGAGCCTTGCTTCAGTGTCCACTTACAGCCATTGTCGGAACTGAGTGTGGAGTTTACTTTCAGATTGCTTGCGGAGTTGCCAGTAGGGATTGACAAAATCACCTTGCGGGCTGCTTCCACAATCTGGTCGTAGGCAAATGCTTTGAGCACAGGATATTTGCCTGCCTCAAACGACCATATTTCGCTTGAATAGTTGGCTAATACAGTTCCACTTGTCAGTACTGATGTTTCTACACCTGTGGTATTTTCGTGACTGTTGAGTGCCATTGCGTTGAGTGGTGCTATTTGCGCGTCCCAATACACATCTTCAGTTTTGCCGAGAGATCCGTCGATACCAGCAATACCACCTTCTTGCGCACGATTGTCACACAGCACAGTGCCTGCGCTGATGGCACGATACATATCGTTATAGCCTGAGCCAGTAGTTTCCTTGTATGGTTTTTCCCAACTGCCTACAATGCCACCAGCTTTGTACGCTGCCACCACAGTACCGAGGTTTACCACATCGCGCACGATAGCGCCATATCCGCTACCTACGATGCCACCTACGATACCAGTTTTGTTTGAGGCTTTGAATGTGGATATAACGCTACTTTCCACGCGTCCCACGTTCATGCATCGCTCTACCGTACCGCTACTTTTACCCACAATGCCACCATTTTCCACGAAACCGGTGCTGATATAGCCAGCGTTGAAGCAGTCGGTAATTACCGATCCTTTCTCAGATTGACCTACAATGCCACCGATGTCTGCTGAATAGCCGATGATGTCGGCATAGTTGCGGCAGCCAGTCACTGTGCCATAGTTACGGCCAACGAATGCGCCGCCATAACCAAAAAAGACGAATTTGTTGTCGCTGGCAATAGTAAGATTTTTTAGCGTGCCCTTTGCTCCCAAATAGCCAATAAAGCCCACGTTGCTGGTGCTTTTGGTGCCGTCAGGTGTCCCGAGAGCGTTTTCTGTTGGGGCAGTTTTCCATACCACAGTGTTCATATTGATGCCATGGATAGTGTGTCCGTCGCCATCAAAAGTTGCACCAAAGCGCTTACTGTTGTTTTTCGAAGTGGTGGCAATACCTTTGAATTGCGCATCGCCTTCAACATCAATGTCGGCGGTCATCTTGAAAAAATTGCCGTCGTAGGTTTGCAACGCAGTGTTGGTCTGCGTGCAAAGCTCAATCAAGTCGGCCTTCGTTTTAATCAGATAAGGACTCGACTTCGTGCCTTCCCCGTCCCATGCTTTCGCAGTGAGAACTGACAAGGTAATGAATAGGAACAGATAAAACTTTTTTTCCATAAGCTAATTATTTTTTGATTTAGTTATGATTGGCAATAGGATTTCCCCATTTATGGAAAATGTGGCAATTTGTTGCTGATATATATGCAAATGTTATACAACATTTAATAAATAGACGGATGCCTTATATTTTGACGTTGCAAATATACAAAAACTTTTAATTAGTTGAATCATTAATGGCTTTTTTGTGGCTGTTGGTATCATAAAAAAGTGCGCCTGTTTTTGTAGGCGCACCCTTTTGTTGTGCTTATGTGTGGGGATTATTTTGAGGTGACGATGAGCACGCATTTTGGCTCTACACCTGTGGTTGATTGCTTTTTTGCTTCTTCGGCATATTTTTTGAAGTCGGCATTATTTTTGTCCTTTATTACCTTAACGGTTGACAACGCAGATGGCTTCAATGAAGTAAACTCCGACACCGAAACCAGTTTTCCATCGAGCACAAATACTGCTTCACCAGAAAGGTAGTGGCTTGCATCTACTGAAGAAGTGATGCTTTCGCCGTCTTTTAAGGGGCGGACAGACTGAACCACGCTCACCTTCTTCACGCCGCCCTTACTCGCCACATAGTCATCGGTAAGAATTACGTGCACGTTGGTGCCCTCACCTATGGTGTAGTTTGCTATGGTTTTGCCTTTGAGTTGTGAGCCGTCGAAGTTTTCCACTTTTTTGCCGTTGATGATGTAAGTGGGGGCTTTTACATTTTCTGCGGCAAGACTTGCTACGCTAATGATAGCTATCGCCAAAAATAAAACTGTTCTTTTCATAACGATAAGAGTTTAGTTATTAATTAATTGAGTTGTTAATTTCAAAGAAGTGCCATCACTGCTTCGCTGGAGTAAAAATGAACTGGCTTCACCATCAGTGCACATCACATTCACCAAAAAGCCATTTTTGTGTGGCTTGGCAGTGATTGACGCATATTCTGCGTCCATCGTGGTGAGCACACTCACCGTTTCGAGCAGTTCGGTGGTGGTGACTTCATCGGTGGTTGGGGCTTGAGCCTCTTTTTCGGCAATGTGCTTTGCCTTTTTGCGATGCTTCATTGCTGGCTGCTGCTCCTTGTGTGCCAAAAGTGTGGGGCTTTCTATTTTTTCTCGCATTGTAACTTTTTTATCCTCCTCACTTTTTTCTGCCACTTTTTTTACCTCATTTTGGGTAATGACAGGCTTTTGTGATATTGTAGGAGATGGTGCGATGTCCTTATAATACAGCCACGCTCCTGCCAGCACGGCTATTATCGCACAAGCCACTGCACTCCATCGCAGCAAGCTCACCACAATCCCCTTTTTTGAAGGAGTGGGTGCAAGCATGGCGTCGATTTCCTCATCGCTGAAATCATAAGCATCGGTCGTAAAGCTACGAAACAGCTCTTGATACGCAGCCCATTCAGCAGGCACATCGTCGGCTCTGTCAAAGTATTCCGAAAGCGTTTGCTCTTCGGCTTCCGTGCTCTGCCCTTCAAGAAACTTTTCAAGAAGCGATGCTATATATTCGTTTTGTTTCATAACTTGACTCCTTTCATTTGATTTAGTAGCTGCATTCTTGCTTTACTTATCATACCGCGCACTGATGATTCCGTGGTGCCTATGATTTTTGCGATGTCGGCATACGACAAGTTTTCCACATTGCGCATACGGATGATGGCTCGTTGTTTATCGCTCAGCGAGCGAATGCCTTGTTGCAAATTCCGCAAATTCTCCTGCTCCACCAGTTGCTTTTCCGGGTTCCCAGTCTCAGCAACTGATTCTGCCCTATCGATGGCGATGCAGGATTTGGCATCGCGCAATATGTTGAGGGAAACGTTTTTGCAAACCACCGATGCCATATTCCTCATTTTTGTGGCATCGGGTATCCGGTCTTTTGCCAACCATAGTCTGACAAGAGTTTCTTGCGCAGCATCTTCAGCACTGTCAGCATCGCCCAGATAGTGCTTTGCCTGACTGAGCAAGTGGCTCCGCAGATGCTCTGCTTCTGTGATAAACTCTTGTATCTCCATCGTCGTTTATTTTGCGTTTCTATTATAATAACACAAAACGCGCCCTATCGCTACGCAAAAACTAAATTTTTTTTCAAAAAAAAAGATGCCACCAACAGTGTGGTGGCATCTTTAATATAAAGTGTTTTAATTATTTCGCTGTGAAAGATTATTCAGCTGGTGCTTCTTCAGGAGCAGCTGCGAGGAAATCAGCGAGGTCTTCTGCCTTAAATTCCTTGATGTAAGCATAGTGACCAGCAACAGTGCCTTCAGCGTAGCGAACATATACGTTAGCGCTCTTAGCGAAGAGTTCTGGAGCACGGGTAGCGTCGTCGAGGATAAGGATCGACATGATGATTTCTGCAGTCATTTCATAGAGGCGGCGTGCCAAGAAGTCGTGGAGGTCGTTGTTGCCAGCAGCCTTCACATAGTTGATAGCGTCTTCATACTTTTCTACCATCTTAGCCACACGTTCCTTCAATGCTTGGAATTCTGGAGCCACTTCTTTTTCAAGCATTTCCTTGATGATGCCAAGGTAAGTGCCGTTGGTCACATAGCGGATAGCTGCCACCACTTGAAGTTGGGTAGTACCTTCGTAGATAGAGAAGATACGAGCATCGCGGAACAAGCGTTGGCACTTGTATTCCATGATGAAGCCCGAACCACCGTGAACCGAAATAGCATCGTAAGCATTTTGGTTGGCGTATTCTGAGTTCATACCCTTTGCCAGTGGAGTGAACGCATCGGCAAGGCGAGAATAAAGCTTCATTTCCTTGCGCTCTTCTGGAGTGAGCGTGCGGTCGCGAGCGATGTCTTCGAGCGCCTTGTAGATATCAACGTAGCGAGCGGTTTGGTAAAGAATCGAACGACCAGCGTCAAGTTTTGCCTTCATGCGGCTGAGCATGTCGTAAACGGCTGGGAAGTTGATAATCTTTTTGCCAAACTGAGCGCGTTCTTTAGCGTAAGCGAGGGCTTCGTTGTAAGCTTCTTGTTCCACACCCACTGATTGAGCGGCGATACCGAGGCGAGCACCGTTCATCAAAGCCATCACATATTTGATAAGGCCGAGGCGAGTGCTACCGCAGAGTTCAGCCTTTGCGTTCTTATAGGTAAGTTCGCATGTTGGTGAACCGTGAATACCAAGTTTGTGCTCAATGTGGCGTACATCTACGCCGCCGTCACGCTTGTCGTAGATAAACATTGACAAGCCACGACCGTCCTTAGTGCCTTCTTCAGAACGAGCGAGCACCAAGTGAATATCAGAGTCGCCGTTGGTGATGAAACGCTTCACACCGTTCAATCGCCAACAGTTGTTTTCTTTATCGAAAGTGGCTTTGAGCATCACGCGTTGGAGGTCGGAACCTGCATCAGGTTCGGTCAAGTCCATCGACATGGTTTCGCCAGCAGAGATGCGAGGAATGTATTTTTGGCGTTGTTCTTCGCTACCAAATTCGTAGAGGGTGTCGATACAGCTCTGGAGGCTCCACACATTTTGGAAACCAGCGTCGGCAGCTGAAATGATTTCACTCAACATTGAGAATGTGGTGTTAGGAAGATTCAAACCACCGTAGCGGCGAGGCATTGACACGCCCCAAAGGCCAGCCTTGCGGGTAGCGTCGAGGTTCTCGTAAGTTTTGCTTGCATAAATCATGCGACCGTTTTCCAAGTGAGGACCTTCGAGGTCAACATCTTCAGAGTTTGGTTCGATGATGTTGGCTGCAACATCGCCTGTGATGTCGAGAATACGCTTGTAGTTTTCGATAGCGTCCTCATAGCATACAGGAGCATCGGCAAACTTGTCTTTATCTTCGTAATTACGTTCCTTGAGATCAACAATTCGCTTCATGAGCGGATGGCTCAAGTGGAATTCAATTTCAGGATGATCAGTATAGTAATTAGCCATAACTGTAATATTAAGCTTTTGTTCTTTATTAAATGTTTATTGTTTCCAAATTGCTAAGAAGCGAGAAGAATATATAGTAGTAAACTTCTTTAACTTCTTAACTTCTGAAGTATTACTTTGAATTTTGCTTGTAATACTTGATGAGTTTTGGAACCACTTCTTCCACAGTGCCATTGATCACGTAGTCGGCAATCTTGTTGATTGGAGCATCTGGGTCGTTGTTGATTGAGATGATGATACCAGCCTCCTGCATACCAGCGATGTGCTGAATCTGACCAGAGATACCACAAGCGATATACACCTTTGGGTGAACGGTAACACCAGTTTGACCCACTTGGCGATCAGCTGCCACCCAGCCTGCATCAACTGCCGCACGAGATGCGCCCACTTCGCCGTGGAGTTCTTTTGCGAGGGTGAAGAGTTGGTCGAAACCTTCTTTGCTGCCCACGCCGTAGCCACCAGCCACTACGATTGCCGCACCCTTGAGGTTGTGCTTAGCTGCTTCCACGTGGCGGTCGATAACCTTAACCACGAAGTCGGTGGTTGGAACATATTTTGCTACTTCTGGATAAACCACCTCGCCCTTAGCCTTGCCTTCGTAAATGGCTTTCTGCATCACGCCAGAGCGAACGGTTGCCATTTGTGGGCGGTTTTCAGGGTTGACGATAGTAGCCACGATATTGCCGCCAAAAGCAGGACGAATCTGATAGAGCAGATTGTCGTAGTGCTTCTTGGTCTTGATGTCGTCGTATTCGCCGATTTCAAGTTCGGTACAGTCGGCGGTAAGACCGCTGAAAAGTGAAGAAGAAACGCGTGGACCGAGGTCACGGCCAATTACAGTTGCGCCCATGAGGCAGATTTGTGGCTTTTCTTCCTTAAAGAGGTTCACCAGCACTGAGGTGTGAGGGGCTGAAGTGTAGGGGAACAAACCTTCAGCATCGAAAACGTGGAGTTTGTCAACACCGTAAGGGAGAATTTGGTCTTCCACCTTACCCTTAATATCAGTACCAGCTACAACAGCTTCGAGCTCCACACCAAGTTCGTTAGCCAATTTGCGGCCCTTGGTGAGCAATTCTTGAGATACTTCGGCAACAGTAGTGCCTTCAATCTCGCAATATACAAATACGTTATTCATTGTCGTTGTGTACTACTATTAACCAATAATTTTTTCTTCCAATAATTCTTCAATCAAGCCTGAAATGTCTTCATCGCTACCGGTGAGGGTCTTGCTTTCCTTGGCTTGGAACACGATGTTCTTCACGGTCTTCACCTTTGTAGGCGAACCGCTCAAACCGCACTGTTGTGGGTCGCCGTCCACGTCAGCCACGCTCCATTCGTTGAGTGTGAGGTATGGACGCTCGTTGTAAAGTTCTTTCCAAGGTTCTTCGCCAGTGCGCTCCATTGGGCAAGTGGCGTATTTGTATTTCATCACCAGCTTAGCGTTGCATGGGCGGCAAGGGGCTGCGCTACCGTTCACTGTGATTACCACTGGAAGTGGAGCTTCCACAGTTTCCACACCACCATCAATCATGCGGCGAATAGTGGCAACGCCATTTTCCACCTTGAGGATTTCTTCGGCGTAGGTCACTTGGTTCAAACCGAGCTTTTGAGCCACCTGTGGACCCACTTGGGCAGTGTCGCCGTCGATAGCCTGACGGCCACCAATCACGATATCAACAGGCTTTTCAGCGCTAATTTTCTTGATGGCTGTGGCAAGGGCGTAGCTGGTTGCCAATGTGTCGGCACCAGCGAAAAGGCGGTCGGTAAGCAACCAGCCTGTGTCGGCACCGCGGTACAAACCTTGACGAATAATTTCACCTGCACGTGGAGGACCCATGGTGAGCATACCGATAGTGGAACCAGGATGCTGCTCCTTCAAGCGAAGGGCTTGCTCCAATGCGTTTAAATCTTCAGGGTTGAAGATAGCAGGAAGTGCCGCACGGTTGATAGTGCCGTCGGCCTTCATAGCATCTTTGCCAACGTTGCGGGTATCGGGCACCTGCTTAGCCAGCACAATGATATTCAAACTCATAATTTGTTGTTTAGTATAATTTTAATTTGTTATTTCAGAGTTGCAGTATCGCTTTGAGAGGAAATAGCTCCCAAAACGGCACAAAAACTATGCAAAATTACACAAAAACGAGCAGAATACCAAAGCATTAATCGCTATTAAAATTTATTAATAAACCATTCAGATTACGCAAAAGAAAAATACATTTATGACAACTTCCCCACAAATAATAACATTCCTTAACAAAATAGCGTGGGCTTACGCCTCAATTTTGCTTGGAATTACAGGAGTTGGATTGGCGCGAAGAATTCTGGAAGGTGGAAGTTTGGCTTTTCTGATTTGATTGGTGCCCATGAAAGGTAATGTGGATGAGTGGTTTTTCCTGCGCATTTGTAGAAATTGCCAGAAATGTGAGAGGGCATGTCTGCGCTATTGATGCCGATGAGTGTGAGTGGAATGGCAATGGTTAAGGTCCAGGTGTGAATGCCTGGTTTTTCGCCAAAAGGCTCTGTGCCGCAAGAGGAATGGCGCTTGATTGATGCAATTTGCTCGTCGGTGAGGCGAATGGCACCAGGGCGTGTGACTCTGTGGCTGGCGTTCACTGCTCCAATGCAATTAAATTCAAAGTTCCAATATTCGTCGCTTGTGGGCGTTTTCAGGAAAAACTCCACACAGCTATCGTTTGCCACAGGGCTTAAATTCTTGCAGTTTTCAGCTAAAATTCCGTTTTCTCTCACCACGAAATGGACATAGAGATATTTGTCAGAGTATGCGCCCATCACTGCGCAAATTGGTTGATAGGCTGTAACTGATGGCCAGTTTACGGTATCGACATATAGTTTTTGGAAATTGTTTTCAATATACTCACCGCACTCTTTCATGCTTAAAGCATCGAGCGCGTTGCAACGAAGGAATTGTGCTGATTTTGCCATGATGGTTAGTTGAAATAATACATCAAACCGGTAATAAGACCGTAAATAGAGAGAATGAGGATAATCACACCTATCACGATGTTGATAACCCACATGCTTCGGATGTTGAAGTGCGACCTTACAGCATTCACCAAGTAAGTGATAAGGGTCCACCACACAATCGCTCCCAGCAATATTACGCCATACCCCACGATGATAAGTGGCCAAGGCATATCAGTAGATGGAAAACCAAAGCGAGCGAATAGTGGAATGATAAGGAATACAATCAGCGGATTCGACAAGGTGAGCAGGAAGCCTGTGCCCATTTCCTGATAATGGTTTTCCTTCTTGTCGGAGGTGTCTTTGATTTCGGTGGCAGGATTTCTCTTGATGAGGAAGAAGCCAAACACCAAAAGAATGGCACTACCGATAATTTGAATAGGAGCCTGATTGCTCTCTATCACTTTATTGACAAACGACATACCCATACCTGTAAGCAAGCAGTAGAGCAAGTCGGATATGGCTGCACCAAGACCTGTCCACCAACCGGCTTCGCGACCCTTATTTAAAGTGCGCTGCACGCAAAGTATGCCAATAGGACCCATTGGCGCAGAAAGAATAACGCCAATAGCAAAACATCCTAATATAGTAGATATGATTAATTCCATTATTGTGCTGCACAAAATGCAGTTTGCAAAGTTAGTAAAAAAAATCTAAATATTTCCTTTTTTGATAAGCAGACATGATTTTTAGTGCCATTTCATCGTTTGGTTTCGCTATTTTCTTTAACTTTGCTTAAAATTGATAACTAATTGCATGAATAAATATCTCATTCTTTTGATTGTGGGTTTGTCCTCTCTGTTCGTTGCGAGGACTGAAACAATATGGCACTACAATGCGTCGTTTAACTCTTTCCACGACTTCACCCCTGCTCCGCAAGTGCAGCTCGGAGGACAAGGGCTATCGGTGAGTAATCCTTCCGACACTACGATGCTGGTGTTGAGCAAACGCACGGTAAGCGACGAACAATACAGATATTTGTTGAGGTTTTCCAACTGTAAAGCCAAGAAAAACGGTCGCCTCTCCCCTGCCTGTGGCATGGTATTGTTTTATAAAAATCCGTCAAACTACTATACCTTAGAAATGACGGCATATAACACTCACCCTTACGACGAAATGCGTGATGAGCGACAAGTGAAAGTGTCGCTTTGCAAAGTTGAACACAAGAAAGTGATGCTTGTGAAGGAGCAGATTGTAGGCTCTGATATTAATCTGTATGATGGTATTAATTCCTTGTGTGTGGATGTGCAGAAAAATACTGTGAATGTGTCGGTTGGCGATAAGCGGTTGAAGGAATTGTTTACGGCTGATATTCCTAAGGAAGACCGTGGAGATGTAATGGGATTGATGGTGGCACCCGATGGAGAAATGCAAGTGGAACGCACCGTGCTCTCCTACGAAAAATGCGAAACCACAAAGATTATGACCGCTTGGACTAAAGATAAACTCGACGCACATTTTGCACAGTCAAAAAATCCTTTCGAGGGTTATTGGGAGTATCTTGACAGAGACATGGATGATGGCATAGCACGCCTCGGTGGTAAATACAGAATAGCCTTGGTGGCAACTGGCGACGGCTTCGACATTATTTATGTGTCGGGCGCGCAAGTTGGAAAAAGCGAATGGTGTGAAGGTATGCTTAAGGGAAGATTGACCAAAACCATTTTCAACGACAATTACAAAGCCTTTTGGATTGACTCTACATTCCGCCCCATTGATGATGATGTGAACGGATTTTTTGAAAGTGGTGTGATATTAGATATGTCGTTCCCCACCTATAAATCAAAAATCAGATTTTCAAAAGTTTTGTAATCAGCATCCAATATAAAGAAATGAGGCTGTGTCACAATGGTGACACAGCCTCTGATATTTTGGTATATCGCTCTGACTATTAGTAGTTGCGGGCGAAGATCACGCGGCGTTTGCTGGGCTTGCCAGTGTAGATGCACTTGCCTTCTTCTTCCTCGCCGTCGAGAGGAATGCAGCGGATTGTGGCTTTGGTTTCTTCTTTGATTTTTTCTTCTGTTTCGGTAGTGCCGTCCCAGTGAGCAAGAATGAAACCGCCCTTTTCAATTTGAGTTTTGAAATCTTCCCAAGTGTCAACTTTGGTAGTCATTTCAAGACGGTGGTTTAATGCCTTGGTGTAGATGTTGTTCTGAATATCGTCGAGCAGTTTCTCTACATATCCTTCGATGCCCTCGATTGATACAGTTTCTTTTTCGAGCGTATCGCGGCGCATCACTTCGATAGTGCCATTTTCAATGTCGCGAGCACCAAGCACGAGGCGTACAGGCACACCCTTGAGTTCGTAGTCAGCGAATTTAAAGCCAGGGCGCTTGTTGTCGGCGTTGTCGTACTTCACAGAAATACCTTGTTTTTTCAGGTTTTCTACGATAGGAGCCACCTTGGCGTTGATGGTGTCGAGTTGCTCTTGGCTACGATAGATAGGCACAATCACCACTTGAATTGGAGCCAACTTTGGAGGAAGCACCAAACCGTTGTCGTCGCTGTGGGTCATGATAAGCGCACCCATCAAGCGAGTGGAAACACCCCAAGATGTAGCCCAAACGTAATCAAGTTTGTTTTCTTTGTTGATAAACTTCACATCGAATGCCTTTGCGAAGTTTTGACCCAAGAAGTGCGATGTGCCACTCTGCAAAGCCTTGCCATCTTGCATCATGGCTTCGATGGTGTAGGTTTCGAGTGCGCCAGCAAAGCGTTCGTTTGCAGTCTTTACTCCCTTCACTACAGGCACTGCCATATATTTTTCTGCGAAATCGGCATACACATTCAGCATTTCGATAGCCTTAGCCTCTGCCTCTTCCTTGGTGGCGTGGGCTGTGTGGCCTTCTTGCCAGAGGAATTCTGCTGTGCGGAGGAACAAGCGTGTGCGCATTTCCCAGCGGAACACGTTTGCCCATTGGTTCACGAGCAATGGGAGGTCGCGATATGAGTTGATCCAGTTGCGGTATGTGTTCCAGATGATGGTTTCGCTGGTTGGGCGGATAATGAGTTCTTCTTCGAGGCGAGCTTCTGGGTCAACTACCACGCCCTGTCCGTCAGGATTGTTTTTGAGGCGATAGTGAGTGACCACTGCACATTCTTTAGCGAAACCTTCCACGTGGTCGGCTTCCTTGCTGAGGAATGATTTAGGAATCAGCAATGGGAAATATGCGTTTTGCACACCGGTTTCTTTAAACATAGTGTCGAGCTGGTGTTGCATCTTTTCCCAAATTGCATAACCATAAGGCTTGATAACCATACAGCCACGCACGGCAGATTGCTCAGCGAGGTCGGCTTTGATTACAAGCTCGTTGTACCATTGAGAGTAGTTGTCGGCTCTCTTGGTTAAGTCTTTTAATTCTTTTGCCATTTCTTATTATTATGTTTTTATTTTCTTTTTTTGATAATCGTTTTGCCAGTCACTTTACCGCTTTTTGCTTGTTCCAGCATTTCCTCACCAGGCACAATGTAGATTTCCAAACGGCGGTTTAATCGGCGTTTTTCCATAGAATTGTTGTCTTTGAGTGGCTGAATGTCACCGAATGCGTATGGCACCACCGATTGGGTGCTGCCGTTTGCATCAAACCAGTCGAACACCGAATTGACGCGCGCGCTGGTCAGGCGTGTTGAGTATTCGTGGGTGCCGGTGTTGTCGCTGTGCATCACCAGCAGCATTTTATACATGCCTGGAGTTTTTGTGAACTTCAGCAGTTTGCTAAGCGTGTCCTTGCTCTTGCTCATCAAAATGGTGTCGTTTGGGGCGAAAAGTTCATCGGCGGGAATGGTGACGATAATCACCTCGCCATTTCGCATCATCTCCACTTCAAAATTGTTGTTGATGAGGTCGATGGCTTGCTTGTTCTGAAAATCTTGCACTCGCTGCGCTATTTTTTCTTTTACGATTGCTGGCGAGCTTACGTTTTCGTCAAAAGTCAGTTCATAGATATCAACCACTTTTTTCGCATCGCAAATGAAACAGACGCATATAGCCAGCATTGCGATGAGATAACGGATATGTTTATTGACTTTCATTGCTTTAATCGTCAAGAGTGTTTTCGTATGCTGTCTCTGCTTCCACGATTTCGGCAACATGGTCGAGGCTAATGGCATTGTCTTTGTCTTTTGCCAGTTGCTTCTTCACATAGGCGATAACCTTTTCGTTGTCGTCGTCGAAGTCTTCGTTTTCATCATACTTTTCGAAATATTCAAAAATGGTGTCAATCACCAGCAAAATGTCATCGTCGTCGTATTTTGCGATGTCTGGGTTCTCAACGTGGGCTTTAATGTAGTCAATAGCCTTATTTTCGTCAAATTCCATAGTTTGATGTATTTTTTTGTTTATAAATTCAATAATTCGGTGGGCACATCGAGCTCAATCGTCTCGTTTTCGGTGTCGATGTCGACCACAAACTCATCAACAGCGGGGACAAGCAATTCCTTGTCGTCCACTTCAATGCGGAAAAGCACGTTGGCGGTGGAATCGTCCACGTCAACGATCTCCCCTACTGTGTCCTCGTTGATAATGGCTTTGTAGCCAATGAAGTAGTCAATGGGTATTTCGTCGGAGTCGTAATCTTTCGCCAACTTGTCGAACTCATTTTTCTTCACGAAAATGGTTTTGTTCACCAGTAGAGTGGCTTCACTTTCGTTGTTGATACCGTCGATTTGCAGCAGCACAGTTTGTGCCGTTTTTCCACGCTTGGAACTTACGAAGAATGGCACAAAAATACCGTCGATGTCGCTAATGAGGCACGAAAACTGCGATAGAATGTCGAGTTCGCAGTCTATCGTTGCCGAAATCTCGCCATTCACACCGTGAGGCTTGTTGTAAACGCCTATTTCTATGAGTTCGTCGCGTGTGATCATCGTGCTTTATTTTTTCTTTTTCTTTTTTGCTGTGGTTTTAGCGGCAACAGGTGCTTCTTTAAATTCGTGAAGCGCCTTCGTGTCGGCACTGATTTGGATTTTGCCCTTTGAGAAGAATGCCAAATCCTTGAAAATCTTGGCATCGTCCACATCTTCTTTGCTGATTTGGAAAATCAGTTTCTTCATGTGGTTGGCAATCAGCATCACCAAAGCGTCTCTTTCCTCGCCTTCAGGATATTCGCAAGCACGCTCAATCATTCGCTCAATGGTTTTACCATAATGGCGAAATTTGATGTTCTCCAATTTGTAAGTCATTGGTTCAGGCTTGCTCTCCAAATTTTCCTCCTTCACGATTTCGCAAGGATAGTCGATGTCTAATTTGAAGTCGCTCATGATGGCCAAGTGGTCCCACAGTTTATGCTTGTAGTCGGCTTCATCGCGCAGGTGTGGAAATAAGTTGCCCATTGAGCGGATAATGGAATAGGCGCATCTGGTGCGCTCTTCCCTATCCTCAATTTTGCAGCAGTAGTCCACCATCTGCTGAATATTGCGTCCGTATTCTGGCAGAGCCAGTTTCTTCAGTTGTGTATTGTAATCGAGCATATAAGTTTTGTTGTTGCAAAATTAATCTACAAAATTAACGATAAAAACTCAACTATTGAAATTAGAAAAGTTTTTTCTTTGATTTTGTGACCTGAAAATCTTTCAGGTAAAGAGGTGTGGAGTATGCCACATCAATGAAATCGCCCTCTCTGAAAGCCTTCTCCGAAAGTGCCATCATTGACAATGCCACAGGTTTCACACCCTCGATAAATTCTGCATTTGGGTGATTGATAACGCTTTTCACCTTGTCGGCACCATTGCCGCAGAACACCAAATGGTGGTCGCGAAGCAGGTCAGCAAATGAGTTCTCGTCAATAATCATCGGTTGTGGTGCAAGCGTTTCTTGCAAAGCGTTGTTGTAAACTGCCGTGTAAACCTCCATTCGTCTTGCGTCGATCATCGGCACGAAAAGAGTGGATTCGTCGTCGAAGAAATGTGCAAACATGGTGGTTACGGTCAGGAGTTTGAGCGTGTTCACGCCAATGAGTGGAATATCCAATCCAAACGCCAGTCCTTTTGCTTCAGAGAGACCAATTCTCAAACCTGTGTAAGAACCAGGACCGATGCTCACCGCTATTGCGTCGAGTTTGATATCTCTGGATGTGGCATAGCGCATGATGTCTTGAATATATGCGCTCAGCAGGGTGGCGTGTGTTTGTCCCTCGTAATTTTCTCTGTGTTCGAGCACCTCCCCATTAGAGGTGAGTGCCACTGAGCAAACGCTTGTGGAAGTCTCGATATTTAGTATATTTGCCATGTGTCGTACTTTTTTCTCTGCAAAATTAACAAAAATCTTCCTTTTATTCCCTCTTTTACGAATATTAGCAGTAAATTTGCGTATAAATAAATTATAATACACAATGATTTTATCAATGACAGGGTTTGGCAAGGCTGTCAAAGTGATTAATAACAAGAAAATCACGGCTGAAGTCAAATCATTAAATAGTAAACAACTCGATTTGTCGGTTCGCGTGCCCCAGGGCTATCGTGCATTGGAACTTGACCTGCGTAATATGGTGGCTCATAAACTTAATCGCGGCAAGGTGGACTTGTATGTGTTTTGCGAGCCAATTGAAGGCGCAGCCTCTGTAAGCATTAACCTTTCAGTGTTGAAGCAATATAAGGCTCAACTTCAGGACATGGCTACAGAATTAGGCATTTCTGAACCAGAAGACTGGTATGCCACTCTACTCCGCTTGCCCGACGCGCTGAAAAGCGATGTGAACGTTTCGGAGGTGAGCGACGAAGAAATGGAGGCTGTGAAAGAAGTGGTGGCTGAAGCACTCGATGGCTTGGTGGCTTTCCGTGTGCAGGAAGGTGCCCGACTTGAAACATTCTTCAAAGAAAAAATCGCAGCCATTCAAGATTTGCTCAACAGCGTAGAACCCTACGAGCACTCGCGTGTGGAGAAAATCAAGGCGCGCATCTACGAGTCGCTTCAGAAACTCGAAGGCGTGACTGTGGACAACAACCGCTTTGAGCAAGAATTGATTTTCTATATCGAGAAACTTGATATTACGGAAGAAAAAATCCGTCTGCAAAACCATCTCAACTATTTCTTGGCAACAATGGCCGACGGTGATAACCAAGGTAAAAAACTTGGATTTATCTCTCAGGAAATGGGACGTGAAATCAACACTACTGGCTCAAAAGCCAATCAGGCAGAACTTCAGAAGTTGGTAGTGGAGATGAAAGACCATTTGGAGCAAATCAAGGAACAGGTTCTTAACGTATTGTAAAAATCAGAATGTCAGACATTAAATTAATCATATTATCTGCGCCATCAGGTTCAGGAAAATCAACCATCATCAGTCATATCATCGATGATGAGAAATTGAAGTTGGAATTCTCTATTTCAGCCACCACTCGTAGCCCCCGTGGTAATGAGAAGCACGGCAAAGAATACTACTTCCTTACTGAAGAAGACTTCAAAGCACGTATCGCCAACAATGAGTTTGCCGAATACGAGGAAGTGTATGCCGGCAGATATTACGGCACACTTAAAAGTGAAATCCAACGTATCAATGCCGAGGGTAAGAATGCCATCATTGATGTGGATGTGGCTGGTGGCGTGAATGTGAAGAAGATTTATGGCGACCAGGCATTGTCGATTTTTGTGATGCCGCCAAGTGTGGAAGAACTGCGCCGCAGACTTGTAGGTCGTGCCACAGATTCGGAAGCCGACATTCAAAAACGCGTGGATAAAGCTGAATACGAAATGTCGTTTGCCCCTAAATATGATAAGGTGGTGGTGAACGACAACCTTGAAAAGGCAGTGGCTGAAGTGCGTGCATTAATCACCGAGTTCGTTACTAAATAACCATAGTCGAATGAAGATAGGAATTTTCGGCGGAACATTCAACCCCATTCACACCGGTCACGCTATCATTGCTAATTATGTGATTCAGAATTGTGGCTTGGATAGGCTTTGGCTGATGGTTTCGCCACTGAATCCCTTTAAGGTGGCTCAAGGTGAGCATCACGACACCGAACGCTTGCGTATGGTGGAAATGGTGTCGAGTAAGTTGGAGAATGTGGAGACATCTGGTTTTGAATTCAGTCTGCCACGTCCGTCTTACACCATCGACACGCTGAATGCGCTGCAAAGCAAATTTCCACAGCACGAGTTCTACCTTGTGATTGGTGCCGACAACTGGGTGTCGTTCGACAAGTGGGACCGCTACGAAGAAATCTTGGAGAAATTCAAGGTGCTGGTTTATCCTCGCAGTGGATATGATACTGAGTTGCCTGCTCGCTTTGCGTCGAGTGTCACGATGATTGAGGCTCCGCTTGTGGAACTGTCGTCAACCGAGATTAGGGAAGGCTTGAAGATGATGAAGAATATGTCGTTTTATCTTCCCGACGATGTATATCGCTATATTTTGAAAAATAAAATATATTTACATGATGAGTGAACAAAAAAAACTTGCTCCCAATAGTCTTTCGTTCATTGCCCTGACAAATGAATTTTGCCAGGCGGTAGAACATGCAGAATCGGCTACCCGTGAAAATTTTCTTGCAAATATGCTGAAAATTCTTCCACGCATCTATATCATTGCACATGATTTGGAGCGCGACTTCACGTTCAGTGACTACAGCATTGAACCGTATCTCACGGAAGATGTGTATAATCAGGTGCGCGAGGTGATGAGCCGAGTTTTGGCTGAGGAAGATGTGTATTTAGAGGTGTTTGTTGAAGATATGAAATATAGCGACACCCCTATTGCGTCGTCCATTAGCGAAAACCTTGCCGACTTGTATCAAGTGTTTTTCAATTTCATCGCCACTATCAAAGACGCGCCTACCGAGGCTCAGATTGAGTTGATAGGGCTTTGCAAATCTGATTTCCGCACTTACTGGGGGCAAACATTATGTAATGTGCTCCGTGCTATGCACGCTGCATACTATAATCCTTCCAACACTGATTTATAATCAATCCTTAAACACCTTCTGAATTATGGATAAACAAATAACATCTTTGCTTAACTTCATTGACAATAGTCCATGTAATTTCTATGCAGTAAATACAGCGAAAAAAATGCTCGAAGAAAATGGTTTCACTGAAAAACTGCTTGGAAACGAAATAGAAGCAAAACCAGGTGAAAAGTTCTATTTCACTAAAAATGACTCAGCTATCTTTGCTTTCACAGTAGGTAAGAAACCTATTGCTGAAACTGGTTTGAAAATTGTGGCTGCTCACAGCGATTCGCCTTGCTTCCGTGTGAAACCCCATGCCGAAATGCTTTGCGAAGGCGGAATCGTGAAATTAAATACAGAAGTGTATGGCGGACCGGTTCTCTACACTTGGTTCGACCGTCCACTCTCGTTGGCAGGCCGTGTACTGCTCAAAGGCGAAGACGCTATGCACCCTATTACCCGATTGGTGAAAATTGACCGCCCGCTGTTCTCCATTTCACACTTGGCTATTCACTTCAATCGTCAAGTGAATGAAGGCAACAAAATCAGCAAGCAGAAAGACATGCTTCCTATCATTGCCAAGGTCACCGAAAAGCTTGAAGCAGAAAACATGCTCCTTCGCCTTGTGGCTGAAGAATTGAATGTGGACATGGCTGCTATTCTCGATTTTGATTTGCTCGTTTACAATACTGAGAAATCTTGCACATTTGGTTTGCACGATGAGTTTATCTCCGCCGGTCGCCTCGACGACTTGAGCATGATGCACGCTGCTCTTGAAGCTATCGTAGATGTGAAAGATGAAGATGCTACCTGTGTGGCAGCCATTTTCGACAATGAGGAAACTGGCAGTGGCACAAAGCAAGGTGCTGGCTCACCTGTGCTCTCGAATGTGATTCAGCGCATGGTGGAAAGTCAGGGTGGCAATTACGATGCATTCTGCCGCGCTTTGGCTAAATCGTTCCTTGTGTCTGCCGACAATGCCCATGCGTTCCACCCCAACTACGCAGAAAAGTACGACCCAACCAATCACCCATCACTTGGATCTGGTCCATGTATCAAGATTAATGCCAACTGCAAATATATGAGTGATGCCCATTCTGCCGCCATTTTCAAGGCACTTTGTGCAGAGGCAGGCTCGCCATGTCAGTATTTCGTGAACCACAGCGATGTGGCTGGTGGCTCTACTTTGGGCAATATTCTCACTGGTCAGATTGATATTGAGGGCGTGGACGTGGGCAATCCGCTCTTGGCTATGCACTCAGTGAGAGAAACCGGTTCGGTTGACGACCATCTCAATATGATTAAGGTGTTTAAGCAATTTTTCAGTTAACACCTGTATCAATCCTATACAATTGAATACATTTAAATAATATAATAATATGATTGACGAAAAACTTTTGAAAGAAGTAACCGAAAAAGCTAATCAGTGGCTTGGCGAAGGTTACGATGAAGAGACAAAAGCCGAAGTTAAGAGAATGCTTGACAACGACGACAAGACCGACTTGGTGGAATCGTTCTACAAGAATCTTGAGTTCGGTACTGGTGGTCTGCGTGGCATTATGGGTGCTGGCTCAAACCGCATGAACATTTACACCGTGGGTGCTGCCACTCAAGGTCTTGCCAACTACCTCAAAGATGCGTTCAAGACACTTGACCAAATCAAGGTGGTGGTAGGTCACGACGTGCGCAACAATAGCCGTAAGTTTGCAGAAACTGTAGCCAACATTTTCTCTGCCAACGGTATCAAGGTGTATCTTTTTGAAGATTGCCGCCCTACTCCAGAACTTTCTTACGCAGTTCGCTTGCTTGGTTGCCAAAGCGGTGTGAATATCACTGCTTCCCACAACCCAAAGGAATACAATGGTTACAAGGCATATTGGGACGATGGCGCACAGGTGGTTTCTCCACACGATGTGAACATTATCGACTATGTGAACCGCATTAAAGATGTGACAGAGATCAAATTTGAACCTAATCCTGAATTGATTCAAATTATTGGAGAAGACATCGACAACCAATACATTGAAGAAATTGCAAAACTTTCTTTGAGCCCAGAAATCATCAAGAAGCACAGCGATTTGAAGATTGTATATACTCCAATTCACGGTACCGGTAAGGTGTTGATTCCTCGCTCACTCGAACGCTGGGGATTCCGCAACATTATTCATGTGCCAGAACAAGACGTTCAGAGCGGCGATTTCCCAACTGTGGATTCTCCAAACCCAGAAAACGCCTCTGCAATGGCTATGGCTATTAAGAAGGCTGAAGAAGTGGATGCCGACATCGTAATGGCTTCTGACCCTGATGCCGACCGTATTGGTTTGGTTTTGAAGAACACCAAGGGCAAATTTGAATTGGTGAACGGTAACCAAATCCAACTCATTTTCCACTACTATCTGCTTGCTCGCAATAAAGAACTCGGTAACCTCACTGGCAACGAATACATCGTTAAGACTATCGTTACCACCGACTTGATTGCCAAGATTGCAGAAAAGCAGAACATGAAACTCTACGATTGCTATACCGGATTCAAGTGGATTGCTACAGTGATGCGTGAAAACGAAGGCAAGGCACGCTACCTCGGTGGTGGCGAAGAAAGTTACGGCTTCCTCGCTGAAGACTTCTGCCGCGATAAGGACTCTGTTTCGGCTATCTCACTGATGGCAGAAATTGCAGCATGGGCAAAGGAAAAGGGCATGACCATGAACGATATGCTCATCGACATCTACACCACTTATGGCTATAGCAAGGAACGTGGTATTTCTGTGGTTCGCACAGGTAAGTCGGGTGCTGAAGAAATTCAAGCAATGATGAAGAACTTCCGCGAAAACCCACAAAAGGAAATCGCAGGTTCTCCAGTAGTAAAGACTAGAGACTACCAACTCCTTCAAGAAAAGAATGTGCTCACAGGTGAAGTTAGCAAGTTGGATATGCCTTGCACCTCTAATGTGCTTCAATACTACACCGAAGATGGCACTAAGGTTTCAATCCGTCCTTCAGGCACTGAACCAAAAATCAAGTTCTACCTCGAATTGCACGATACTCTCGCTTGCGCTGCCGACTACGACGCAAAGAACGAATGGGCTGACGCAAAATTAGACACTATTTGCAAAGAATTAGGCATCGCTTAATCCTAACGCATATCACATAATAGCGAGGCAATCCCCACCACAGGATTGCCTCGCTCGCGTTTGTGTGTTTTTGGAAAATGCGCAAGATGATGCAGAAAATTGTGTGTTTTATGTGCATTATATCGTGGTATGGCGAAATTTGCTTAACAAAATCGGGGTAAATTGGCGAGAATTGTGTAAATTTGCACAAATTTATCCGATAATAATTTAAATATATATAGAAACATGTCTGAAAACGTACAAAAAACTCTGAGAGATTCAGCGGCACTGCGTTGGCTTGCTTTGATTCTCCTTGCAGGAGCTATGTTCTGCTCCTACATTTTCATGGACATCTTGTCGCCAATTAAAGACTTGATGTGGGACACTAAGGGTTGGGATTCTACTGCATTCGGTACGATGCAAGGATCGGAAACCTTCCTTAATGTGTTTGTGTTCTTCTTGATTTTTGCAGGTATCATCCTCGACAAGATGGGTGTTCGCTTCACTGCCATTCTGTCGGGTGCTGTGATGCTGGTAGGTGCATCAATTAACTGGTATGCGCTTACTGATATGTTTGCAGGAAGTAACCTTGAAGTATGGTTTAACGAACATTTGAACTATATTCCTGGTTTCGATGAACTGGGTGTGTCGCCTTTCTATAAAGGAATGCCCGCATCTGCTAAGTTCTCCGCTATCGGCTTTATGATTTTCGGCTGTGGCGTGGAAATGGCAGGTATCACCGTCTCTCGTGGTATCGTGAAGTGGTTTAAGGGTCGCGAAATGGCACTTGCAATGGGCTCGGAAATGGCACTCGCTCGCTTGGGTGTGGCCACTTGTATGATTTTCTCACCAATGTTTGCTCGCCTTGGTGGTGAGGTATCGGTTTCTCGCTCGGTAGCATTTGGTGTGGTGCTTTTGATGGTTGCCTTAATCATGTTTATTGTGTATGCGTTCATGGATAAGAAACTCGACTCACAAACTGGCGAGGCAGAAGAAAAAGACGATCCATTCAAACTCAGCGACCTCGGCAAGATTCTTACCGATAGCGGTTTCTGGTTGGTGGCATTGCTCTGCGTGCTTTACTACTCTGCAATTTTCCCATTCCAGAAATATGCGGTGAACATGCTTCAGTGCAACCTTGTGTTCCATCAAGTAGATCCATCTTCAATTTGGGCTTCAAACACCATCACTATTATCCAATACGTGATTATGCTCGTGGTTGCAGCATGTGCTTTCGCAAGCAACTTCTCTAAGAACAAAGTGGCAAAATACGGTTTGATGGGTGCGGCCATTGTGGCATTGGTAGTGTTCTGCTATATGGGCTACATGCGTCAGAGCGCCGAAACAGTGTTTGCCGTATTCCCACTTTTGGCAGTGGGTATCACCCCAATTCTGGGCAATTATGTTGACCACAAGGGTAAGGCTGCAACCATGCTTGTGCTTGGCTCGCTTCTTTTGATTGCTTGCCACCTTACTTTCGCTTTTGTGCTTCCTGCATTCAAGGGCAGCGAAGTGGGCGGTATTATTGTGGCTTACATCACTATCCTTGTGCTTGGCGCCAGCTTCTCGCTCGTGCCAGCATCTTTGTGGCCAAGTGTTCCAAAATTGGTTGACGAAAAGATTATTGGTAGTGCTTACGCTTTGATTTTCTGGATTCAGAACATCGGTTTGTGGCTCTTCCCTCTCCTTATCGGTAAAGTGCTTGATGCCACTAACAAGGGCGTGACTAACCAAGACCAACTCGACTACACTGCTCCGCTGGTAATGCTTGCCGGTTTGGGCGTGGCTGCTCTTATTCTTGGTCTTGTGCTCAAGGTTGTTGACAAGAAGAAAGGTCTTGGCCTTGAAGATCCAAATATTAAGTAATATTGAATAACACTTATAATGGGGCGTACATTCTTCAGTTTTTTACTGATGTATGCCCCATTTTCTTATAGAAATGACTCAAACTATTCACAGAAAATTAAACGAATCATCTGCCGCCCGCTGGACGGTGCTCTTTATCGTGTCGGTGGTGATGATGATGGGTTATGTGGTGGCGAAGGAAATGTCGCCACTTCAATACTTCCTGGAGTTACCACAATCTGAAGGCGGCCTCGGCTGGAGTAGCAGTGAATTTGGCTTGTTTATCGGCTCGCGTGGTTTCTTTAACGTGTATTTGCTCATGCTCTTTGTGAGCGGTGTAATTCTCGATAAAACAGGTGTGCGATTTGCGGGTATGCTGTCGTGTGTGCTGATGCTGGTGGGCACGGCTATCGACTACTATGCCATAGCCATAGCGTCGCCTGTTCCTGCCACCGAAGTCACTTTCCCTACGCTCGGACTCGATCACACCATGGTGAAGGACCAAGTGCTGATGTCGGCATTCGGTTTTGCCGTATTTGGCATTGGCTACGAACTTTGCGGCATCACCGTTTCAAAGGTGATTGTGAAGTGGTTCTCTGGTAAGGAAATGGCGTTGGCAATGGGTATTCAAGTGGCGTTGGCGCGTTTTGGCACGGCTTTAGCACTGCTTGGTGGTCCATTCTTGGCAAAATACTATCAGCTTTCCACCCCTATTCTCGTGGGTTTGTTCAGCGTGGGTTTGGCTGTGGTGATTTATTTGATTTATTGCGCTATGGACCGCAAACTCGAGAAAGCTTCTGATGCCGACAGCAATGAAGAAAAAAAAGTGGAGAAATTCAGCTTTAAAGGTTTGCTCACCACACTTCGCAGTCCTGGATTTTGGCTAATCACGCTTTTGTGTATGCTGTATTACTCAGCCCTCTATCCATTCCTCGATTTTGCCACAAAGTTGATGATTTCAAAATATGGTGTGAGTCCTGAATGGGCTGGCGGCATTTCTTCAATATTGCCATTCACCTCCATTATTTTGACACCTCTGTTTGGCGGTGTTTATGATCGTGTGGGCAAGGGTGCCAGCATTATGATTTTAGGCACAGCCATGCTCACTGTGGTGCTGATGGTGTTCGCTCTTCCGCTCCACTCCAGCTTGCTTGCTCTGGCATTGATGCTCATTTTGGGTGTGGCATTCTCTTTGTTGCCAAGTGTGCTTTGGCCAGCTGTGCCAAAGATTGTGCCGGAACAACAATTAGGTTCGGCGTATTCAATCATCTACTATATTCAAAACATTGGTTTGATGCTTGTGCCTATCATCATTGGCAACGTGCTGGATAAAAACACAGTGAATGGCGTAGTTGATTACACAGCCGCCATGTGGGTGTTCTCTGCTATTGGAGCAATGGCGATTGTGGTGTCGGCATTCCTCCTTGTGCTGGATAAGAAATACCACTACGGGCTCCAGTCGCCAAATGTGAAAGATTGATTTAGAGATAATATCCTATAAAAATGAGAGAAGACCGACATTTCAATCGGTCTTCTTTTAATTTTTTTTATGCTTGTTGCAACATTTGCATGGCTTCGAGGCGACCAGAGTTGATGAGGTTGGGGAAGTGGGAGTCGCTGTTGATGAGCACCGGCACATCATATTTCTTCAGCAGTTTGAAGTATTGCTGATGTGGGAACATTCGTTGGTCGGTAATCCATTTCTTTGTGTTGATTTCAATTATCAATCCATTATCCATAATGACTTCAAACAGGTTGGTCGCCAATTTGTTGTACCAAGGTTTGTGGTCGATGCCGGGCTGGAACAGGCTGCCGTTGTGCCCGATTTTGTCGAAATGCCCTATGATGTCGAAACCACCTTTCTCCACCATGTCGGTTGATTGCTTGTAGAACGAACGAATCACACGCTCAATATCGTTGTGGAAGTAGCGCTCCATCTTCTTCTTGAAATTATCGAAATCGCCATCAATATCCACATATTCATCGCTCACAAACGATGGAATGAAATGAACAGAACCGATACGATAGTCGAGAGGCATATCTTGGAAATATGGGATTGACGGTCCCCAATCGTCAAGGTAGTCAATTTCCATAGAGGTGAAAATACGGATTTGCTGACCATATTGTGCTTTCAGCCTATTCATTTCTGCCAAGTAGTCACCTACCTTTTCTTTCGCCATATTGCATGGTGAGAAAAATGGGATTGGAGAGTGTGGGCTCACGCCATAGTGAGTGAAGCCCATCTTGATAGCCTCTTTGATGAAGTCCTCGATAGGCGCATGTCCATCGCAATAAGGGCTATGGCTATGGAAATTATATAATTTGCTCTCTTTTGCTATTCGCTTAAAATCAATCATGATTAAAACATCTTTTCTAATTGGTCATTGCTTAAGACAGAGATTATCGTTTTGCCGTCGGGCGTGTAGTTTGGATTTGGCAAACACAGGAGTTTCGACAGCAGCGTGTCCATTTCCTCTTGAAGCATCGTTTTACCGTAAGGAATGGCGGCAGATTTTGCCACACGCAATGCGATGCTCTCATACACCTTGGTGGTGATGCTTGTGCCACCCATGCTCACCTCGTCAATCACTTGAAGAATGGTGTCTTTGATGTTGACATTCTCCATACCTGCTGGCACAGCATTAATTGACCAGTCGTTGCCGCTCAGTTGCGCAAGGTTGAAACCAATCTTTTCCATTTCTGGTTCCAGCTCCTTGAGTATGATATTTTGCGAGGTGGTTAATTGAAGCACTTCGGGGAACAGCACACGCTGCGAGCTGATGGTGGTGGCATCAAGTTGCTTAATATACTGCTCGAAAAGCACCCTCACGTGAGCACGGTGCTGGTCAACAATCATCAGCCCCGATTTGATGGGTGACAGAATGTATCGCCCTTTCATTTGCATACACATAGCCGACGACATGTCGGGTGTGATGATTTCAGCCTGCACACCATTATTCACTGGTTCCACTTCACCGATATCAGAGAACGAATCCTCCACATCTTGTTCGGTAATAGATGCAATGCCCTCCTGTTTGCCTTTCTCGAAGTTTTGATAGAGTTTTTCCCAATCAGGCAGAGGGTTGGATGAGTAGCCACCAAAGTTGCCTGCGCTCTGTGGGTGGTATGATGACCCACCGCCAGCACTGCTTTTGCTTTGTGGCTTAAATGGGTTGTAGGTTGGGTCAACTCCATCTTCTGGTGCCGTAACCACGGTATGGTCGTTGAACGCCGGGATTTCAGGCGCATCGATGGTGTCGAAATCAATTTGGGGAACTGCACTGAATCGTCCGAGCGATTCTTTCACGGCGGCCGCGAGAATTTGCCAAATAGGCAATTCGTTCTCAAATTTGATTTCTGTTTTTGTGGGGTGTATATTTACGTCAATACTTTCTGGATCTACGGAGAAATTCAGGAAGTAGTTGGGTTGTTCATCGTCGGGGATAAGTTCGCTGTAGCTCGAAATGATAGCCTTGTGAAAATAAGGATGGCGCATAAATCTGCCGTTCACAAAAAGGAACTGCAAAAAGTTGCGCTTTCGTGCGCCTTCGGGCTTGCTTACGAAACCGGTGATACGCACAAGTGAGGTGTCGGTGTTGAGCGGAACAAGTTGTTGGTCAACTTTTGCTCCCCACAGCGAAGCGATGCGTTGTTTAAACGACCCTCCAGAAAATTTGTTGAGCAATTTGTCGTTGTTGGATAGAGAGAAATCCACATGGTGGTTCACCAAAGCCAATTTCTCGTACTCCTTAATAATATTGCTCAGTTCCACCTGATTGCTCTTCAAGAACTTTCTGCGTGCAGGCACGTTGAAGAATATGTTTTTAATCATGAAGTTGGAACCTTCGGGGCACATATCTGGCTCTTGACTTTCGCATTTAGATGCGTTAATCATAATTTTTGTGCCAAGTTGTGCTCCTTTAGCCCTTGTGCGGAGTTCCACCTGTGCGATTGCCGCTATTGATGCCAATGCCTCGCCACGGAATCCCATCGTTTGCAGAGAGAATAGGTCTTCTGCTTTCGAGATTTTCGATGTGCTGTGACGCTCGAATGCCAATCGGGCATCGGTATCGCTCATACCCTTACCGTTGTCAATTACTTGTATGAGTGTTCTTCCTGCATCTTTCAACACGATTTGAATGCTTGTGGCTCCTGCGTCGATGGCATTTTCCACAAGTTCCTTAATCACAGAGGCTGGGCGCTGTATCACCTCACCTGCCGCAATTTGGTTTGCTACTGAATCTGGAAGTAATTTTATAATATCACTCATTGTTTACGGGTAAAGATTTTGTTTCTTGTGTGTTGTCTTCGTATTTGTCTTCGTCGTCCTTTGGCTGCTCTTCCACTTTAGGTTTGAGCATTTCGTAGGGCTGGCTAATCATTTCGCGCATCATTTCAGAAATATTCAGCACCTCGTAGGGACTTTTTGGACGCAAGTCGTCGAACCATTGATATTCGTCAAGTTTGAGTTGCGACTTTCGTGCAAGGTAAAGCGGAATGACTGTGCCACTCACTTCCGGCCACATCTTCACTTTCTCCACCTCCTGCTTTTCTTTTAAGTCGAGCGACAGGAAACCGCTTTCTGTTCTCACGCATTTATTGTAAGTGGAATCGTTCTCCATCGGGAAGAAAAGCGTTTTCGCATTACCCACGATGTCGGCGTGGCGAAGTTCGTTTCTGGAGGATTCGGTGCCATCGTCGTAATAATCGGTAACTTTCTCAAAATACGCTTTCAGATATTTACCATAGATTTGATTGTAGTAGATTTCTCCGAGGTGCTCCACAATCAAGCCCTTGTTGGGAATGGTTGCCCAATCCACCGAACTGCTGTCGCGCATGTGCACGTTGATTTCGTTGTCGCTCGAAATTTGGCGTTCGCCACTCCATACCACAGGGTGGTTGTAGAGGTTGAGGATAGAGTCGCGCTGCGCAAACGAGAGGTGACCGCAAATGCCTTGCACGTCCTTACGATAGAATTTCACGCCACCAGTAGCAGTAAGCACCCTGTTTTTGTCGGGCTCTTGGATTGTGGTGATGGTGTCGCCGTGGAAGAACAATGTGTCGGAGCGCTCACCAGTTTTGGCATTCTCCTTATTGTAGATGCGTGCCAACGCCTTGTCAGTGGCGTAGCTCACATGGGTGGTCTCATTGTGATAGCCATAGCCACCAGTGAGAATTGCGTGGTGCTTTGGGTCGTTCACCGTCACATTGCCAATTGCTGTGCCCTCTCCAGTGTGCCTGTCGTAATGAATGCTGTCGCCTTCAAGTGTGCGGTCGTCCTTTGCAAAGAGTTTTGGTTGCACTCCATTTTTCACATAAAGGTTGGCTTTTTCGGTGGCAGTGTTGTAGTCTCCATTCGATGTGATGATTTTGTTTTCATCGGAAGTGATTTCTGCCTCTTCCACCAGTTTTGCAATATTTGTTCGGGTGTTGTAAAGAAGCTTGTTGGTATGAATCACATAATTGTCGCGGCTGTTCACCAAATCCACATTGTTGGTAAACACGGCATTGTCGGTGTTGAAGTTATATTCACCCACAATGGAAGTGAGTACGTTTTTCGGGTCTTCCAACCTACCGTTGGAGGTGTATTTGCCGGTATTGCTTGGCACGTAATAGTCGATAGCCTGGCTGGTGAGCGTGCGATTATCTTTAGTGATGCTCACGTTGCCAATCAGGTTCATCACCTCTTTCCTACCGTCGTAGTGAAGTTGGTCGGCTCTGCCGCTTAAATTGTCGGCGCGCTCCATTCTCACATTGCCGAAAGCGTCGATTGAATTGATTTGGTCGTAATAGTGTGCGCTGTCGCAATACAGGTGCATATCCCCTCTTGAAAATTCAATGTTGCCCATCAAAAGAATGTAGGATTCCAATGGATTCTTCACGGGTGCTGAAAGCATAGAGTCGGCACGTTCCAAAAACACCCTGTTGGCTTGGTATCTGTTGGCTTCTGGAATTTCCGGCTCAAACTTCTTTACGCTCTTGTGTGTTCTTTTTTGAGCAAAAGTTTCAAAAGCATATATGCCGATAAAAAGAGTCAAAAGGCATAAGATGCATTTTGCAGCCTTATGCCCTGATTGTGAGATATGTGGATTTTTGTTCACCTATATCAGTTTATTGTTTTCGCCAGTTGTATTTAAATTCACAGTTACGCCAGCCTTCGCTGATGTGAACGTAAGTCTTTTTCTGTTTTTCCTTCACCCATTCATCAATGATTTCAGCTTTTCGCTTATTCTCATACATGTCTTTAAGCACTTGGAAGTCTTCAGCGAGGTCGGCTTTGTGTGCCTCAATTCTTCTCACGAGCTTCACCATTGCCACTTGCTGGCGGTTGTTGCTTTTGTTGATTGCAATGAATGGTTCCGAAATTTCTCCAACTTGAAGTTTGTCCACCACCTTGCCAATTTCATCAGGCAGGTCGGCCATCTCAAAGAGAGTGGTGTGGGTTTGTGGATTCATCATCAAGCCCTTGTTGTTGCGAGAGTCCTTATCTTGCGACACATAGAGAGCGGCTTGCTCAAATGTGTATTTATTTGCGAGAATATCTTTGCGGAGAGAGTCGAGCTTCACCACGGCAGAATCGAGGTCTTTTTGATTCACCTTTGGTTTGAGAAGAATGTGGCGTGTGTTGATGCGGTCGCCACGCTTTTCAATCAACTGAATGATGTGGTAGCCAAATTCTGTTTCAACAATCTTGCTCACCTTCTTAGGGTCGTTGAGGTTGAAAGCCACATTTGCATATTCAGGAACAAGGTCGTTGCGGCTCTTGAAACCGATTTCACCGCCACTCATTGCAGAACCGTCTTCCGAGTAAAGGAGAGCGAGAGTTGAGAAATCGCTTTCTCCATTATTGACGCGCTGTGCGTAATCGCGCAGACGTGACTTCACCTCGTCGATTTCCTGCTGTGGAATGATTGGGTTGATGGTGATGATTTCCACCTCCACCTGCTTTTGAATGAGAGGAAGTGAATCTTTTGGAATAGAGTTGTAGAATTTGCGCACGTCAGAAGGTGTGGCTTTCACATTTTTAGTGAGGCTGCTTTGCACCTGCTGAATAGTGTATTGGTCGCGAACGGTGTTCATCAGCTGTTCGCGGATTTCAGGAATTGGTTTTCTGAAATATTCTTCAACTTTCTCCTTTGAGCCAAGATTAGCGATGAAATAGTTGATACGCGCGTCCACGCTTTGCTGTACAGTGGAATTGGGCACTTCTATTGTGTCGATTTTTGCTTGATGCAAAAAAAGCTTGTCAATGGCTATTTGTTCAGGAATCACGCAATATGGATTACCGTCAATGGGAGTGCGTTCGTATTGAAGTTGCTGATATTGCTCTTCAATATCAGATTTGTAGATAGCTTCGTCACCGACAATCCATGCCACTTCTTCAGCGATATTGTTTTGTGCAGTCATCAGATAGCCCATCGCTGTCAAAAATAGGCTAATTGTAAGGAGTCTTAATTTCACTGTTATCGTTTTTTTGTTAATAATCTGTTTTATGATGCCTATAAGCCGCTACTACGGCATATAAATTAAATGCAAATTTCATAAAATTTCATCACATAGCAAAACAATTTATTTTAATTATCATTAAAATAATAACCGATTTTGCGCAATGTGGATATAAAAAAATCTCTTTATCGTGGTGATGCGATAAAGAGATTTAATATTAATGTTAGAAACTTAGTATTTCTTATGGTTTTACGAGTTTCAAAACATTCTTGTTGATCTTGGCTGGATACTTCTTTTTGAGTTCGTTGAGCCAAGCTTTTTCAAGTTCGTCCTGATAATCGGAAGTTACGAGGCCTTTCACATCGGCAACGCCTTCTGGCTGGTCAATTACACCGCCTTCGAGAACAAATGCGATAGGATATTTCTCATTGCCAGTCTTTTCTGTGCCTTTGAATACTACTGAATCAACCAACTCGTTTTCACCTTGTGCAAAGAGCATTCTTTCCATCTTGATGTTGCTTGAGAATGTCTTGTGCAGAGTAGTGGTCAAAGTGTCTTTTCCGAGTGTAGGAATCATCGCCTTCACTGCTTGAGCGATAGAGTCGCTTTTTGCAGAAAGAATGATGCCCTTGAAGTGAGGTTTTGTCCAGTTGTATTTCTCGCGGTGTGCCATAAAGTAGTTGTTCAAACCAGTAGTGTCTTTTGCAGCACCGTCCCACACCTTCTTGTTGCTGATTTCAAACAAGAGCATACCGTCGCGATACTCGTTAATGAGATTGCGGTATTCTGCGTTGTCGTTAATCAGATTGTCGATGTAGTATTGCATGATTTCCTTGCTTGCGTATGGCTCGATTTGGGCAGCAATGTTGCCTGCAGCCGATTCGATGTCGTACTTGGCTTTAGGATTAACTCTTTTTGCGAGAACTGATGCAGGCACTTTGTTCTTGGCGTAAGTGAAAATCACGAAGTTTGACTTAGCAAGCACATCGCTCACAAAAGCAGAGTCGTATTGGCCATGCTTCTTCAACTCTTTAATGAGGTAAGAGCGGAATTTTGCGTCGTTGTTCTTGTAGTTGTACAACTTCTTGATTTCTTCCAACTTCTGATTGCGAGCCATTTGGCTGCGTTCGTCGTAAGCGATTGCGCGCTTGATTGATGGCAACGCCTCTTCAAATGAAGGAATGCCCTTGTGGCCAAGCTTCTTTACGATGTGATAGCCGTATTGTGATTCAAAAGGCTCGGAAATTTGACCGTCTTCAAGTTCGAACGACACCTTTTCAAAAGCAGGAACCATTCTGTTCACGCCGAACCAAGGCAATTTGCCACCATGACGGGCAGAACCCTTGTCTTCGCTGTACTTCTTAGCCATTTTCTCGAAGTCGGCACCATTCTTCACTGAATCGTAAATTTCTTCAATTCTTGCTTTAACCACAGCCTTAGCAGAGTCGTCGAGGTTGCGGGTCATAAGCATGATGTGCTCTACTTCCACTTGACCTGGGTCTTGACGCTTGCCGTTCACACGAATCAGGTGGTTACCGAAGTCGGTGCGGAATGGCTTGCTAATCTGACCGATTGGAGTGGTGTAAGCCACCATTTCCCATCCGTATGGGTAAATGCCCGACGCAGTAAAACCGTAGTGACCTGCATTGTGTGTAACTGCTGGGTCGATAGAGAACTTCTTTGCGAGTTTGCCCCAGTCTTCGCCCTTGATTACACATGTACGAATGCTGTCGAGGCGTGCAAGAATCTCTTTGTTTTCCTTAGCGTCCTTGCCGAGAGGAAGCATGATGTGGTCGAGGTCCACATTGGTCTTCATTCTTTCGTATGCTTCTTTTTCAAGACGCACATTCACAGTGGTGTCTTCGAGGAAATCCTTAACCATGCCTTCCTTGTAGCCGTTGTACTCAGCCAAGAAAGATTTGAGAGTGTCAACTCCTTCTGCTTCAGCGTCAGCCACTTTTTGCTTGTAGGTAACGAAGCGGTCAACATACTGGTCGAGAGTTTCTTTCTCAACTTGCTGTTGGTTGTTCTTTTTGTATAGATATTCAAACTCCGAGAGATGAATGTCCTTTCCGTTAATGGTCATCAACACAGGGTCTTTTGCCGCAAAAGCCAGACAAACGCCACCTATGAGTGCACCAATCATCAATTTAATTTTCATAGTTTTAAAATTAATTCAATTTGTCATTATAGAAATAATAACGAAATTTTGTTCCGATTATTGTAAATCAAATCAAAACTCTGAATCGATTATAATTATCCGCGGCTGTAGTTAGGAGCTTCGCTGGTGATTGCCACATCGTGTGGGTGGCTTTCTGCTACACCTGCATTTGTAATCTTAACGAATTGAGCCTGATGCAGTTTCTCGATGTTTTCAGCACCGCAATACCCCATGCCAGCACGCAGACCGCCGAGCATTTGATATGCCACTTCGTAAAGAGTGCCCTTGTATGGCACGCGAGCTGCAATACCTTCTGGAACGAGCTTCTTGCTGTCGGTGACATTGTTTTGGAAATAACGGTCTTTTGAACCTTTTTCCATAGCTTCGAGCGAACCCATGCCACGATATGATTTGTACTTTCTGCCGTTGAAGATGATGGTGTCGCCAGGAGATTCCTCCACACCTGCAAACATACCACCGAGCATCACAGAATATGCGCCAGCAGCGAGAGCCTTCACAATGTCGCCCGAATAGCGGATGCCACCATCGGCAATCAAAGGAACGCCAGTTCCTTTGAGGGCTTTAGCCACATCGTAAACAGCGCTTAATTGTGGAACACCGATACCGGCAATGATACGGGTGGTGCAGATAGAACCAGGGCCAATACCCACTTTCACACCATCAGCACCATTCTCCACGAGGTACTTAGCTGCTTCGCCAGTAGCGATATTACCCACCACTACATCAATTTGTGGGAAAGAGCGCTTCACTTGTTGAAGAACTTCTACTACACCCTTAGTGTGGCCGTGTGCAGTGTCGATAACGATTGCGTCAACGCCTGCTTCAACAAGCGCTTCAGCTCTCTTGAGGCTGTCGCCAGTCACGCCAATACCGGCAGCAACACGCAGACGGCCGAGAGCGTCCTTGCAAGCGTTTGGTTTGTCTTTAGCTTTGGTGATGTCTTTGTAGGTGACCAAACCGATGAGTTTGCCATCCTTGTCAACTACGGGGAGTTTTTCAATTTTGTGAGTTTGGAGAATGTCGGCAGCTTCGTCGAGGTTGGTTGATGAAGAAGTGGTCACCAAGTGGTCGCTTGTCATCACCTCGTCGATTTTGCGTTCCACATTCTTTTCAAATCGCAAGTCGCGGTTGGTGACGATACCCACAAGTTTCTTGTTTTCGTCAACTACGGGAATACCGCCGATGTGGTACTCACTCATGATGTTGAGTGCATCGATTACCCTTGAGCCACGCTTGATGGTCACTGGGTCGTAAATCATACCGTTTTCTGCACGTTTCACGGTGTGCACTTGGCGCGCTTGCTCCTCAATGCTCATGTTTTTGTGAATTACACCAATACCACCTTCGCGAGCAATAGCAATAGCTAATGCTGCTTCAGTTACGGTGTCCATCGCTGCGGAAATCAGCGGAACATTAAGGGTGATGTTACGGGAAAACTTGGTTTGAAGATTTACATCTTTGGGTAATACTTCAGAATACGCTGGAATCAGCAGGACATCATCAAAGGTGAGTCCGTCCATTTTTACACGATCTGCAATAAATGACATATATTTTGAGTTTAAATAATTCCCTAAGAGATAATGCGTACTAATAAGTACTTGCTCACTTATTGCACACAAAATTACTAATTTTTAATGGCTTTTCACAAAAAAATCAGGCAAAAAATTCTTAAAAGATAATTTTGCCTGATTTGGTTTGTGCGCACATATATTATATGAAAGGTGTGAATGGCTTTGTTAGTTAGCCAGTTCGCTGGTGAATTTGATGCGCACCAGTCTGATTTCTTCTTCCGTATATTCCGAACCTAACTCTTCGAGGGCTTCGTGCATGTTGTCGGTTTCGCTTTCCATAAAGTATTGGAAAATGTCGTCAACGTGGTCATCGTCCATTATTTCGTTCAGATAGTAGTTGATGTTGAGCTTCGTGCCAGAATATACGATAGCTTCAAGTTCTTCCAGCAACTCATCGAACGACAAGTGGTCGGATTCCGCAATGGAATCAAGGTCCACTTTGTGGTCGATAGCTTTAATGATGCTGATTTTCAACTTGCTCTTGTTGGCTTTAGAACGAACGCGGATATCCTCTGGACGCTCAATATCGTTCTCTTTCACATATTTCTTGATAACATCAACAAACTCCTTGCCATATCGCTTCGCTTTGCCCTCTCCCACTCCCTTCATGGTCTTCAACTCATCGAGGGTGATGGGATAGAATGTGCACATATCTTCCAGCGTGGGCTCTTGGAAAACCACGTAAGGCGGCACGTTGAGTTTGTCGGATATTTTCTTTCTCAAATCTGTGAGAATGTGGTGCAACTGTGGGTCAAGCACATTTGCGGTGGTGTTGAGAATTGCCACATTTTCCGTTTCGGAGAAATCTCTGTCGAGAACGATGTGGAATTTCTCTTTACTTTTAAGGAAGTCCAGTCCCTTCTGCGTCACTCGCAATATGCGGTTGTTGTCGATGTCGCTCTCAATATAGCCATATACGCGGGCTTGGTAGATGACAGTTTTGAGGAATTTGTCGTCACGGTTAGTGATGGCACCAAACTCATCGTAGGTGTCGAGCTTAAATTCTACGATTTCTTTCGTCTTTATGCCCAACACGAAGTTGATGATGTCGTTGGGCTTGTATTTACCTTTCAGCACCAGAATGGCTTCAAGCAGCGCTCGCAGTTCCTCGCTTGCGTTTTCTTGCTTTTGGGGGAAGAGGCAGTTGTCGCAACATTTACAGTTAGGCTCAGTATAGTCTTCGCCAAAGTATTTGAGCAACGTTTTTCGGCGGCAAATCGACGATTCTGCATATTGGGCAGTCTCGGCAAGGAGTAGTTTGCCGATTTCCTGCTCGCTTACGGGTTTGCCTTGAATGAACTTCTGCAATTTCAGCAAATCCTTCTTGGCATAGAATGTGATGCTTCTGCCCTCTCCTCCGTCGCGGCCAGCGCGTCCGGTTTCCTGATAGTAGCCTTCTAGACTCTTAGGAATGTCGTAGTGAATTACGAATCTCACATCAGGCTTGTCGATGCCCATACCAAAAGCGATTGTGGCAACAATCACCTGCACATCGTCTTTCAGAAACTTATCTTGATTCTCCGACCTCACAGCACTTTCCATACCTGCATGGTAAGGGAGCGCCTTGATGTCGTTCACATTGAGCAATTCAGCCAATTCTTCCACCTTTTTTCTACTCAGACAGTAGATGATGCCCGATTTCCCCTTCATGCTTTTGATGAAGCGGATAATCTCCTTGTCCACATTCTCGGTTTTCGGCCGCACCTCGTAGTAAAGGTTTGGGCGGTTGAACGACGACTTGAACACCTTGCCATCGGCAATGTCGAGGTTCTTCATAATGTCGTGCTGAACTTTTGGCGTGGCTGTGGCGGTGAGCGCAATGATTGGTCTTCTGCCAATCTGCTCGATATTTTGTCGGATATTTCTATATTCTGTGCGGAAATCATGCCCCCACTCCGAGATACAGTGTGCCTCGTCAACTGCGTAGAACGAAATTTTCACACTTCTGAGAAACTCGATGTTCTCTTTCTTCGTGAACGATTCGGGAGCAACGTAGAGGAGTTTGGTTTTGCCTGAATACACATCTTCTTTCACCTGATCGATTGCCTGACGATTGAGCGTGGAATTTAGGAAGTGGGCTATACTGTCGTCTTCGCTGAAATGTCGCATTGCGTCAACTTGGTTTTTCATCAATGCGATAAGTGGTGATATGACAATAGCGGTTCCTTCCATCATTAATGAGGGAAGCTGGTAGCATAGTGATTTTCCTCCGCCAGTTGGCATCAAAACAAATGAGTCGTTTTCAGAAAGGAGGTTAAGAATAATCTCTTCTTGGTTTCCTTTGAAGGTGTCGAACCCAAAATGCTTTTTTAATTCTTCTGTGACTTTTTTAATATCAGGCATAGTGATTTTGGTAAAAAGGCTTTATTACAACACAAATTTAATAAAATAGAATGGGGCAAACAAATTTTTTTGCGATTTGTTTGCCCCATAAAATGGATTTTCGTTAAAAAACGTTATTTTGCGTCCTTTAATATTTCAAAATTTGACTTTTCAAGCTGCTCTTTGGCGTAATCGAGCGTCACAGTGTACTTCTTCACCTTCGATGATGGCACCTCGTACATGGCTTCAGTCATGATGGTCTCGAACAGAGAGCGAAGACCGCGGGCACCGAGTTTGTATTCCACAGCTTTGCTCACGATGTAGTCGAGCACGCTGTCTTCGACTTTCAGTTCCACACCGTCCATCTTAAAGAGCTTTTCGTATTGCTTGGTGATAGCGTTTTTAGGCTCAGTAAGAATTCGGCGCAACGCTTCGTTGTCGAGTGGTTCCAAGTTGGTGAGCACTGGCAGACGGCCAATGATTTCAGGAATCAGACCGAACGAGCGAAGGTCTTGTGGAGCCACGAAGTGCAACAGGCGGTTTTGTTCCAAGCGGCGGAACTTGCTGTCGGTTCCGAAGCCTACAACCTGTGTGTTGAGGCGTTGAGCAATCTTGCGCTCGATACCTTCGAAGGCACCACCGCAGATAAACAGGATGTTTTTGGTGTCGACAGGAATCAACTTTTGTTCGGGGTGCTTGCGTCCGCCTTGTGGTGGCACATTCACGACAGAACCTTCTAAAAGTTTCAACAGACCTTGCTGAACACCTTCACCACTCACATCGCGAGTGATGGAAGGATTGTCGCCCTTTCTTGCAATTTTGTCAATCTCATCAATGAACACGATACCTCTTTCGGCTTCCTTCAAGTTGTAGTCGCAAGCCTGAAGAAGGCGCACCAGAAGGCTCTCGATGTCCTCGCCCACATAACCAGCCTCGGTAAGCACAGTGGCATCAACGATTGCGAAAGGCACTTTCAAGAGCTTTGCAATGGTTTTTGCAAGAAGTGTTTTGCCTGTACCTGTAGGGCCAACGATAATGATGTTCGACTTCTCGATTTCCACATCATCATCGGTCTTTTCCTGAACCAATCGCTTGTAGTGGTTGTAAACAGCCACCGAAAGATATTTCTTCGCGTCGTCTTGACCGATAACGTATTCGTCGAGATACTCTTTGATTTCGCTTGGTTTTGGGAGAGTTTTGAAGTCGATATCAGGGCTTTCGGTCTTGTACATCTTGTCGAGGTATTCCTTTGCCAGCTGGTCGGCACGCTCGGCACATTCGTTACAAATGCAACCGTTCATACCAGGCATCAGCAGTTCTACCTCGCTTTCAAGTCTGCCACAAAAACTGCATCTAAGCCCTTGTTCCGTCTTTTTTGCCATTCAGTATATTATTTGCTTTTTTCGAGAACTCGGTCAATCATACCGTAATCCACAGCCTCTTGGGCTGTCATCCAGTAGTCGCGGTCGCTGTCTTGGTACACCTTGTCGTAAGGTTGACCAGAGTGATCGCTGATGATGGTGTAGAGTTCTTTTTTGAGTTTCAAAATTTCGCGAGATGTGATTTCAATGTCGGAAGCCTGTCCTTGAATGCCACCCATTGGTTGGTGGATCATCACGCGTGAGTGCTTGAGGGCAAATCTCTTGTCTTTAGCGCCTGCCACGAGAAGCACAGCCGCCATTGATGCAGCCATACCGGTGCAGATAGTAGATACATCACTTTGAATGTATTGCATAGTGTCGTAGATGCCGAGACCTGCATAAACAGAGCCACCAGGAGAATTGATGTAGATAGACACATCTTTTCCTGGCTCAGAGGAGTCTAAATAAAGGAGTTGAGCCTGAATCACATTGGCAGTGTAGTCGTCAACTTGTGTGCCCAAAAAGATGATGCGGTCCATCATCAGGCGAGAGAACACGTCCATTTGAGCCACATTGAGTTTGCGCTCTTCAATGATGGTTGGAGAGATGTAGCTGTCGCTCACTTGGCTGGTGTATTGGTCAAGTGCCAGTCCGTTCATGCCGAGGTGGTGAACTGCAAATTTTCTGAAATCGTTATTCATGTTGTTTTGATTTAGTGTTTGTGAACGATTTGTGATTTATAAAATCGAGAGCGGCTCTGCATTGTGACGGCCGCTCTCGATATGTGTTGTTGTTTTGGCTTCGAATTATTTTGACATTCAAAATTTAAAAGCGGAACCAAAACATACTCTTAATATATTGTCAAGAGATTATTTTGCGGCTTCAAAAAGCTTGTTGAAATCTTCAACGCTCACAGTCTTTTCGTCGATACCAACTGCATCTTGGATAGCGGCATACACCTTATCTTCGAATGCGCGGTTTTGGATGTCGCTCTTCACGTCGTCTTTCTTGAGCAATTCTTGTGCATATTTTTCAATCACGTCTTCAGGAAGGTTCGACATTCCGTATTGTGCGAATTGTTGTGCAGCATAGAAGCGAGCAAGGCGGAGCATATCTTCTTCTTCAACCTTGATGTCGTAGTTGCGAGCCACTTTCTCCTTGATGAGCTGCCATTGGATTTGAGCGCGAGTCTTTTCGTAGTCTTCTTCTACCTTTTGAGCTGCATTTTCTTCTTTGCTGCGAGCTGCCAAGAATTTCTTAAGGAATTCATCAGGGAGTTCGAGGTCGCCAGCTTTCTTGCGAAGCACGCGTTCTGCATCGATAGTGAAGCGGTAGTTGCTGTCGTTCTTCAATTGAGCGCTAATCATTTCCTTCACCTTTTCAGTGTATTCTTCTACGCTCTTAGCCACGTCCTTACCGAGCACGTTGTCAAAGAACTCTTGGTTCATTTCTGCATCTTGGTTCACGAGAATTTCGTTAACGAGGAATTGGAAGTCGCTTTCGTTGTTAGCTTGTTCCTTGTCCACATTGAGAAGTGATGCGAGTTCGGTAACATTGCCTTCAGTGGCCTTGAATGGGTTGTAAACCACCAAGTCGCCAACCTTAGCGCCGATGAATTTAGCCTTTTCATCGTCGTTCTTCATGTATTGTGGAGAGAAGATAGTCTTTTCAACCTTCAAACCGTCTTCTTTCTGGGTGCCATCAGCGTTGAGCTCGATCATTTCACCCTTTACGAGAGCGTCTTCAACCACAGCTTCGCCAGGAACTTGCTTGCCGAAACGCTTTTTGAAAGCATCGGTTTGCTTGTCGATCATATCTTGGCTCACTTCGATGGTGTAGTATGGAATCTTCACACGCTTGTCGAGCTTGATTTCAAATTCAGGAGCAAGACCGAGTTCGAACTTGAAGTCAAATTCAGTGTCTTTTGTGAAGTCAACCTTAGTGTCTTCAGAAATCATTGGTTCGCCGAGAACGTCGAGTTTGTTCTCAACGATATAATTGCTCAATGCGCGGCCCACTTGGCGTTCTACAACTTGTGCGAGAACATCGGTACCGAACATTTTCTTCAATAAACCTGCTGGAACGTGACCTGGACGGAAACCCTTCACTGGGTGCTTTCTGCCAATGTTGTTCAATTCTTTTTTAACTTCTGCTTGATAATCTTCTTCTTTGATTGCGATGGAAAGAACTCCATTCACATTTCCTTGTTTGTCAAATGTAACGTTCATCTTTTGTGATAAAGTGTTTGTTATTTATATTTTATTTTTATTTCGTTGTATTGTTGCCAATTAGCCTACAAAATTACTACCAATCTGCTCAATAGGCAAATTTGGAGGCGATTTTTTTTCGCCATATAAAGATAATGATGTCAAATCATTGGGGTTTCAGAGTTATTTATAGCCTTCAATCAATGCAAATTGTGTGCCAATATAGTCAGAAATTCCGCTTTGGCATCCAGATTTGTGCCAAAACGGAATCTCCTTGATTATGATATGAGCTATTACTTATAGCGAGAGTGTCATGTGATTGTCCTCAGCCATCTTTCGCATGTTCAAAATGGCATATCTCATTCTGCCAAGCGCGGTGTTGATACTGACATTTGTCATGCTGGCAATTTCTTTGAAACTCATTTCCTTAAAGTAGCGCATTTGCAGCACTTCCCTTTGGTTGTCGGGCAGAGCCATAATCAGGCGGTGAATGTCGGTCTCGATTTGCGTCGAAATCAAGTAATCCTCCACAGTGGATTCGCTCAACTCTTTGCGGTTGAGAATATCTATTTCGCTGGTATCGGTTGATTGCAAGTTTTCCGACTTCTCTTTTCTGAAATGGTCGAAAACGAGATTGTGGGCAATGCGTGTGATCCATGCCGAGAATCTTCCGTTCTCCACGTATCGATTCTGCTTTATAGTCATAATTGCTTTGACGAACGTCTCTTGGAAGATGTCGTCGGCCAATTCTGGATTTTTGACAAAATGTAAAATATATGAATAGACACGATCTTTATGGCGGTCAATCAGCACGTCAAAAGCATCGTTATTGCCATCAACATATAAAGCGATTAAGCGTTCGTCGCTTTTCTCTTTGAGTGTCATCATCACTAATCTATTTTGTTGTTAAATAGGTAGATGTTTGTCGATAGGCGCTTTATTTTAAATTGTGAGTGTTTGTTTAATTGGTGAATTACAATGCAAATATATATCAAATAATTTGAAAATTTGCATTTTTCTTAGAAAAAGTAGCGGTTAAATTAAAAAATGAATAAAAATGGTGTGCTATTTTTTGAACTTTTTCCAAAGTTTGTAGCCCAGCATAGTGGTCTTGGCACCGAGTATCAAGTAGTCGGTGGTTTTCAACCCCTTCAGCACGTTGTTGTTGAATAGCAATGCGCGCACGCCATGGTTGCTGGTCTGGATTTTAGCCATTTTGTAAGCCGATAAGAGTTGGGATTTGCTCACTTCGGTCATGATGAGAGCCTTTGCCCTTTTCATGCGCAATTCTTCTAAAGTGTATCCCTTCCACTGGTTAGTCTGTTCCATACTCATTAGCTATTTGTTTTCGTCTTGGGGGTTGTTAAACATTAGTTTGGTTACAAATCTTGTGATTGGGTTTACAATCAGCACCGTCTTGAAAGTGAATATCAGCAAACAGATGAGTGCCCAAATGCCAGCCACGATAAGGTACGACAGCGCAGGACTGTCGGTGGCTTTGCTCAGGGTGTTCACCAGCGCAAACGACAGGAACATCAGTATGCTGAATCCGATGAGCAAAGCAATGGCAAAAATTGCGATTTGCACCAAGATAATCGACAGCTTTTCGGCAAGGGTGAGTTTTGAATAGTCGAATTTCGACGATATGAAAACCTTTGCCTGGTTAAAAAGAGATTTGTAATCAACTTCAGCCATATTGCTTTTTGTTTAAATTTTTGACGCGACAGCATCACGAAGCTGCCGTCGCGTCAGGTATGTGTTATCGATAGAACAACTTTTGATTATTGTTCGATTTGTGCGCTGATTTGGTCAACGAGGCGCTCTACTTCGTCGTCGGTGAAGTCTATGCCTTTTTTCTTCAGCAAGTCTTTGATGCGTTTGCGAGTGTCCTCACCTTTTTCAGGAGCGAACAGAATGGCGATTGCGCAGCCCACGAGCGCACCACCCAGGAATGAATATATTAACGATTTCATAGTGGTGAATTGTTTTAGAGTTCTTTTTCAATTTCTTCAGTAATGTCGTCAACAAGCTCGTCCATTTTCTTAGGATTGAGTTTGATGCCTGCTTTTTTCACAGCATCGGCGATTTTTGTACGGGTGTTGGAACCCTTGTCGGGGGCAAACAATAAGCCCACAGCTGCACCAGCAACTACACCGCCAACCACAGCCATAACAATGTTGATAGGTTTCATAATTATACAGAGTTTTTGATTAATAATAGTTTCATTAATGTTTTGAATGGCAAATTCTCGCCTTTCGTGGTATAAAATTAGAAATTGTTTTTTGTATTTCCAAAATTTTGCGTTAAAATTTAAGATTATTAGCATTTGTGGGTACACGCCAACTTTTTTTTATGAGGCATAATGTGTAATTTTGTGCTATTATTAGAAATCAAATGACATCTACCGATATTATTATAAAAGGAGCGCGCGTCAACAATCTGAAAAATGTGGATGTGCGTATTCCACGCAATAAGTTTGTTGTTATCACCGGGCTTTCCGGCTCTGGTAAATCATCGCTGGCATTCGACACGCTCTATGCCGAAGGGCAACGACGTTATGTGGAGAGTCTGTCGTCATACGCTCGCCAGTTTTTGGGGCGTATGTCGAAGCCTGATTGTGATTTTATCAAAGGGCTCCCACCTGCCATTGCCATTGAGCAAAAGGTGAATACACGTAACTCGCGAAGCACCGTGGGCACATCCACCGAGCTTTACGACTATTTGAGAATGCTGTTCTCTCGTGTGGGCAAGACCTACTCCCCTATTTCTGGCGAATTGGTGAAAAAGCACACTTCTGAAGATGTGTTGAATTACATTCATTCGTTTCCAGAGGGCACAAGGATTGCCATCCTCACAGAAATCGTTTTGCCAGAAGGCAGAACTTTCGACGAGCAACTCGACGTGCTGATAAAAGGTGGATATTCCCGATTGGAGAAAGACGGCAGATTTTTCCAAATTGCCGATGTGAAAGCCAATGATCCGGCTGATGCTGATTCATATCGATTGCTCATCGACCGTGTGGCTGTAACGAATAACAAGGAGGACGATATGCGCATACTGGACTCTTTGCAGACTGCTTTTTACGAAGGTCGCGAGGAGTGTGTGATAAAAGTGTGGAATGCTGATGGAAGCGTTGCCGAGCAAATATTCTCAAAGCGTTTCGAAGCCGACGGCATCCAATTTCAAGAGCCCTCGGACTTGATGTTCAATTTCAATAACCCTATCGGCGCTTGCCCCGAATGTGAGGGGTTTGGTAAGGTTGTGGGCATTGATGAGAATTTGGTGGTGCCTAACAAGACGCTCTCGGTGTATGAAGATGCGGTGATGTGCTGGCGTGGTCAGGTGATGAGCGAATGGAAAAGGGAATTTATTCATGCGGCTTCCACTGTCAATTTCCCGATTCACAGGGAATACTACCGACTCACTCAAGAGCAGAAAGATTTACTTTGGCACGGTTTCAACGGATTCCCCGGCATTGACGGATTCTTTGAATGGGTGAAAAGCAAGTCATACAATATCCAGTATCGTGTGATGCTCGCTCGCTATCGTGGCAAGACCACTTGCCCAGTGTGTGGGGGCAGCAGATTGAAGCCAGAGGCTTCGTATGTGAAAGTGAGTGGCAAAACCATTCACGACCTCGTGGCCATGCCGGTGCGTGACTTGGCGGAATGGTTCAAGCACATACAGCTCGACGATTCAGAGCGAATTGTGGCAAAACGATTACTTGAGGAAATCAATAATCGCTTGTCGTATCTGAACGAAGTGGGCTTGGGTTATCTCACGCTCGACCGTCTGTCGTCGTCGCTGTCGGGTGGCGAAAGTCAGCGTATTAATTTGGCCACATCATTGGGCAGTACGCTCGTGGGCAGTATATATATATTAGATGAGCCAAGTATTGGTTTGCATTCACGCGACACTGCGCGTCTAATTAATGTGCTCCGAATGCTTCAAAAGGCAGGTAACACCGTGGTGGTGGTGGAGCATGATGAGGAAATCATAAGAGCTGCCGATTATTTAATAGATGTGGGTCCGGAAGCTGGGCGCAAAGGCGGCAATATTGTATATCAAGGCGAAGTGGCTTCGCTCGTGTCGGCTGACAATAGCTACACCACAAAATATCTGACTGGCGTTTTGAAAATTCCTGTGCCCACCTCGCGCCGAAAGTGGAGCAATTACATTTGGGTGAAGGGCGCTGCTGAAAACAACCTGAAAGGGATTGATGTGAAATTCCCATTGGGAGTGATGACAGTGGTGACTGGCGTTAGCGGTTCGGGTAAATCTACCCTTGTTGATGATATTTTATTTCGGGCGCTTGCGCGTCATTTTGGCGAGAATGTTGATGCCCCCGGCACATTCGCTTCGCTTGAAGGCGATTTGAATTTGATTTCAGGCGTGGAGATGGTTGACCAGAACCCTATCGGTAAATCATCGCGAAGCAATCCTGCCACTTATTTGAAAGCATTTGATGAAATCCGTTCGCTCTACGCCCAACAGCAGTTGTCGAAGCAAATGGGATATAACATGGGTTATTTCTCGTTCAACTCAGGCGGTGGACGTTGCGAGGAATGTAAGGGCGAAGGCACTATCACCATCGAAATGCAGTTTATGGCAGATATCACGCTTACTTGCGACGCTTGCCACGGTAAGCGATTTGCCCAAAGCGCATTAGATGTGCTGTACAGAGGCAAAACGATTTCCGACATTTTGGAAATGACCGTGAATCAAGCCATCGAGTTTTTCTCCGAAGAACAGCGATTTAACGAGAAGAAAATCGTGAACAGGCTGAAACCGCTCCAAGATGTGGGACTGGGCTACATCAAACTCGGTCAGTCGTCATCCACTCTGTCAGGCGGTGAGAATCAGCGTGTGAAGTTGGCGTATTTCATGAGTGGCGAGAAGAAAAACCACACCATGTTTATTTTCGATGAACCATCAACAGGTCTTCACTTCCACGACATCAACACATTGATGAAATCGTTCAACTTGCTGGTGCAGAAAGGCCATACAGTGGTGATTATTGAACACAATATGGACATTATAAAATGTGCCGACCACATTATCGACCTTGGACCAGAGGGTGGTGCTGAAGGCGGCACGCTTGTGGTGGAAGGCACACCAGAGCAAGTGGTGAAATGCGAAGCAAGCTACACCGGTAAATTCCTCGCCGAGAAACTGTAATTATTTTATAGCAAAATAAAAGTCGCCTATCCTGCAACGAATTAGGCGACTTTATTTTTTTTGATATGTGGCTGTGAACTTATATTATTCCAGGGATTAAACTTTCAATCCATATCACAGCGATGCCAGCGAGATAGCCCGACATGGCAATCAGTGAAAACCTCTAGAGATACCAGAAGAATGGAATCTTTTCGATACCCATTGCCACCACACCAGCGGCAGAACCAATAATCAGCATACTGCCACCCACACCGGCAGTGAAAGTGAGCAACAGCCAGAAAATGCCGTCTTGGGTGAATGCTGCATAATATGAAGGGTCAGTTGCCACTAATGCAGCAGGTATTTCACCAAACATCTTCATGCAAGCCGACACGAGTGGCACATTGTCGATGACAGCTGAAAGGTAACCAATAAGCGTGGTCATAGCAAATGGCTCATGGATGCCTTCGTCCATCGTTTGAGCAAGGTTGCCAAGAATGCCAGCTTCGCTCAATACCGACACTGCCATCAGAATGCCGAGGAAGAACAGAATGGTTGACATGTCGATGCCCTTGGCTGCTTGGTCAACTCTTGCGCCCAATCCCGACTCAATTTTATAACGGCGAACGATGATTTCAGTAATCAGCCAAATAAAGCCGAGGGAAATGATGATTCCCATAAAAGGAGGAAGCCCTGTGAGGGTTTTGAACACAGGCACAAACAGCAAGCTGCACACGCCAACAACCAGCACGAATTTGCTTACCGAAGGGAAACGACGATAGATAACACGGTTTTTGTTTTGTGCCTCGTCGCAGTGTGGAAGTTCATCATTGTCGATCATTCTTGTGGCAATAAGCAGCGGCACTACCATCGACACCAAACTTGGAATCAGCAGTGTGATGATTAGTTGTCCGGTGCTCACCTTGTCGCCCATCCACAGCATAATGGTGGTGACATCGCCAATTGGGGAGAATGCACCGCCACTATTGGCTGCAATCACAATCACACTTGAGAAAATCCAACGCTCGTTTTGCTTCTTCAAAAGGCAGCCCACCATTGTCACCATAATAATAGTGGTGGTGAGATTGTCGAGAACTGCCGACATGAAGAAAGTGACAAATGCCATAATCCAGAGCAGTTTTCTCTTTCTTCTGGCAGTGATGGTTTCGGTGATAATGTTGAAACCTCCATATCGGTCAATCACTTCCACAATGGTCATAGCGCCAATGAGGAAGATAAGAATCTCGCACGTGTCGCCAAGTTGTTCCAACACTTTGGCATTCACATCCGTGTCGCCCGACATGGTGGCATATATTGCCCAAAGCAGTCCGCACATAATCAGTGCAAATGTACCTTTGTTAGTGTGCAGAGGGTGTTCGCAAGTGATAAGAAGATATCCGACTACGAATATCGCGATGAGAAGAGCAGTCATATCTTATAAAATGTAAGAGTGTGGCTTGTAAAAAAGTAGTTGATTATCTGAAACTCTCGCTGCTTTGAATTGTTTTTTTGTCTTTTGCTACGCCTCTGCGTGCCAAGTAGAAAAACACTACAGCCAATCCAAGCAGAGCGTTGCTGAGCATCACATGGAGCTCTCCCCCATTAAGTGCTTGGTAAGTGAGGATTGCGATTGAGATGGCAATCACAATGGTAAGCAAAATGCAGATTGAGCAAAGCTTGAGTTGAAGTTTGAGGTTTTTGAATTTGAAGATGGTGATAAGTGCTAAGATAGCGGTAAGTGCATTTAATACGCAGAGCACGAAATTGGGCGCGGTTTTACCAGCGGCACCAGTGGCGAGTGCTCCGATTAAAAATTCATTTTCACCATTAGTAATAGTAGTCGAGGTAGTAAAAGTAAAAATCCCCAAAAAGATTGCTGCAATCAATAAATAAAGCGATTGCAATCGTTGTAGAACCATAGTTGTTGTTTATAATTAATGATTTATCAATTTATTATGTGCAAAAATACGGTTTTTATTTAAATAATTCATTATTTTTGTATTACTGTTTCTCAACTTTTGCACAGAATTTGCAAAATTGACTACTTAATACACTATTTAAAACATGACATTAAAAGAAATCACTCAATATAAAACCGATATCACCAGCTTGGTTGACGGTGGCAGACTTTATGAGGCCATCGTTAAACTACAGCCTGTGGTAGAGGAAGTTGCCGATTATAATTTAATCCAGCAGTTGAACACGGCGAAAGTGTCGTACGACTATTTGCTGCAATATTTTCTTGATGGCGTGAAAGATGATGGCAGAAATGACATGATTGATAAAATCACGGAGAGTCTTTATCTCATTACGGATAAATGTGTGATAGCGCTTTCTGCCAAACAGTCGTTTGAACTGTTTTACACTAAAGCATCGGTCCTTCGTGCCGTATCAGTAGCAGATTTAGTGTCGAAACACCAGAATTTGCAGAAGAAGTATGAACTGTTGACTGGAGTGGATGCAGAGTCGCAAAACGCTCGTGCCATTTCTGACCTTAAAAGGGAGAAAGAAAATGTGATGGTTGACCTTTTTAATAAGGTGTGGTGCAGTTTTCCATTAGTGAAAGAAGATTCCAACAAACTTAAGGAATGGTTTGCTTACGCTGAAGAATATGAAAAGCAGCTGGTTTTGTCGGCAATGTTTTTGGGACAAACCAAGTTTTACGACGAGGCGAAATTGGTTTTCTTGCTTGAGTCGTATATCACTGCTTCAGATATTGATACACAAACTCGTGCCCTAATTGGAGTATTCCTTGTGATGATGCTTTATCCACATCGTGTGGGCAGATCGAAATTTGTGGGAAAACTCCTTGCGGAAGCGTCGGAGAATGTGAATTTCCGTTCTGATGTCAGCTCCGTGATGCAAAGGTTGGTGCGCTCGCGTAATGCCGAGAATGTGTCGAAGCGAATGCGTGAGGAATTGATGCCCAATATCATGAATATGGACCCTGGCTTGGTGTCGAAGCTAAAAGGAAAAGGTGCAATCGACCCGATGGACTTGGAAGAAAATCCACAATGGCAAGAATGGCTCAACAAAAGTGGTGTGAGCAAGAAAATGGAGGAACTGAACAAACTTCAAACCGAAGGCGAAGATGTGTTTATCTCCACATTCTCTCACCTGAAGTCGTTCCCATTCTTTAATGTGATGGCAAATTGGTTTCTTCCGTTTTATCCCACCCACTCTTCTTTAGACGACAGTTTCCCTGCCGAGAGCCGCAAAATGGTGAAAATTATCAAATATGCGCCATTCCTTTGCGACAGCGACAAGTATTCGTTCTGCTTTTCTTTGGCATCGGTTCCCGACTCGCAAAAGAGCGCAATGATGGGGCAAATGGATATTCACAACTCTGATTTGCAAGAACTTGAATCCACAGAACTGCCTGACGACAAGAAAAAATCGCGCGACGCATCAATTAATGGCTACATACAGTCGCTTTACCGCTTCTTCACTTTGTTTTCAAGGAAAAACGACTTTTTGTCGGTTTTCAAAAGCGATATGGACTTCACTCAACTGCCATTCTTTGAATTGTGGGGGCTTGACCAAACTGTGCTTTTGACCATCGCCGAATATTATTTGAAAAACGGTTTTTATGAAGATGCTGTCTCGTATTTCTCCTATATACAAAAGCATTTTGAAGATGTGGCACCACACATCCTGCAAAAGATGGGTTTTGCCTATCAGAATTTAGGCGATTACAGAAACGCCATCCAATATTATCAGCGGTATGAGCTGGTGGATGAGAATGATTTGTGGAATAATCGCCACATAGCCATTTGCTACCGCTCGCTGAAGCAGTATGAGAAAGCACTAAAGTATTATGAAAAGGTGCTTTCGGTGAAGGATTCAAATGCCACCATGTGCTTGAATGCAGGCCACTGCCTGCTTGAACTTGGTAGGCCTGATGAGGCACTCAACTATTACTATAAGGCAGACTATTTAGACCCTTATAATCCAAAAGTTTGGCGTTCGCTTGCTTGGGCTAACTTCTTGACCGACAATTTCGCTCAAAGCGAAAACTACTATAAGAAATTGCTTGAAAGTAAATCTGTCAATTCGCAGGATTATTTGAATTATGGGCATTTGCTGCTTGCGGAAGGAAAGCTTGCAGAAGCCGTAGGCAGCTATGCTAAGTCGGCTAAAGGTGATGGGGATTCGCTCAAGGCATTCCACTCGTCTTTCCGTGCCGACCTGCCGGTACTGATGCGGAATGGTATTACCGAAAGTGTTGCCGCATTGGTTGAAGAAACGGTCGTTAAGAAATTAAACAACAATTGATTATATGAGAAAAGTTTTATTTACAATTTTATTAATTATCACATTATTCACTCAAATGAAAGCTGATAATATTTTTTTGAAAGAGTTTAAAACCACGAATGGAGCCATTCCGTTCGACAGAATCACAACCAACGACTACGAACCAGCCATTATGCAGGCAATCAAAGAGCACGAAGCAGAAGTGCTTGCGATTGCCAACCAGCAGGAGGCTCCTACTTTTGAAAACACCATTCTCGCCCTTGAATATTCAGGTGAGACTTTGAATAGAGTGTTGGGCGTGTTCTATCCTATGTTGTCGGCTAATGCTGACGATTCTTTGATTGCTGTATCCACACGCATCTCCCCTATCATTAGCGCACACAGCAATTTCGTGTCGCTGAACGAGCAGTTGTGGAAGCGTGTCAATACCGTTTATAAGAATTTTGATGAATCAAAATATTCACACGAAGATAAGCGACTTCTTGACAAGACTTACAAGAATTTTGTGAGAAGCGGTGCAGCACTTGAAGGCGCAGCAAGGGAAGAATACAAGAAGCTCACCATTCAACTTACTGAACTTACTTTGAAATTTGAGCAAAACTGCTTGAAGGACAAGGCTCGCTATGAAATGTGGCTGAAGAAAGAGGATTTGGCTGGTCTGCCCGAAACTGCCGTAGAGGCAGCCGCTGCTGAAGCTGCGCAGAAAGGCCGCGAAGGTGAATACCTGATTACCCTCTACTTCCCAAGTTATTCACCATTTATGAAGTATTCTTCACGCCGTGACTTGAGAGAGAAGCTTTATAAGATGTATAACACTCAATGCACATCTGGTGAATTTAGCAACATCGAGGTAATCAAGCAAATTGCAAACACACGTTTGGCGATTGCAAATCTTATGGGCTTCAAGACCTTCGCTGATTACCAGCTCGATAACACTATGGCTAAAGATGTGAAGCACGTTTATGCCATGCTCGACCAGTTGAAGAAAGCTTATTCTCCAGTAGAGCGCGCCGATATGAAGCGTCTTGAAAAATTTGCGTCAAAACTTGAAGGCAAGCCCATGAAGATTATGCCATGGGACTACTCATACTATTCAAACAAGGAAAAAGATGCTAATTACAGCATTGACGACGAACTCCTTCGGCCATACTTTGAGTTGAACAATGTGATTGATGGTGTGTTTGGCTTGGCAACTAAGCTCTATGGCTTGCAATTCACAGAAAACTACGATGCACAAGTGTTCTATCCTGATGTTAGGGTGTTTGATGTAACCGACCGTGAAGGCAAATATGTGGGTATGCTCTACACCGACTTCTTCCCCCGTGCCACTAAGCAGAGCGGTGCGTGGATGACCAATTTCCGTGAGCAATATCTCGACAAAGACGGCAAAGATGTTCGTCCATTGGTTACACTCACTATGAACTTCACCAAGCCTACCGACTCTAAGCCATCGTTGCTTTCATTCTATGAGGTAGAAACCTTTACTCACGAATTTGGTCACGCACTCCACAGCTTGCTCTCAAAGTGCAAATATGTTTCACTTTCAGGCACAAATGTTTATCGCGACTTCGTGGAACTCCCCTCTCAATTCAACGAAAACTTTATAACAGAGAGTGAATTCCTCGACAGCTTCGCTAAGCATTACATTACTGGTGAAAAAATCCCACAAGACCTTGTGCAAAAAGTGATTGCATCTTCTCAATATGGTGCAGCTTACGCTTGTATGCGCCAGTTGGGCTTTGGTTATCTTGACTTGGCTTGGTACACTATCGACAAACCATTTGAGGGCGACCCATTCAAGTTTGAAGCCGAAGCCACAAAGGATGTGAACATGTTTCCCCCTGTTGAGGGCTGCCTCATGTCGCCACAGTTTGGCCACATCTTCTCTGGCGGTTATGCTGCTGGTTACTACAGCTACAAGTGGGCAGAAGTGCTTGATGCAGATGCGTTCTCTAAATTCAAGGAAGAAGGCATTTTCAACCCAAAGACAGCAAGCGAATTCCAAGAACTGCTTTCGAAAGGCTCAACTGAAGACCCAATGGAACTTTATGTGAAATTCCGTGGTCGTGAGCCAAAAATCGATGCACTCCTGAAGCGCGACGGAATTAAAAAATAATATTTAAAATATTTTTTTGAATAAGTGGCAATATTTTTTGTTGCCACTTATTTTTTTTGCTTTTTTTTGTTTAATTTTGTGGGTGATTAGAGTTAAGATTTGAATCTCAGCGTTCCTTTATGGAAATTGTTGAAATTCAGTATGTTTGAAGCTATATGTCAGAAGTGATAGAAAAGAAGCTTTTGTTGGATTCAAGGTATCTGCGCATGGCAAAAATATGGGCAGAAAATTCTTATTGCCAACGCCGCAAGGTGGGTGCTTTGCTCGTGAAGGATAAGATGATTATCTCCGATGGCTACAATGGCACTCCACAAGGTTTTGAAAATGTTTGCGAAGATGAAGATGGCAACACCAAGTCGTATGTGCTACATGCCGAGGCGAATGCTATCACTAAAGTGGCGCAGAGCAGCAACAGCAGTAAAGATGCCACGTTATATGTCACTACTTCACCTTGCATTGAGTGTGCAAAGCTGATTATTCAGTCGGGCATCAAGCGAGTGGTTTTTTCTGAGCTCTATCGTCTTACCGATGGTGTGGAATTGCTCCAGCTTGCAGGAATTGAGTGTGTGCATTTGATGGAAACCGGCAACGGTGAATATATAGAAAAGATTCTATGATGAAAATTAATGATAAGCAGACTCCCAACACCGTGTTTGTGCCATTGCTGATAGCTTTGGCATTGGTGGTTGGTATTTTTATAGGCAGCCGATTCGCTTCAAAGAAAACTATCGACCTCGACCGTAAAATCAATAACATTTTGGGCATCGTGGCTGATGAGTATGTGGAGAATGTGGATATGGACAGCCTTGTGGAACTCACCATCCCCGACATTCTGGCACAGCTCGACCCCCACTCTTCCTACATTTCCGCAAAAGATTATGAAGCGGCAAATGAAGAATTGAATGGCAACTTCTGTGGTATTGGCATTTCATTCCAAGTGATGGAAGATACCATCAATGTGATTGAGGTGATTCCTGGTGGGCCCTCTGAGAAAGTGGGTATCGCAAATGGTGATAAAATCATTAGCGTGAATGGGAAAAACTTTACTGGCGTAAAGATTAATCCAAACTCTGTTAAGGAGCAACTGCGAGGTCCGAAAAACTCAACCGTGAAACTCGGCATCAAGCGCCAAACTTCCGACAAAATTCTCTATTTCACCATCAAGCGTGGCGATATACCCATTAAATCGGTTGATGCGGCGTATATGATAGAGAAAAATACTGGCTATGTGAAAGTAAACCAGTTTGGTCGCACCACTTACGACGAGTTTGTAACAGCCTTGTCGATGCTGAAAAACGATGGAGCCAAACGATATATCGTCGACCTTCGGGGCAATGGCGGTGGTTATATGGAAATAGCCGTTGCAATGGCTAATGAGTTCTTGCCAAAGAACAACCTGATTGTTTCGACCAAAGGCCGTTACAAGAAATTCGACAGTTCCGTTTATAGCGATGGCAACGGCTCATATCAAGATGCTGAAATTGTGGTGCTGATTAATGAGTTTTCTGCCAGCGCAAGCGAGATTTTTGCTGGTGCTATTCAAGACAACGACCGAGGCTTGGTAATTGGCTCACGCTCGTTTGGTAAGGGATTGGTGCAAAGGGAATTTAGATTGTTTGACAACAGTGCCATTCGCCTCACCATCGCTCGTTACTACACACCTACTGGTCGTTGTATTCAAAAAGATTACAAACTTGGTCAAGCCGCCTACGAACGTGAATTGCTCAACCGCTTCAATAATGGCGAACTCGATACTCAAGACAGCATTAAGGTGGATAAATCCAAGTCGTTTAAAACACCTCACGGCCGCATCGTGTATGGTGGCGGTGGCATTATTCCTGACATTTTCGTGCCTCGCGACACCACAGGCTTCACTTCATACTATTATGCAGTGGTGAACGAAGGGCTTATTCAGAATTTTGTGCTCAAATATGTGGCAGCTCACAAGTCGAAATTCAAGAATGCTGACGACTATAAAGATGTGATTCGTCTGCTTGACGACAATACTACATTACTGAATAGCTTCGTGGAATTTGCAGCGGCTCACAAAGTGCCAGCACGCTGGTACTATATCAACCAGTCGCGCGACTTGATTCTTAACGATTTGAAGGCGTTTATCGCAAGAGATTTGTTGGGGCAAAAGGCGTTCTACCCTATTTACAATCGCCACGACAAGACTATTGAGGCTGCGCTGAAAGCACTTAACAAGCATAAAGCAGCATTCCCAATCACTGCTGATTGATATATGATGGACAAGGCTTCGATTAGAAAACTGATGAAGACAAAGAAGGCGTCTTTGTCGGCAGAAAATAAACAGTGGGAGGCAGACTTGGTGCTTCGCTCTATTGAAAAAATGCCTTGTTTTCAAAAGGCACAATCGGTGCTGATGTACTATTCCTTGCCCGATGAATTGCCTACCCACAATTTCGTACAGAAATGGGCGGCTGAAAAGAAAGTGTATTTGCCAAGAGTGGTGGGCGATGATTTGGAGATTGCCATCTATGGCGAGCTTGCTACCGATGGCAAATATGGGATTGAAGAGCCCACGGCTGCTTCTGTGTTGCCCGATGAAATCGATTTGGTGATTGTTCCTGCCGTGGCACTCGACATCAAAGGAAATCGCCTTGGCAGAGGCAAAGGTTATTACGACCGCTTGTTGTCGCAATGTCCGCAAGCTTATAAAATAGGCGTGGCATTGGAGTGTCAGTTACTTGAAGAGTTGCCAGTTGACCCATTTGATGTGCCACTTGATGCTGTGTTTACTGCTTCAAACGAGATTATTATCACACCATTCAGCCAATATACCAAAGCTCTATGATTGAAATAAAGAAAGATACGAAACTTCACGAAATCGTGCTGCTTGACCCCACTATTATCACCGTGTTTTATCGATTCGGTATTGTGTTGGGGCTGTCAGATAGCACCGTGGAATCAATTTGTGAAGAGAAGAAAATCGATATTGACTTTTTTCTTGCGATTCTTAACACCTATTTGTCGCCTTCGTATTTCCCCGAAAATAAGATAAGAAATTTCAACGCCTCGGATATCGTGAATTATCTTTCGCAAACCAATGTGTTCTATGAGAAATTTCAAATTCCGAACATTGAGCGTCACTTTGGCTTGCTATTGAAAAAGACGGAGTCGGCCAACAGTAATTTGGCACTGATGATGAAGTTTTTCGTAGAGGTAAAAACCGAACTTCTTCAGCGCATCTACGACGACCGTGAAAACTGGTTCCCACAGCTTCTTGCGCAATATTCAAAGAATCACGATGTGGTTTTAAATTATGAGAAAGTTGATGAAAGCGATTCGATTGAGGATAAGATTGACGACCTGATAAATATGTTTGTGATTCACCTCAAAGGTGATTACGACCACAATTTGTGTCAGGCGGTGCTGATTTCACTTGTTAATTTCAAAAAAGACATTACTCAAAACAATCGCATTCGCAATCGTATTCTCAAACCATTTTCACAAGCTCTCCATATTGAGTAGGAATTATGCCAAAGAATATAGCCATAATTATGCGTAACAGATTGGAGGCATTAGGCTTGTCAAACCTACTCTCCTATCATTACGATGCACAGTCGGTGTTGTTTTCCACACTCGATGAGGTGCCGGCTTGTCAGCGTGAGAAATTTAAGGTGTATATCACTTCGGCTAATGAATTTCTTGCGAATTTGTCATTCTTCATGCCACATAATGAGCAAACGCTGATTGTGTCAGATACATTGTCGGGCGACGGTTATAATGTGGTTTCGCCAACTGCCGACGAAACCGAGATTCTGACAAAATTTGAGCCGTTTTTTCACGAAACATCTGGCGACGACAACCAAATACGCCTTACTCAACGTGAAACAATGGTGCTGCAACTCGTGGTTGAAGGACTGATTAATAAAGAGATAGCCGACCGACTGAATATCAGCATCAACACAGTGCTTACTCACCGCAAAAACATTTCTGCGAAATTGGGCATTAAGAGCGTGTCAGGACTGAGTGTGTATGCCATTATGAATGGTATCGTTTCACCAAAATAGTTTTTCCCTAAAGCATAAACAATCACAATTTAATGATAAAAAGAAATCGAGATGGCCAATTTGACCATCTCGATTTTTATAGTGTGTCACACATCTGTGTGATTTCTGTTTAGAGCCACTTCATGTAAGCGAAGTCTTGGCGGTGTGGAAGTTTTTCGTTCCATGGGAATACACGGATACCGAAACGGAACACACCTGAATCCTTGGTGTTTTGCTTCATGTGGTAAGTAAGCACATCGCCATCTTCTGCAACAACATCGAATGGAATTACGCGGTGGAACTTCTGTTGACCATCTTCTTCGCGGTAGATAACGAGTTCTATGCCAAGATCCTTGCCCAAACCAGCGGTGTCGAGCTTGATGGTTGCTTCAATTGGTTCACCGTCGTTGGTTGAGTTGTTGAGTGATTCGCTGAGTTGAACATCCACTGCGTGAACATTGTCCCACTTTTCAACCACATTCTCTTTCCATGCCACGATTTCCTTAGCCACAGCATAGTTGTTGGCTTTGAGTTTCTTGCTGCGAGCAGCTTCCTTGCTGTAGAAACGATCAATGTAGTCACGAATCATGCGCGACATAGTGTAGTGTGGAGCGATGGTTGCGATAGAACGCTTCACGTATTGAATCCAGTTTGGAGAGTAGCCACAAGAGTTCTTAGCGAAGTAAAGTGGAATAATCTCGTTTTCAAGCATTGAATAGATAGTGGCAGCGTCGAGTTTGTCTTGCTGTGCTTGGTCTTGATAAGTGTGCTTTGCAGTAAGAGCCCAACCTGCACCTTCGCGATAGCCTTCATACCACCAACCGTCGAGCACTGAGAAGTTGAGCACACCGTTCATTTCTGCCTTTTCACCAGAAGTACCAGATGCTTCGAGTGGACGGGTTGGAGTGTTCAACCAAATGTCTACACCAGTGATAAGACGCTTAGAAACGGTCATATCATAGTTTTCGAGGAAGATAATTTTACCGAGGAATTGTGGCATCTTAGAGATTTCTACAATTCGGCGAATCAAGTCCTTACCTGCGCCATCAGCTGGGTGAGCTTTACCTGCGTAGATGAATTGAACAGGGAATTGTGGGTTGTTGACGATTTTTTCCAGACGGTCGAGGTCGGAGAACAAGAGGTGTGCACGCTTGTAAGTGGCGAAGCGGCGAGCAAAACCAATCAAGAGAGCGTTAGGGTTGATTTTGTCAACAATCGACATGATGCGAGTTGGGTCGCCTTGATTCTTCAACCAAGTTTCGCTAAAGTCGCGCTTAACGAAGTTGATGAACTTGTTCTTCAGGCGCATACGCATTTCCCACACATCTTCGTCTGGAGTTTTGAGAATTGGAGCCCAAGTTCTTTCGTCTTCTTGGCGTTCAGCAAAGTCGGCACCAAATTGTTCGCTGTAGAATTCTTTCCATTCCGAAGCAGCCCAAGTAGGCATGTGCACACCGTTGGTGACATAACCCACGTGTGATTCTTCAGGAGCGTAGCCTTTCCATACGCCTTGGAACATCTTCTTTGACACTTCGCCGTGGAGCCAGCTCACGCCGTTTGCTTCTTGGCAAGTGTTCAATGCAAACACGCTCATAGAGAAACGCTCTTGACTATCTGGGTTTTCACGGCCCATGTTCATCAAGTCGGCCCATGAAATACCGAGTTTTGCAGGGAATTCACCCATGTATTTGCCAAAGAGGCCTTCGTCGAAATAGTCGTGACCAGCAGGCACTGGAGTGTGAACTGTATAGAGTGATGATGCTCTAACCACTTCAAGTGCTTCGTTGAAGCTCAATTTGTCGTCTTGTACATAGTCAACGAGGCGTTGGAGGTTCAAGAGTGCTGCGTGACCTTCGTTGCAGTGGTAGATGTCATTCTTAATGCCGAGTTTCTTCAACATCAACACACCACCGATACCGAGCAGGTATTCTTGCTTGATACGGTTTTCCCAGTCGCCACCATAGAGTTGGTGAGTGATTGGACGGTCCCATTCGCTGTTCAAGTCGATGTCGGTGTCGAGCAAGTAAAGCTTCATACGACCAACATTCACACGCCAGATGTTAGCGAAAATGGTGCGGCCAGGGTAAGGTACTTCAAGAATCATTTGCTTGCCAGTTTCATCAAGAACTGGCTCGATTGGAAGTTGGTTGAAGTTTTGTGCCTCGTAGTTGGCGATTTGCTGACCATCGATAGAAAGTGATTGGGTGAAATAACCGTAACGGTAGAGGAAACCAACAGCGGTCATATCAACACAGCGGTCAGATGCTTCCTTAATGTAGTCACCGGCCAAGATGCCAAGACCACCAGAGTAGATTTTGAGTGCGCTGCACAAACCGTATTCCATGCTGAAGTATGACACTGATGGAATGTCGGTGCGCATTGGCACTTTCATGTAATCCTTGAAATTGTTGTACACGCAGTTGATGCGGTCCATCATTTCCTTGTCATTAACGATTTCGTCAAAGCGTTCATAGGTCATTTTTTGAAGCATCAAAACAGGATTTTCGCCAGTTTCGCGCCACAAGTCACGGTCTAAATCGTGGAACAAAGTTTTGCCTTCGCTGTTCCATACCCACCACAGGTTCTTAGAGAGCTCTTCAAGCATTTTCAGTTTGGCAGGAAGTGCCGACTTCACTGTGACGCTTCTCCAAGTAGGTGTGTTAGTGTTGTTAACTTTAATTTTCATTTTAAACTATATTATGTTTTTTCGTTTTTTTCAAATAAACAAAAAGAATTATTCTTGATATTACTGACGGCTTTTGGCGGCGTCTAACGCGAGGCTGTAAGCATTGTCGTAATAGGTGATGAAGTGGCTCCAAAGTGCCATTTTCGCCGTTTTTTGTGCGGCTCTGCTCATTTTCCGCCATTCGGTGGGTTTGAGCGCAAACACATTCATGATGCCTTGCGCCACGGTCATTACTGTGTGGCTGTAGTTGGAGTCGGTACGGTGAATCACCTCTACCCCCACCTTCTTAGAATCCATGCCTTGCGATTTTGCCACCCATTGTCCAAAACCAGCCAAGTCGGTGGTGATGGTAGGCACGGCAAAAGCCACACTCTCAAGCGGAGTGTAGCCCCATGGCTCGTAATATGATGGGAAAATGGTCAGGTCAAAACCAATCAGCAAATCGTAGTAGCTCATATTGAAGATGCCGTCGTTGCCATTGAGGTATGATGGCACATAAATCACCTTCACTTTGTCGTAGCTTTCGTTGCGCAATCCCAAATAGTTGAGTTTGCCGTAGATGTTGTCGGAGTCGAAGTTGTGAATGTTGTGAGTGATGATTGGATCGAACAGCTTGGTGCTGCAATTTCCATCCTCAATAGCTTCCATCAAGTCGGCTCTTGGTGCATCGGTCCAGCCTGGCACGGTGATAAATGCAATGATTTTACGATTTGAGTCTTTAAGTTTGTTCAACTCGTAGCGCACCACGTTAAGCGCATCGATGCCTACGTCCAACCCCTTGTTTCTGAACTCGCATCTGCCTGATGTGGCAAGCAAGAATGTGTCGGAGCCGTATTTTTCGCCTGTAAGCGCAGAAGCCACTTGCAGAAGCTTCTTTCGTGCGGCATCACGACCCTCATCGTATTTCGCACCTTTGGGAACGAAGTTGAGCTCAAAGCCGTTTGGTGTCACTATCGGTTTGCGCTCAAGGAGTTGCTCGCACTCTCTGGCGGTCACGTCGCTCACAGTGGTGAATGCGTCGGCATTTTGCGCTGCTGCTTTTTCGAGCGAGTGCTTTGATTCCATGTTTAGCTCTTTCGCCATCTGATCGCCATTGTAGCCGCTCATATAGTCGTAGAGGGGCTTGCCATTGCCACAGATGCTGCGGCCTATGCTTGTGGCGTGGGTGGTGAACACAGTTGCCACCTGTGTGAGATATGCCTTCACATAAAGCAATCCCATGCCGGTGGTCCATTCGTCGAAATGTGCAATGATTTTCTTGCCAGCGTTTTTCTTGAATTTCACGAGGCTCTCAATCACGAGTGCAGAGCCGTAGGCGAAAGCGCATGCTTCATCATAGTCGCCGTATGCGTGCAGTGAGTCAACCTTGAAGTTTTCCCACATTTTTGCGTAAAGTTCGTTTTTGTATTGGAAGAGTGATTTGAAATCAACAAGTATGGCAATTGGTTTGCCTGGAATGTTCCATCTACCCACTCTCACAGTCATGCCTGCCGGAAAACTCACAGTGGCTTTCCAATCGGCAAGCAGAGTCTTCGATTCGGTGAAGAATGGCGACTCGTTGTCTTTAGTCCAAATGTCTGGACCTATGAAGATGACCTTGTCTTTATGCTGCTGTTGAAGTGTCTTCGCTTTTGTTGAAAGCACAGCATAAATCCCTCCTACTTTGTTGCAAACTTCCCAACTTGTTTCAAATAATAGGTCAAACATTTTAGAATAATAATCTTATTTAACTATGTGCAAAGGTAGTAAAAAAAAACAAATAAACTCTGATATTTGTGTTTTATCGGATTGATAATCATGCAATCGTTTGCCTAAAATTTTTAAATTTGGAATAATATTCTGTGTTTCGCTACTTGCGTGATACAAAAAATCCCAACACCACTTTCGTGGGTTGGGATTTTGTTGCTTTTTTGAAGTTTTATGGTTTATACCTCTTCAAAAGGTACGTCTTGAGCGTTTCCGTCTTGCTGATTGCCTTGTTGGCCGTTGTTAGGTGCGCCACCTTGGAAGCCTTGACCGGCTCCTGGCTGTTGAGCACCACCCTGTTGACCGTAGAGGTCTTGTGAAGCAGCGTGGAATTTCTCGTTAAGCTCGTTCATTGCTGCGTCGATAGCTGCAATGTCTTGGTTCTTGTGAGCTTCCTTCAACTTGTTGAGTGAACTTTCAATTTCGCTCTTCTTGTCGGCAGGGATTTTGTCACCAAGGTCTTTGAGACTCTTTTCGATTTGGAAAATCATAGCGTCGGCTTGGTTGATCTTGTCGATGCGCTCCTTTTCCTTCTTGTCGGCTTCTGCGTTAGCTTCGGCTTCGTCCTTCATACGCTTGATTTCGTCGTCGCTCAAACCGCTTGAAGCTTCGATACGGATGCTCTGTTCCTTGTTGGTGGCCTTGTCGATAGCCTTCACGTTCATGATACCGTTGGCATCAACTTCGAACGAAACTTCGATTTGTGGTACACCACGTGGAGCTGGGGTGATACCATCGAGGTGGAACTTACCAAGAGTCTTGCAGTCTTTTGCCATTGGACGCTCACCTTGGAGAACGTGGATTTCTACTGAAGGTTGGTTGTCAACTGCGGTAGAGAATACTTGGCTCTTGCGGGTTGGAATTGTGGTGTTAGCGTCGATAAGCTTGGTCATCACGCCACCGAGGGTTTCGATACCTACGCTCAATGGAACAACATCGAGAAGAAGCACGTCCTTCACTTCGCCAGTTACCACGCCGCCTTGGATAGCAGCACCTACGGCCACCACTTCGTCAGGGTTAACGCCCTTTGAAGGTTCTTTGCCGAAGAATTTCTTCACGATTTCCTGAACTGCAGGAATACGGGTTGAACCACCTACCAAGATCACTTCGTTGATGTCGCTTGTGCTAAGACCGGCGTCTTCAAGAGCCTTACGGCAAGGTGCGATAGTGTTTTGGATAAGGTCGTCGCACAACTGTTCGAATTTAGCACGGCTCAAAGTCTTCACGAGGTGTTTTGGCACACCATTTACTGGCATGATGTAAGGCAAGTTGATTTCAGTGCTCATTGAGCTTGAAAGCTCAATCTTAGCCTTTTCTGCTGCTTCTTTCAAACGTTGCAATGCCATTGGGTCCTGGCGGAGGTCAACACCCTCGTCGTTGAGGAATTCTTGTGCCAACCAGTCGATGATACGTTGGTCGAAGTCATCACCACCGAGGTGAGTGTCACCGTTGGTAGCCTTCACTTCCACTACGCCGTCGCCCATGTTAAGGATTGAAATATCGAATGTACCACCACCGAGGTCGAATACTGCGATGTTCTTGTCGTCGGTGCCTTTGTCGAGACCGTAAGCAAGAGCGGCTGCGGTAGGTTCGTTCACGATACGCTCCACTTTAAGACCTGCGATTTCACCAGCCTCTTTAGTGGCTTTACGTTGTGAATCGTCGAAGTATGCAGGAACGGTGATCACTGCGCGATCTACGGTTTGGCCGAGATAGTCTTCTGCGGTTTTCTTCATCTTTTGAAGAATCATTGCAGAGATTTCTTGTGGGGTGTATTGACGGCCGTCGATCTCAACGCGTGGTTGATTGTTGCCGTTGTTTACCACCTTATATGGCATACGACTTACTTCGTTTGCCACCTTGTCCATAGTTTCGCCCATGAATCTCTTAATTGAGTAGATGGTTCGAGTTGGATTTGTGATTGCTTGACGCTTTGCAGGATCACCTACTTTGCGTTCGCCACCATCAACAAATGCTACAATTGAAGGGGTGGTGTTGCGACCTTCACTGTTAGGTATTACTACCGGATTGTTACCTTCGAGAACAGCCACGCAGCTGTTAGTTGTACCAAGGTCAATACCAATGATTTTTCCCATAATTCTTTATATTTTTTTAGTTATTAATTCAAGTTGATTTATTGTATCGCTTGTCGCGATTACGACAACTGATAAAGCAAAAGCCGTGCCAATTTTCAACATTCAAAAAACTGACACCGACACTGACACCATGTCATTTCTGCTGGCGAGAAAACGCATTTTTAGGTATCACTTTGTCATTTTTTAGGATGAATTATCGTTTTATTGCCTTCGTGCAGTGAAGATGTGGAAAAAGTGAGTAAAATTTTAAAGAAAAGTTGCAAAAGTTTAAAATTCGTGTTTTTCCCGAAATTCTTATTTTGTTTCAATAATTTATAGTAATTTTGTACATTAATAATATTTATGGGCGCAGGCTCTGTGCCCTGTCTGGTTACAAGATTATTATAGATAACTCATTAAATAACTTTTAAAATTAAAAATTATGCAGATTTCACACATTGAACACGTGGGTATCGCTGTTACTTCTCTTGAAGAAGCAATCCCATTCTACGAAAGATTGTTGAACACTAAGTGCTACAAGGTAGAAGAAGTTGAAGAACAACACGTTCGCACCGCTTTCTTGAAGATTGGTGAAGTGAAGATTGAACTTCTTGAGGCAACAAGCGAAGAAAGTGCAATCGCTAAATTCATCGCTAAGAATGGTGGCCGTGGCGGTATCCAACACATTGCATTCGCTGTGGAAGATGGTCTTCAAGCTGCTCTCGACGAAATTCAAGCTAATGGCGACCGCGTTATCGACGCTGCTCCACGTGGTGGTGCTGATGGTCTTCACATCGCATTCCTCCACCCAAAGAGCACTTGTGGTGCATTGGTTGAACTTTGTGAAAACCCAAATAAATAATTCTTACAGAATACAAACACATCATTATTAAAATGAGTACTCAAGTAGAAAAAATACAACAACTCATCGCTAAGCGTGAAAAAGCACGCCTCGGCGGTGGTGAAAAAGCTATTGCCAAGCAGCACGCAAAGGGCAAATTCACAGCTCGTGAACGTATCGCCATGCTTCTCGACGAAGGTAGCTTTGAAGAAATGGATATGTTCGTAGAGCACCGTTGCACCAACTTCGGTATGGAAAAGAAACGCTATCTTGGTGATGGTGTTGTTACCGGTTCTGGTACAATTGGCGGTCGTCTTGTTTACGTTTTCGCACAAGACTTTACCGTGAGCGCAGGTTCATTGTCGGAAATGCTTGCAGCTAAGATTTGCAAGGTAATGGATATGGCAATGAAGGTGGGTGCGCCTGTTATCGGTTTGAACGACTCAGGTGGCGCTCGTCTGCAAGAAGGTATCAACGCGCTTGCTGGTTACGCTGAAATTTTCCAACGCAACATTTTGGCATCTGGTGTGATTCCTCAAATTTCTGCCATTATGGGCCCTTGCGCTGGTGGTGCTGTATATTCTCCTGCTCTTACCGACTTCACTTTGATGTGCGAAAACACATCTTACATGTTCCTTACTGGTCCTGGTCCTGTTAAGGCTGTGCTTGGTGAAGTTGTTACTCAAGAGCAACTCGGTGGTGCTTCTGTTCACGCTACTAAGTCGGGTGTTACCCACTTCACAGCTGCAAACGAAGAAGAAGCCATCGCTCTTATCAAGAAACTCTTCACTTACATTCCACAAAACAACTTGGAAAAGACTCCACTCGTGGAATGCAACGACCCAATCGACCGCAAGGAAGATTTCTTGAACGAAATTATTCCAGAGAATCCAAACATGCCATACGACATGTATCAAGTGATCGCTGGCATCGTGGATAATGGCGAATTCCTCGAAGTTCAACCAAGCTATGCTAAGAACCTCATCATTGGTTTCGCTCGCTTCAACGGTCAAACTGTGGGTATCGTAGCTAACCAACCAAAGCAGTTGGCCGGTGTGCTCGACAGCAACTCTTCACGTAAGGGCGCTCGTTTCGTTCGTTTCTGCGACGCATTCAATATTCCATTGGTAACCCTCGTTGATGTTCCAGGCTTCCTTCCTGGTACTGCTCAAGAATACAACGCTGTGATTCTCCACGGTGCTAAGTTGCTTTACGCTTATGGAGAGGCTACTGTGCCAAAAGTTACTGTTACATTGCGTAAGAGCTACGGTGGTAGCCACATCGTGATGAGCTGTAAACAACTCCGTGGCGACTTGAACTACGCATGGCCATCTGCTGAAATCGCAGTTATGGGTGCTTCAGGTGCTGCTTCGGTGCTCTACGCTAAAGACGCTAAGGCACTCAAGGAAGAAGGTAAGGTGGAAGAAGCTAAGGCATTCATCAAGGAAAAAGAAGATGAATACACTCACTTGTTCGCTAATCCTTACAATGCAGCTCGCTATGGTTACATCGACGATGTGATTGAACCTCGTAATACTCGTTTCCGTATTATTCGTGCTCTCGCACAATTGGAAAACAAGAAACTTACTAACCCTGCTAAAAAGCACGGTAATATTCCACTCTAAACTCTTTAATAACTGAGAATATGGTTTTATTAACTAATTGGGGTGACGCATGGATGATGACAGGCATCGGTATCGGTGTGGTGTTCTGCATCCTCTGCATCCTTGTATTTGTTCTCCAAGGTTTCAGTGCTGTGGCAAAGCAAGGCCCTAAGGCGAAAGCTGAAGTGCCTGTGGCTGCTGGCGGTGCTGCTAAGAGCGTGGCTGAAGCAAGCGAACTCGATAAGGCTGCTGTGGCTACTGCCATTTACCTTTACCAAAAGAGTAAGGGCGACCAAGAAAGTGGTGTCTTGACCATCAAGATGGCTCCTTCTGCTTGGCACGCTGTGCTCAACGAGAGATTGTGATAATCAGAAACAAACAATTGTGTTAAATTAAAACAATGAAAGAATTTAAATTTAAAATTAGCGGTCAAGACTATAGCGCAACTGTTGCAGAAGAAAACGCAGGTTCGCTTGTTGTTACCGTAAATGGTCAAGCATATCAGGTAGAAGTGCCTCAAACTAAAGCTGCCGCTCCTGTAATGGCACGTGGCAATGCTGGCGCTGCTCAAGCTGGTGGTCCTAAGAATATCAATTCCGAACTTCCTGGCACCGTTACTAAAATCGTTGCTGCTAACGGACAACGCGTTAAGAAGGGCGACGTTCTTTTGGTGATTGAAGCTATGAAGATGGCTAACGACATCGTATCTGATGTGGAAGGCACCGTTCAACGCATCGCAGTGACTGAAGGACAAAGTGTTAACCAAGGCGACCTTTTGGTAGAGATGGTTGCTGATGCAGTGGCAGTTCCTGCCGCAGCCGCAGCTCCTGCTCCAAAGGCTGCACCTGCTCCTGCTGCCGCTCCTGCACCTGCTGCTCCTAAGGTTGCTGCTGGTGCTAAGGTTGTGGAAGCTCCACTCCCAGGCACTATCACTAAGGTGCTCGTTAAACCAGGTCAAACTTTGAAGGCTGGCGAAACTGTTTGCATGATGGAAGCCATGAAGATGGAAAACAGCATTACTGTAGAGTTTGCTGGCACCGTTAAGTCTGTATTGGTTGAAGTTGGCGCTCAAGTGCAAAGTGGACAAGCACTTGTTGAACTTGCTTAATCTCTCAATTAATTGATTCAAAATGCAAACAAAGAATTTTAAAAGAGTACTCGTTTTTGCACTTCTTCTCATGTGTGCTCTCCCAATGATGGCTGGTGAAATTAGTCTTGGAGAAAGTCTCCAGAAATTCGCCTCCGAAATGGGTTTTTCAGCATTCTTCATGGGTGAAGGTTGGAAAAACTTCGTAATGTTGGGCATTGGTTGCTTCCTTCTTTATTTAGCGATCAAGAAGGGATACGAACCATTGTTGTTGTTGCCTATTGCATTCGGTATGATTCTCACCAATCTTCCTGGTGCAGGTTTGTTCGACACCGACATGTGGAACAACGAATTCTTGAATAAAACAAGTGAACACTACCACGATTATGGCTATATTATGGCTAATGGTGGTTTGCTCGATATTCTTTACATTGGTGTGAAAGCTGGTGTATATCCTTGCTTGATTTTCTTGGGTGTAGGTGCTATGACCGACTTCGGTCCACTTATCGCCAACCCTAAGAGCCTCTTGCTTGGTGCTGCCGCTCAGATTGGTATCTTTGCCACATTCCTTGTGACCCAAATGGATCTCCCAATCTTCGGCTTTACTCCAGCACAGGCGGCTTCTATCGGTATCATTGGTGGTGCTGATGGTCCTACAGCTATCTTCTTGACCTCTAAACTTGCTCCTGAGTTGCTCGGCCCTATCGCTGTGGCTGCTTATAGCTACATGGCTCTCGTGCCAGTGATTCAACCACCTATCATGCGCTGGCTCACTACCGACAGCGAGCGCAAGATTCGTATGAAGCAACTCCGCGTGGTAAGCAAGAAGGAAAAGATCCTGTTCCCAATCGTTGTTGCTATCATTGTTTCTCTTATCGTTCCATCTGCAGGCACACTGATCGGCTGCTTGATGCTTGGTAACTTGATGAAGGAAAGCGGTGTGGTTGAACGTTTGAGCAAAACTGCTCAAAACGAGTTGAACAACATAGTGGTTATCTGCCTCGGTCTTACCGTGGGTGCTACTGCCTCTGCAAGTTCATTTATGAACCTCCAAACCATTGGTATTCTCTGCGTAGGTATCGTGGCATTCGGTATTGGTTCCGCTTCAGGCGTGATTATGGCTAAGATCATGAACATCTTCATGAAAGAGAAAATCAATCCACTTATCGGTTCTGCTGGTGTGAGTGCCGTGCCTATGGCTGCTCGTGTTAGCCAGATGGAAGGCGCAAAGGCAGATCCACGCAACTTCTTGCTCATGCACGCTATGGGTCCAAACGTTGCTGGTGTGATTGGTTCTGCAGTAGCTGCAGGTATTCTTCTCAGTTTCTTGGGATAATACACAAGTAACTCTATATTTTATAGCATGGACGGAAAATTTTCCGTCCATGTTTTTTATTTATACCGTCGGTTTCCGTAACTTTGTATATAAATATATATAATGTGTGCTTTTTATGGAGAACAAGAAAAAATATAGGTTAGGTATCGCCCTTGGTGGTGGCGGAGCTAAAGGCTTTGCCCATCTTGGTGTGCTTAGGGCACTGGAGGAATTTGGACTGAAACCAGATATTATTGCAGGTTGCAGTGCCGGTAGTATTGTGGGTTCATTTTATGCCGCAGGATTCGCAATAGATGATATAATTTCACTTTTCAGTAAAGTGAAATTATCGTCGTTCGGTAAAGTGTCAATTCCTACAACAGGTTTGTTCTCTTTGTCAAAGTTGGAGACTTTCTTGGAAAGCAAGCTCCCCTACACTCGCATTGAGGACTTGCCCTTCCCTAATATCATAACAGCTACTTCGCTCGACACTTACTCTGCCGTTGCCTTCACTGAAGGACCTTTGGCGAAGTGCATCACCGCATCGTGCAGCTTGCCTGTGGTTTTCCAGCCCACAGTGATTGACGGCAACACCTATTTAGATGGTGGTGTGCTCCACAATCTGCCAGCTTTCGCGTTGCGCGACATTTGCGATTATGTGTTAGGCGTGGTGGTGAGTCCGCTCAATAAATCTCCATTTAAAAATAGCCTTGGCGATATTGCCTATCGCTCCTATCGCTTAATGACCACAAGAAACACACATGAGGATATGCAAACTTGCGATGCGGTTATCACTGTAGATAACATGAAAGGCAGAAGCACGTTTGGCTTTGAGCACATGAGGGACAATGCTAAAGATGGCTATTTTGCCGCCATGAAAACACTTGTTAATTCACCCCTATTAAAACAACTTAGAGATGAGAAAAAATAATAAACTCGTTATTTACCAAATGTTTCCACGCTTGTTCACCAACACGAATGTGAGCAACACATTCAATGGCACTATCGAGCAAAACGGAGTTGGTAAAATGAATGATATAGATGGCAAGGTGCTTGAATCACTAAAGGATTTAGGCGTTACACACATGTGGTACACTGGAGTGATTGAACATGCCACTAAAACAGACTATACGCAATATGGCATTCAATCGTCGAATCCGCATGTGGTGAAAGGCAACGCTGGATCGCCTTACGCAATTCGCGACTATTACGACATTGACCCCGATATAGCAGTAGATGTGCCCAATCGCATTCATGAGTTTGAAAATCTCGTGAACCGCACCCATGACAATGGTATGAAGGTGATTATCGACTTCGTGCCTAATCATGTGGCGCGTGAATATCATTCCGATGCCAAGCCCAGCGGAGTGGAGGATTTGGGTGCAACCGACGACAAGGGTATGTTTTTTTCGCCATCAAACAATTTCTTCTACATCACAGGTAAAGAATTTGCGCCAAATGTGGATTTGGGTCAAGGCAATGACAGATATCTGGAATTTCCAGCCAAAGCCACTGGCAACGACTGCTACAACGAACACCCTGGCGTGAACGACTGGTATGAAACAGTGAAGTTGAACTATGGTGTGGATCCTTGGAACGGTTGTCACCACTTCTCCCCCATTCCATCCACATGGCAGAAAATGTGCGACATTTTGCTTTACTGGGCATCAAAAGGCGTTGACGGTTACCGTTGCGATATGGCTCACATGGTGCCAGTAGATTTTTGGCATTGGGCTATTGCTAAAGTGAAAGAGGCTTATCCTTCGGTAGTTTTCATTGCCGAACTTTATGATGTGGGCATTTATCACAATTATATCCACTATGGCGGTTTCGATTATCTTTACGATAAGGTGAATCTTTACGACCGTCTGTGCGAAATCGTGAAATATGGTGCATCGGCTTCAGCACTTACTGAATGTTGGCAGCGTGTGGATGGTTTGCAAGACCACATGCTCAATTTCTTGGAGAATCATGACGAACTGCGTGTGGCCTCGCCTCAACTGTTTGGCTCTGCCGAGAAGGCTTTCCCTGCCCTGCTTGTGTCAGCCACAATGAGCACATCGCCATTTATGGTGTATCAGGGTCAGGAACTTGGTGAAAATCCAGCAGGAGCAATGGGCTTCTCTGGTGACGACGGTCGAACCTCCATTTTCGACTATTGCAGCATTCCCACACTTGTGCGCTGGTATAACAATGGAAATTGCGGAATACAAAAGCTGAATAACAAAGAGCGCAAAATCAGAGCATTCTATAAAAAAGTGCTTCGCCTGTGCAACGGAGAGAAAGCAATTTCTGAGGGCGCATTCTTTGATTTGATGTATGTCAACTATCATAATCTGAATCCAAACAAGCAGTATCTCTATTTGCGTCATTATGAAGCTGAAACGCTGCTGATTGCCGTCAGCTTTGATTCCCAAGATACAACAGTGTATGCCGACATTCCGCAGCACGCTTTCGACTTCTTGAAAATCGACAGTGGCACCTATTTCATGAAAGAGCTGATTTCGGGCAAGCAAAAGACTGTGGAATTTTCTTCAAATGCCAAGTTTGAACTCCATATTCCTGCTCATAATGGCGTGGTTTGGAAAATCGTGAAATAAACTCAAATATTCCATTTAAAAAAGTTGATGTATCTCAACTATTAATTGTAACTTTGTAGAGTTATTTTATTCCATCTATAAAATTCTTATGAACAATTCGTACAAAATCTTTTCAGGTACCAATTCTCGCTATCTGGCAGAGGAAATGTGTAAGCATTTAGGTATTGAGTTAGGTAAAATGAACACAACTCGCTTTTCCGACGGGGAATTTGCAGTTTCTTTCGAGGAATCGGTGCGCGGCTGTGATGTTTTCCTGGTGCAGTCCACCTTCCCTAATAGCGACAATTTGATGGAACTCCTCCTCATGATTGATGCAGCAAAGCGTGCTTCTGCAAAAAGTATTATTGCTGTGGTTCCTTACTTCGGATGGGCTCGTCAAGACCGCAAAGATAAGCCACGTGTTTCTATCGCTGCTAAGCTTGTTTCCGACTTGCTTACTACAGCAGGTATTGATCGTTTGATCACTATGGACCTCCATGCCGATCAAATTCAAGGTTTCTTCAACGTTCCAGTTGACCACCTCTATTCTTCATCAGTATTCGTCCCTTACATCGAATCGCTGAAGCTTGAGGATATGGTGATTGCTTCTCCTGATGTTGGTGGTGCTAAGCGTGCCAACGGTTATGCCAAGTATTTCCATTGCCCACTGGTGTTGTGCCACAAGCAACGCATGAAAGCTAATGTAGTAGCCAACATGACCATTATTGGTGATGTAGTGGACAAAGATGTGGTTTTGGTCGACGACATGATCGACACAGCTGGCACTATTTGCAAGGCAGCAGATTTGATGAGAGAAAAAGGTGCCCGTTCGGTTCGTTGCCTCTCTTCACACGCATTGATGAGCGGACCAGCAGTTGAACGCGTTAATGCAAGTGCGCTTGAAGAAGTGATTTTCACTGATTCTATTCCATTCGATACGGCAAGATGTGAAAAGGTGTCGGTAATCAGTATAGCAGAACTCTTTGCAAATACTATTAGCTGCATCAACAACAACAAACCAATCAGTAACTTTTACTTGTTTAAGTAATTGGCGGATTAATCGACAATTCTAAATAATATCACAATCATAAAGGATAACCCCCAACAAGGGTTGTCCTTTTTTTGTGTTGTATTCACTGATAATTTTATAATAATGAGCTTATAGGAAAAATTATTGTGGCTTTTTTTGACTAAATTTTTGTAAAATTTTAAGATTATTATTAATTTTGGTAGTTGAAAGAGTAAATGCCAAACTACTCTCGAA
>OJOI01000051.1_pt1 | contig 90478 bp, 80 predicted proteins | sample 1598061 | NCBI WGS metagenome assembly OJOI01 (sample SAMN01915224, study PRJEB22387) | human gut metagenome | isolation source: stool | host: Homo sapiens | place: USA
TCTAATTATCAGACAAGACTTTATATTTATGGTGATGATACCGTTGTTCGGGATATGCTTAAAGCCTTTGTATCCCTTTGTCTATGTTTGCAGTATACAAAAAACTGCTCTATTATGTGCCCAAGCAGCGACCTTTGGCCTATATTGCAATCGGCCTGACGGTGGTGTCCACATTGCTCAATGTAGGCGCTTATTACTACCTCTATGAGTTTTTGAAACGATTGGTGGTAGACGGAGATATGGGGCATGCTCAATATAATGCGTTTCTGGTTGCGGGGCTGTTGATTGGCGGTTCGCTCTTGTATTTTGCAGCCGTGCTTTTGACGCATATGTTGGGCTTCCGGCTGGAGACCAACTTGCGCAAGCGTGGGATTGACGGCCTGACCAATGCCAGCTTCCGCTACTTTGATCTGAACTCATCGGGAAAGATATCTTTCTCTGTTATCTGTGGCTTTTTAGGCAGTATACTTGGGAGTCGGCTGATTGGGAAACACTTCAAGAAAGCGGGTGTTCTATGAGAGGTGAGCACTCCTTTGCTGTCCCGACCAAGTTTTTTGCATTGCTCTGCGCCATGCTAGGTATTTTTCTGGTGAAAAACATTCTGTTTACCACCGTTTTGGTGATATTCTGCTTCGTGTATGTTGGATTCCAGAGAAACTACCGATTAATGACATCCTGTGGAGCCTTTTATCTGCTGTTGTCATTGCTTTTGTACGCGATTCGGTTCTGGGGATATCATACGGTCATTATTTCCGAATTCCTTGTGTTGTTTTTCTGGAGCAGTATGGTAATGCTCATGCTGTTTTGGGATTTGTTTATGACGCCTCCTGGAGAACTGTCGTCGTTCTTGTCAAGTATCCACATGCCCACTGGCGTCATATTGGGACTGATGGTCATATTTCGATTTTTCCCCACCATGAAGGCTGAGCTTAAAGCAGTGGGCCTTTCGATGAAAAACCGGGGCCTTACATCTGTAAGACAATTTGCAGTACATCCACTTGCAAGTGTTGAATATGTCCTTGTCCCACTTCTGCTACGTATTTTGCAGATTGCCGACCAACTGGCCGTTTCCGCTGTGGCAAGAGGCGCTGAGTGCCCTGGCGTGCGAAAGAGTTACTACGAAACAACGATGCATATGCGCGACTGGTGTTTCCTTGCGCTTTGGGGAATCGTTACAGCAGCAGTTCTTTGCGTTGGAGGTGTGAAAATTTGATCGAATTTAAGAACGTATCCTTTCAATATGAGGGGAGCGAACAGCAAATTTGGAACGTAAATCTATCCATAGCACAGGGAGAATGTGTGGTACTCACAGGAGTGTCCGGCTGCGGGAAAACGACTCTGACCAGATTGATGAACGGTCTGGCTCCATCCTATTTCAAAGGCTCCATTTCCGGAAGTATTTGTATAGATGATAGAGACATTACAGGGATGACAGCCTGGGAAATCCGAACAATCGTCGGAAGTGTATTCCAGAATCCTAAAAGCCAGTTTTTTTCATCAGAACTTGTGGGTGAGGTGGCCTTTGGATGCGAAAACCACGGCTTCTCCCGGGAGGCAATTCAAGAGAGGACGGATAAATCCATTGAAACCTTTTCTCTTTCCTTAATAAGAAAAAGACCTCTGGATGTGCTTTCCAGCGGAGAAAAGCAGCGCGTGGCAATCGCTTCCGTCTATGCCATGCGCCCCAAAGTATTCGTTTGTGATGAACCAACTGCGAATTTGGATTTAGGGGGGATCGAGCAACTATTGGGAACGCTTTTTAAGTTGAAAGCCCAGGGCTACACGTTAGTGATCGCAGAGCACCGTCTCTCATGGCTTTCTGAGCTTGCTGATCGGATTATATATATGGAAAAAGGGAGGATTGTACGCGAATACACTCCCAAGGAGTTCACAGCTATGCCGGAAATGGAACGGCGCAACAAGGGGCTTCGGACGATGCACCGTGTACAAACACGCGAACCGCTACCACTTCCGAAACTTTTCGAGCGTGGGTCGCTGATTATGCACGACCTGTGTAAAAAATGCGGAGAAATAGAGGTGTTTACAAATCTTTCAGGAGCTTTCCCCCAAGGTTCTATCACTGCTGTCACCGGGCGAAATGGCGCCGGAAAAAGCACTCTGGCTTTAGTGCTTGCAGGTCTCTCTAAGAAGAGCGGCGGTGACATCATCGTTTGTGGGAGTAAAAATCATCTGTCTAGAAGGCGAAAAAAAGTATACTACTGCGGCAATGACACGACAACACAGTTCTTTACCGCAAGTGTTTCAGAAGAGCTGCTCTTGAATCAACCGTTGTCAGAGGAGCGAATGGAAAGGGCAAGGCAGTTGTTAAAGAACATGAATCTGTACGAGTATCGGGATGTACATCCGGCAGCCCTGTCAGGGGGACAGAAACAGAGACTTGCCGTTGCCTGCGCTATATTTTCGGAGCGTGAGATACTCTTGTTGGATGAACCTACAAGTGGATTGGATGGCGCAAACATGAGGAGAATATCCGATGCATTGAAAGCCGCTGCCAGCCGCGGAAAAACCGTGATTGTTATCACACATGATCCGGAGTTTATGGAAGAATGCTGTCAATATTGTTTTTCTTTAAAGTAGTTTTGTATCAGTATGCAAAGGAGCATACCTACATCTAGCAGATATTGGCTGCGGGGTGCCCGAAAAAATCTATGAGTGCCATTAATTCTTCATGGAGCAGTTAATAACCGCAGGCGTTAATCCTAAGACAGCGGAGGCCGATGCTTGCCATATGGAACATACTATCAGTATAGAAGCCTTTGAGAAACTCAGGGATTACTATTCCTCTCAAAAGGAAAAACAGTTTGCCCGTATAGCAACGGACAGATAATGCGGCTGGGCAATACACCCGACCGCATTATTTGTTATCTTTCTTCTCTTTTGTATCCAGCATTTTATCAATCAGGGCGAGCAACAGCTCCTGATCTCGCTGACTGCATTGTGGGACCAAGCGCCTAATCCGATCAACGATTTCGCTGTCTGTGATCATCTGCGGCGCAAGGATTTCGTCAAACGAAGCGCCGATGGCATTGACAAGACGAATCAGGACATCCAAGCTAGGCTTTCGCCGGCCGCTTTCTATGGCCGCCAAAAAACGAGGACTGATTTCTGCACGTTCCGCAATCTGTTCTCTCCTGTAGTTTCGCTTTTCCCTGGCATTCCGTAAGGATGCCCCAAACGAAAAATCTATATGTCGCATTTTTTTGTTCACTCTCCGTCACCTCACATAATTATATTTTACGGGGTAAAAGTATTATGCGAAATGATTGAAGAGTGGCTTTTTTATAGCTACTATGCGTTGTTTTTTTGCTTAGGAGGAGATGATTATGTGGGAAAATAATGACCTGTCCGCTTCTGGCAGGTCCTCTTAACGAAGAAAACCTGGTTGTAAAACTACGCCAGAACCCCAAAATTCCCGCTTCTTCCCTGCCAGTCTTTTATGGCCTTTATGGGAACTATTAGTAGCAATTAGAAAGCGACAAAACAGAACGGACACCGACATGGGATATTCCTGTGCCTGTGTCCGTATTATTTTTCCCTTATTCCCACGCTGCCGTTCGCCGCCTTCCGAGAGTTCGAAAACGATCCACTTTTCAAACTCTTGGAGGTAACGGCTGTGAGCAAAAATCGTGAAGAAAGAGCGAATTATTATCTTTATATAGATGGACAGGCTGTACCGGTAAGCGAACAGATTTACCGCGTGTATCAGCACTACGAGCGAAAAGAAGAATACTTTTCCTACGATCTGAAAACGGAAAAGTTCCAGAAAGACACTGCATCTTTCCTGCCCAGCAGAGAGGATTCCTATGAGCGTCTGTTGGAAAAGGACAGGCAGTTTGCTGCGCCCGGAAAAAACGTAGAACAGCTTGCATTGGAACATCTGGAAGCGGAACAGATACGCTTTTGTTTGGCTCAATTAAACGAAGACGAACAAGAACTGATTTTCCTGCTTTTCTATCAAGAAAGGAAAGCCGGATCATTGATAAGAATCCCACGGTCTATCTGACCTCAAAAGGCGGAGGGGTTCCGCAGAAAGAAAAAGAAGCTCTGACAGATGAGCAGGCAGCCCGCTTATTGGATGCCATTCAAGGGCTTCCGCCGTATGTATTTGTGATGCTTGGTCTGTACGCGGGCTTACGGAGAGAAGAAATCCTCGCCCTGCAATGGGATTCTGTATATCTGGATACGGATACCCCATACCTGACAGTACGAAGGGCATGGCACACAGAAAGCAACCGACCGGTCATTCTTGATGAATTGAAAACAAAAGCAGCGGAGAGAAATATTCCTCTCCCTATCTGCTTGGCTGACTGCCTGAGAGAAGCAAAAGCAAACTCCGCTTCGGAGTATGTTGTTCCAAATCGTGATGGCGATCCGCTGTCCTACACGCAGTTCAAGCGGCTCTGGCAGTATATAGTTACCAGAACAACAAAGGAGAGGGTTTATTACCGATACGAAGATGGGAAAAGAGTAAAGCATACTGTCACACCCGTCTTGGGAGAAAAGGCTGCTCATAACGGAAAAGTGGTTTACAGCTTGGACTTTGAGGTAACACCCCATCAGCTCCGGCATACATATATCACGAACCTGATTCATTCATCGGTAGACCCCAAAACAGTACAATACTTGGCAGGCCATGAGAGCAGCAAGATTACAATGGACATCTATGCAAAAGTCAAATACAATCGACCGGATGAGCTGGTTAAAAGCATGGGCGGTGCATTTGCTCAGTGGGATGGTGTTTGAGCCTAAAGTGCAGAAGCAATGAAACATCATAATTAGTTAAGAGCGAGGCAAGGATGTCTCGCTCTTCATTTTCCTCAATCCGTATCTTTGATTAAATTCATGCTTTCTGATAAAACGAGAGTGTAAGTTGTAAACGCTCATTATCAAGAAAGGAAAAACTATATGGCAAAGAAAAATAGAAGTGTTCCGCAGTACGGAACTGTTATGAGAAAAGGAATCCTATATTACAGAACACGGATTCAGGATGCGGATGGCAAGCAGGTCAGCTTGTATGCGACCACTTGTGAAGAACTATATGAAAAACAGCAGGCAGCAAAAAAGCAGGTCGAGGAGATTGTTTTTCGCCGAAAGCATCCGACGGTTGCTGAATATTGTGAGAAATGGCTGCTGATGCAATCAGCAAAGGTATCTTCAGCTACGATGAAAGCATATACCTCTGACATGAGGAATTATATCATTAAGCCTTTGGGGGATATGTATATGGAGGAAGTAACCGCAGATGATATTCGTCTGGCGCTTGTGCCGCTGACCAACAAATCGGAGGGGTTATACAATACGGTAAATATGCTCATTAAATGTATTTTTTACTCGGCAGAGCGTAGTGAGCTGATCACTTATAATCCCTGTGTAGGAATATCTGCAAAGGGCGGAAAGCCAACGAAGAAGAAAGACGCATTAACCGACCAGCAGGTTGAGGTGTTATTGGATACAGTCAAGGGGCTGCCACCCTATTTGTTCATTATGATTTGCTTGTATTCTGGGCTTCGCCGGGAGGAGGCACTTGGATTGCACTGGGATTGTGTGTTTCTGGATGCACCTACTCCGTATATATCCGTGCGGAGAGCATGGCGGTCAGAGCATAACAGACCCGTGGTTTCTACGGTGCTAAAGACCCCGGCAGCAAAAAGGGATATTCCGATACCGAAGTGCTTGGTAGATTGTCTGCGAGAAGCGAAAGAAAATTCTATATCAGATTATGTGATCGCTGACAGCAAAGGAGAGCCGCTTGCATATTCACAGTTTCAGAGGGTATGGCAGTATGTAGTTGTCCGTTCCACTAAGCCCCGGAACTACTATAAGTATGTAAATGGGGAGAGTATCAAATATACGGTTACTCCAACGCTGGGCATGACACAGAAGAACCAACCCAAAATCAAATACACGATAGATTTTGATGTGACACCACATCAGCTGCGGCACACTTACATTACCAATCTTCTCTATGCGGGAGTGAATCCTAAGACGGTTCAGTACCTTGCAGGGCATGAAAACAGCAAAACAACTATGGACATCTATGCAAAGGTAAAGTACAATAAGCCTGAGGAGTTATTTGAGGTGGTAAATGATGCGCTACATCAGAGGGGCTTCTGATTGAAAAAACACCTATTTTTGTGGTTAAGGAATAGGACAACCGAGAACCGAAAGGGCAAAAAAGCCTAGAATATCAAGGAAAAACGGCAATCAAAGAATTTCAGTACGGCCTGAAGGCCGCCCGCCGCGCTCCGCAGTTCAGCAAGCGTTAACAGCTCTTCTTACAAGCACCCGCTTCGGCGGGTGCTTGTTTTTTGCCCTCAGGCGGGAAAAAGGGTCTTGACATGGATGGTTTATCCATGATAAACTCACAGCAAGAAAAGGGTTTATCCAAAATAAACCGAAAGGAGACCGCCGATGGACGAAAGAAAAATGGGCACGGTGCAGACGCAGTTCGCCGATCTGGTTTGGAAGCACGAGCCGATCGGCTCCGGCGAGCTGGTGAAGCTGTGCGAGAGGGAATGGGGCTGGAAGAAGCCGACGACCTATACCGTGCTGCGCAAGCTCTGCGAGCGGGGCATTTTTCAGAACGAAAACAGCGTGGTCACCGCGCGGATCACACGGGAGGAATACTACGCCGCGCAGGGCGAACGGCTGGTGGAGGATGCCTTTGACGGCTCGCTGCCCGCCTTTGTCGCGGCCTTCACCGCGCGCAAGGCGCTTTCGGCGGAGGAGGTCGCCGTGCTGCGGGAGATGATCGACGCATACGGAAAGGAGTCGTGAGCGTATGAGCGGTATTTTTCTCAAGCTCCTCAATCTGAGCATTTCGGCGAGCTGGCTGGTGCTGGTCGTGCTGGCGCTGCGCCTCGTGCTTAAAAGGGCCCCGAAGTGGGTGAACGTCCTGCTCTGGGGCATGGTCGCGCTGCGCTTGATGCTGCCGTTCTCCATCGAGAGCGCGCTGAGCCTGATCCCGAGCGCGGAGACGGTCAGCCCCGAGGTCGTGCAGTTCGATCCCGCGCCGACCATCACGAGCGGCGTGGAGTTCATCGACAACGCGGTGAACCCTTCGCTGAGCGAGAGCTTTGCCGCCGCGCCGTTGGCAAGCGTCAACCCGCTCTATGTGTGGACGTATCTCGCGGGATGGGTGTGGCTCATCGGCCTCGCGGCGATGCTGCTCTACGCGCTCGTGAGCTATCTGCGCCTGCGGCGGTGCGTGCGCGCCTCCATTCCGCTGCGGGAGAATATTTATGTTTGCGACGAGGTCCCCTCGCCGTTCATCCTCGGCATTGTGCACCCGCGCATCTATCTGCCCTCCGCGCTGGACGAGGCGCAGCGGGGGAGTGTGCTCTCGCATGAGCGCGCGCACCTCGCGCGGCGTGACCACTGGTGGAAGCCGCTGGGCTTTGCCCTGCTGGCGGTCTACTGGTTCAACCCGCTGCTGTGGCTTGCCTATACCCTGCTCTGCCGCGACATCGAGCTGGCCTGCGACGAGCGCGTGCTGCGCGGCATGGACGCGGGGCAGGTCAAGGCATACTCGAGCGCGCTGCTCGCGTGCAGCGTACCGCGGCGCATGATCGCCGCCTGCCCGCTCGCCTTCGGCGAGGTGGGCGTGGGTGCGCGTGTGAAGAACGCGCTGCGCTACAAAAAGCCCGCGTTCTGGGTGGTCGCGGCGTCGGTCATCGTGTGCATCGTTGTGGCGGTGTGCTTCCTGACGAATCCGCGCACAGATACAGACGCCGCCGGACTGGTCGGTTTCTATCGGGAACAGGTCACTTATGCCGATGTAACGGACGAAAGCGGCGCGCAGCCATCCAGCGTCCAGTTGACGGCGGAGGAAACAGACGCCGTCTATGCTCTGCTCGACACCCTGCAATACAAACGCCTCGGCACCGCGTCAGCAATGCAGGACTGCTATGCAAGGCTCTATTTTATCAGCGCCGCGGGAGACCGCTGCGAGGTCATGCTCTCTGAGCGTGAAATGCTGGTCAATCCCATTACGGACGGCAGGAAAGCGCGGCTGTATGAGCTGCGTTCCGGAAGTACGGAGTTGAGAGACTATCTGTTTGGATGTATTGGTGCAAGCGAGGCGGCAGAGGATGCCGACCGCGTTTACACCGATGCGTGGAGCATCCGCGTCCTCGACGGGTGGGAGCGCGAGGGCGACAGCCCGCTCTGGCGCTCGGGCGCGGGAACAGGCGCTTACTTCCTTGTCACGGAGGGGAGCGGCCTTGACGACAAGCTGATGGAGCTGTACAGCGCCGGCTGGACGCTGAAGTATTTCTCCGACCACTACCGCTGCACCTTGCGGGAGGGGGAGAGCGGCACGATGCTCAGCCTCTATCCCCGTCCGGAGGGCGGCTTCTATCAGATCGAATCGTACTGGAGCTATGAGGGCGCGGACAAGTGGCAGGTCAGATTAGAGGAGGGCCAGCTCAAGGTCATGGAGCAGAGCTTCCGTCTCTATGCGGCGGAGCGCGGCGACCCGCAGGACAGCGAGCAGGCTCCCACGACAGCCCCTTGGGACGGTACAATGCCTGATATGCCGCCCACCGACACCGGAGGGGCGCAGGACTCCGACGAGAGAGAGCAACAGCACGCGGAGGAGGACGCGGCGGGCAGCGCCTATTCCGTCAAGGTTTATGCCATGACCGCCGCGGAGCGAAGCGCACTTGACGCGCAGACCGAGCCTGCCCCCGCCGTGGGGACTGCCTTTCTGCCCCGAAGCAGCAGAGACGGCGCAATCGGAAATGCCTGCGCACCGTTTACCGCAAAGGCAGCGGACGTGGCGTTTGTCCTCTACAGCGCACCCGGCGCGACGGATTACAATGTGCGGCTTTGTGCGGGAGAGCCCGGTGCGGGCAAGTGGGCGTCGGATGCCGTGACCGTCAAGGTAAACGACGGCGTTCGTTTTTCCGGGCTGACCGTGGGGCAGGCGTACTACATGGAGGTCAGCTCCGACACGCTTTCTACCGCCGGATGTACGGCGCTTTATAAGTGCGCGACCACACCGCCCCCTGCGCTCAACGGTACGGTGAGCCTCACCGGCTACGCCGCCTACGACGCGCTGCTCGCCGAGATCAGCGGCCTGCGGCGCTCCGGCGCAAGCGACGTGCAGACCGACTTCAGCCACGATCTCCTGTCCGTGAACGACTACTACCAGACGCCCGGCTGGCTGCTGCGTGACCTTGACGGCGACGGCACGAGCGAGCTGCTGCTCGGCGCGGACTGGGGCGACGGCTACGGCGTGATCTTCAATATTTACCGCCTCGACGGCGCGCAGGCCGTCCGCGTTGTGGACGGCTGGAGCCGCAGTCGGTATTTTCTCTGCTCTGACGGTACGCTTGCACATGAGTGGTCGGGCGGCGCCGACCATTGGGGGAGGACCTATCTCCGCTACGGCGAGACGCTTTTGCCCATCGAAAGCGTTTTTGACCGCGGCGGCGTGTGGTACCACGCCAAGGGCCTCGATGCCCTGTCCTTGGACGATACGCAGCTCGAAGACCGCTGCAAGACCATTCCCCGCGCCGAGGCGGAGCAGCTCATGGAGCGCTATACCAAGCAATATGAAGCCCTGCCCTTCACGCCGTTTAAAGCGTAAAGCGGAGGAAGGGTGCATTTCGCGCCGCAAAATCATACATTTCGGGCGAGAAACGCACATCTTTCCGCAGGGCGTGCTATGCTTTTCCTGCAAGAGCGTCCGAGGAACGGCCGGACAGCCGCCGGACAAAACGGGGAATAGAAGGAGAAGCATTATGGGATTATTCAGCAATAATAAGAAGCCCTGCCCCATCTGCGGCAACGCGACGCCCCGCCTGCTGCCGACCAAGGTCGAGGGCGTGCCCATCTGCAAGGAATGCGACAAGAAGATCGACCTGCCGAACGGCGTGCTGGACAGCATGACGCTCGACGATTTCCGCCGCTACATAGATTTTTACAACAAAAATCAGGTGCTGCGCGAGCGCTTCCATCCCGAGTATCGCTTCGGCTTCGGCGCGTTCAACACGCAGCTGGTGCTTGATGTGACCAACGGACTCTTCCGCCTGAAGGACGACGAGAGCACCATCGTGTTTGAAAAGTCCGCGCTCAAGTCCTTCCGCATCACGGAGGATAAGGAACCGCTCTTTACCGGCACGGCCGCCGGTCTTGTCTGCGCTGAGAGCAAGAACCCCGAGCGCGTCCGTCTGCTCGCGCCGCGTATCGAGCAGTTCAAGCTGCAGCGAAGCGACTATGAGCGCATCATGCAGGCCGAGCGCGTGCAGTATCTCGACCGCACCAACGAGGAGTGGCGCGAGCGTGAGCGCGAGCTGGAGTTCCATAAGCCCGAGTTCCGCGAGTCCTCGCCGTTCCGTCAGTTCGTGGTGGAGCTGGAGCTGGACCATCCCTATTGGAAAGCCTACCGCAACGAGCTGGACGCGCCGGAGTTTGAAAACGACTATCCGAGCGTGGACTCCTTCCTGCACAAGTACGACGAGAAGGTCAATGAGCTGCACACCCTTGCGCGCAACCTGATGCAGTTTATCGCCCCCGGCGCGCCGGAGACCGGCGCCGCCTCCGCGGCGCAGACCGCGGCCCCCGCGCAGGCGGGCGGCGCGTCGAGCACCGTGGAGGAGCTCAAGCAGTACAAATCGCTGCTGGACGCGGGCGTGCTCACCGAGGAGGAGTTCGCGGCGAAGAAGCGCCAGCTGCTCGGCATCTGAAAAAATCAAAGGAAAAGCGTCCGTGACGGGCGCTTTTCCTTTTTGCGCAAAACATTTTCCGTCCACGCAAACATGGACGCGCCGCCGCGCATAGGTTGAGATAGAAACTAAGACCATTGGAGGCGGACCATGAAACAGACGCATTTTTTCCTCGGCGCGAACAGCGCGGAGGGTTTTTATGGGCTGTATGACCAGCTCCTCGACGCAAGGCTTTACGATCTGATCATTCTCAAGGGGACTCCCGGCTGCGGCAAATCGACCTTCATGCGCCGCGCGGCCGCGGCGCTGGAGGAGCGCGGGCTGGAGAGCGTATACATCCATTGCTCCGGCGATCCCGATTCGCTCGACGGCGTGATCGCTCCGGCCATCCGGACGGCCATCGTCGACGGCACCGCGCCCCACGTCCTCGAGCCGCGGTACGCGCTGGCGCATGAGCGCTATGTGGACCTGTCGCAGTGCTGTGACAGCGCGGCGGCGAAGGAGGTCGCAAATGGTCTGACGGCGCTGACCGACGCCTATCGCGCGTCCTACCGCGAGGCGTACCATGTTCTGCGGGCGCTCGGCAGCGTGGACGCGGAGCGCCGCGCTCTGGTGCGCGCGCACTTCGACGAGGAAAAGCTGCTGCGCCGCGCGGCGGGGATCGCCGCGCGCGAGCTCAAGGGCGGGGGAGAGACGCGTGGACGCGCGGCGGACGTCTTTCTCGGCGGACTGACCTGCCAGGGCAAGGTGTGCCGCTTCGACAGCGTGGACGCTCTCTGCCCGCGTGTTTATGAGCTGTGCGACAGCTACGGCCTTGCCGCGCCTGTGCTGCGCCGGCTGCGCGACGCGGCGCTGGAGGCGGGGGAGGACATTCTGGCTTGCCGCGACCCGCTGCGGCCCGCGGAGATCGCGCATCTGCTGATCCCCGCGCGGGGCCTTGCGTTCGTCACGACCGGCGAGGGCGTGCGCTATGAAGGGAAGCCCTACCGCCGCCTGCGCGTCGACGCGATGGCGGAGGAGAAGCTGACCCGCGCCGAAAAGGCGCACCTGCGCTTCATCCGCCGTGTCCGCCGTGCGCTGGAGGAGGAAGCGGTCGCATCCCTCAAGCGTGCCAAGCGCGGGCATGACGCGCTTGAAGCGCTCTACCGCCCCTGCGTGGACTTCGACGCGGTCGGCGCGCTGTGCGACGCGGAGATCGCGCGCATCGGCGCCTACCCGGTGTGACGGAAAAACCATAAGGAAAGGAGCCTGCGCGCTGCGCAGGCTCCTGCTGTTTTGATTCGACGTTATACCGCGATGCGGCGGGCGCTGACATAGCCGGTGGTGTAGTAGGCGTCGGAAAGGTTGCTGACGATGACGCCGACGCCGTAGTCCGAGGCATGGACGAACTGGCCGCTGCCGATGTACATACCGACGTGCGTGACGGGCTTCGAGGTGGTGCTGCCGGGCTTCTTAAAGAACACGAGGTCGCCGGGGGCAAGCTCGTCCCACGAAACGGTAACGCCGTTTTGCAACTGAGTGGAGGCGGTGCGGTTGATGGAGTAGCCGAGCTGTGCGCAGGCATACTGCACAAGACCGGAGCAGTCAAAGCCGACGCGCGGGCTGGCCCCGCCATAGACGTAGCTGTAACCGACGTACTGGAGCGCGATGTTCGCAAGCTCCTGCCCCTTGCTCGAAGCGGCGGCGGGAGTGTAGTCCGTCTCCTCCACATAGGCGGCGCTGACGTAGCCCTGCTCGATCTGATACCAGCCGCTTTGGACGGACACGACCTTCACGCAGCGGCCCTTGGCGAGGGAGCCGACCTTGGAGTAGCCGGTGCCGGGGCCGGAGCGGATGTTGAGCGGACCCTGCACGACGCGGATGTAAAGCTGCTCGAGCGCCTCCTCGGCGGTGGCGGCCTCGGTGTACGCCGCGTCGATGTAGCCGCTGCCGATCTGATACCAGCCGTCCTGCGCGCCGAGGACCTTGACGACCTTGCCCTGCGCGAGCTCGTCCGCGACCGCATAGTCGGTGCCGGGGCCGGTGCGGACGTTGAGCGCGTCCGCCGTGACCTTGACATAGGTGCTCTCACTCTGCGCGGCAGAGGCGCTCACCGCGCTGACTTCTGCCGTGACGACAGGGGCGGCTTCCTCAAGCAGCTTGATGTAGCTTGCGGAGACGTAGCCCTTCACGCTGCCGAGCCGGATGCCGTACCACCCGTTCGTCGCGGTGTCCACGATCTCGACCTGTTTGCCGTGCGGCAGCTGATCAAGCACAGTGGCGGTAGTGCTGGCTGATTTCCGCACACGCAGGGTGCTGCCGCCGACGTCCACAACGCCGGTGAGCGCGAGGGTGGGGGTGGTCAGGCAGACCGCCAGCAGCAGGCCGGCAGCCGTGCCGCGGAGCGCGTGGCGCAGTTTCATAGGGCATCCTCCTCAAATTCTCATGAAAAAGCGGCGCAGACGGGGCGCGCCGCCGAACGGTACCAAAGGTTACAATTTGTAACTATTGTAATGATACCATAATTCGACGGCGGATGCAAGGTTTTTTCACCCGCTTTTGGTCAAACAATGTCGGCCCGAAATTGTGCAGAATGCACGAAGTACGCAAAAAAATCCGTTTGCCGGCCGCGGAGCGGTGTGGTATGATAAGGCAAACACGGAAGGAGCGGAGGAAATGCCATGTTCCGGAATGAAACAAACTATGTGCTCACAAACGGCGTGCTGCTCGACGGCACGGAGAAAATGACGCCGCAGACGGGCAGAGATATTTATATTGAGGGCGGACGCATCGGCGCGGTCGCCGATGCCGCGGCGCGCCGCGAGGGCTATGAGGTCGTGGACCTCGGCGGACAGTATGTGCTGCCGGGGCTTATCAATCTGCACGTTCATCTGCCCGCCTCCGGTAAGCCGAAGAAAAAGGCGAGCGACCCGAAGAAGCTCGTGAAGCTCATCACCGCCAACGCGCTCACGCGCCGCATCGGCGTGAAGCTGTGCGAGGGCTACGCGAAGACGGAGCTTCTCAGCGGCGTGACGACCATCCGCACGGTCGGCGGCGTGGCGGACTTCGACACGATCGTCCGCGACTTTGCCGCGCAGGGAAAGATCCTCAGCCCGCGCGTGGTGGCGTCCAATATGGCGGTCTCCGTGCAGGGCGGGCACATGGCCGGCTCCCTTGCCTACGAAGCAAAGACACCGGAGGAGGCCGCGGCTTATGTGGAGCGGATCGCGGCGGAGAAGCCGGACCTCATCAAGCTCATGATCACCGGCGGCGTACTTGACGCCGAGGTCGTCGGCGAGCCGGGCGTGCTGCGGATGCAGCCCGCGCTGGTGAAGGCGGCCTGCGATAAGTCGCACGCGCTTGGCATGAAGGTCGCCGCGCACGTCGAAAGCCCCGAGGGCGTGCGTGTGGCGCTGGAAAACGGCGTGGATTCCATCGAGCACGGCGCGCAGCCGGACGCGGCGATCACCGCGCTCTACAAGGAGAAGGGCACGTTCCAGGTCGCGACGCTCTCGCCCGCGCTGCCCTATGCGCTTTTTGACCGCAGTGTCTCCCACGCGACCTATGAGCAGCAGGAGAACGGCAAGGTCGTCTTTGACGGCATCATCGCCATGGCGCGGGAAAATCTGGCAAACGGCATTCCGGTCGGCCTCGGCACGGACACCGGCTGCCCCTATATCACGCACTACGATATGTGGCGCGAGCTGTGCTACTTCGTGAAATACTGCGGTGTGACGCCGGCCTTCGCGCTCCACACCGCGACGCTGCTCAACGCGCGGCTTGCCGGCATCGACGGCGAGACCGGCTCCATCGAGGCGGGCAAGGCGGCGGATCTGATCGTCTGCGCGAAGGATCCGCTCGCGGATCTCTCGGCCCTGCGCACGCTCTCCATGGTCATCAAGGGCGGCTATCGCATTGAGCATCCCGCGCCGAAGAAGCTGTCAGAGGTCGAGCGCGAGCTGGATAAGTTCCTGTGACCCATACCTATTATAATGTACAAGAAAAAGCACGGGGAGCCCCGTGCTTTTCCCTTATGGCGTTTTATGTTACAGCTCCACGAGCTCGTATTCCCGCGTGCCGAAGCCCAGCGCCGCCGCGGATTCGACCGTGCGGACACCGTTGAGGCTCTCAATGCGCTCTACGAGGTGGTCGCGGCCCGGATCGTCGGAGGCGTAGACCAGATCGAGGCAGGCCTGATCGACCGCGATGGGGTCGAGCGAGGCGAGGATGCCGATGTCCGCCATGCACGGGTCCTCAGCCACGGCGCAGCAGTCGCAGTCCACGGACATATTCTTCATAACGTTGATGAAAACGGTCTTGTCCTTGAAATATTCCGCCACGGACGAGGCGGCGTCCGCCATCGCGTCGAGGAAGCTGTCGTGGTCGGCAGTCCAGATCCTTCCGGGCTCGCCGGCGCCGTGGATGTAGGCCTTGCCGTAGGAGGACGCGCAGCCGATGGAGAGCTGCTTGAGCGCGCCGCCGAAGCCGCCCATCGGATGCCCCTTGAAGTGGGAGAGGACGAGCATGGAATCGTAGTTGGCAATGTCCTTGCCGACAAAGTTCTTCTGAATACTCCTGCCGTTCGGAACGGCAAGCTCCAGATCGGGACCCTCGGCGTCAAGAATATCCACGTCGAAGTTCGTGCTCCAGCCGTGCTTGATCATCGTGCGGCGGTGCTTCTCGGTGGTGTTGCGCTCGCCCTCGTAGGCGGTGTTGCACTCGACCACCGTGCCATGCACTGCCTCGATCATCGGCCGCCAGAAGTCGGGGCCCAAAAAGTTTTGGTTGCCCTGCTCGCCGGAGTGCAGCTTCACGGCGACCTTGCCCGGCAGTTCGCGGCCCACGGCACGGTAAAGCGCCACGACCTTCTCGGGCGTGATCTCACGGGAGAAATATACCTTAGCCTTCATCGCGTTTCCTCCTTGCACGGAAAATATCACCTGAATTATAACCCATCGCATGAAATAATGCAACTCTTTGGGGGATGGGACCTGCCTGCGGACGGATCATGTCACGGATGTGTCAAAAAACGGAGAAAAATGCTGTGCAGATATCCTAAAATTCCAAAAAAGTGATGTTTACGATTGACTATGCTATCGTAATAGCGTAGAATAAAACCTGTTGATTTGGTGGGATATAGCAGATAACAAGAAGAAAACGGCAAAATATTGATGTATAGAAGAATGAATATTCATACAAAAGCATTTTGCGTGTGATCCGCTGCTCTCACGAAAACGGCTGCGCGCGCTTAACGGAGTCCTTACGGCGGAAAACATCTCCTGAACACCCCAGATACAGGGGGAGCGCGGGCGCGAAAACGCGGCAGAATATGAAAAATTTACGGCGAAATTTGAATTTTGCTGAAAAAACAAAAGGAGAAAGTGACTGATAGCACAAAAAGAAAGAAGTATTTCTGTGCGGAATGACAATGACCAGAAAATTTCATCGAAAAAACAGGAAAATATGCTTGTGAAAGACTTGACAAGACGAGGATGAATGAATTATAATCCGTCCATAAAAAATGAATAAGCTGTGAACGTACCAAACATACCGCACGAGGGTGCGGTGTACGCGAAAAAGACCATGTGGTCTTTTCTCTGTTCCGAGCCGGAACAGAGAATTTAACTTTTTTGTCGTATTCGGCGCAAGCCGGGTATATAAATTTTTGAAAGGAAGATATCAGCATGAAAAAAGTATTGTCTCTGATCCTCGCACTGGCAATGGTTTTCGCTCTGGTCGCCTGCGGCGAGAAGCAGCCTGCCTCCGACGGTGACGCCTCCAGCGACGGCGATAAGCCCGCCCGCGGCAACGTCATTATGACCTTCGGCACCGCCGACACCGGCGGCTCCATGTACCCCGCCGGCGCGGCCGTCTCTCAGGTTTGGACGAACAACGTCCAGGGTGTGAAGTGCAATACCCAGACCTCCACCGGCTCCTTCCAGAACTGCCAGGACGTTTCCACCGGTGAGGTCGACGTCGCGGTCGCTACCTCCGACGTCGTTCTCAACGCCTACAACGGCACCGGCAAGTTCGCCGACATCGGCAAGCTGGACAACCTGCGCGTCATCGGCGCGGTCTACACCTCCGTGCTCAGCGGCGTGGCTCTCAAGAGCTCCGGCCTGACCTACATCAATGAGCTGCTCGGCAAGCGCGTTGCCGTCGGTCCTGCGGCCTCCGCGACCGAGAACGCCACCCTCGCCGCCTTTGATGTCATGGGCATTGATTCCAGCAACACCAGCCTTGAGAACCTCGGCCTCGGCGACGGCGCCGACTCCGTTGGCGACGGCATCCTCGACGCGGCCTTCGGCTTCGCCGGCCTGCCCATCGGCGGTCAGCTGAACCTCGCTGCTACCAAGGAGATCCAGGTCCTCGACATGACCCAGGAGGAGATCGACAAGGTCCTCGCGGGCAACGCTGCCTACATCCAGACCAAGATCCCCGCTGGCACCTACACCGGTCAGGACAATGATGCCAACACCTTCGGCGTCAAGTGCCTCATCATCGTCACCGCCGATATGGACGCGGATCTCGTCTACGATCTGTGCAAGGCCATGAACGAGCACACCGAGGAGTTGGCTGCCGGTAACGCCCTGCTCAAGGACATGACCGATCCCAGCTTCCTCTGCACCCAGATGCCCATTCCTCTGCACGACGGCGCCCAGAAGTACTACAGCGAGCAGGGCCTCATCTAATCGAGGAATTCTGAAAACTTGATCAAAAGGACGATCTGACCGTCCCTGCGAAAAGCATTTTTTGGCCGGAGTTGGGACATCCCAACTCCGGCTCCCCCTTTTCATTAAGGTTTCGTTAAGACCCCCCACTTAACAGAAAGGATGCGTTTATGTCCGATAAGAAAGAAATCAAAGAGATCGACGTCGCCTCGCTTGACAGCGAACTGGCAGCAGCGAGAACTCTCGAAGAGGGTAAGGGCGACAAGTTCATTATGATGGCCTCCGTCGTCGCCTTCCTGATGACCTCCTTCCATATTTACACCGGCTTTTTCGGCCTGTTCGACTACTCCGTGCAGCGCGGCGTGCATCTGGGTTTCGCCCTCACGCTGATCCTGCTCACCCAGCCTCTCTATAAGCACGTTTTCAAGGATAAATTCGCCGGCAGCAAGGCCTTCCGCGCCGCCTGCCGCACGTTTGATATGATCCTCGTCGTCCTCACATGGGTTTCCGTCTGGATGGCGCAGGACGAGGTCCATCACCTCACCGAGCGTCTGAGCAAGACGACCTGGATGGCGACCTTCGCGGGCGCCTGCCTCGTCATCATCGTCCTCGAGTGCGCCCGCCGCACCCTCGGCTATATCATGCCGGTTCTCGCGCTCATCTTTATCGCCTATGCGCTCGCCGGTCCGAATCTGCCCATGGCCATCGCGCACCGCGGCTATTCCCTCGAGCGTATCTGCAAGTTCCTCGCTACCGACCTGGACGGTCTGTTCGGCACGACCATGAGCGTTTCCGCCACGGTCATCTTCATGTTCGTTATGTTCGGCGCGTTCCTTGAGGCCTCGGGCTGCTCCGACTTCATCAACGACATCGCCATCTCCCTCACCGGTAAGATCAAGTCCGGCCCCGCGCTCAGCGCGGTCGTCGCCTCCGGCCTGATGGGCTCCATCAACGGCTCCGCCGTCGCCAACGTCGTCGGCACCGGCACGTTCACCATTCCTCTGATGAAGTCCCGCGGCTACAAGCCCCAGTTCGCCGGCGGCGTTGAGGCCGTTGCCTCCACCGGCGGTCAGATTCTGCCCCCCGTCATGGGCTCCGGCGCGTTCCTGATGGTCGCGTTCACCGAGCAGAAGTACATCGCCATCGTCATCGCGGCGGTCATTCCCGCGCTGCTCTATTACTGGGGCTGCGCCGTCGCCGTTATGTCCCAGACGGAGATCGCGCACGTCACGCTCATGGACCCCAAGGATATTCCCAAGAGCCGCGAGGTCATGAAGGACGGCTGGATCTATCTGCTCATCATCGCGGTCCTGCTCTACTGCCTGCTCGTCGCGCAGTATTCTCCGCTCTACTCTGCCCTGTGGGCGACCTGCGCGGTGCCCGTGGTCATGCTCTTCGATAAGAAGAAGCGCTTTACCCTCAAGACCATCCCCAGCGCCATGGTCAAGTCCGGCTTCAGCGCCATGTCCATCGTCATCGGCTGCGCCTGCGCCGGTATCGTCGTCGGCATGGTCTCCATCACCGGCATCGGCGTCATCTTCGGCGACATGATGATCCAGGCGGCGCACAGCCTGCTGTTCCCGTCCCTGCTCTTCACCGCCATCACCTGCATCGTCCTCGGTATGGGCCTGCCCACCACCGCGGCCTATGTTATCGCGGCGTCCATCCTCGCTCCGTCCCTCATCAAGCTCGGCCTTGCCCCGCTGACGGCGCACCTGTTCGTGTTCTACTTCGCGTGCCTGTCCGCCATCACCCCGCCGGTCGCCCTCGCGGCCTATGCCGGCGCCGGCATCGCCAAGACCAACCCGATGACCACGGCGGTCGAGGCCTGCAAGCTCGGCTTCGCCGGCTTCATGGTGCCCTTCGCGTTCTGCTACAACCCGGCAATGATGATGCAGGGCAGCGTCGGCGAGATCATCTCCGTCGCCATCAGCGCGATCATCGGCGTTGCCATCATGTCCGCCGGCTTCCAGGGCTGGCTGCTGTGGAAGCTCAACTGGCTTGAACGCATCGTGTTCATCGCCGGCGGCCTGCTGATGTTCATCCCCGGCACGCTGACGGATATCACCGGTCTTGTGATCGCGGTCGCTCTGCTTCTCGTCAACGTGAAGAAGTGGGAGAAGGGCCCCAAGTTCATCATGGACAAGCACAAGGCCAAGCAGGAGCAGAAGTAAGCTCCGCTGAACCGGATACGGAATATGAGGGTCCTGAAAAGGGACCCTCATATTTTCTCATTGACCGCGCCCCCGGTGCGCGGTATACTGTAGCGTAAGAATCCAAGCGAGGAGAGAAGAACCATGGAAGCTCAGGAGATCCGTTACCGCGTCAATAAAAAGGTGTTTCGGCAGGCGTCGCTCTACGCCATGTTTTTGCGAAACCGCAATACCTTCCGTGTGGGCATCGCCGTCGTGCTGGCGGTGGCATTTTACACCGTGCTTGCCGTGCAGGGTACCTTTCCCCTGAGCTACCTTCCGATCTACATCGCGGCGGCCTATCTTGTCTGGATGCTTTTGCTGCTCGGACGCGAGGAGCAGCGCGTGCTACGCTACCTCAAAAGCGACGAGTCGCTGCTGGGGACGGAGTACGTTCTGCGCTTTGACGCGGGCAAGCTTTCGGTCGAGATCCCCGAGAAGAAGCTCCGCAACACGGTCGCGTTCGCGAAGCTCGCCTCGGCCATCGAAATTTCGAGCGTGTTCATGCTCTGCCTTACGGCCGATCAGCTCTACCTTGTGCCGACCGCAGCCATGACGGACGAGCAGCGCACGGCGCTGCGCGGCCTTCTGAGCAGCCACCTCGGCGAGCGCTTTTATTCCAGTATTCTGGCGCGCGAGAAAAAGAAATGAACAAGGCCCGCCTCCGACATCGCTTCGGAGGCGGGCTTTGCCGTGCTATACCGGACGGCCGTGCTCCACGCGGCAGTCGCACTCGCTGCGCCACGACTGCGATTGCAGGAAGCGGCGCGCGGCATCGACGAAGGCGCGGGCGGCAGGCAGAAGGTGGCGCTTTTTCTTGTAGACCACGCTCAGCGGGTGGACAAGGTCGGGAGAGTCGAGGTCGAAGAAGAGCAGCTCGCCGCGGTTCGGTGCGTTGTGGACGGCGGTCTCATTGACGAAGCAGAAGCCGTAGTTTTCCGCCGTCAGGTTCAGCGCCGTGGTGGCGTTGGTGGTGTAGAGCGCGTTTTCGACGGTGATATGCTCCCGTTCGAGAAAGTTGTTGACGCGCATGGCGAGCAGGATCTCGGGGTAGAGCAGGACAAAACGCTCGTGCTCGAGAACGGAGAGCTCCGGCTCCCGTCCCGTGCGGCAGGCCTCCGCAAGCGCCTGCGCGGTGCGGTTGCCGCGGTTGCCGACCAGGAGGATCTTTTCGTAGAGAATGGTCTCGGTGGTCAGGTAGTCGGGCGTATTGAGATTGGTGTTCATGATGGCAAAATCCACCGTGTTGTCCGCCACCAGACGGAACATCTCGCTCGTCGGGCGCTCAAGCAGCTCAAGATGGGCCTCGGGGTGCTCCTGCGAAAAGGCGGGCAGGATGCTCGGCAGGAGCGTGCTGGCGCGCCAGTTGCTCATGGCGACGCGGAGCGTCTGGCGGCGGCTGGCGTTCAAACGTGTGAAATCCTGCAAAAGCTGCTCATAGAGCTGCGAGCTGTCCTCGAGATAGTTGGCGTAGACCTTGCCGGCTGCGGTCAGCGCCAGCGGCGACTTGGTGCGGTCGAGCAGGCGGACGCCGAATTCCTTTTCCAGATGGATGACGTATTGGCTCAAGTAGGGCTGCGAGATGTGCAGCCGCTCTGCGGCCTTGGAAATGCTTTTCTCGGACGCAATGGCAAGAAAATATTCCGGATTCCGGTCCTGTACCATCCAGATCACCTCGTTTTCCTCTTCGATTATAGCAAAAAATACGGCGTCGTCAAGCATGGTATAGTAAAAATGCTATAGGGATAGTCACATTTAGGTCTTTGACCTTTTCGCGGCGATGCACTATGATAGAGTCAAACAGGGAAATCAAAAAACCATCGGAAAAGAGGGAGATTATGCCAAGGTTTGAAGCATCTGCGCTGCGGGGCTACTGCGTGTCGGTCCTGACGGCCTCCGGTGTGGAGAGGAGCTGCGCGGAAGCGGTGGCTGACGCGCTGATCGACGCGGAGCTGACAGGCGTGTCCACCCACGGTGTGAGCCGTCTGGCCGTTTATATGCAGCGCATGGACGCGGGCGTGATGTCGCGTGAAAACAACATCCGCATCGTGCGGGAATCGACCTCCACGCTGGTCGTGGACGCCGGCAACTCGCTGGGCGCGGCGGCGGCAAAATTTGCGATGGAGCGGTGCATCGCCAAGGCAAAAGAGACGGGCTGCTGCTTTGCAAGCGTGCACAGCTCCAACCACTTCGGCACCGCCGCCTATTACACAAGGCTTGCTGCCGCGCAGGATATGATCGGATTTGCCTGCACCAATCTCAAGGGCAAGATCGCGCCCTTCGGCAGCGCTGAGCCCTACATGGGCACAAATCCCATCTCCGTGGCGGCTCCGTCCGACGACCTTCCGGTCGTGCTGGATATGGCGCCGAGCGTTGTGGCGCTGGGCAAGCTCATTCTGGCGCAGAAGCTGGGAAAGTCTATTCCCGAGGGCTGGGCGCTGGATAAGGACGGCAGACCCACCACGGACCCCGCGGCCGGTCGTGCCGGCTCGCTCGTGCCGATCGGCGGCGCGAAAGGCAGCGGCCTCGCCATCATGGTCGATGTGCTTTGCGGCATTCTCAGCGGCGGCCCCTACGGTCCGCATCTGCATGACCTCTATGTGATGGACGAGCCGCAGGGCGTCAGCCATTTTCTCGGCGCCATCGACATTGCGCATTTCATCGAACCGGCAGCGTTCAAGTCGGCTCTTTCCGCCATGTCACGGGAGATCAAGGCACTGAAAAAGGCCGATGGTGTGGAGGAAATTTTCCTGCCCGGCGAACGCTCCGGCCGCAAGGCGGAAGAAAATGCTGCAAACGGTATTGAGGTGCCGCAGCCGGTCTACGAAGAGCTGCTGGAGCTCGGCAAGCCCTACGGCCTGAGCCTGTAAAGGAGGAAGCATCATGGCAAAAATTCTCATCACCGAATCGGTCCACCCCATCGGACCCGAGCTGCTGACCGCGGCGGGGCACACCGTCGTCTACGCCGACCGCGACATGGACATCATCCGCCGCGAGATCGTGGACGCGGACGCCGTGCTCGTGCGCATTATCGAGCTGCCCGGTTCGCTGCTCACGACGGCGAAGAACCTCAAGATCGTCTCCAAGCACGGCGTGGGCTACGATAATATCGACCTCGACTACTGCAAGAGCCACGGCATCGCCGTGACCATCACCCCGAACGCGAACAGCCTTTCCGTCGCCGAGCACGCCTTCACGCTGATGCTCACGCTGGCGAAGAACATCATTCCCGTTTCCAACGAGTACCGCACGGTTGGCTTTGCCGCGAAGAACCACACCCCCGGCATTGAAATGACCGGCAAGACATTGGGCCTGATCGGCATGGGCCGCATCGGAAAGTACGTCCTGCACATGTGTAAGGACGGCCTGGATATGCACGTCATCGTCTACGACCCCTACATCAGCGAGGTCCCCGAGGGCGTCGAGAAGGTGGACGACCTTTCCGAGCTGCTGCGCCGCGCCGACGTCGTGACGCTCCATTGTCTGCTCACCGACGAGACGCGCAAGCTCATCGACCGCGAGCGCCTCGCGCTGATGAAGCCCACCGCGCTGCTCATCAACTGCGCCCGCGGCCCCATCGTGGACGAAGCCGCGCTCATCGAGGCGCTGGAGAACGGCAGACTCGCCGGCGCCGGTCTTGACGTCACCGACCCCGAGCCGGTCGCGCCGGACAGCCCGCTCTTTAAGCTGCCGAACGTCATTGTCACGCCGCACTACGCGCCCACAACGGTCGAATCCGCCACGCGCGTTTCCAAGATCGCAGCCGAAAACATCAATGCGGTGCTTGCCGGTCAAGAGCCGGTAGGCCGCATCGTCTGAACAAGATTAAGAGGAGGAAAGCAACCATGAGACTCGCAACGATCAAGCTGCACGGCGCGGAGGTCGCCGGCATCGTCACCGGGAAGGGCATCCTGCCCGTCGCCGCGCTCAACGCCTACAAGGGCACGGGCTGGAAGGAGGACATGATGAGCCTCATTCAGGCCAATCACATCCCCGGCCTCACCAGGTGGTACAACGAGGGCGGCAAGGAGGAGCTTGAGACCATCCCCGGCGTCGTGCCGGCGGAGGAGGTCGTCTACGCCCCGCTCTACCGCAACCCCAAGCGCATCTTCGGCATCGGCCTCAATTACGCCGACCATGCCAAGGACATCGGCAACGCCGCGCCCACGGGCTTCCCCGGCAGCTTCTTCAAGATGGCCGATACCCTCATCGGCCCGAATGACGACATCCTGCTGCCCAAGCTCAAGGAAGCGCAGAAGACCACCGCGGAGGCGGAGCTCGGCATCATCATGGGCCGCGACTGCCGCGACGTTCCCGAGGAGGAGTGGGAGAGCGCCATCGTCGGCTACACCACGATCCTCGACATGACCGAGGAATCCATCCTCAAGGGCAACGACTTCGTGCCCGGCAATCCCCGCTATCTGACCATCGTCAAGAACTTCCCGACGTTCTTCTCCTTCGGTCCCCAGCTCGTCACGCCCGACGAGGTGCCCGACGTCCTCAAGCTCGAGGTCCAGAGCGTCCACAACGGCGAGATCCACGCGAAGAACACCGTCGATCACATGACGCACATTCCGTCCCGCCTCGTTTCCCTGCACTCGAGCATCCAGGGCTGGTACGCCGGCGACGTGCTCTCCACCGGCACCCCGCGCGCGTTCCACATTCAGGACGGCGACATCGCCGAGTGCCGTATCGTCGGCCCCGACGGCTTCGAGATGGAGCCGCTGAAGAATCCTGTCGTGGATCTCAAGCTGCACTGAGAATGATCAAAAATTTTAACATATCAGGAGGAACATATCATGGATCTGGGTTTGAAGGATAAGGTCGTTGTTTGTATGTCCAGCGCGTCCGGCTTCGGCAAGGGCATCGCGACAGAGTTCGCCCGCGAGGGCGCAAAGGTGGTCATCTGCACCAGCGAGGCGTTCAAGGCGGAGCTGGATCAGGCGGTCATCGACATCGAGAAGGAGACCGGCAACCGTCCCCACCCCTATATGTACGACGTGCTCAACAACGAGAGCATTACCGCGATGATCAACAAGGTCGCGGAGGACCTCGGCGGCATCTACGGCCTTGTCAATCATTGCCCCGGCCCGAAGGCCGGCACCTTCGAGGCGCTGACCGAGGCCGACTGGGCGGACGGCTATCAGAAATGCCTGTACAGCTACACCACCGCCATCCGCGCGGCGCTGCCCTACATGAAGCAGGGCGGCGGCGGACGCATCGTCAACTCCACCTCGTCCTCCATCAAGCAGGAGCTGGATAATCTCATTCTCTCCAACACGTTCCGCATGGGCGTGGTGGGCATGAGCAAGACGATGGCGCGCGAGTTCGGTCCGTACAACATCATGGTCAACACGATGGGCCCCGGCCGCATCTACACCGACCGCATCAAGTACCTCAACACCATCCGCGCCGAGAAGGCGGGCATCACGCTCGAGGAGTACAACACCCGCGACGCCGCGAGCTTCCCGCAGAAGCGCTACCAGACGGCGGACGAGTACGCCCGCTCCGTGGTGTTCATCTGCTCTCCCGCGAACAGCGCGATCTCCGGTCAGGTCATCTGCGTCGACGGCGCCATGACCACCGCGTACTAAGGCTGCATGGGCTGGAAGGGAAACCGCACCCCCTCGAACCCGCAGGAGGGCTACTACGTCGGCCTGATGAACGCCTGCGGCTACCGCACAAAGGACCTGGAAAAGCCCGTCATCGGCATCGTCAATTCCTTTACGGACGTCAACCCGGGGCACCGCGCCTTCAAGGAGCTGGTGGGCTACGTCAAGGAGGGCGTGTGGGCGGCCGGCGGTACGCCGGCGGAGTTCAACGTTCCCGCCCCCTGCGACGGCATGGCGCAGGGCGAGGGGATGCACTTCATCCTGCCCTCGCGCGACCTGATCGCGGGCAGCATCGAAGCGATGGCGAGCGCCCACGGCTTCGACGGTCTGGTGTTCCTGTGCTCCTGCGACAAGATCGTGCCCGGTATGCTCATGGCCGCCGCGGCGCTCAATAAGCCCTGTATGTTCCTCACGGCGGGCAGTATGCTGCCCTACGAGGCGGACGAGGGCACCTACGTCACGCCCGACCTCAAGGAATCCATCGGTCAGCGCAACATCGACGCCATCAGCGAGGAGACCTTCACGCGCTTCCGTGAGAACATCTGCTTCTCCTGCGGCACCTGCTCGATGTACGGCACCGCCAACACCATGGGCGTATTCGCCGAGGTCATCGGCCTTTGCCCCATCGACAGCACGACCATGCTCTTCTGTTCGTCCGCCAAGTACAAGCAGGCGCGCGACGTCGGCGAGCGCATCGTCACGCTCACGAAGGAGGGGGTGTGCTTTTCCGACATCGTCACCGAGGCGAGCCTCGAGAACGGCCTGCGCCACGTCGCCGCGACCGGCGGCTCGACGAACGCCCAGCTCCACATCTGTGCGCTCGCGCGCGTGATGGGCATTCCGATGGACCTCGCGGCCTTTGACGCAATCCAGCGCGACGTGCCCTGCGTCGCGAAGTTCAAGCCGTCCTCAAAATTCAATATGTACGACTATTATAAGGCTGGCGGCGTGGGCGCGACGATGAAGGCCATCGAGCGCTATCTCGACCCCGACGCGCGTCTGGCGACGGGCGGCACGGTGGGTGAGTTCCTCGCCCGCTTCCGCCGCAGGGTCGATCCCGAGATCATCCACACAGCCGACGAGCCGCTCTACCCCGACGGCTGCTTCGCCGTGCTGCACGGCAACCTTGCCCCCGGCGGCTGCATCGTGAAAAAGAGCGGCGTGGTGCCCGAGATGTTCCACCACCGCGGCCCCGCGGTCTGCTTTGACTCCGAGGACGCGCTGCGCGCGGCCATGACGGAGAAGTCCGTCAAGCCCGGCGATGTGCTGGTCATCCGCTACGAGGGTCCCAAGGGCGGGCCGGGGATGCGCGAGATGTCCATTCCCGCGGCGATGCTCGTCGGCATGGGCCTGCACACGAGCTGCGCCATGGTCACCGATGGGCGCTACTCCGGCGCGACGCGCGGCCCCTGCATCGGCCACGTCTCGCCCGAGGCGTGGGACGGCGGCCCCATCGCCGCGGTGCGCGACGGCGACATGATCGAGATCGACATCGACAAACACACCATCCACCTCGAGGTCAGCGACGAGGAGCTCGCGGAGCGGCTGGGACACATCAAACGTCCCGCGCATCCTGCGCCCGGCGTGCTCGGGGCTTACCGCAAAGCGGTCGACAGCGTGAACGAGGGCTGCACCTGGCTCTACGGCAAGGAAGAATAAGAAAACGGCAAGCGCCGCGGTCATCCGACCGCGGCGCTTGTATTGTGATCGTTTGCTGCTTCAGCGGAGCTTCACCGCGGCGAGCACGGCGGCCTTTCCGTCCGCCTTTTTGATGGCGAGGCGGCAGCCGCTCTCCTCACGGCGGCAGTAGACGCCCAGCTCCTCGCCCTCCAGACAGGGAGCGGCGTAGTGGACCTCCATCGACGCGATGCGGCCCGAGGCCAGCTCGGCGGCGGAGAAGCAGTCGAGCAGCACGCGGACGTAGGCGACGTTGTTCATGTGACGGCCGAAGTCGATGTCCGTCGGGCGGACCGTATAGCCGCGCACGAGCTCCGCCTGCGTCAGGTCGTCCGCGAAGCGGGTGGGGCGATCGGTGATGCCGGTGTGGTCGGAGAACGGGAAATCGGCGGGAAAGCCGGTCTGCGCAAACTGCATCAGCTTCTTTTCCGTGCCGAGGACGGCCCACTGCGTGCGCCCGAGGGCGAGCAGCGCGTCGCCGCGGCGCAGACTGTAGCTGCGGTAGCAGCGCACGGCCTTGCCGTCGCACGGCTCCGGCCATGTTGCGGCAGTGAGCTCATCCATGAGACCTGCGCGTTGCAGGAAGTCCACACGCGTGTGGACGGTCAGCCAGAACTCGCCGCGCTTCGCCATCGCCGCGCCGCCGACGCCGATGAGCTCGGCGTGCTGGGCGGCGATGCCCTGAAAGATGGTAAAGGCCGCAAGGGGCGAGAGCTGCGCCGCGGCGTCGCAGTAGTCGGGCGTGACGGTGATGCTTTTTTCAAAAATGCCCTGCTGCATAGCTGCCTCCGATGTGCGTTCAGCTCCGCGCGCGGCGGCTCAGCTGCTGCTGCGCCGCGTGGCGGCGGCGACGCTGCGCGTTCATCACGACGTAGACCATCATAATGATGGTGATGGCGTAGGGGATGATGCCGGTGAGGTCAGAGCTGACGTAGTCCTGCAATCTCAGGCCGATGGCGTCGAAGAAGCCGAACATCAGCGCCGCGAGGTAGGCCTTGGCGGGGTTCGCCGCGCCGAAGATCACGCAGGCAAAGGCGATGTAGCCGCGGGAGTTGGACATATTTTCGGCAAAGGTGCCGTTGAGGTAGCCGAGCGACAGGTGCGCGCCCGCGAGCGCGCACAGCACGCCGCAGAGGATGCTCGCGAGCCACTTCATTTTTTCCGGCTCGATGCCGGCGGTGCGCAGCGTCTCGGGCTTTTCGCCGCTCGCGCGCAGCCAGAAGCCGTAGGGGGTTTTGTAGATGAACACCCACAGCACGAGGACGAAGAGCCAGGTGAGATACACAAACAGCGAGTGACCGTTGAGCACCGCACCGAGGAAGGGAATTTTATCCAGCAGCGGAAGGTCTACCGTCGGCAGGGAGGGGAAGCCCTTCGCGCCGGAGGTGCCGAACACGGAGCGGGAGAGATAGGTCGTCAGGCCGAGCGCGAAGGTATTGAGCGCGCAGCCGATGATGAACTCGTCTGAGCGGAACTTCACGACGAAGAGCGCGAAGAACAGGCCGACGAGCAGCCCCATAAGAAGCACCAGTCCCACGCCGCCCCAGGCGGAGGTAAAGAGATAGCTGCCGAACACGCCGAAGAACGCGCCCATGAGGATCATGCCGTCCATGCCGATGTTCATGATGCCGGCGTGCTCGGTGAGCGAGCCGCCGATGGCGGCGAGCGCCACGGGCGTGGCGCGGCGGAGCATCTCGTTAAAGGTGCCGGAGGAGAAAATGCTGGCGAGGATCGCGGAAAGGTCATCCATGTTTCAGTTCCTCCTTTAAGCGTTCTTCGGCGGCGCGCTTGGCTCTGCGGCGCTCGTGCGCCGCGGTGAGCGAGCGGGTGATGCCGCTCTCGGCGGCCATGCAGAAGATGATAACGGTCTGAATGATGAGGTAGATCTGCGAGGGGATGCCGATGAGCTCCATGCCCTGCGCGCCGATCTTCAGCACGGCGAAGAAGAGCGAGAGGAGGATGACGGTCACAGGCTTATACTGCGCGATCATGGCGACCATCAGGGCCTCGAAGTAGTAGTCCTTGCTCACGCTGTCGCGGTAAAGATGCTCCACGCCGTAGACGCGGAACATACCGACCAGACCGCACATCGCGCCGGAGACGACCATGGAGAGCAGCACGATCTGATCGGTGCGCAGGCCGGAGAAGAAGGCGAAGCGCGGATTCTCGCCGGTGATGCGCATTTCATAGCCGACGGAGGTGCGCTCCATCACATACCACACAAGAAATGCCATCACCGCCGCGGCAAACACGGCGCTGGTGAGGTTGGAGCGGGGAATGACATTGCCGAACCAGTATTGCGCGCCGAGCTGTTCGGTCGCGGCGACCATGTTCTTATTGGCGTTCTTCCACGGGCCTTTGGCAAGGTACTGGCAGAGGTAGGCGGCGATGGTGTTGAGCATGATGGTGGTGATGACCTCGTTGACCTTGACTTTCACTTTCAAAACGCCGGGGAGGAAAGCGTACAGGCCGCCGACCGCCATCGCGGCGAGCGCCGCGCAGACGATGACAAGGAAGCGGGGCTGTCCGTCCATCCACACGCCGACCTGCGCGGCAAAGATCGCGCCGAGGAGCAGCTGGCCCTCACCGCCGACGTTGAAGATGCCGACGCGCGCGCCGAGCACGCAGGCAAGGCCGCACACGCACAGCACCATCGCGTACTCCAGAAAGTCGCCGATGTGGCGCGCGCTGTCGAACGCGCCGGAGAGCATCGCGCCGTAGGCCTCGAGCGGATGGAAGCCGGAGACGGCGAGGATGCCCGCGCCGATGAGAAAGGCGAAGAGGATCGAGAGCAGCAGCGAGAGCAGATAGCGGCAGTTCACCGCGCCTGCGAGCTTTTTCATGCTTTTGCCGCCTCCTTTCCCTCACGGTGGCCGGTCATGTACCAGCCGATCTCCTCCTTGGTGATGTCACTTGTGCGGAACTCGCCGGTGATGCGCCCCTCGTACATCGTGATGATGCGGTCGGACAGGCGGAACACCTCGTCGAGGTCGGCCGAGCAGAGGAGAATGGCACAGCCGGCGTTGCGCTTTTCGATGATGCGGGTGTGGATGAATTCGATGGCGCCCACGTCCACGCCGCGCGTGGGCTGGGCGATGATGAGCACAGGGGAATCAAACGAAAATTCGCGCGCGACGACGACCTTCTGCATATTGCCGCCGGACATGGAGCCGACGGCGGTGTCGATGCCCGCGCCGCGGATGTCGAACCTCTCATAGACCTCCTCCGCGTAGCGCTCGATGGAGCTGCGCCGCTGATGAAACGCGAAGCCGCTGAAGGCCTTGTCGCGCTGCTTGCCCATGAGAAGATTGTCCGTCACGCTCGCGCTCCGGCTCACGCCGGTGGCGAGACGGTCCTCGGGAATGTGGGAGAGCCCGACCTTGCGGATCTCGCCCGCCGTTTTTCCGGTGACGTTCTGCCCACAGACCTCCACCGTGCCGCGCTCGACGCGGCGCATACCGGTGATGGCCTCCAGAAGCTCGCTCTGGCCGTTGCCCTCGATGGCGGCGATGCCGAGCACCTCGCCCGCGCGGACGGACAGGCTCAGACCGTCCACGGCGACCAGCCCGCGGTCGTCGCAGACGGTGAGGCCGGAGACTCTGATCTGCTCCGCGCCCGCTTCGCCGGTCTTTTCCAGCCGGTCGTAGAGCACCGGGCGGCCGACCATCATCGAGGCGAGCTTTTTTTCGTCCACGTCGCAGGTGTTCTCCACACCGATGAGCCTTCCCTTGCGCATCACGCCCACGCGGTCGCTGATCGCCATGACCTCGTAGAGCTTGTGCGTGATGATGATGACCGTCATGCCCAGCTCGCGCACCACGCGGCGGATGACGGCGAACAGCTCGTCCGTCTCCTGCGGGGTGAGGACGGCGGTCGGCTCGTCCAGAATGAGAATGTCCGCGCCGCGGTAGAGCGTTTTGAGAATTTCCACGCGCTGCTGAAGCCCCACGCCGATCTCGCGCACCACGGCGGCGGGATCGACCACGAGGCCGTACTCCTCCACCAGCTTCTGCGCGGCGGCCTCGGCGGCCTTGTTGTCAAAGAGCACGCCGAGCCTGCGCGGCTCGCGGCTCATAACGATGTTCTGTGCCACGGTGAAGCTGGGCACGAGCATGAAGTGCTGGTGCACCATGCCGACGCCCATAGAGATGGCGGTTTTGGGCGAGAAGCGCTCGACCTTCCTCCCGCGGATATACACCTCGCCGTTCGTCGGCTCGTGGATGCCGTAGAGAATGTTCATCAGCGTGGTCTTGCCCGCGCCGTTCTCGCCGACGAGGGCAAAGACCTCGCCCTTTCGGATGTCGAGCGATACGTCGTCGTTGGCGAGCACGCCGGGGAACTCCATGGAGATATGGCGGAATTCGACTGCATTTTCCTGCAAGGCTCGTTACCTCACTTTCTTTGGAATAGAGGAAGCGGCGCGGCTTTTGCCCCGCCGCAAGGGAAGTGCATGAAATTACGCGCGCGTCGTCTCCACGACGATCTCGCCGGAGGCAATCTTCGCGGCCAGCTCCTCGACGGCGGCCTTGACCTCGTCGGGGACCTGCTGCGTCATGCCGCTGTCGCCGTAGCCGATGCCGACGTAGCCGGTCGCCATGTCGGCGGTCCAGGTTGTGCCGAAGCGGCTGTCGCCCGCGAGATAGGACTTGACGGCGTCATAGATGGAGCTGCCGACTTCCTTCTTCATGGAGCAGATGATGACCTCGGGGTCGATGTACTTCTGGTCGCTGTCCACGCCGATGGCGTAGAAGCCCTTCTCCTTGGCGGCCTCGAACACGCCGTCGCCGCAGGCGGAGGCGATCTGGAAGATGACATCCGCGCCCTGATCGTTCAGCGCGATGGCGCAGTCCTTGCCGACGGCGGGATCGTCGTAGGTGTTGGAGTAGTTCTTCACCACGCTGATCTCCTTGCCGTTCTCGGTGCCGTAATACTCGGCGCCCTGCGTGTAGCCGACGATGAAGTCGTTGATGGTGTCGGCGTCCTCGCCGCCGACCGCGCCGACCACGCCGGTCTCGGAGACCGCGGCGGCGATGTAGCCCGCAAGGAAGCTGCCCTCGTTCTGGGCGTAGGTGATGTTGAGCACGTTGGATACGGGCGCGCTGGTGGCGTTATCGACCCAGATCCAGTTGACCTCGGGATAGTCGGGCGCGATGGTCTCGACGTTGTAGAACTCCCAGCCGACGCAGACCACGATGTTCGCCTTCTCGGCGGCGTTCTTCATCTGAATGTCGTGGTTCTCGTTGTTGCACTCGATGACGATGGGCGTCACGCCGAGGTCGGCGACCATGCGGTCCAGGCCCTCCTTGGAGGAGTCGTAGAAGCTGCGGTCGCCGAGCTTGCCGGCTACGACCAGCGCGACGGTCAGACCGTCGGCGTCGCCGCCGTTGGGGTCGGGGCCGGGGGTTGGAGCATTTTCCTTTTTGCCGCAGGCGGCAAGGCTGAGCACCATCACGGCGCACAGCAGCACAGAGAGTAGCTTTTTCATTCCAATTTACCTCTTCAAAACATTGTAGTCTCTGCGCGGCGGATGCAGGAGAGCCGCGCAGGTATGCTCTATTATAGGCATTCCCGCGCGGCTTTGCAAGACCATATCGCAAAAATCGCGTTGTATTTTGTGCTCAGGAGGGCGTTTTTTCGCCCAACGCTTCGCGCAGCGTGCGCCAGCCGAGCATGGCACACTTCACGCGCGCGGGCATATGGGAGACGTCGCGCAGAGCCGAGGCCTCCTCAAGGCTGTCGATCTCCTCCTCGCTCGCCTCGCCGCGGATCATGCGCAGAAAGAGGTCGCCAAGCCGCAGAGCCTCCTCGCGGCTCTTGCCGACGATCATACCGAGCATGATGTCTGTGGAGGCCTGCGAGATGGCGCAGCCGTCGCCGACAAAGGCCCCGTCGGCGATGGTATCGCCATCGAGCTTGAGCTTGAGCTGAATTTCGTCGCCGCAGCTCGGGTTCACGCCGTCGAGCACGAGGTCGGCGTCCGGCAGATCGTGCTTGAACTCCGGGCGGACGTTGTGCTCGGTAAGGATCTCGTTGTAGAAAGGATTAGTCGTCATAGCCCATGCGCCCCCTGACGGTGGATAGGCTGCTGACCAGCCGGTCCACATCGGTTTTGTCATTATAGAATGCGAAGCTCGCGCGCACCGTGGCGTGATAGCCGAGGAAGCGGTGGAGCGGCTCGGCGCAGTGATGCCCCGCGCGGACGGCTACGCCGTCGGCGGCAAGCAGCTCGCTCACGTCGTGCGGGTGGACGTTGTCCACCGCAAAGGTCAGGATGCCGTTGTGCTCCTCCGCCTTGTCCGAGCCGAGGACGCGGACGTGCGGCAGCACGCGCATTCGTGCGAGGGCGTCGGCGGTGACGGCCAGCTCGCGCGCGTGGATGGTATCGAAGCCGACGCGCTCCACATAGTCGATGGCGGCGTGCAGGCCCGCCGCACCCGCGGCGTTGACGGTGCCGGCCTCAAATTTGTGCGGCACCTCGGCGAACACCGCGCCCTCGCGCGTGACGGACTCGATCATCTCGCCGCCCGTGAGAAACGGCGGCATCTCCTCCAGAAGCTCGCGCCGCCCGTACAGCGCCCCGATGCCCATAGGCCCGTAGAGCTTGTGGCCGGAGAAGGCGAGGAAGTCCGCGCCCAGCTCCTGTACGTTGACCGGCAGGTGCGGCGTGCTCTGCGCGCCGTCCACCACCAGCACCGCGCCCACGCGGTGCGCCAGCTCCGCGACCGCGCGGATGGGGTATTCGCGTCCGAGCACGTTCGAGACCTGCTGCAGCGCGACGACCCTTGTCCTTGCCGTGATGAGCGCTTCGACCTTGTTGAGGTCCAGACTGCCGTCCGGCTCACATTCCATGAACTTGAGCTGCGCGCCGGTCTGACGGCAGACCATCTGCCATGGAAGGATGTTGCTGTGGTGCTCCATCGTGGAGATCAGGATCTCATCGCCCGCCTTGACATGGCTGAGCCCGTAGCTGTAGGCCACAAGGTTCAGCCCCTCGGTCGTGTTGCGGGTGAAGACGATCTCCTCGCTCTGCGCCGCGCCGAGAAAGCGGGCGACGGCGGCGCGGGCGCTTTCAAGCGCTTCGGTCACCTCGATGCTCAGCGGGTAGAGCCCGCGCAGGGGATTGGCGTTGTGGCGCGTATAGAACTCCCGCTCCGCGTCCAGCACGCACTGCGGGCGCTGGGCGGTGGCGGCGCTGTCGAGATAGGCGACGTCACGCTGCGCGAGCAGCGGGAAATCGGCTTTATAATTCGTGCTCATTCGCGTTCCTCCTTCGTACACAGGACCTGCGCGAGCGCGCCGAGGGCGCGCGTGGAAAAGGCTTCGTCCTCCGCCATGCGCGCGAGCCGCTCCACGGCGGCGCGGGCGAGGATGGCTTCGGCGGCGGCGCGGTCGATGCCGCGGCTGGCAAAGTAAAAGAGCGTGTCCGCGTCCAGCTCGCCGATGGTCGCGCCGTGGCTGCCCTCGACATTCTCCTCGGCGCAGAGGATGACGGGGACGGTCTTGTTTTCCGCGTCCTCGCCGAGGAGCAGGACGATCTCGTTTTCGCTGCCGACCGAGCCGGCGGAGCCGCGCTTGAAGTCAATGGTGCCGCGGAAGACCTTTTTCGCGCGCTCCATCAGCGCACCGGAAGCGTGGATCTCGCTCACGGTGCTTTTGCCGAGCTGCTCAACGGTCAGATCAATGTCCGCCGTGTCGCTCCGGCGGGCGAGGTAGCCGAGGTCGACGCGCAGCGCCGCGCCATCGCCCGCAAGGGCGATCTGGTGGTCGGCGTAAACAGCGCCGTCGCCGAGCTGGAGGGAGATAAGGTCGAGCTTCGCGTGTTCGGCGAGCTGCGCGCTCAACTCGTGGCGCAGCACCGCGCCCCGCGCGGGATTCAGAAGCTGCACGACGCGAAGGTGCGCGCCCTCCGCCACGGTGAGCCTTAGCTCCGCGGCAAGGGGCTGCGCGGCGGTGCAGACCTCAAAGACGGTCAGCTCCGCGCCCGCCTCGGCGGTCACGGTATAGACGCGGCGGCCGTAGGCTGCGCCGCCGTCCGCAGCCTCGATGCGGAGAGGGGCGTTTTTTCCGGAAACGGCGGTGAAGCGCTCGTTCGAGAGCAGCGCCTCCGCGTCCGTGTCCCAACGGACGGCGGCCTCGTTCACGCCGAGACGGTTCCAGGTGCGCGAAGCGGGACGGTTGACATAAATCATTTTTTCCATATCGTTCGCTCCTTTCGCTCAGCCGATGCTGCCCTTCATCTCAAGGCGGATGAGGTTGTTCATTTCCACGGCGTATTCCAGCGGCAGCTCCTTGGATACGTTGTCCGCGAAGCCGCTGACGATCAGCGCGCGGGCGTCCTCCTCGCTCATGCCGCGGCTCATCAGGTAAAAGACCGCGTCGTTGCTGATCGCGCCGATTCTGGCCTCGTGACCCACGGCGGCATCGCGCGTCTTGATATCCATGGCGGGGATGGTGTCCGAGCGCGATTCAGAGTCGAGCATCAGCGACTGGCAGGAAACCGCGCTTTTCGCGCCCTTTGCGCTCTTTTCCACCACGACGCTCGAGCGGAAGGTGCTCACGCCGCCGCTTTTGCTGATCGAGCGCGTGTTCATATAGCTGCTGGTGTTTTTGCCGACATGGACGACCTTTGCGCCCGTGTCGAGGTCCTGCCCCGCGCCGGCAAAGGTCACGCCGGTGAACTCCATGCGGGAATCGTCGCCCTTGAGGATGCTCATGGGGTACAGGCAGCCGACGTGCGAGCCGAACGAGCCGGACACCCACTCGATCGTGCCGCCCTCCTCCACCAGCGCCCGCTTGGTGTTGAGGTTATACATATTCTTCGACCAGTTCTCGATGGTCGAGTAGCGCAGCTTGGCATTCTTTTTGACGTAAAGCTCCACGCAGCCCGCGTGGAGGTTCGCCACGTTGTACTTGGGAGCGGAGCAGCCCTCGATGAAGTGCAGGCTCGCGCCCTCGTCCACGATGATGAGCGTGTGCTCAAACTGACCCGCGCCCTTGGCGTTGAGCCGGAAGTAGGACTGGAGCGGAATGGAGAGGTGTACGCCCTTGGGGACATACACGAACGAGCCGCCGGACCACACCGCCCCGTGGAGCGCGGCAAACTTGTGGTCGCGCGGCGTGACGAGCTTCATGAAATACTTGCGCACCATGTCGGCGTACTCGCCCTTGAGGGCGCTTTCCATATCGGTGTAGACTACGCCCTCGGCGGCGATCTCGTCGCGGACATTATGGTAAACCAGCTCGGAGTCGTACTGCGCGCCCACGCCGGCGAGCGACTTGCGCTCCGCCTGCGGGATGCCCAGACGCTCAAAGGTGTCCTTGATGTCCTGCGGCACGTTCGCCCAGTCGTTCTGCATCTTCGTGTTCGGGCGGACATAGGTGGCGATGTGGTCAATGTCCAGCCCCTCGAGCGAGGGGCCCCAGTCGGGCAGGCGCAGCTCGTTGTAGATCTGGAGCGATTGCAGCCGGAACTGCTGCATCCACACGGGGTCGCCCTTTTCCTTGGACAGCTTGTCCACGATCTCCGGCGTCAGACCGGACTCCATGCGGTAGGCGTCGTGCTCTGCGTCGCGTATGTCGTAAATGCTGCGGTCTACGTCCGCAACGTAGGTTTTTTCTCTGTTCTCTGTCATGCCGATGTCACCGCCTTACTCGGTCTTCAGGCTGCCGAAGCCCTTTTCGTTGATGGCCTCGACCAGCTCGGCTCCGCCGTTTTTCACGATGACGCCGTTTTCCATGACATGCGCGGCGTCGACGTGCAGCGCCTCCAGAATGCGCGTGGAGTGCGTGATGATGAGGAGCGAGCCGTGCGTGCGCTCACGAAAGAGCCGCACGCCCTCGGACACCGTGCGCACGGCGTCCACGTCCAGACCGGAGTCGGTCTCGTCAAGGATGGCGAGCTTTGGCTCGAGCATAAGCATCTGCAAAATTTCGGCTTTCTTTTTCTCGCCGCCGGAAAAGCCCACGTTCAGGTCGCGTTCGGCGTAGCTCTCGTCCATGTTCAGCAGCTTCATGGTCTCCCTCAGGCGCTTTTTGAAGTCCCAAAGCCGCAGGCGGTCGCCGGTCTTCTGCTCCAGTGCGCTGCGGATGAAGGCGCTGAGCGTCACGCCCGGAACCTCCAGCGGGTTCTGGAAGGAGAGAAAGATGCCGCGCTTGGCGCGCTCATTGACCGGCAGGGCGGTGATGTCCTCGCCGTCAAATACGATGCTGCCGCTCGTCACGGTGTAGACCGGATTGCCGGTGACGGCGTAGCCGAGCGTGGATTTTCCCGTGCCGTTCGGCCCCATGAGAACGTGCGTCTCGTCGCGCCCGACCGTGAGGTCAACGCCGTGAAGGATCTCCTTTTCCCCCGCGCTGACGTGCAGGCGATTGACCTCTAAAAGTGCTTCGTTTTTCATGCTGCTTGCCCTCGTTTCTGCGTCTGTCCGATCGGACAGCTCTATAATCCTATCAAGTTGATAGGATTATAAGACGATAAACATATAATGTCAATAGGGATTATAAAAATTTTCGGGCCGTCCGCACCTATTTGAACACTTGCACAGACTGCGCCGCGCTGGTATCATAAGGGCGAGGTGAGAATATGGCAACAACAAAGGATTACATTGAATACGTCTGCGAGCGTCTGCACGGCGCGGGCGGGCTGCGTTACCGCAAGATGTTCGGGGAATACATGGTCTATATCAACGATAAGCCCGTGCTGCTCGTGTGCGACAACACGGTGTTCGTGAAGATCGTGCCGGAGCTTGCCGCACTCATGGCGGGCGCGGAGCGCGGCCTGCCCTATGAGGGCGCGAAGGAGCACTATATCCTCGATATCGACGATACCGACCTCGCACGGCAGGTCGTCGCGGTGCTGGAGACGGTCACGCCGCTGCCGAAGCCGAAAAAGAAGAAGGCCAAGTAGCTTGCCAGCGCTGCGCCGGTGTGCTACAATAGGCAGGAAAATAAAGGGCAGCGCCGCGCAGACACAATTGCGCGGTGCTGCCCGGGAAAAGCGAGGAAGCGAACCATGGAATACGATCTGCCCGTCGCGCAGATGGCGCGCGGCGACGATATCGAGGGCTTTTACGTCCTCAAATCCGCCTTTTCCAAGGTGGCGAACAACGGCAAGCCCTTTTTGAACCTGACCCTTTCGGACCGGACCGGCGCGGTCGACGCGAAGGTGTGGGACTACCCCGGCCCCATCGGCGCGGCGGACGAGGGCAAGGTCGTGAAGATCCGCGGCAGTGTGTCGGAGTTCCGCGGGGCCTTACAGGTGACGGTGGAGCGCATCCGCCTCGCGGGCGAGGACGACCGTTACGACGTGACCGCGCTCGTACCCACCGCGCCCATCGACGGGGAGGCGATGTACGCCTCGGTCGAAGCGCTGCTCGACTCCATCACGGACGCCGATTATAAGGCGGTCTGCCGTGAGCTGCTGCGCCGTCACAGCGAGAGCTTCCGCACCATCCCCGCCGCCAAGAGCGTCCACCACGGCTTTCTGCATGGCCTTCTGATGCACACGGGCAATATGATGCAGCTCGCCGACTTCCTCGCCGGTATGTATGCCGACACGGTGGACCGCAGCCTGCTGCTCGCGGGCACGTTCGCGCACGATCTGCAAAAGGAGCGCGAGTTCCGCTTCTCCGCCCTCGGCCTGGTGACGGACTATTCCGTGCCGGGCCAGCTGCTCGGCCACCTTGTCATGGGCGCACAGGAGATCGCGGAGATCGCGAAGGAGTTGGACGTTCCGGAGGAGAAGTCTGTTCTGCTCCGGCACCTCGTTCTCTCCCACCACGGCGAGCCGGAGTTCGGTGCGGCGGTGCGCCCGGTCTGCGCCGAGAGCGAGCTTTTGAGCTACATCGACATGATCGACAGCCGCATGGAGATCTACCGCGAGGTGCTCGGCGCCACGCCGCTCGGCGGCTTCAGCGACCGCGTATTCGCGCTCGACGGCAAGAAGCTCTATCACCACGAATGAGGAGGAAAAAGGGATGCATCCATACTTTTCGGTCATGGACGAGCGCTGGTTCCACCGCGCCTTCGTCTACACCGGCTCGGTGACCGACCGCGAAAAAAACCTCGACTTCCGCTACCGCTATGAGCAGGTCAAGGGTGACGACGGCGACGCGCTCAAGGCCTCGACCTACTCCGACCTCTGCTACGAGCTGGCACAGGACGTGGAGGAGGAGACCTTCCCCTGGACGGACGAGGGCGTGGAGGCGCTGAAAGCGTGGTATCAGTCGCAGTACGAAAAATTCCTCGCCGCGCATGAGGCATGAAGCATGATAAAAAAGGGGAGACGCTTTCCGTCGGAAAGCGTCTCCCCTTTTCGGTCATTGCAGGCGGACCTCTGCGCCGGTGAGGGCATCGTCCTCGTGCGAGACGAGCAGGACGATCTTCTCCCGTGCGGCCCGCGCGACGCAGCGCTGCGCCGCGGCGCGGTTGTCCGCGTCGAGTCCGGTGAACGGCTCATCGAGTGCGAGCGCGTCCGAGGGCGCGAGCAGGGCGCGCGCGAGGGCCAGACGGCGCTTCATGCCGCCGGACCAGTCCCGCACCCGCTTGCCTCCCGCATCGCCGAGCCCCAGCTCCGCGAGCAGGGCGCGCGAGGCGGCCTCGTCGTAAGCCGCGCCGAGCGCGAAGCGCAGGTTGCCCGCAGCGTCGAGCTGTTCGAGCAGGCGGTCCTCCTGAAAGACCGCCGCCCAGCGGAAACAATCGGCGTTGGTCGCGCCGCCGTCAGGACTCTCCAGCCCCAGCAGGATGCGCAGCAGCGTCGTTTTGCCGATGCCGGAGCTGCCCGTGACGCGCGTGAGGCCGATTTCGGCGGTAAAGCTCACGCCTTGCAGCACCGCTGCGCCGCCGTAGCTTTTGCGGAGATCTTCCACCCGAAGCTCCATCAGGCGCACCACCTTTCCGTCAGCGCGTCCACGCCGCGCAGGAACAGCCCTTCAAACAGAACGGAGAGCAGCACGATCACCGCCGTCCACGCGAAGAGGTCAGCGGTCTGAAAGTAGACCTTGGCGGTGTAGAGCCGTTCGCCGATGGTGCCGGAGCACAGGCCGATGACCTCCGCCGCCGTGCCGGCCTTCCACGAAAGGCCCAGCGCCGTATCGGCCGCCGCGCGGAAATAGGGCAGCACCTGCGGCAGATCAACGCCGCGCAGCCGCCGTGAAAGCGGTATGCGGAACACCCGCGCCATCTCAAGAAGCTCGCGGCTCGTGCCGCGGATGCCCTCAAGCACGTTGCGGTATACGACGGGGAAAGCCATCAGCGCGGCGATGAAAAGCGGCAGCCGGCGGCTATCGAGCCACACGAGCGCGAGGATGATGAACGACGCGACCGGCACGGCCTTGACAACGGACACAAGCGGTGCGAGCAGCTCCTCGGCACGGCGGTACCGCGCGGCAAGCGCGGCAAGCACGACCGCCAGCGCGCAGGCGAGCAGAAAGCCGCCGAGGATGCGCGCGGCCGAGGTGAGCGCCGTCCGCCAGAACGCGGCGGTGACTGCCAGCTCCCCGAGCCGCGCGAGCGCCGAAAGGGGAGAGGCGAGCAGCAGCGCGCCGTGCGGGTAGAGGACGGCGAGCGCCATGCTCGCGCCCTGCCACACGAGCAGCCAGAACACGACCGCCCAAAGGCGGACGCTTTTTTTCTTCGGCTTCACGGCGGTCATCTCCTTTCTTATGGGGTGTCGGCCTTACTGCGTGACGGTGGTGGGACAGCGCCCGCCGAAAAGATCACGCAAAATAGAAGCTGTTATCCGGCATCGCGCCGCCGACGGCGGCGGGGTCGGCGTTGTAGAGCACAGAGAGATAGCCGGGCAGCTTTTCAAGAAGTTCTGCTCCTGTGATGCAGACAATATTGCAGTAAGGCAGGGCCTTTTCCGCTACGGCGGCATCCACGATGCCGTATTCGCCGATGAGCGCGGCGGCGTCGGCGGTGTTGGCGTTGACCCAGTCCACGCTTGCGGCGTAGGCGGTGAGGAAGCTGCCGACGGCGGCGGGGTGCGCCTCGACAAAGTCACTGCGGGCGACGATCACGCCGGTGATGAGCGCGGAGCCATTGTCCAGCTTATCCCACTCCTCGGTGAGATCGAGCGCCATGCGCAGACCGTCAATTTTGCTCTGCGCGACGGTGACAAAGGGCTGGGGCAGCAGGGCGATGCTCGCCTGACCGCTTGCCAGCGCCGCGACGCATTCGCTGTGCTCGCTCTTCCAGTCGAGCGTCACGTCGGCGTCGGGGTCGATGCCGTTTTCGCTCAGAAGATAGCGCAGGGCGTACTCGGGTGTGCTGCCCTTGCCCGCGGCCACGACGGTCTTGCCCTTGAGGTCGGCGAGGGACTGCACGCTCTCGCCGTTTTCCACAATGTAGAGAACGCCCAGTGTGTTGACCGCCAGCACCTGCACCGCGCCCTCGGTTTTATTGTAGAGCACGGCGGCAAGGTTCGCGGGCACGCAGGCCATGTCCAGCTCGCCCTTGATGAGCGCGGGCGTCACCTCGTCGGCGGAGCCGGCGAGCGTGAAGTCATAGAGCGGTCCGTTCGCGGAGGAGGGCGCGTCGCTCATGAGCTTGACAAGTCCCATCGCCGTGGGACCCTTGAGCGCGGCGATGCGGGCGGTGACAGGGGCCTCGGTCTCCTGCGCGGGCGTATCCGGTGTTTCGGCCGGGTCGGTGGTCTCCGCGGGCTTCTGCGCGCAGGCAGCGAGCGAGAGGACGAGGGCCAGCGTCAGGCACAGGGCAAAAAACTTTTTGAGTGATTTCATTTGGCAACTTCCTTTCTGATGGCGGCGTCGGGGGCGTAGACGGTCTTGGCGGTGATGCCGTCGAGTCGGCCCAGCTTGCCCGACAGGGCGGAGATGACGTCGTTCGGCGCGTCGAGCGCCACACTGATGATGTTCACGCCGCGCTCCCGGTAGGGAACTCCCATCCGTCCGATGATGTACGGCCCGTATTGGTGCAGCAGCTCGTTGAGCGCCTGCACGGAGCTTCCCTCCTGCACGATGACGGCCAGCACGGCGACGCGCGTTTCCATAGACATGACCTCCCGAAAAATAAGAGTATCCCTCCCGCCGCACGGCAGGAGGGATGGAAAAACCGGTACCGGACACAGCCGCCGGCTGTGCCTTGCTTTTCCTCCTCTTTCGGCTCGGGCTTGCCCTCGCCGGCAGAACGGCAGAATAAATGATACGGTCCGCCGGTCAGAGCATACTTCCCGGGGACGAAGCGATGATAGCACAGAGCGTTCGCGCTGTCAAGCGCAGCGCTCAGAACACCACGACGAGCAGCATCTTGAATGGCTCCTGCCCATACACCGCGTGCGGATGCCTGGCGGGCATGACGATACTCTCGCCCTCGCGGAGCAGATACTCCTTGCCGTCGATGGTGATGCGGCCCATGCCATCGAGACAGGTCACGAAGGCGTCGCCGCCGGACTCGTGCGTGCTGATCTCCTCACCCTTATCGAAGGAGAAAAGCGTTACGCTCAGCGCGGCGTTCTGCGCGAGCGTCTTGCTCACGACCTGCCCCTTCTGATAGGCGACCTCGTCCTTGAGCGTCAGGACCTCTGCCTTGGAAATGTTCTTCAAACCGGTCATGGAAACAAACCTCCTTGTCATGCCGTGCCTTAGTTTATGGAGAATTATAGCAGAAAAATGGAAAAGCGTCTGTTGCGGACGCAACACCGCGAATCAAAAATTTTGCCGCATCCCGGCGAAGACTGCGGCTTGACATTTGGAAACGATACCTATATTATAAAAGCCACACTTATCATGCGGAAGTGTTGCCAAAAATATACCGGAAAGCGAGGGGAGCAGAGCATGGAGCACATTACCAGCCGCCAGAACGCGCTGATGACGCACATCCGAAAGCTGAACGCCTCCCGCGCCTATCGCCGCGCGAGCGGCGAATACCTCTGCGACGGCGTGAAGCTGCTCGAGGAGGCGCTTCGGTGGAACGCGCCGCTCAAAACGGTCGTGCTTTCCGAGGGCGTGGACGCTCCCGCGCTTCCCTCCGGCGTGCGCGCCGTGCAGGTGCCCGCCGATGTGATGCGCTCGATCAGCCCGATGGAAACGCCGCAGGGCGCGCTCTTTACCGTGCGCCTGCCGGACACCGCGCTGCCCGAAATGCTGACCGGCGCGCACTACCTTGTGCTCGACGGCGTGCAGGACCCCGGCAACGTGGGCACCATCCTGCGCACGGCGGACGCCTTTGACTGCGACGGTGTGTTTCTCGTCAACGCCTGCGCTGACCCCTACAGCCCCAAAACGGCGCGCGCCACGATGGGCGCGGTCTTTCGCCGCGATGTGTACCAATGCACGGCGGACGAGCTGTGCGCGCTGCTTCAAAAGTGCGGCTTGCCGCTTTACGGCACGGCGCTGCGGAACGACACCGTGAGCCTGCGCGATGCGGAGCTTTCCCGCGCGGCGGTCGCCATCGGCAGCGAGGGGCGCGGGCTGAGCGCGGAGCTCCTTTCAAAATGTGAGAAAACCATCAAGATCCCCATGTCGCCGCGCTGCGAATCGCTCAACGCGGCGGTCGCCGCGAGCGTGGTGCTGTGGGAAATGTACCGATAGAGAGGAGGGAGCGGACATGGCGGGACTCAAATACTGGGTCTGGCTGAACGAATGCCGGGGGCTGACGAATCGCTCCCGCGCGCTGCTGCTCGACCACTTCGGCTCGCCCGAGGATGTCTACTACGCCGACGAGGCGGAGTATGCGCTGGTCGAGGGCTTATCCAAAAAGCAGATCGAGCTGCTCGCCGACAAATCGGCGGACGGCGCGGACAAAATTCTCGGCGATTGCCAGCGTCTCGGCCTGCGCATCCTGACGATGCAGGACGCGGACTATCCCGCGCGGCTGCGCGGCATCTTCGAGCCGCCCTGCCTTCTGTACGTCAAGGGCACGCTGCCGGCGTTCGATGAAGAGGTCGCCGTGGCGATGGTCGGCACGCGCTCGTGTACGCCCTACGGCACGAGCAGCGCGGAGAAGATCGCCTACGGCTTGGCCAAGCAGGGGGCGCTCGTCGTCTCCGGTGCGGCGCGGGGCATCGACTCGGCGGCCCACCGCGGCGCACTCCGCGCGGGCGGCGTGACCATCGCCGTGCTCGGCAACGGTCTGGACGTGGTGTATCCCGAGGAGAACGCGGGCCTTTACCGCGACATTGCCGCCACGGGCGCGCTGCTGTCCGAATACCCGCCGGGAACGGCGGCGGAGGGCTGGCATTTTCCCATCCGCAACCGCATCATCAGCGGCTTGTGTCTTGCGACCGTGGTGGTCGAAGCGCCGCTCGAGCGTTCGGGCGCGCTCATCACCGCCAATACGGCGCTCGAGCAGGGACGCGACGTGTTCGCGGTCCCCGGCCCCATCGACGCGAGCGCGAGCCGCGGCTGCAACCGCCTCATCGCCGACGGCGCGGGTCTTGTGAGCGAGAGCTGGGACATTCTGCGCGAGTATCAGGCGATGTATCCGCATAAAATTCTCGGTGAGCGCGTCGAGCTGCCCCACGCGCTCGGCTATCAGGCGCGGACGGAGCAGGCGGAGGCAAAGGCGGCGGAGACGCCCGCGGAAGCGGAAGCGCTGCCGGCGCTCGACCTGACCGGCGACCACGGCCTGACGGACGATCAGATGAAGCTCCTGCGCGAGCTCGCGCAGGGAGAGAAGCAGGTGGACGATCTGATCGAGCTGACGCAGATCCCCGCGCGGCGCGTGCTTTCGGCGCTCACCATGCTCGAGCTCGACGGCTATGTGGCCCAGAGCGGCGGCAAGCGCTTTTCCATTCAGGTGGAACTAAAGGAATGAAGGAGTCAAATACATGGCAGAAAAAAATCTGGTGATCGTCGAGTCTCCGGCCAAGGCGAAAACCATCGGGAAATATCTCGGCAGGAGCTACACGGTCAAGGCCAGCATGGGCCATCTGCGCGACCTGCCCAAGAGCAAGCTGGGCATCGACATCGAGCACGATTTCGAGCCCGATTATAAGCCCATCCGCGGCAAGGAGGCTCTGATCCGCGAGCTGAAGGAGGCCGCGAAGGAGAGCGACACCGTCTATCTCGCAACCGACCCGGACCGCGAGGGCGAGGCCATCTCGTGGCATCTCAAGTATCTGCTCGACCTGAACGATCAGAAGGCCAGGCGCGTGACCTTCAACGAGATCACGAAGAACGTCGTGCAGGAGAGCATCGCGCGCCCGCGCGAGATCGACCAGAACCTCGTGGACGCGCAGCAGGCGCGCCGCGTGCTCGACCGCATCGTGGGCTACGAGCTGTCCCCGCTCCTTTGGAAGAAGGTGCGCCGCGGCCTTTCTGCGGGCCGTGTGCAGTCCGTCGCCACGCGCATGGTGGACGAGCGCGAAAAGGAGATCGAGAGCTTCAAGCCCGAGGAATACTGGACGCTCGACGCGCAGCTTCTCGACGAGCGGAGCCATAAGACCTTCACCGCGCACTATTACGGCAAAAACGGCAAGAAGTTCGAGCCCTCCTCCCGCGAGGAGATCGACGCGGTCATCGCTGACACGAAGAGCGCGGTGTTCGCGGTCAAGAGCGTCAAGCGCGCAGATAAGCAGCGCTCGCCCTCCCCGCCGTTCACCACCTCCACGCTCCAGCAGGAGGCCAGCCGCAAGCTCAACATGACCCCGCGCCGCACCATGGCGATCGCCCAGCAGCTCTACGAGGGCGTGGACGTCGCCGGCGAGGGTACCGTGGGCCTGATCACCTATATGCGTACCGACTCGCTGCGCATCAGCGAGGAGGCGCTTGCCGCCGCGAAGAGCTTCATCCTCGGCCGCTACGGCAAGGACTATTATCCCGCTACGACCCGCCGCTTCAAGGCCAAGGCCGGCGCGCAGGACGCGCACGAGGCCATCCGTCCTTCGAATGTGGACTTCACGCCCGAGCGCCTCAAGGGTGACCTTACGGGCGAGCAGTATCGCCTCTACCGGCTCATCTGGAGCCGCTTCCTCGCCAGCCAGATGGCGAACGCCGTCTACGACAGCGTCGCCGTCGAGATCGCCTCGGGCGTGCATGAATTCCGCGCGAGCGCGAGCAGCCTGAAGTTCTCCGGCTACACCGCCGTGTATGAGGAAGCCCGCGACGACGACAAGGAGGAAAAAACCTCCCCGCTGCCGCCGCTGACCGAGGGGCAGACGCTGGAGCTGCAGGGCTTCGACGAGGAGCAGCACTTCACCCAGCCCCCCACGCGCTACACCGACGCGACGCTCATCCGCGCGCTTGAGCAGAACGGTATCGGCCGACCCTCGACCTACGCGCCCACGGTCTCGACCATCATCGACCGTGAGTACGTCGTCAAGGAGGGCAAATTCCTGCGCATCACGCCGCTCGGCAGCGTCGTGACGAAGCTGATGGAGGATAAATTCCCCGACATCGTGGACACGAAGTTCACGGCCCGCATGGAAAAGGAACTCGACACCGTCGAGGAGGGCAAGATCGCGTGGAAGGACGTTCTGCGTGAATTTTACGGCGGCTTTGAATCCAATCTCCAAAAGGCGGAAAAGGAGCTCGAGGGCGTCCATCTCAAGGTGCCCGACGAGGAGACGGAGGAGGTCTGCCCCGAATGCGGGCGCAAGCTCGTCATCAAGTCCGGCCGCTTCGGCCGCTTCCTCGCCTGCCCCGGCTATCCCGAGTGCAGCTTCACCATGCCGCTCGTGGTCGAGATGCCGGGCCGCTGCCCGAAGTGCGGCGGACGGCTGATGAAGCGCACGGGCAAGAGCCAGAAGACCGGCAAGCAGTACACCTACTACTGCTGCGAGTTCGGCACGAGCCGCGACGAGGAGAAGAAGTGCGACTTCATGACGTGGGACGTGCCCACCAAGGACGATTGCCCCGTCTGCGGACAGACGATGTTCAAGAAGGCGGGCAAGGGCTTCAAGAAGCCGTTCTGCATCAACCCCGCGTGTGAGAACTTCCTGCCCGAGGACAAGCGCGGCTTTGTGCGCAAAAAGGCCGCAGACGCGGAAGCGGCGGAGGAGAGCGCGGCGGAGGAAACGCCGGCGAAGAAGTCCGCCGCGAAGAAAACGACCGCAAAAACCGCCGCGAAGAAGACTGCCGTGAAAAAGACGGCGGCGAAGCCCGCCGCCAAGTCCGCGAAAGCGGCCGCAGCAAAAAAGACCGCCGCCAAAAAGACGGCAAAGAAGGAAGAGAACTGATGCAGGTATCCGTCATCGGAGCGGGCCTTGCCGGCTGCGAGGCTGCGTGGCAGCTCGCGCGGCGCGGCATTGCGGTCACGCTCTATGAAATGAAGCCGGCGAAGAGAACGCCGGCGCACCACAGCGACGATTTTGCCGAGCTGTGCTGCTCGAACTCCCTGCGCTCCGACCAGCTGGAAAACGCGGTGGGACTGCTCAAGGAGGAGCTGCGCCGCCTCGGCTCGCTGATCCTCGCCTGCGCGGACGAGACGCGCGTGGAGGCGGGCGGCGCGCTCGCCGTCGACCGCCACGGCTTTGCCCGTCTCGTCACCGAGCGCGTGCGGAGCCATCCGAACATCACGGTGATCGAGAGCGAGGTCACGTCGATCCCCGCCGAGGGGACGGTCATCGTCGCCTCGGGCCCCTTGACCTCCGACGCGCTCTCCGCCGCCATCGCGGAGAAGCTCGGCGACGGCCACACGCTGAATTTCTACGATGCCGCTGCCCCGCTCGTGACCTACGAGAGCGTGGATATGTCGAGCGCATGGTTCGCCTCGCGCTACGATAAGGGCACGGCGGACTACATCAACTGCCCCCTCACGGCGGAGGAGTACGACGCCTTCTGGCACGCGCTCACCACGGCGGAGGAGGCTCCCGTCCACGGCTTTGAGGATAAGCACGTCTTTGAGGGCTGTATGCCCGTTGAGGTCATGGCGCGGCGCGGACACGATACGCTCTGCTACGGTCCCCTCAAGCCCCGCGGACTCAAGGATCCCAAGACCGGACACGAGCCGTATGCCGTCGTGCAGCTCCGGCGCGACAATGCCGAGGGCAGCATCTACAACCTCGTCGGCTTCCAGACGCATCTGCGTTTTCCGGAGCAGAAGCGCGTCTTTTCCATGATCCCCGCGCTCGCGAACGCGGAGTTCGTGCGCTACGGTGTCATGCACCGCAACACCTATCTGAATTCCCCCGGTCTGCTCGACCGCTATTACCGCCTCATCACGGACGACCGTATTTCCTTTGCCGGGCAGATGACCGGCGTGGAGGGCTACGTCGAGTCTGCCGCGTCCGGCTTCCTTGCGGGCGTGGAGACCGCGCGGCGGCTGCTGGGGCAGGCTCCCATCGACTTCCCGCGCGAGACCGCCATCGGCGCGCTGGGGCTGTATGTGAGCGACACGACGGTCGCCAATTTCCAGCCGATGAACGTCAACTTCGGCATCATGCCGCCGCTCGGCTGCCGCATCAAGGGAAAGCGCAACAAGAACGCGGAGCTCTCCCGCCGCTCGCTGGAGATCATCGACAGCCTGCGCGAGAGCGTCCTCGACGGCGTAAAGGAGGAAAACCATGAAGATCATCATTGACGCGATGGGCGGCGATTTCGCCCCCGAGGCTCCCGTCCGCGGCGCGCTGCTCGCCCGCGAGAAATACGGCGCGGACATCATTCTCACCGGCCGCACGGCGGACATCCTGCGCGAGCTGGAGAAGGCTGGCTGCAAGGAGGTCCCGCAGGGCATCGAGATCGCCAACGCCGAGGAGGTCGTGGAGATCTGCGACGATCCCGCGACGGCCTTCAAGCAGAAGAAGGATTCCTCGCTCACCGTGGGGCTGAACCTCCTGCGCGACGGACAGGCGGACGGCTTTATTTCCGCCGGCTCCACCGGCGCGCTGCTCGCGGGCGCGACGCTCGTGGTCAAGCGCATCCGCGGGCTTCGCCGCGCGGCGCTCGCGCCGACCATCCCGACCATGACCGGCAAGGCCGTTCTGATCGACTGCGGCGCAAACGCCGAATGCACGAGCGAATATCTGCTGCAATTTGCCTACTTAGGCAGCTATTATGCTGAAAAGGTGCTCGGCGTCGTGCAACCGCGCGTCGGACTTTTGAACATTGGCGCCGAGCCGAGCAAGGGCGACACCCTCCGTCATGAGACCTACGCCCGCCTTAAGGAGGCCGGCGAGCAGGGCCACCTCAACTTCATCGGCAACATCGAGGCCAACACCGCGCTCGCGGGCGGCTGCGATGTGATCGTCGCCGACGGCTACAGCGGCAACATCATGCTTAAGAGCGTCGAGGGCGCGGCAAAGCTGATGAGCGGCGAGCTGAAGAAAATGCTGACAAAGAGCGCCAAGACGAAGCTCGCGTATCTGCTGCTCAAGGACGGCCTTGCGGACTTCAAGAAAATGCTCGACCCCAACGAGGTCGGCGGCACGGCGCTGCTCGGCATCTCCCGGCCCGTCGTCAAGGCGCACGGCTCCTCGAACGACGTCGCCTTCTGCAACGCGGTGCGTCAGGCGATGGCGGTTGCGGAGAGCGGCATCATCGCCGACATCACGCAAAACGTGAATAAGATGAAGGTCACGCCCGAAAAGGACTGATTTTACAAAAAGCCTATTGACAGACCGGCTATCTTGCCGTATCATTTTGCCAAACGTTTCCTGAGGAGGACTGGATGAGATGACTTCGGAAGAAATTTTCAAAACAATGCAGGACCTGATCGCGGAGCAGTTCGCTGTGAATGCGGACGATGTGACGATGAACAGCTCCTTTGAGGATGATCTGAGCGCCGACTCCGTGGACCTGGTCGAGTTGGTCATGGCGATGGAGGAGGAATTTGAGATCGACGAGATCCCCGAGGAGGACCTGCTCACGCTCAAGACCGTCGGTGACTGCGTGCGCTACCTGACGGCCAAGCTCAACTGAAATAACGGATAACGCCCCGCTTCCGGCGGGGCGGACTTATGAAAAAGGAGGCGAAACGCCTTGCAGGAATTGGAACGTAAGCTGGGCTACCGCTTCCGCAGCGGAGCCCTGCTCGCCGAGGCTCTGCGCCACAGCTCCTATGCCAACGAGCACCGCGGCGCGGAGAGCGTGAGCAACGAGCGGCTGGAGTTTTTGGGCGACAGCGTGCTCGGCTTCGTCACGGCGGAGTATCTTTTTGCGCGGCATCCCGACTCGCCCGAGGGCGAGCTGACGCGCATCCGCGCGGCGCTCGTTTGCGAGGAGAGCCTGCATGAGGTCGCGCAGAAGCTGGAGCTGGGCCGCTACCTCAAGCTCGGCAACGGTGAGGAGGCCGGCGGCGGACGCACCCGTCCGTCCATCCTCGCGGACGCGACCGAGGCGGTCATCGCCGCGGTCTATCTCGACGGCGGGCTTGCCGCCGCGAGCAGCCTGATCCACCGCGTGCTGCTCGACTGTGAGCGCGAGGAGGTCGTGGAGGAGCGCCGCCGCGATTATAAGACCGTGCTGCAGGAGCTGGTGCAGCGCGAGCCGAACCGCACGCTCGTCTACCGCATGGCGGAGGAGTCCGGCCCCGACCACGACAAGACCTTCACCTTTGAGGTCCTGCTCAACGGCGCGGTCGTCGGGCGCGGCGAAGGACACAGCAAAAAGGAAGCCGAGCAGATGGCCGCCCGCGCGGCGCTGGAGCGGCTGGAATAAGAAAACGACCGTCGGGCGGAGCCCGACGGTTTTCCTTTACATAACGTCAAATTCCTACTGGAATTTTCTGCCCGTCCGTGCTATACTTATAACGTATCTGTATTTTTGTGTAAAGGAGCGTGAATGCTATGACCTGGCTTTCCGCCATCATCATGGGACTGGTGCAGGGCATCGCCGAATTTCTGCCCATCTCGTCCTCGGGCCATCTGGCCATTGCCGAGCATCTGCTGAATATGCAGGGGGCCTCGGAGATCCCGCAGTTTTACGACGTGCTGCTGCACCTCGGCACGCTGGTGGCTGTGTTCATCGCCTACTGGGATGAGATCTACGATATGATCGTGGAATTCTTTGCGGGCGTCGGCGATCTCGTCCACCACACGACGCCCAGGGTCGTGCCGCCCGCGCGGCGCATGATATTGCTCGTCATCGTCGGCACGCTGCCGCTTTTCGTCATGGTGCCGTTCCGTCGTTTTTTTGAAGGCCTGAGCGATAATATGTATTTCATCGGCGGCGCGCTCCTCTTCACCGGCGTACTCCTTTTCGTGAGCGACCGCGTGCGCCGCGGCGGCAAGACGGAAAAGACCGCCAGGCTGAGCGACGCGCTCGTGGTCGGCATCGGGCAGGCCATCGCGCTCTGCCCGGGCGTCTCCCGCTCCGGCATGACTATTACCACCGGCTGCTTTGTGGGCTTTGAGCGGAAATTCGCCGTGCGCTTTTCCTTCATCCTCTCCATTCCCGCCATCCTCGGCGCGAATATCCTGAGCATCAAGGACGCTGTCGACGCGGGGATCAATTGGTCGGAAATGCCGATGTATCTCATCGGCGTAGCCGTTGCCGCGGTCACGGGCTATCTCTGCATCCGGCTGCTGAAAATGATCGCCGACCGCGGCCGCTTCGGCGCGTTCGCCTACTACTGCTGGACCGTCGGCGCGCTGGTGCTCATCTTTACGATCGTATAAAGGGGTAAGCTATGGCAACGCAGAAAAGATCCTCGTCCGGCAAGCGGACGACGACAGGCAAAAAGACGACGGCGGGCGGCAGGCGCGCCACCGCGCCGAAGAAGCGTCCCATCCGCCGCGAGGTCGGCGGTGTGGTGTGCCTTGTGCTGGCGCTGTGCATCGCGTTCAGCTACTTCCAGCAGGGCGGCTGGCTGCTCGACCAGCCCGCGGCGCTGTGCCGCGGACTCGTCGGCTACGGCTATTATACGGTCGCGCCCGTGCTGCTGCTCGTGAGCTATATCCTGCTCTTCCACCGCGGGCGGAACGTCACCGCCTGCGTGGTGGGCGCGGTGCTGCTGCCGGTGCTGCTCGGCGCGATGCTCCACCTCGTACTGTGCCCGACGGAGTACAACAGCATGACAGGTGTAGCAAAGCTCCTTTGGAAGAGCGGGCTTGCAATGCAATCTGGCGGTGTACTTGCTGGTTCTCTCGAAATATTGCTTGAAATTTTGGTGAAGAAGACGCTCGCGATGATCCTGCTCGCGGTGCTGCTTGTTACCTGCCTGATGCTGGCGTTCCGCCTGACGCCCGCCGCCGTGCTCGAGGCGGTGCGCTCGCATGAGCGCGTGCCCTATGAGCCGGAGGACGACGAGGAGGAAGCACCGCCCACTCGCGCCACTGCGACGAAGAGCGCGGAGAAGTCCAAGGCGTGCATCGACATTCCGCTCGACGGCGAGACGCGCGAGCCGCCGAAAAAGGAGGGAAAGCTCTCCGGCTTCTTCACCCATAAATCCGACGCCGTCCGCACGCCGGACGAGCTGCTGACCGCCAAGGCTCCGGCGGGCGGGAGCGCTCCCGCTCCCGCGCCGGAGCCGACCTACACGGTGGTCGCCGGCGCGCCTCTCACCGAGACGGTTCCCGCGCCCGCTCGCACATCTGCCGCGCCGGTCGTGTCCGCCGCGCCGGTCGTATCCGCCGCGCCCGCGGTCAATGCGCCCGCAAAGTCCTCCGCGCCGGAGGAGGTCGCCGCCGAGGCCGAGAAGGTCGCCGGTGAGATCGAATCCGAGCTGGAGCAGGACATTCCCGAGTACACCTTCCCGCCCATCACGCTGCTCGACGAGGGCGGCGCGGGCAACGCCGTGGAGGCGGGCGCGGAGCTGCGCAACAACTCCCGCCGCCTTGCCGAAACGCTCAAGAGCTTCGGCGTGGACGCCCGCGCGGGCGACGTGGTGCGCGGCCCCAGTGTCACACGCTACGAATTTACGCTCGATCAAGGCGTGAAGCTCTCCAAGATCACGAACCTTGCCGACGACATCGCCCTTGCGCTCGGCGCGTCGGGCGTGCGCATCGCGCCCATCCCCGATAAGATCTCCGTCGTCGGCATCGAGGTGCCGAACAAGCTCGTCTCCGCCGTCCACATCCGCGACGTGCTGGAGTCCCGCGAGTTTACACAGCACAAATCGAGTGTCGCCTTTGCCGTCGGCAAGGACATTGCGGGCAACAACATCATCGGCAACATTGCCAAGCTCCCGCACGTCCTCATCGCCGGCACGACCGGCTCCGGCAAATCCGTCTGCACCAACTCGCTCATCGTTTCGCTTCTTTATAAGTCCACGCCGGACGAGGTGCGCTTCATCATGGTCGACCCGAAGATGGTCGAGCTTGCGCCCTACAACGGCATCCCGCACCTGCTCATTCCGGTCGTCACCGACCCGAAGAAGGCGGCGGGCGCCTTGCAGTGGGCGGTCTACGAGATGATGAAGCGCTACAAGCTCTTCTCGGAGCACAACGTCAAGGACCTTGCGGGCTATAACGCCCTTGCCGCAGCGGACGAAACGCTCAAGAAGCTGCCGAGCGTCGTGGTCGTCATTGACGAGCTGGCTGACCTCATGCTCGTCGCGGCGAAGGAGGTCGAGGAGTCCATCTGCCGCGTGGCGCAGATGGGCCGCGCCGCCGGAATGCACCTGGTCATTGCAACGCAGCGACCGTCGGCGGACGTCATCACGGGCCTGATGAAGGCTAACATCCCGAGCCGCATCGCCTTCGCGGTCGCGTCCTCGCTCGAATCCCGCATCATTCTCGATACCACCGGCGCGGAAAAGCTCGTCGGCCGCGGCGATATGCTCTACGCCCCGCTCGGCGAGGGCAAGCCACGCCGCGTGCAGGGCTGCTTCATCTCCGCCGAGGAGATCGACCGCGTGGTCGGCTTCGTCAAGGCGAACGGCGCCGCGCAGTACGATGAGAGCGTGATCGACAAGATTGAGCAGGCGGTCGCCGAGAAGGAAAAGGGCGGCAAGGGCGCACCCTCCGGCGCGGCTCCCGAGCCGGTCGCCGACGAGGGCGATGAGCTGCTCCCCGCCGCCATCGACGTGGTGATGGAGACCGGACAGGCGTCCGTTTCCATGCTCCAGCGGCGCTTGAAGCTCGGCTATTCCCGCGCTGCGCGCATTGTCGACGAGATGGAGCAGCGCGGCATCGTGGGGCCGTTCGAGGGCTCGAAGCCGCGGCAGCTCCTCATCACCCGCGAAAAGTGGGAGGAGATCAAGCTGCGCGGTGGTCTCGGCGCGATGAGCTCTGCGGCGATGGCCGCGCAGGACGCGGCGGCGGAAAACCCGCCGGTCGAGGAAGAGATCCCATAAAACAAAAAACAGCGCCTCACGGAGCTTCCGTGGGGCGCTGTCGTTCTCGGCCGGGGGCTTTTTTCGTCCTCGCACAATAAGATTTGACGAAAAGCGCGGAAAAAAGTTCCCGCATTTTCAAAAAAATTTTCACGCGGACGTGCGCCGGCGCATAGGCTGAGATGAACAAAACAGCAGGCAAGGAGGCGAGGCGATGGCCTACTCCGACCGCGAGCTGCTGGCGCGGCTCATCGAGTGCGAGGCGGGCGGCGAGGGGGAGAACGGCATGAAGGCGGTGGCGAGCGTCGTGATGAACCGCGTGACCGCCTCGGGCGGCGAATACGCCCGCGTGGGGCAGGGCAGCATCCGAAAGATCATCATGCAACCGGGGCAGTTCGTCTGTGCGAGCGAGACGGAGCGGGGGGCCTACAATCCGCAGAACATCTACAATATGCGCCCGACGGACGTCCACTACTCCATCGCGGATTGGGCGATGGCGGGCAACCGTCTGACGGGGCTCGGGGATGCGCTGTGGTTTTTCAATCCCTTTTCGGATACCTGCCGCCAGAATTTTCCCTCGCAGGTCGGGGTGTTCCGCGTGCGCATCGGCGACCACTGCTTCTACGACCCCACGGAAGCCTACTACGATACATAGGAGACGAAATCCAAGGCTCTGAAAGGAATGGACGCTATGATCGAGCTCACGCGCTGCGGCGCGCCGGACAACGACCGCTATCTTCCCGCCGTGATGACGCAGGGAGACGCGAGCACATACCAGACCATGATCGACAACAGCACCATGCAGACAAGGTCGCAGCAGATGGTGGACCGCGCCTTCGGCTCCGCGCAGGGCGGCACAACGCAGAACGGCCAGCAGCAGGGCATGGCGCCCAGCGCGGCGCAGAGGGGAGCGCCGCCGGCTACGCCCGACGCTGTGATGGGGACGCAGCAGATCGTACCCGGTCTTGGCCCGCTGCCTGCCACTCCGAACGGCATGAGCGTGGCGGAGCAGATCCTCCACAGCTCGTGGAAGAGCCTGATGGCGCGCAATGTGGGGCGCAGCGTCATCGTGAGCTTTTTGATTGGCACGCAGAACACCATCGTCACCCACGGCATCCTCTACGAGGTCGGCAACGACTACATCGCGCTTTACCAGCCCGACGAGCAGAGCTACATCAGCGCGGACCTCTACTCCATCCGCTTCATGGAATTTCTGCCCGAGATCAGTCAGACCAATTCCCAGCAGCAACAGCAGCCGTAAGGAAAAGCGGGAGAAGCGCGGCGCGCTTCTCCCGCTTTCCTTATTGCCTGCACTCAGATGCGCGTGGCGAGGGCGCGGAGCGTGCCCGTGAGCCGTACCTCACCGCTGCCGGCGGGGAGAAAGAGGCTGTCGCCCTTCCTCGCTCTGACGGTCTCACCGCCGCAGCGGACCTCACCCTCGCCGTCGAAGATCAAAAGCGAGAGGAAGGACTCCGTACCGCACAGCGTCGCCTGCGGCGCGGCGAGCAGATCGACAGTGAAATAGCCGCAGCGGGCAAGGTGTCCGCCGAAGTCCGGCGTGGGAACGCCGGCGGTCCGGCGCGTCACGTCCAGCGCCTGCGCGATGTGCAGGGCGCGGGGCTTTCCGTCGGGACCGAGGCGGCCGTAGTCGCACACGCGGTAGGTCACGTTGCTGCTCTGCTGCACCTCTGCCACCACGATGCCGCGGCAGATGGCGTGGATGGTGCCCGCGGGGATGAACACTGTGTCGCCCGCCTTGACGTTCACGCGGCGCAGGACCTCGGGAAGCGCGTTGTCCGCGATGCGGCGCTTTAGCTCGTCCCGGGAAATATCGCGCGAAAAGCCGCAGTAGAGACAGGCGTCCGGCTCGGCGGAGAGGACATACCACATCTCCGTTTTGCCGTTCTGTCCCTCGTGCGCGCGGGCGTAGGCGTCGTCGGGATGGACCTGAATGGAGAGATCTTTCGCCGCGTCGATGAGCTTGATGAGCACCGGAAGCTCCGCAAATTTCCGTCCGTGCTCCCCCAGCGCCCCGGGGTGCGCGGCGAGATAGTCCGCGAGCGATTTGCCCGCGTCGGGACCGGACGCGAGCACGGACGGACCGTCGGGATGACCGCTCAGCTCCCACGTTTCCGCGAGACGCGCGCCGTCATACCGCTTGCCGTAATCGGTGATGAGCTTTGTTCCACCCCAGAGATAGTCCTTACAGGCGGGGGTGAGCTTGAGAATGGACATGGAAACGGTCTCCTTTCAAGGCGAACGCGCGGGATCAGAGGATCCCGCGCGCTTTGAGTTCTTCGCGCAGCTGACCGGCGTCGTGGAACACGATGCCCTGCATACCGGCGTTTTCCGCCGCCTCGATGTTCGGCGGGAAATCGTCGACGAACAGGCAGCTCGCCGCCGTGAGGTCAAATTTATCGAACAGCGCCTGATAGATAGCGGCCTCGGGCTTGAGCAGGTGAACGTCCGCCGAGATCAGCGTGCCGGAAAAGCACTCGCTGCCCGGAATGTCGTGCCAGTAGGTGTGCTGGCGGCGGGCGGCGTTGGAGAGCAGATAAAGCGTATAGCCCCTTGCCTTCAGCTCGCGCACCACGTCCGCCGTGCCCGTGATGGGCACGATCGGCTCGTTCCAATGGTAGATGATGTACTCCGCCGCGGCGTGCAGCTCCGCGGGGAGCCTGGCGCAGGCGTGGGCATAGACCTCCTCCTCGGTGATGGTGCCGCGGTCGAGCCGCACCCAGTCGATCGTGCACAGCAGGTGCTGCCTGAGGAGCGCTTCGCCCTCCGCGCCGACGTGCAGGCGGCGGGAAAACAGCTCCGCGCCGAAGTCCAGCAGCACGCCGCCCATATCAAAAACAATGGTATTGATCTTCATTACAGCTTTTCTCCCGGCTCGTCGGGGACAGCGGCGGCGACCGCCGCTTCCTCCGCTTCCGCCGCCACGGCGGCGGGCTCCTTTTTGAACAGCCCCGTCAGCTTTGCCACACGTCTGCGGCGGCGCTCCCTGGCCTCCAGCCGCTCGCCGAGGTCGCGCGCGCCCACGCCGTAGACCAGATAGAGGATCACGCCGGACACCAGCATGATGAACACGGTCGAAGCGCAGCGGCGGCCCGAGGCGTTGACGTTGTAGCCGTACAGTCCCTCCTCCGCGCACATGGCCTGAATGACCATGGCGTAGCTCGTGCCGTAGGAGCTGGCGAAGGTGGCGGACATATCGTACTCGGTAAAGAGCGCGTTGAAGTTCAGCGCGAACACCGCCAGCACGCTCGGCAGGATGATGGGCAGCTTGACCCTGAGGAAGGTCGTCAGGCCGCTCGCGCCCATGTTGCGCGCGGCGTCCTCCAGCTCCTCGTCGATGGCGTAAAACGCCGCCTTGATCATGCGCAGCGAGAACGGCAGCTTGACCACCGTGTACGCCAGCACGAGCAGGATGCGGACGTGCTCGGCGAAGTAGAGGTTCACATTGCCGACGTACCAGATGTTCTCGGCGTTGAAGTAGGTGCGGTAGGAATAGCAGATGAGAATGGTCGGCAGCAGCCACGGGAAAAGCAGGCAATATTCCAGCACCACGCCGGACTTCTTGTTACGGTTTTTGAAGATGTAGTTGCAGGCGATCACGACGATCAGGCACGCGAGCGCCGCGGCGAGGATGGAGAGCACGAAGCTCATCTTGATGCCGCCGAGGGTCGCCTCGTTGGCGAACAGACCGGAGATGGAGCCCTTGCGCACCTTGTAGGTGCCGCGCGAGGTGAGGTACTGGTAATCCTGCGTGCCGAAGAAGTTGATGAGCGTCCAGTTGGAAAGGTCGAGCTTCTTCATGCGGATGGCGCCGTAGGTCTGGAACGAGAAAATGACGATCATCACCACGGGGATCATGTAGATGATGAAGAGGACATAGGCATAGATGTGCGCGAGGGTATTCCAGACGGGATTTGAAATCTTCTGTTTTTGCAGCCGCGCCTTGGTCTTGGAGACGGAGAGGTAGTGGCCCTTGCGCTCGTAGGCGGAGAGCACGGTGAGCAGCACGATGGTGAACATCGCGAGAATGATGGACAGCAGCGCGGCGCGCGCCTGCGGGAAGGCCTCGTCCGCTGTGGACGAGCCGGCGAGACGCACGATCTCGGGGTTGATGGAGTCGTAGCCGAGCAGCGTGGGGGCGGACATGGCGCACAGACCCGTGATGAAGGTCATGACCGTCAGCGAGAACATGGTGGGCACGAGCGTCGGGAAAACGACCTTCCAAAGCACCTTGAAGGGCTTCGCGCCCATGTTGCGCGCGGCCTCGACGGTGTTGTAGTCGATGCCGCGGATGGCGTTGCGCAGGAAGAGCGCGTGGTTGCTCGTGCAGGCGAAGGTCATGGTGAAGAGCACCGCGTTGAAGCCCGAGAACCAGTTTGGATCAAAGCTCGGGAAGGCGTTGACGAGCGCGGTGGTGAGAATGCCGTCGGAGGCGTAGAGGAACAGATAGCCCGTGACCAGCGCGACGCCGGAGTAGATCATCGTGGTCATGTAGCCGAGGCGCAGGATGTTCGCGCCCTTGATGTCGAAATATTCCGTCAGCAGCACGATGGACACGCCCACCACATTGACCGTGACGACCAGGCAGATGGCGAGCTTGAGGGAGTTCCAGACGTAGCGGCCCATGCTGCCCGCGAAGAAGAAGCGGATGACCGCGAAGGGATCGCGCGCGCCCTCGGCGTTCGTGGTGGTGAAAATGCTCGTGAGCGTATTGAGGCACGGCAGGAGCATGAAGCCGAAGAAGAAGTAGGCAAAGAGCACGATGCCGATCATGCGCACCACAAACGCCGCGTCGAGGCGGGACTTAGCAAGAGAGCCGCCCATCACTCCACCTCCTCCGCGGAGGGCGCGTAGGCCATGATGTCGTTCGGATTCAGAATGACCTTGACGCGCTGGCCCGGGTCGTAGATGTTCACGCCGTCGTTCTTCTCAATGACCTTGAGGCTCTGCGTGCCGACGTGGATGTAATACTTGATGTAGAGCCCGTAGTATTCGCAGCTCTCCACCGTGCCGTCGAGCGCGATCTCGCCGCCGCGCGGGGCGACGTTGACGTGCAGGCGCTCGAGACGGATGTAGTTGTGCTTGCTTGCGTCCACCTCCGCACCGGCAGCGCGGAGGGCGGACACGGTATCGTCATTCAGTCGGTTGATGTCACCGATGAAATTGCAGACAAATTCGGTTTGCGAGTGGTTGTAGACCTCATTGGGCGTGCCGATCTGCTCGATGAAGCCCTTGTTGAACACCGCGATGCGGTCGGAGAGCGTCAGCGCCTCCTCCTGATCGTGGGTGACGTAGATGGTGGTGATGCCGAAGTCCTTCTGCATCTTCTTCAGCTCGTTGCGCAGCTGCACGCGCAGCTTGGCGTCGAGGTTGCTCAGCGGCTCGTCCATGCAGATGATGGCGGGGCCGGTGACGAGGGCGCGGGCGATGGCCACGCGCTGCTGCTGACCGCCGGAGAGCTGCGAGACCGCCTTTTTGAGCTGCTCGTCGGAAAGGTCGACCTTGCGCGCGATCTCGCGCACCTTGCGGTCGATCTCGTCCTTCTTTGCCTTCTTGACCCTGAGGCCGAAGGCGATGTTGTCGTATACGGTCATCGTCGGGAAGAGCGCGTAGCTCTGGAACACGATGCCGATGTTGCGGTCCTCGATGGGGACGCGCGTGATGTCGCGGCCCTTGACCACGACGGAGCCCTCCGCCGGCTCGATGAAGCCCGTGATGGTGCGGAGCGTGGTGGTCTTGCCGCAGCCGGAGGGGCCGAGGAAGGTAAAGAATTCGCCCTCCTTCACATGGACGTTGATGCTGTGCAGGGCGGTGAAGTCGCCGAACTTCACAACGATGTCATTGAGCCGGATCATAATGGATTCTCCTCTTTTTGTATTCGGAATAAAGAGATCAGGCGAGCCGGAGAGATCCCGGCTCGCCTGAAAACACACAACAGTCGGTATCCCGCTGAGCCTCTCCGCGGGACGCGGTGCGCGGGGCTTGCCTTACGCGGCCTTCTGGGTCAGGGTCGCCCAGTCGAGGTTGGCCCAGTCGGGCTCCGCCACGGCGGCGGAGGCGTCGGCCCAGTAGAAGCCGAGGTTGGTCATGATGTTGGTCCACTCGCTGGAGTGCTCGGCAACGTACTCGGCATAAGTCATGTCGGTGCCGTCGACCTTGGTCAGAGCGAAATTCTTGAGGGTGTAGATGGCGGGGATGCCGTCGGGATAGAGGATGTCAGCCGCGGCGGTGTTGCAGGGATAGGAGTCGAACTCCTCGCCCCAGGCCGCCTGCGTCTCGGCAGAGCCGAACCACTCGGCGAACGCCTTGACAGCCTCGGTCTCTTCCTCGGTGCGGCCGGCCTTATCGAGGATGCCGATGTACTCGGCGATGTAATAGGTGCCGTCGTCGATCTCAACGAGGTCCCAGTTCTCGGGAGTCATAGCGCCCTTGAGGGGATGCTCGGAGCTCTCGGCTGCGGCGTCGATCTTGCCGTAGAGAGAAGAGGAGTAGAAGGTGGAAACAGCGACGTCGCCCTTGTTCAGAGGATCGAAGCCGTACTTATAGGTGTCGTCGGAGGAGTACTTGCCCTCGGCGCAGTACTTCCACAGCGTCTCCCAGCCCTCGGTGGAGATGCCGCCGGCGGGGGAGGAGGGATCGACGAAGGCGTAGAGCATCGCGGAGTTGATGTTGGCGTTGGTGGTGCCGCCGACCTTGTTCTGACGGTACCAGGTGTAGCCGCAGTCCACGATGTCGGCCCAGTGCTGGAAGTGGAGCTTCTCGCCGTTGGTGCCGAGCTCGTCGTTGCGGTAGAGCATCAGAACGTTCTGGATGACGAGGCCGTAGGCCGCGCCGGGATAGGCGTACTCGCCGACCTCACCTGCCCAGGTGGGAGTCCAGTCAACGAGCTTGAGGTTCTCGTAAACGCCGTCGACGACCTGACTCCAGCGGGTCTCGTTGAGGCCGAAGAGGATGTCGCCGTCCTTGTTCTCATTGGCGGCCTGGATGGCGGCGGTATCACCGGAGATGACGGAGTTATCGTCAATGCTGATGGTGAAGCCGGCGTCCTTGGCTTCCTGAATGAGCCAGGTGGTGCGCTCGGTGGAGTTGGAGTTGGAATAGATGCGGATGGTGTAGCCGGAGTAGTCCTTGACCTCTTCCTGATCGTCGGGCGTCTCGGGCGTGTCCGGAGTCTCCTTCTGGCCGCAGGCGACAAGGCTGAGGACCATGACGGAGGCAAGCAGGAGCGCTAAGAGTTTTCTTTTCATCGTTGTTCTCCTTCGTTTGTAGTTGCGGCATAAAATACCACATACCGTATTATACCTTCCGCGGCGCCGGCGCGGAACGGGACAAGTCTGCGATTATGCGGGCATTTCTGCGAAATGCTGTGAAAGTCCGCCGAGCTTGTCCGGTATGTTCCGTACTTTTTTGTGCAGCTTGCGCGTTCTACCGGCAGCGGTCCTGATACTCCGAGGGGGAGAGGCCGGTGAGCTTTTTGAAGGTCGAGCCGAAGTAGGCGACATCGCGGTAGCCGACCATGCCGGCGACCTCGTAGACCTTGTAGCGGCAGTCGGCGAGGAGCCTGCGCGCCATGTGGATGCGGTAGAGCGTGAGGTAGCCGAGCGCGGTGTAGCTCGTCTCCTTTTTGAACACATGGCTCAGATGGCCCTCGCTGATGCCGATGGAGCGGGCGATGGTGGTGATGTTGATGTCCGCGTCGGCGTAGTGCGCGGCGATGTATTCGAGCGTCTGGAGCACATATTTGCTCTTGTCGCCCTTGGGCAGCGCCAGCAGATCGTCTTGCGCGCTGCGGCTGGAGAAGGCCTCGGCCTTCTCGCGCACGCGCTCGATGGCGGCGACGAGCTCCTGGTCGCGGAAGGGCTTCAACAGATAGTCCGCCGCGCCGAAGCGGAGCGCCGAGCGGGCATAGTCGAAGTCGTTGTAGGCGGTGAGCACGATGACGTGAGCGGTGCTGCCGCGCTCGCGCAGGACGCGCATCATCTCGATGCCGTCCATGTGCGGCATCCGCACGTCGGTGATGATGAGGTTGGGGCTGTAGCGCTCGGCGGCGGCCAGACCCTCCTCGCCGTTGGCGGCTTCGCCGACCACGGCACAGCCGAGCGAGGCCCAGTCGATGCCGAGCACGATGCCGCGGCGCACCACGGCCTCGTCGTCAACGATCAGTACCTTGAGCATGGTCCTCTCCTTTCTGCATCGGGAGCCGTAGCTGCACGCAGCTGCCGCCGCCCTCGTTCGGATACGCGCTCAGACCGCAGCTCTCGTCGTAGCTCAGGCGCACGATGCGGTCCACGTTGTTCAGGCCCAGATGGCCGCCGGGAATAAGCTCATGGCTGTTGAGCCGTTCGAGCACCTCCGGCGGGATGCCGCTGCCGTTGTCGGACACCTTGAGCAGCAGGTAGCCCTCCGCGTCCTCCTCCGCCCAGAGCTTGATGAAGCCCTCGTCGCTGTCGGCCACGCCGTGAATGATGGCGTTTTCCACCAGCGGCTGTAAAATGAGCTTGGGCACCACGTAGTGCTGGAAGCGCTCGTCCACATCAAGCTCACAGACGAAGCGGTCTCCGAAGCGGACCTCCTGAATGGCGAGGTAGCGCCCGATCAGCTCAAGCTCCTCCTCAAGCGTGATGTACTCGCTGCCGGAGATGCCCGCGCGCAGCAGCGCGGCGAGGTCGGCGGCCAGCTCCGCCACCTGCGGCGCGCCGCCGGTCACGCCCAGCCACTTCATGCAGTCGAGCGTGTTGTAGAGAAAGTGCGGGTTGAGCTGAGACTGGAGCATCCGCAGGCGCGTTTCGTTCAGCTCGCGCTCGCGCTGCACGCTGCGCTCAAGGTTCTGGCGGTACTCCGCCGTCATGCGGTCGAAGCTCGCCGCGAGGCGGCCCATTTCATCCTGCCGTGTGCTTTCGATGCGCACATCGTAATCACCGCCCTCGACGCGGCGCATCGCGCCGTCGAGCTCGTTGACCGGCTCAAAGAGATGGCGGCTGAGCCACCAGGCGCACACGAGACAGAGCACCAGACACAGCGCGCCCATCAGCGCGGCGACGAGATAGATCGACCGGACGACCTGCGCGGTATAGGTCTGCGGCTGCTGCAGAATGAGCGAAAAGCCGCTTTCCGCGCAGGCGCCGACGTAGTAGCTGCGCTCGCCGTCCCCGTCGGAGAGAGACTTGCCGGAGAGCAGCTGCGCGCGCAGCAGGGCAAGGGTATCGTCGGCGCGCAGGGGTTGGGAGGCGTAGAGCAGCCGCCACGTCGCATCGACGAGCAGCAGATCGTCCGCACCGCGCAGCAGGGGCGCGAAGAAGGCGTCGAAGTTGGCGTCGTCCATGCGGAACACGGCATAGCCGAGCACCGCACCGCCGCGCGCGGTCACGGGACAGGCTCCGGCGAGCCCGCCGTTTCCGGCGCGCAGCACAATGCCGTCTGCCGCGCGGGCCGCGCTGAGTATGCCCCAGCCGGTGCTTTGCGCGGCGGGCCATACGTTCGCCGTGGTATAGAGGCAGTCGCCGTCCTCGCCGTAGACCTCAAAGTCGGCGTATTCGCGCAGCGCGACCGTGCTGCGGTTCAAAAGCTGATAGAGCGTGCGCGAGTCACTGCCGCCGCGGCGCAGGGCGCTGCGCGTCACGGTGCTGCCGGCCAGGGCGCGCGTGACGTCGCCGCAGTCGGTAAGCAGCGCGTCGAGCTGCGTGGTGAGCAGCGCCATCTCCTCCTGCGCGTCGGTACGCAGGGTGTGCTCGCTGCGGAAGATCATCACCTGCGTCATCAGCACGTCGCACAGCAGCAGCGGCACGAGCGCGACGAGCAGGACGGTGAGAAAAATGCGGTTTCGGAAGGACCGCTCAAGCCATGATCTCATGCTTCCACCTCCCCGCACAGCGACTGCCAGGCGTCGAAAAGCTCCTGCCGCCGCTCATCCGCGCGGCGCAGGTCGTAGGGGAGGACGGTCAGCTCGGGCAGCGCGTCGGAGGCGGTATCCGTGCGCACGCTGCGGCGGCTGAGCTCCGTGCCCAGCAGCTGCTGAACATCGGGCGAGAGCAGAAAGTCGATGAATTTCCGCGCGTTTTCCTCGTGCGCGCAGCCGCGGACGATGGCCGCGCCGTCCGGCAGGACGCTCGTGCCCTCGGCGGGGTAGACGATGGCGACGTCGAGCCCATCGGCGATGGCCTTGCGGGCGTTTTCCTCCAGCGTCACGCCGACGTAGCAGCTGCCGTCTGCTACGTCGGGGACCACGCCGCCGCTGTCGGCGATGATGCGTCCGTCAAGATTGCGGAAGAACGCGGCGAGGGTGTTGTCGGTGTTGCCGCCGACGGCCTGCAGAAGGGTGCCGAGCGCGGTGCAGCTCGAGCCGGAAACGGTCGGGTCGGCAAAGGCGATGCGCCCGCGCCAGCCCGCGTCGAGCAGGTCGGCCCAGCGCTCGGGCGGATTCTGCCGCACGAGCTTGGTGTTGTAGATCAGCACGACCGGCAGAGCGGAAAAGGGCGTCCATATACCGCCGCCGAGATCGTATTCCGGCGCAACGTCGCCGGCGTATTCGCTCACATAGGGCGCGAAGCACGCGCTGTACGCGCTCAGACTGTCCGCGCCGCCGCCGAACATCAGGTCGGCGCCGCTTTCCCCCGCGGCGATGCGCTCAAGGAGCGTCACGGTGCCGCCGGTCTCCAGCTCGACCCAGATGCCGGTGCGCTGCTCAAATTCCTTGAGGATGGGCTCGTAGATCGTTTCCTTGTGCGAGGTGAAAATGACCAGACGGTCCCCCTCAGCGGGCGCGAAGGAGGAGACATCCTGCGTGTCCGCGCGGCCGCAGCCGGTGAGCAGAAGCAGGCAGACGAGCAGCAGACAGCAGCGGCGCATAACGGGCATCCCTCCTGATTCGACGAATTTCTTTACCATTTTAACAGGAAAAAGCGCACTTTGCAATCCATTCTTCTGGACGAAGCGGGCAAAGCGTGCTTTAATAATATAAAGTAAAATTTTCTGCTGGAGGAAGACGATGACCGCTCTGAACACTTACCGCCGCTGGCTCGCGCGCGTGGAGGATGACGCGCTGCGCGCGGAGCTTTCCGCGCTCGACGAGGTGCGCGACGCCGCGCAGATCGAGGACCGCTTTTACCGTGACCTTGCCTTCGGCACCGGCGGACTGCGCGGCGTGCTCGGCGCGGGCACGAACCGCATGAATGTTTACGTTGTCCGCCGCGCGACGCAGGGGCTTGCCGCTTACCTCAAGGCGGCGGGACTGCCGCTGCGCTGCGCCATTGCCTACGACAGCCGCATCGGCTCGGCGCGCTTCGCGCGCGAGACCGCGCGTGTGCTTGCCGCCAACGGCGTGACCGCCTATCTCTATCCGCGCCTGGAGCCGACGCCCGCGCTGAGCTGGGCGGTGCGCTATTACGGATGCGGGGCGGGCGTGTGCGTTACGGCGAGCCACAACCCCGCCGCCTACAACGGCTACAAGGTCTACGGTCCCGACGGCTGCCAGATCACGCTTGAGGCGGCGGATGCCGTATCGAAGCACATCGGGGCCGCGGATCATTTCGACGGCGTGCGTCTGTGCGGCTTTGCCGACGCGCTGGCGGACGGAACCATCCGCATGATCGGCGAGGACTGCCTGGAGGCCTTCCTCGACGCGGTGGAGCACCGGAGCGTCTGGGATGGCGACAGATCCGCGCTGCGCGTGGTCTACACGCCGCTCAATGGCACGGGGCGCGAGTGCGTGACAAAGATCCTGCGCCGCATCGGCGTGACGGACGTGACGCTCGTGCCCGAGCAGGCGTGGCCCGACGGGAGCTTTCCGACCTGTCCCTACCCGAATCCCGAGGAGCGCGCGGCGCTGGAGCGCGGCCTCGCGCTCGCGCGCGAAACGCGTGCCGATCTGCTGCTTGGCACCGACCCCGACTGCGACCGCATGGGCGCGGCGGTGCCCGACGGCGAGGACTACCGCCTGCTCACGGGCAACGAGATGGGCGTGCTGCTGCTCGATTACCTCTGCTGCCGGCGGAGCGAAAACGGCACGATGCCCGCGCGTCCCGTGGCGGTGACGACCATCGTTTCCACCGACATGGCAGACGCGGTCGCCGCGCATTACGGCGTTGAGCTGCGCCGCACACTCACGGGCTTCAAATTCATCGGCGAGCAGATCGGCGAGCTGGAAAGGGCGGGGGAGGCGGAGCGCTATCTCTTCGGCTTTGAGGAGAGCTATGGCTATCTCTCCGGCCCGCACGTCCGCGACAAGGACGCGGTGAACGCCGCGCTGCTCTGCTGCGAAATGGCTGCATGGTACCGCACGCAGGGCATGACGCTCGCGCAGGCGATGGACGCGCTGTACGAGAAATTCGGGTATTACCGCAATGAGCTGCAAAGCGTCGTCCTGCCCGGCGAGGACGGCATGGAGCGCATGAGCGCCATTCTGACGGCCCTGCGCGCGGCTCCGCCGCACACGCTCGCGGGCGAGCGCGTCACGCGGGTGCGCGACTACCTCGGCGGTCTGGACGGTCTGCCGGCAAGCGACGTGCTGGAGCTGCGCACGGCGCACGTTAAGGTCATCGTCCGCCCGAGCGGTACGGAACCAAAGCTCAAGCTCTACTACTCCGCGCACGCGCGGACGATGGCGGAGGCCGCGGCCCTCTGCGCCGCCGCGCGGCGGGACATGAGCGCAAGGCTCGGGGAATAGGAAAGCGCTGCGCGACCTGACCGCAGGATGCAAAAAGGAGTCCGCTGCCGAGGACAGCGGACTCTTTTTTTGCAGTCAGATAGGTTTTACAGAACGTGGACGGCATCGGGTGCGAAGGTCAGATGGCACTGCTCGCCCACGCGGAAGATGCGCTTGTTGCGCGGATCGTTCTCGGCGAGCTTGACGAGCGTATTGCCCACGCGGACGTGATAGTTCTGGTACGAGCCCATGAAGCAGGAAAGCTCAACGGTGCAGGGCAGCCCGCCCTCGTCGGAGAGCGCCGCGGACTCGGGGCGCAGCACGACGGTGTACTCCTCGCCGACGCGCATCCCCTCGCGCGGGGCGACGGCCAGACGCTCGCCCTCGACGTCCAGCACAGCCAGACCGTTCTCCGTGCCGGTCATTTTGCCGCGCAGGAAGTTCGCCTCGCCGATGAAGTCGGCGACGAACTCGCTCACGGGGTGATAGTAGATCTCCTGCGGCGTGCCGATCTGGGCAACGACGCCCTTGTTCATGATGATGATCTGGTCCGAGAGCGCCATCGCCTCGCTCTGATCGTGCGTGACGTAGATGGCGGTGATGCCGACCTCCTGCTGGATGCGGCGGATCTCGGTGCGCATGGAAACGCGCAGCTTGGCGTCGAGGTTCGAGAGCGGCTCGTCGAAGAGCAGTACGCTCGGCTCGATGACCAGCGCGCGGGCAAGCGCCACGCGCTGCTGCTGACCGCCGGAGAGCTGGTTGGTCATGCGGCCCTCCATGCCCGTCAGCTCGACGAGGTCGAGGATGTGCATGACGCGCTCGCGGATCTCGTCCTTCGGCACCTTGCGCAGCTTCAGGCCGTAGGCCACGTTGTCGAACACGTTGTAGTGCGGTAGCAGGGCGTAGGACTGGAACACCATCGCGGTGTCGCGCTTGTTGGGCGTGAGAGCGTTGATCGGCTCGTCACCGAGGTAGATCTCGCCCTCGTCGGGGCTTTCAAAGCCCGCGATCATGCGCAGCGTGGTGGTCTTGCCGCAGCCGGAGGGGCCGAGCAGCGTGACGAAGGAACCCGGCTCGATGGTCAGCGAGGTGTCCTTAACGGCATAGAAGTCCTTGCCGGTCTTGGGGTCCTGATAGATTTTGGAGATATGGTCGAGGCGAACGCCCTTCTTGATCTTATCCATGGCTTAGTCCTCCTTCATTTTTTTGCTGGTGCCGAAATGGTTCATAAAGAGATTCATAAGCAGCACCGCGCCGTAGGTGATGACGATGAGGATCGTCGCGAACGCGCAGGCGAGGCTATAGGAGCCCTTTTCGGCAAACTCGTTGATCTGCACCGTGATGAGCAGGAACTGCGGCGTCACGAGCAGGATGATGGCGGAAATTGCGGTGATGGAGCGCACGAACGCGGTCACAAGGCCGGAGAGGAAGGAGTCCTTGATGAGCGGCAGCGTGACGGTCATAAAGACCTTGAAGCTGTCCGCGCCCATGTCGTAGGCGGATTCCTCGATGGACTTGTCGATCTGACGCAGGGCGGAGATGCCGCTGCGCGTGCCGGTCGGCAGCGAACGCACAACAAAGACGATGATGAGGATCAATCCCGTGCCGTAAAGCCCCTGCAGGAAGCCGGTGCGGAACACGCCCGCGGAGAAGCCGCGGATGTAGCCGACGCCGAGCACCGTGCCGGGCACGGCCATGGCGAGCATGGACACCGCCTCGATGAAGCCCTTGGACTTAAAGCTCCGCTTGACGACGAGGTAGGAGATGATCATGCTCAGCAGCGCCGTGATGGGGGCGGAGATGAGGCTCAGGCGGAAGGAATCCCAGAACGCCTGCAGACCGTGGTAGCGCGTAAAGATGAGCTTGAACCATTTGCCGGTGAGCGGGAAGAACTTGTAGCCCCAGGTGGGGAAGAACGCGCCGATGGGCACGCACAGGTACATGAGGATGACGAAGGTGGCGGCAAGACCGCAGAGAATGGTCAGCGGGATCTTGACGCTCTTATCCTCGATGAGCATACGGCCGCGGGAGGCCTTGCCGGTCAGGGTCGCGGCGGTCTTGCGCTCGAGGTAATACTTCTGCACCGCAAACATCGCCAGCGTGATGCACAGCAGCACGACCGCCATCGCCGCCGCGCCCGGCTTATCGTAGGAGCCGGTGATCTGCAGATAAATGGTGGTGGCGAGGGTATCGTAGGAGCCGCCGATGAGCATGGGGTTGGCGAAGTCGGCGATGGACTCGATGAAGGTGACGAGGAAGGCGTTGCCGAGACCGGGGAGCATCAGCGGCAGCGTGACGCTGGTGAAGACCTTCCAGCGGCTCGCGCCCATGTCGCGCGCGGCCTCCTCGAGCGAGGGGTCGATGTTCTTCAAAAGACCCTTGAGCATCATGTAGCACACGGGGAAGAAGGTGAGCGTCTGCACGACGGCGATGCCCCAGAAGCCGTAGACGCTGTTGTCGTAGATGCCGAGCAGGAAGCGGGTGATGATGCCCGACTTGCCAAAGAGCATGATCATGGAAAGCGACAGCACGAACGGCGGGGAGACGACCGGCAGCATCGAAACGACCTTGAAAAGGCCGCCAACGAATTTACCAACGCGGACGTAGACCTCAACATAGGCGAAGAGCAGGCCGAGCAGCGCCGAGAGGATGCCGACGAGGAAGCCGACCTTGAGCGTGTTGGTGATGGCCTTGGTAAAGGTGGGCATGGCGAAGATGCGCTCGAAGATGCCGAAGCTGAAGCTGCCGTCGCCCACGAAGCTGTCCACCAGCAGGATCGCCAGCGGATAGAGAATGAACAGAGTCAGAAAGGTGATGAGCACGACGATGGTGGTGACCATGATGGGATCGGCCATCAGCTTTTTCCGGTCCAGCGCCGCGCTTTGAGAACGTGCCATAGGGAGCTCCTTTCTTGGTGGTTTGGAGGAAAACGCAGGCGGGGCAGCGGCTCATGCCGCCGCCCCGTCGGGATCGTTGGGTCGATGCGATAGACGATGTAGGGAGAATTACTTCACCTGGAAGCGGTTCTCGTCGCCGGTGTTCGCGCCGGAGGCGGCCAGAGCATTCATGACCTCCTCAACGTAGGTCTTGATGTTCTTGGTGGCGTCGTCGAAGTCATAGTCCATGACGTTCTCGGGGTCCAGACCGAACTCCACGGCAGCCTCGGGCTGGGTGGCGTTGTCAATGACCAGGAACTGATAGGAGCCGTTCTGAGCGGCGAGGTTCACGCAGTCAGGGGAGAGCGCGTACTCGATCCACAGCTTCGCGGCGTTGGGGTGCGCGGCGCCCTTGAAGATGGCGGTAGCGCCGATCTCACAGGAGGTGCCGGAGGACGGGATGATCAGCTCGATGTTATCGTAGCCGTTGTCGATGATCTGGGTGATGCCGTCATGCAGGAAGCCGATGCCGATGACGCACTCGCCGGTGCCGACGTTCTTGCTCGGGCCGGAGCCGGACTTGGTGTAGACCTCAATGTTCTTATCAAGGTCGACGAGGTACTGGATGCCCTCATCGTGGCCATACTTCTGGATCATGGTGTTGATGACCAGCTTGGCGGTGCCGGCGGTGTTGTAGTTGGACAGCCAGATCAGGCCCTTGTACTCGGGCTTGAGCAGGTCGGGCCAATCCTGAGGAGCCTCAAGACCCATGCGCTCGAGCTCGTCGGTGTTGACCATGAAGCCAAGGATGCCGGTGTAGATGCCGTACCAGTAACCGTCAGCGTTCTTGTACTGGGGCTTGGCGATGTGAGAGGCGTTCTCCGCCTGATAGGCCTCGAGCAGACCCTCGGCCGCGCAGACGTTGTAGGGATCGGTCGTGCCGCCGAACCAGACGTCGGCAGACGGATTGCCGTTCTCTTCCTCGATCTTGGCCTGCACCTCACCGGTGGACAGACGCTGATACTCGACCTCGATGCCGTACATCTTCTCGAAGTTCTCACAGGCGGCGGCGAGGTACTCCTCCTCGCAGGAGCCGTAGACCACGAGCTTGCCCTCGGCCTTGGCGGCGTCGACGAGGCTGGTCTCTTCGGCGCCCTGCTGATCGTCAGCGGGGGCCTGGGTGTCGTCCTGCTTGCTGCCGCAGGCGACCAGGCTGAGCGCCATCACCAGGCAGAGGAGCAGAGCAATGAGCTTTTTCATGCAAATTTTCCTCCAATTCAAAATTTATCCGGGGGCCATCGGGAACGTTCCCGATCCCATCAGATTGCATAAATATTACAACCTGTGTGTTGAATTGGCAAGAAAATTTGAACAACTTAGCAGATTTACACGCAATTTATCAGATTTGTCCGGTGCTCTTGTCAGAATCGTCCCACATTGTCAAAAATGTGACAAAATCGCCGGGGGAAGGAGGGGCTGCGGGCGGGGGCGCTAAGACTCCGTGCCGGGGGCGTTCTGATAAAAAATGTCCTCCCGCGTGCGCATCGGATAGCGGATGAGCGCGGCGGCGTCGAGGTCCTCGCGGCGCAGCTCCACCGCCGAAATGCGGCGGTTGGTGTAGGTCGTGTAGTAATAGATGCCGCGGTCGGCGTTCCAGCAGGAGGTGTAGATGGTCCGCTCGTATTCGCCGGGGCGGACCTCGCAGCAGCCGTTCTGCTGCTCGACCGCGCCGAGGATGTGGAAGAACTGCCCGACGCTGTCGGCTTCGCCCTCGCCGGAGACGGAATGGAGCCGCGTGAACGCCGCGCGCACAAAGCGCGAGGCGGAGGAGAGGTCGCCGGGCAGTCCCAGCGCGCCCATGCCGCGGCTGTAGAGCGTGAGCGGGAGCGCGTCGGAAAAGAGATTTTCCGGCTGCTTCGGCGAGAGGTGCATGAAGTTGTTGAGCGCGAACATCTGCTGCGGGAAGGGCGGGTTGTTCGTCAGCACGCCCGCGGGATCGTCGTAGACCTTCAGACCATCCGCGACGGACTCGATCACGACCGCACCGCTTTTGTCGGCAAGAAGCCAATGAAGCTGCGAGGCGGGAAGGTGTTCGCTGAACGGCGTGCCGGTGAGATTCAGCGTGCGCAGGGCCTCACGGGCCTCCGCGAGCGTCGCGCAGCGGCCCAGCAGCCGGGGAATAAACTCGAACTGCGCGATATTCTCCCGATCGGGGACGACCTCGGCGTATTGCGCGCTGCCGACAAAGTTGAGCCCCGCCATGCCGAGCCCCTTTTCGTTCACCGCGTCGTAGTAAAGCGGGAAGCCGTCGGCGACGTGCGCCGTGCCGATGATGGCGTAATGCGTGTCCATCACGCCGCCGTGGCGCAGGGCGATGGGGAAGCGGCGCGGAGTGATGACGATCTCCTCGCCGTAGGAAAACTCATAGTCGAGCGTGCGGCCCATGTAAAAGTCTCTGGTTTGGTACGTTGCTGCGGTACACATGGGAAACCTCCTGAAAGTATTTTTGATTAGTATGCCGCGCAGAGGAGAAAATCAACCGCCGCCGCGCGTCTTTCAAAACGGACAGAGGAAAGCTCGCGGAGCTCTCCTCTGTTTCGCGTTATTCCGGCGGACGGCGGCTGGCGTGCCAGCCGCAGCCCTTCAGATGGTCGTCCACCAGCCCTGCCGACTGGAGCAGGGAGTAGACGATGGTGGTGCCGACGAAGGTGAAGCCGCGCTTTTTCAGGTCGCGGCTGATGCGGTCGGAGAGCGGGGTGGAGGCGGGCACGTCGGCATCCGTCTCGGGGCTGTTGACGACGGGCTTGCCGTCGACGTAGGCCCAGAGAAAGCGGTCGAAGCTGCCGAACTCCCGCTGCACCTCTAAAAAATGCTTGGCGTTTTCGATGACGGAGACGATCTTGCGGCGGTTGCGGACGATGCCGGCGTTCTGCATCAGCTCCGCGACCTTTGCTTCATCGAAGCGGGCGACCGCAGCAGGCTCGAAGTCCGCGAAGGCTGCGCGGAAAGCCTCGCGCTTTTTGAGAATGGTGATCCACGAAAGCCCCGCCTGCATCCCCTCGAGGGACAGCAGCTCAAAGAGCGCGCGATCGTCGTGCGTGGGGCGGCCCCACTCATGGTCGTGGTAATCGAGGTAGATCGGCTCCGGCCCGGCCCAGCCGCAGCGTGTCGGCTGCGCCATGTTATTTCTTGACGGCGATGGCTTCGATCTCGACCAGCGCGCCCTTGGGCAGCGCGCCGACCTGCACCGCGCTGCGCGCGGGGCAATCGCCCTCAAAATATTTGGCGTACACGGCGTTCACCGCGGCGAACGCGCCCATGTCGGTGAGGAAAACGGTGGTCTTGACCACATCGCCGAGCGTGCAGCCCGCGCCGGCGAGAACGGCCTTGAGGTTTCGGAGCGACTGCTCGGCCTGCTCCTCCACGCCGCCGGGGACGAACGCGCCGGTGGCGGGGGCGAGCGGGAGCTGGCCGGAGACGAATACGAAGCCGCCTGCTTCGATGGCCTGCGAATAGGGACCGATGGCGCCGGGCGCCGCAGTGGTGGCAATGACAGTTTTCATTGGAAACAGCCTCCTGTAATATAAGGTGCTTCCATGATAGCACCGGCGCGGCGTCCGCGTCAAGGCGGCGCGGGATTTTTTGCCGTGCCGCGCGGGGGGGGGACTTGCACCGCGCCGCGCTTTGTGGTATGCTTGTCCCGACAAAAGCCAAATGGCAAAGGAGAGATGATTTATGATCATTCGTGCAGAGGACCGAAAGCAGATCCTGACGCCCAACGCCCGCGGCGGCGACGGTACGCTCGACAAGCGCGACTATGTGCTGGAGAATATGCCGGAGAACGCGAAGATGTTCGCTGAGATCAAGCTTGAGCCGGGCTGCTCGCTGGGCACGCACACCCACACCGGCGAGTACGAGGTGTTCTTCTTCCATGAGGGCGAGGTCACGCTCAACGACAACGGCACCGAGCGCAAAATGCACCCAGGCGACTTCGCCATCTGCTATGACGGCGAGAGCCACGGCATTGCCAACCGCACGGACAAGCCCGCGTCGCTGTTTGCGGCCATCATCAAGACCAAGTAAGGAGACCCCATGACGACCTATACCTATTATCCCAAGGGCACCTGCTCGAAGCAGATGGAAGTCGATCTGGAGGACGGCGTCATCAAGGATGTGCGCGTGCTCGGCGGCTGCAACGGCAACCTGCAGGGCATTTCGAGCCTTGTGCGCGGCATGAAGGCCACGGACGCCATCGAGCGGATGCGCGGCATCCGCTGCGGCTTCAAGCCGACCTCCTGCCCCGACCAGCTCTCCATCGCGCTGGAAAAGGCGCTGGAGAAAGAAAAAGACGCAAAGTGAATCCCACAGGCTCGAAAGAGCTTACGTGGATGGAAAAGGAAAAAACATAAAAGGAACGGCTTCGCAGCGCGAAGCCGTTCCTTTTATCCTCTGCGGAAGCCGTGCCGCTCACTCCGCGGCCTGGATGCGATGGTACATATCCTGCATCTTGCGGTCAATGTCGGCGATCTCGTCGGCGCAGGCGAACATCTGCTCGTTGATGCCGGTGGGGAGGGCGGCCTTGTCCTTTTTGTAGCGGATATCGTGCTCAAGGCTGGCCCAGAAATCCATCGCCACCGTGCGAAGCTGCACCTCCACGAGCACGGACTCCGTGCGGTCGGAGAGGTAGATGGGCACGCGCAGGTCGAGGTGGAGCGAGCGATAGCCGTTGTAGTTCGGCGTTTCGATGTAGTCCTGCCGCTTGACGAGCTCCATGTCGCTCTGGCGCAGGAGCATCTCCTCCACGCGGTAAACGTCGTCGATATAGCAGCACACCACGCGGATGCCGGCAATGTCGTTGATGTTTTTCTTGGCGGACTCCATCGAGATCTCCAACCCCTTGCGCCGCAGCTTCTCGATGATGCTGCCGGTGGACTTCAGGCGGCTTTCGACGTGGTGGATGGGGTTGTGGTCGTAGCGGACGCTGAACTCCTCGTTCAGCACCTCCAGCCGCGTCTGGATCTCGCGCACGGCAGAGCTGTAGAGATGTTCAAATTGCAGAAAATCCTGATAGCTGTGATAGAGCTGCGCGGTCTCATTCTGCAACACGACGTCCGTGCGGATGGGGACAAAGGTCTTGTCCATGGCGGCCTCCCTGAGCGGTTGATCTCTTTCTCTCAGTATACCACATCGGCGCGTGCGCGCAAGGGCAAATTTGCGGGAAAAAGAACTGGACAAACGGGCGGGAAGCGGATATACTATAAGCTGTGATTTTGTTGACGGAGGCGCGAAGGGGGGCGGGGAATGGACATTGATATGGATATCAAGGAGCTGGAGGCGTTCGTCTATGTGGTCGAAAACTGCAGCTTTTCCCGCGCGGCCGAGCTGCTGCACCTGACGCAGCCGACCATCTCCTCCCACATCTCCGCGCTCGAGCGTAAGCTCGGCATCAAGCTCGTCGTGCGCACGACGAAGGAGACCTACCCCTCCGACGCGGGCAAGCTCCTCTACCGCTACGCCAAGGAGATCCTGCAGGTGCGCGAGAACGCCGCCGCGGCGCTCAAGAGCTTTTCGCAGGAGATGCGCGGCACCATCACGCTCGCGGCCTCCACGGTGCCGAGCCAGTATTATCTGCCGCACCTTTTGCAGAATTTCCACGAGAAATATCCCGACATTGCCTTCAACATCCAGATGGAGGACAGCCCCAAGGTCATCGAGATGGTCGCGACGCGCGCCGTGGAGATCGGCTTCAGCGGCACGCGGGTGGAGAACCACAAGTGCATCTCGCAGGAGTTTGCCGGCGACTGCATGGCGGTCATCACCCCGAACACGGAAAAATTCCGCGCCTATGCCGGCAGGCATCTCCCGAAGGAGCTTTTGCTGAGCGAGACCTTCATCAGCCGCGAGAAATCCAGCGGCACCTATCAGGCCGGCAGGGAAATTTTAGAGCGCATGGGCGTTGACATCGCGCAGCTGCGCACGGCCATCGAGGTCCGCTCGAGCGAGAGCGTGAAGCAGATGGTGGGCGAGGGGCTTGGCATCGGATTGATCTCCCTCTCCGCCGCGCGCGATTATGTGCAGTTTGAAAAGGTGCTCGCCTTCCCCTTTGAGGAAGAGGAGCTCCGGCGCAGGCTCTACATCGTCAAGCACAAAAACAGCATTCTCTCGCCCATTGCGCAGGTCTTTTACGACTACGCGCGGAAATATTACGAAAAGCATCCGGAAAAAGCGCCCGAGTAAGGGCGCTTTTCCTTTTATAGCAGGCATAGAAAAATAGTGATTTACTTTTTGCGCGCGACAGGTTACAATAAAAAAGTTAAAGAGGCCGTACAAACGGCACGGCGGAAGGGCGGGGAGAGATACGATGCAGACGGTGCGCTCACAGCTCTTTGAGGGCATTACGAACGAGGAGTGCGCGCGGATGTTCCAATGCTTCGGCGCGCGCGAGGCGGGCTATGAGGCCGGCGCGCTCATCAGCGAGTTCGACGGGGAACAGAACGCCGTGGGCGTGCTGCTCTCCGGCAGCGCGGACCTCGTCCGGCTGGATGCCGACGGCAACCGCACCATCCTCGAAACGCTTGAGGAGGGCGGTGTGTTCGGCGAGGTGCTGGCGTTCTCCGGCGCGGGCGGCGACTCGATTTTTTTGGAGTGCCGGCGGGACTGCCGCGTGCTCTATCTCGACTATGATCAGATCACCAAGCGCTGCGAAAACGCCTGCCTGCACCACAGCATTCTGGTGCAGAACCTGTTCCGCCTGCTCTCGACCAAGACGCTGCGCCTGAGCGAGCGGGTGGAGGTGCTCTCGCGCCGCTCCATCCGCGAAAAGCTGCTGTGCTACTTTGAGCAGCTTGCGCGGCGGGAGAAGTCAGACACCGTCACGCTGCCATTTTCCCTCAGCGCGCTGGCAGAGTACATCAGCGCCGACCGCAGCGCCATGATGCGCGAGCTGAAAAAGCTCAAGGAGGAGGGCGTCGTGCAGACGGAAAACCGTCGTGTCACCATTCTACCATAAAAATGCAGGATAACTTGCATCAGGAATATTGAACTATACAATTGACGCAAGGAATCCTTCATGATATAATGCAGGTCATCTACAAATATCCATAACGCTATTTTGGAGAAAAGAGGTTACGCTATGTATCGCATCGTCAGAAAAGAAGCGCTCAAGCCGACCGTCATCCTGTATGAGATCGAGGCGCCGATGGTGGCAAAGAAGGCCGAGCCCGGCCAGTTCATCATCCTGCGCGTCGATGAAAACGGCGAACGCATCCCCATCACGATCCATGACTACGACCGCGAGAAGGGCACCGTCACCATCATCGTGCAGACCGTCGGCGCGACCACCGAGAAGCTCAGCCACAAGCAGCAGGGCGAGTTCATTCAGGACTTCGTCGGCCCGCTCGGCCGTCCGACCGAGACCGAGGGCAAGAAGAAGGTCTGCGTGGTCGGCGGCGGCGTCGGCTGCGCCATCGCCTATCCCGTGCTCAAGAAGTTCCACGACTGCGGCGCGGAGGTCCACGCGGTCGTCGGCTTCAAGAACAAGGACGTTGTGATTTTGGAGGATAAGTTCAAGTCCGCCTCCGACGTGATGAAGCTCGTCACCGACGACGGCTCCTACGGCGAGAAGGGCCTTGTTACCGATGCGCTCAAGCAGCTCATCGAGGAGGGCAACCAGTACGACGAGATCTTCGCCATCGGCCCCGCCATCATGATGAAGTTCGTCTCCAAGACGACCGAGCCCTACGGCATCCCCACCACCGTTTCCATGAGCCCCATCATGGTCGACGGCACCGGCATGTGCGGCGGCTGCCGCCTCACCGTCGGCGGCGAGACCAAGTTCGCCTGCGTGGACGGCCCCGACTTCGACGGCCACAAGGTCGATTGGGACGAGAGCCTCAAGCGCGGCAAGATGTACTTCGATTGGGAGCGTCATAAGCACGAAGAAGTCTGCAACCTGTTCAAGAAGGAGGTCCAGTAAGATGCCGAATATGAGTCTGAAAAAGAACGAGATGCCCTCTCAGGACCCCAACGTCCGCAACAAAAACTTCATGGAGGTCGCCCTCGGCTACACCGAGGAGCAGGCGCTCGACGAAGCCGCCCGCTGCCTCAACTGCAAGAATCATCCCTGTGTCTCCGGCTGCCCCGTGCAGGTGAAGATCCCCGAGTTCATCAAGAAGATCACCGAGAAGGACTACGAGGGCGCCTATCAGGTCATCCACGAGACCTCCTCTCTGCCTGCCGTCTGCGGCCGTGTCTGCCCGCAGGAGACGCAGTGCGAGAGCAAGTGCATCCGCGGCATCAAGGGTGAGCCGGTCGGCATCGGCCGTCTCGAACGCTTTGTCGCCGACTGGCACAACGCCAACGTGCAGGAGGCCCCCGCAAAGCCCGTTTCCAACGGCCACAAGGTCGCCGTTATCGGCTCGGGTCCCAGCGGCCTGACCTGCGCGGGCGACCTCGCCAAGAAGGGCTATGACGTCACCGTGTTCGAGGCGCTTCACCTCGCCGGCGGCGTGCTGGTCTACGGCATCCCCGAGTTCCGTCTGCCTAAGGCCATCGTGCAGAAGGAGGTCGACGGCCTCAAGGCACTCGGCGTCAAGGTCGAGACGAACATGGTCATCGGCCGCGTCGTGTCCATCGACGAGCTGATGAGCCAGTACGGCTTCGAGGCCGTGTTCATCGGCTCCGGCGCGGGCCTGCCGATGTTCATGCACATTCCCGGCGAGAATCTCTGCGGCGTATACTCCGCCAACGAGTTCCTGACCCGCATCAACCTGATGAAGGCGTATAAGGACGGCTCCGACACGCCCATCATGCCGCTTGCCGGCAAGAAGGTCGCCGTCGTCGGTGGCGGCAACGTCGCCATGGATGCCGCCCGCTGCTCCAAGCGTCTCGGCGCGGACGTCTACATTGTTTACCGCCGCGGCATGGAGGAGCTGCCCGCCCGTCACGAGGAGGTCGAGCACGCCGAGGAGGAGGGCATCATCTTCAAGACCCTCACCAATCCCGTCAAGATCAACGGCAATGAGAACGGCTACGTCGCCTCCATGACCTGCGTGGAGATGGAGCTGGGCGAGCCGGACGCCTCCGGCCGCCGCCGCCCGATCGAGAAGGTCGGCAGCGACTTCGACCTGCCGGTGGACTGCGTCATCATGTCCCTCGGCACCACGCCGAACCCGCTCATCAAGAATACCACGCCCGGCCTTGAGGTCAACCGCAAGGGCGGCATCGTGGTGAACGAGGAGGGCCTGACCTCTCACGCGAGCGTCTACGCCGGCGGCGACGCCGTGACCGGCGCGGCCACCGTTATCCTCGCCATGGGTGCGGGCAAGCTCGGCGCCAAGAGCATCGACGAGCAGCTCAGCAAGAAATAAAGCCTACATAGCGAAACGAAAAGAGAGAGCCGACAAGGCTCTCTCTTTTGCTGCCGGGAAAGGAAAAAGGCTTCCGACTCGTACAGTCGGAAGCCTTTTGCAGCGGTTACGCGTCCTTTTACTTCAGGCTCTCCGCCACGGCGACAGCCACCGCGACGGTCGCGCCGACCATCGGGTTGTTGCCCATGCCGAGGAAGCCCATCATCTCCACGTGCGCGGGCACGGAGGAGGAGCCGGCGAACTGAGCGTCGGAATGCATACGGCCCATGGTGTCGGTCATGCCGTAGCTGGCGGGACCGGCGGCCATGTTGTCGGGGTGCAGGGTGCGGCCCGTGCCGCCGCCGGAGGCGACGGAGAAATACTTCTTCCCCTGCTCGATGCACTCCTTCTTATAGGTGCCGGCGACGGGATGCTGGAAGCGGGTCGGGTTGGTGGAGTTGCCGGTGATGGAAACGTCCACGCCCTCGGCGTGCATGATGGCCACGCCCTCGCGCACGTCGTCCGCGCCGTAGCAGCGCACGTTCGCGCGCTCGCCCTCGCTGTAGCGGATCTCACGCACGACGTTCAGCTTGCCGGTGAAGTAGTCGAACTGGGTCTGAACGTAGGTGAAGCCGTTGATGCGGCTGATGATCTGAGCAGCGTCCTTGCCGAGACCGTTGAGGATGACGCGCAGAGGCTCCTTGCGGGCCTTGTTGGCGTTCTTGACGATGCCGATGGCGCCCTCTGCGGCGGCGAAGGACTCGTGACCGGCGAGGAAGGCAAAGCACTTCGACTCGTCGGAGAGCAGCATCGCGCCGAGATTGCCGTGACCGAGACCGACCTTGCGGTCCTCGGCGACGGAGCCGTCGATGCAGAAGGACTGAAGGCCGACGCCGATCATCTTGGCGGCCTCAGCGGCAGACTTCACGCCCGCCTTGAGCGCGATGGCCGCGCCCACGGTGTACGCCCAGCAGGCGTTTTCAAAGCAGATGGGCTGGATGCCCTTGACGATCTCGTAGGGATCAAAGCCCTTGGACTGGCAGAGCTCGCGGCACTCCTCCACGGAGGAGATGCCATACTGCGCGAGGACGCCGTTGATCTTGTCGATTCTTCTCTCGTAATTTTCAAACAGAGCCATTGTTTCGTCCTCCCTTCCTTATTCCTGACGCGGGTCGATGTACTTCGCCGCGCTGTCCCACTGACCGTAATGGCCCTTGGCCTTTTCGAGCGCGGTGTTGGCGTCGTCGCCCTTCTTGATGAAGTCCATCATCTTGCCGAGGTTGACGAACTCATAGCCGATGATCTCGTCCTGCGCGTTGAGCGCCATTCTGGTGCAGTAGCCCTCGGCCATTTCGAGGTAGCGCGGGCCCTTGGCGACGGTGCCGAACATCGTGCCGATCTGGCTGCGCAGACCCTTGCCGAGGTCCTCGAGGGACGCGCCGACGGCGAGGCCGTCCTCAGAGAAGGCGGACTGGGTGCGGCCGTAGACGATCTGCAGGAACAGCTCGCGCATGGCGGTGTTGATGGCATCGCACACGAGGTCGGTGTTGAGCGCCTCAAGAATGGTCTTGCCGATGAGGATCTCGGACGCCATCGCGGCGGAGTGGGTCATGCCGGAGCAGCCGATGGTCTCGACCAGCGCCTCCTGAATGACGCCCTCCTTGACGTTGAGCGTCAGCTTGCACGCGCCCTGCTGGGGAGCGCACCAGCCGATGCCGTGGGTAAAGCCGGAAATGTCGGAGAGCTGCTTGGCCTGCACCCACTTGCCCTCTTCGGGGATGGGAGCGGGACCGTGATATGCGCCCTTGGCGACCGGGCACATATGCTGAACTTCGGTCGTGTAAATCATGGTGATCTTCCTTTCTTATAATAGGAGTCCGCTGCCGCAGCGCGGACTTTAGCTGAGCTATCCGCATTCTATCAAATGTTGCAGACATTTGCAAGCCGTATTTCGCGCGGCTTCGCGCGAGGGACTTTGTGCCATGTGTCGAGCTTTTGGGATGGGAATTGTGCAATATGACAACAGCTCTTTTCAGCGCGCTGCATATTTTATCAATCTTGCCGTCTTGACGAATGGATATTTACGCGCTACAATAACACCATCAAATATGACAGATACATGAGGAGTTCTAATACAATGTTCCGTTTTGCTGATACAAAAGTGAATAACGGTTCTTGTGCCGCCGCTGCCAACCGTGCAGAGGCCACCTTCTCCTGCGCTGCCGCCAACACCAACAATGGGATGAATAGCAAGGTGATGGACGCTGTTTACGCAGCGTCCATTTTGATTTGCCTGCCCATTTTCGGCCTGCGCGTATTGGTCCTGTCCATTCTGGGCCTGATTCTTTCTCACGCGGCACTTGGCATGAAATCGCAAGCGTAAGTATTGAAGCAGTTCGATACAGCAAAGCGGTCACGCCAAGCAGGCGGGATCGCTTTTTTGTATAAATAATGAAAAGACAATTTTTATTGAAAAGGAGAAAACAAGATGAAAAAGAAGTTTGCAGCCATGTTTATGGCAGCCGCTATGGTCTTCACCATGGCAGCCTGCGGCCAGAAAGCCGACACCCCCGACACCCCCAGCACGGACGGCTCCGGCGACCAGTCCGGCGCCGAGGCCCAGACCTTCGTGCTTGGCACCTGCGGTCCGCTGACCGGCGGCTATGCCATTTACGGTCAGGCCGTCGTCAACGGCGCGGAGCTTGCCGTGGAGGAGATCAACGCCAGCGATTCCGCCGTCAAGTTCACCTTCCTCAAGCAGGATGACGAGGGCGACGGCGAAAAGGCCATCAACGCCTACAACGACATGATGGATAAAGGGATGCAGGTCCTCGTCGGTCCCACCACCACCGGCGCGTCCATCGCGGTCGCCGCGGTCACCAATACCGAACGCACCTTCATGCTGACCCCGTCCGCGTCCTCGCCCGATGTCACCGCCGATAAGGACAATGTCTTTCAGGTCTGCTTCACCGACACCAACCAGGGTACCGGCGCGGCTGACTACATCGCCGAGAACATGGCGGGCGCGAAGGTTGCCATCATCTACCGCAACGACGACGCCTACTCGCAGGGTATCCGCGACACCTTTGTGAAGGAAGCCGAAGCCAAGGGCGCCTTTGAGATCGTCTCCGAGACCACCTTCACCCTAGCGACCGCCACCGACTTCTCCGTGCAGCTCACCGCCGCCAAGAACGCCGGCGCGGATGTCGTGTTCCTCCCCATCTATTATGAGCCTGCCTCCGTCATCCTCAGTCAGGCCAAGGCCATGAGCTATGCGCCCACCTTCTTCGGCGTGGACGGCATGGACGGCATCCTCACCATGAAGAACTTCGATACCTCCCTCGCCGAGGGCGTCATGCTCCTCACTCCGTTCTCCGCCAACTCCGAGGACGCGGCGACCCAGAGCTTCGTCAAGGCATACACCGAGGAGTTCGGCGTGGAGCCGAACCAGTTCGCTGCCGACGCTTACGATGCCGTCTATATCGTCAAGGCTGCGCTGGAGAAGGCAGGCTGCACCGGCGACATGACCGCCCCCGAGATCTGTGATGCAATCGTCGGCGTTATGACCAGCCTCAGCGTGGACGGCCTGACCGGTAAGGCCATGACATGGAATGCCGAGGGCGAGGTTTCCAAGGCGCCTCTCGCCGCCGTGATCGAAAACGGCCAGTATGTCATGAAGTAAAAAATCGTTCCTCTCTCTTTGGGGCCGGCTGTCGGGGGCGCAAGCCCCGACGGCCACAGCCCTGTTCTATGGCGGAAACAAAGGCAGGGAAGAGGGCGTCGCTTGCCCTTGTTTCTGCCACAGAAAAAAGCTCGGAAAAAGAGGTGTTCTTTGGTATGGAGTTTTTATCCTATCTCATCAGCGGCATCAGCCTCGGCAGCGTGTACGCCATCATCGCGCTCGGCTACACGATGGTCTACGGCATCGCCAAAATGCTGAACTTCGCCCACGGCGACGTCATCATGGTCGGCGGCTATATCTCCTTCTGCGCGATGTTCTATCTGCACCTGCCGAATGTCGTCGCGGTACTGCTCGCAGTCGTCGTCTGTACGGTGCTCGGCATTTTCATTGAGCGGCTGGCCTATAAGCCGCTGAGAAACGCGCCGAGCCTTGCGGTGCTCATCACCGCCATCGGCGTGAGCTACTTCCTGCAAAACTCCGCGCTGCTCATCTGGAAGGCAGCTGCACGGTCCTACACCCCCGTGGTCACGGGGACGGCGAGCCTCTTAGACGGACGGCTCTCCATCTCCTACATTTCGCTTCTGACCATCGCGGTCTGTGTCGTCATCATGCTCGCGCTGACCACCTTCGTCAACAAGAGCAAGATGGGCAAGGCCATGCGTGCCTGCTCGGAGGATAAGGCGGCGGCGCAGCTCATGGGCATCAACGTCAACGCGACCATCTCCGCGACCTTTGCCATCGGCTCCGCGCTCGCGGCCATCGCCGGCGTGCTGCTCTGCTCGTTCAATACGTCGCTCATGCCGACCACCGGCTCCATGCCCGGCATCAAGGCGTTCACCGCCGCCGTGTTCGGCGGCATCGGCTCCATCCCCGGCGCGTTCCTCGGCGGACTGCTCCTCGGCATCATCGAGGCGCTGGCCAAGGCGTACATCTCCACGACGCTCGCCAACGCCATCGTGTTCGCGGTGCTGATCGTGGTGCTGCTCGTCAAGCCCGCGGGACTCCTCGGCAGGTATGTGCCGGAGAAAGTGTGAGGTGGCAACTATGGCAAAGCTGACAACGAAATTCAAGTCCTTGAAAAAGACCACCAAGGTCGACTTCGCGACTTACCTCGGCGTGATTGCCGTCTTCATCGTCGTTACCGTTCTGCAGAACGGCGGGATGCTCAACCGCAAGACGATCGGTCTGCTCGTACCCATCTGCTGCTATATGTCCATGGCGGTCTCGCTGAACCTGACCGTCGGCATCCTCGGTGAGCTGAGCCTCGGCCACGCGGGCTTTATGAGCGTGGGCGCGTTCAGCGGCGCCATCGTCTCGCAGAGCCTGCTCACGGCGGTCCCCAATGCGCCGGTGCGCCTTGCCATCGCCATGGTCGTCGGCGCGATCTTCGCCGCCATCGTGGGCCTGCTCGTCGGCACGCCGGTGCTGCGGCTCCAGGGCGACTACCTCGCCATCGTGACGCTCGCCTTCGGCGAGATCATCGCGGATCTCATCAACTGCCTGCTCGTCGGCTATGACGCCTCGGGCCTGCACATCCTCTTCAATGTTTCCGGCACCAAGACGATCGACGATCTCGGTCTCGACGCCACGGGCTACGCCATCATCAAGGGCGCGCAGGGCGCGACCGGCACCAAGACCATCGCGGGTCTCACCGCGGGCTTCATCCTTGTGATGGTGACGCTCATCATCGTGCTCAATCTCACGCGCTCCCGCGCGGGCCGCGCCATCATGGCCATCCGCGATAACCCCATCGCCGCGCAGTCCGTCGGATTGAACCTCACGAAGTATAAGCTCATGGCCTTCGTCACCTCCGCCGCCCTCGCCGGCGCGGCCGGCGCGCTCTACGGTCTGAATTACTCCTCGCTCCAGTCGGTCAAGTTCAACTTCAACACCTCCATCCTTGTGCTGGTGTTCGTGGTGCTCGGCGGGCTTGGCAACATCTGGGGCAGCCTCCTCTCCGCCGCCGCGCTGACCATCCTGCCCGAGGCACTGCGCCAGTTCGCAGATTACCGTATGCTGGTCTACGCCATCGTGCTCATCTTCGTGATGCTTGCGACCAACAATCCCCGGTTCAAGGCATTTTTCGCAAAGCTGCTCCCACGCCGGCACAGCGCCGAAGAAAAGGAGGTTTGACTATGACGCAGAAAACAAAGCTCGTTCCCGTTACCCGTGAGCCGGCGCTGCTGCCGGAGCGCGACGCGGACAAGTCTCCCGTCCTCGAGTGCATCGACCTCGGCATCACCTTCGGCGGCCTGAAGGCGGTCGACAGCTTCAACATCACCATCGGCCGCACGGAGATCGCGGGCCTCATCGGCCCCAACGGCGCGGGCAAGACGACCATCTTCAACCTGCTCACGAAGGTCTACCAGCCCACGCACGGCACCATCCTCCTCAACGGCAGGGACATTCACGGGCTCAACACCGCGCAGATCAACCGCGCGGGCATCGCGCGTACCTTCCAGAACATCCGCCTGTTCCAGAACCTCTCGGTGGAGGAGAACATCACCACCGCCATGGACACCCAGATGCACTACAACATGGCCGAGGGCATCCTCCGCCTGCCGCGCTTCTGGCGCGAGGAGCGCGTGGTCCACGAGCGCGCGATGGAGCTGCTCTCCATCTTCCACATGGAGGAGTTCGCCGACGCCAAGGCCGGAAGTCTGCCCTACGGCGCGCAGCGCCGTTTGGAGATCCTCCGCGCGCTGGCGACGAATCCCTGCCTGCTGCTGCTCGACGAGCCGGCGGCGGGCATGAACCCCAGCGAGACGGCGGAGCTGATGGAGAACATCCGCTCCATCCGCGATACCTTCAAGATCGCGGTGCTGCTCATCGAGCACGATATGAACCTCGTCATGAACATCTGCGAGGGCATCGCCGTGCTGAACTTCGGGCGCATCATCGCCAAGGGCTCGCCCGACGATATCCAGAACAACCCCGAGGTCATTGAAGCATACCTCGGCAAGAAGAAGGAGGCGTAACGATGGCGCAGATCTTAAAAGTTGATGATATCCATGTGTACTACGGCAGCATCCACGCCGTCAAGGGCGTTTCCTTTGAGGTCAACGAGGGCGAGGTCGTCACGCTCATCGGCGCGAACGGCGCGGGCAAATCCACCATTCTGAACACGATCTCCGGCCTGCTGCACCCCAAGATGGGCAGCGTCCTCTTTGAGGGCCATGACCTCAAGGGCGTCGCGCCGCACAAGATCGTTGAGCACGGTCTGGCGCAGGTCCCCGAGGGACGCCACATCTTCCAGCAGATGACCGTGGAGGAGAATTTGCAGATGGGCGCGTACACGCAGCCCAATTCCACCATCGAGCCGGGCATCGCGGACGTTTACGAGCGCTTCCCGCGTTTGAAGGAGCGCCGCCGTCAGATCGCCGGCACGCTCTCCGGCGGCGAGCAGCAGATGCTCGCGATGGGCCGCGCGCTCATGAGCAAGCCCAAGCTTCTCATGCTCGACGAGCCGTCCATGGGTCTCGCGCCCATTCTGGTCGAGCAGATCTTCGACATCATCCGCGAGCTGCACGCCGCGGGCACGACCATCCTGCTTGTGGAGCAGAACGCGCAGGCGGCGCTCTCCGTCGCCGACCGCGCCTATGTGCTCGAGACCGGCAAGATCTCGCTCACCGGCACCGGTGCGGAGCTGATGGCCAGCGACGCGGTGCGTAAGGCGTACCTCGGCGGCTGAGTCCTTCAAAACCGAATCTCTTGACGCGGCGACGCGGTCCTGCTATCATAGGCATAAGATAGGGGGGCCGCGTTATGCAGTTTTATGAATTTGGCGACGCGCTTCGTCCGCTGGGCGAAAAAGCGCCGGAGAAATGGGAAAATGTACTGGCTTTGCTCGAGCCGTCGGAGCTTTCCGCGGTCACGCTGCCCGATACGCTCACGCCGCCGCTCACGTCGGACAGCGTGTACGGCTCGCAGTTGTGCGCGCTCCTGACCGACCAGAACGGCATCACCGGCCATATCCGCATCCCGGCACGGGGCAGTCAGGCCGCCCGCCGCTTCACGTTTTCGTGGTCGCAGGGAAATGTGCTCATCGTCGATCACGACCGTGTGGTCGCGAACTGCCTCGACGCCATCCGCGCCATGCGTCCGCATAATGCCGACGGGGCGGACAATTTTCTTGCCGATCTGCTGCTCACGCTGGTGCGGGACGATCTTGCGGCGCTCGAGCAGCTTGAGGAGCGCATCACGAATCTGGAGCAGGAGGTCCTGGCCGACAACACGGACCGCTTCATCCACCGCATGAGCGCCATCCGCAAGGAGGTCAGCCGCGCGGACCGCTTCTACGCTCAGCTCGCCGATTTCGGCGCGTCGCTGCTGGAGGAGGCGGACGACCTCTTTGACAAGCGCTCTACCCGACGCATGAATTATTTTCTGCGCCGCGTGGAGGCGCTGAAAAATGAGACGGAGCGCCTGCGCGAATACGCCATGCAGGTGAGCGGCGAGTACCAGTCGCAGGTGGACATCGCGCAGAACCGCGTCATGCAGCTTTTGACCATCGTGACGACGATCTTCCTGCCGCTCTCGCTCATCGTCGGCTGGTACGGCATGAACTTCGATATGCCGGAGCTGAGCTGGGAATACGGCTATCCTGTGGTCATCGTGCTGGCGGTGGTCATTGTCGCCGTGCTGATCCGTTACTTCAAGCGCAAGAAATGGTTTTAAGTTTTAAGGAAATAAGAAGGAAGTCCGCCGCGGCGGACTTCCTTCTTTGCCATAAGAGGAGCTTACAGGCTCTTCTCGTAGCTCTCGATCATCTTCTTGACCATCTGGCCGCCGACGGAACCGGCCTCGCGGGAGGTCAGGTCGCCGTTGTAGCCCTGCTTGAGGTTGACGCCGACCTCGTTTGATGTTCCTTCTCCATCTTAAGAGCCAAATCCATCTGCAAAACACCCAAAACATTACGCCGGATTTTGCTCACACTCCACAGCTTCATCCGTGTTTAAGATGGAAACAACCCCATTTTTGTTGGATGGGACATCAAGAGGTAAATCACGCTTTGCCTCGCCCTTCACCTCGCCGATAAAGCGGTAGAAGATGCGAATGCTTTGACGATAGGGCTGATTGCGGTGCGTGGCCTTCTCCTGCCCCTCGGGCAGCTCTTTGGGACCAACCTCGATTTTCTCTACAAAAGTCTGCAAAACCTCCCGATCCAGCTTCTCAATATGGGTGTACTGCCGGGCCAGTGCAAAGAAATAGGTATAATCGTCCTTGGTTTCCTGCGCGGAGTTGGACAGTTCCGGTTCGCTCAACAGGGACCGCAGTCCGGCGGACTCCTTCTCCAGGTCTCCCACCATGCGTTGCAGCCGTTCGTCATCCAAACGGCCTTCGGCATTGTCCGTGTAGAGCTTGGCCACTACCTTGTCGATGGTCAGCAGTCGCGCCTCGGCCTGTTCCTTTTGCAGCTTTCTGGCTTTTATGCTGTCCTCGCTGCCGAACTGCTTCAGCGCTTCCTGCACCATGGCCTCCACCTGCTCATCGGTCAGAGAAAGGATCGCGTTCAGATCCTGCCGCACGATCTCTAGCAGGTCGGCGTACCGTACACGGACGCCAGTGCAGGGATCGGCAATGTCCTGCCGCTGATGGGTGCAGGAGAGATACCAGTATTTCTCCCGCTCACCTTTATAGACTGTCCCGCAGGAACACAGGGAGTAGCCGCACTTGGAGCAAACGGCGATGCCGGAGAAGATGCTCTTGCGCACCTGCTCGTAGGCTCGGTAATCCCGTGAGCCCCGTCCAAGATTGACCTGCGCCCGCTCATAAAGATCGGTGGATACCAGCGGCGGATGAGTGTTCTCCGTTACCGCCCAGTCCTCCTTGGGGACTGGAATTTTTTTCTTGGACTTGACGCTGACCTTCTTACTCTTGCCCAATAGGGTATGCCCCAGATAGACCGGGTTTTTCAAAATGCGCTTGACCGTCGTGTAGCTCCACAGATCCGATGCCCGGGCCGCTCCGTCCTCGCTGAACTCATCTCGGTACAGCACCCGATACTTCAAGGGCGGGATGACGCCGTCCTCATTGAGATCCAGAGCGATCTTCCGCGAGGAATCTCCCCTGGCAGCCTGCTCGAAGATCCGCAGCACCACGGGAGCCGTCATCTCATCGGGTGCCAGGCGGTGCTTGTCCTTGGTGTCCTTGCGATAGCCGTAGGGAGGGCAGGCACAATACTGGCCGTTTTCCCGCTTGCTGCGCAGCACATCCTTGACCTTGCGGGAGCCGTCCCGCAGGTAGACCTCGTTCATGGCAAAAAGGAAGGGGGCCATGATATTCTCCTGTTCGGTGTCGAAGTTGTCCGAGATGGCAATATAGTGGATGCCGTGCTCGGGGAAGAACTGCTCAGCGTAGTAGCTGGCCTCCCGCATATCGCGGCCCAGACGGGACAGGTCTTTGGTAATGACGGTGTTGGCCTTGCCCTGTTGGAGCTGCTTCATCATTTCCTGAAAGGCAGGACGGTCAAAGTTGCCGCCGGAGTAGCCATCATCCACAAATTCCCGAACCAGACTGATGCCGTTCTGCTTGCAGTAGTTTTGTACGATCATGCGCTGGTTTGTAATACTGGAGGATTCCCCACCCTGCGCTTCCTCGTTGGAAAGTCTTAGGTAGGCAAATCCCAGCATTAATTTATCGGTTCTCACTTTCGCCTCCTTACGACGAACCGACCCACTGAGCGTATTATACCGCACCAGTGTGCCCTTCGTCAAAGGGAGGATCTGGCTGCTCGAGCAGTATTCGCTCCAGTACGAGTTCCTCTGCGGAGCGGCTGCCGTTATAAATACGGTGAACCTCGTAAATAACAGAACCAATGGAAAGCTCCTGATGATCCATGCTTCCACCTCCGACCATAGTTTGACCGGGGAGGGGGGACTTCATTCCGTTATTCTCCATCGCTGCCCCGCTTTCTGACCGACGCGAGGTAGATATCCGTCACATCGGCGCGCTCATGACCGAGCAGACGAGAGACCGCATAGTGTGCGTCAATGGCGCTCATGCCGCCCTCCGTCAGCCTCGTGTACTTCTCCGCGGCATAGGTGTGCCGAAGCCCGTGGAAGGTCAGACGGCGGTCCGAGCCCTCGTCGCTGATCTCGTTGCGATGACGATAGATAAACAGCTCCAAGGCGTTGATGGAACGGTCGGTAGGCATCCCGTCCGGCACCAGCAGCTTGTGACCACGCTCGGTCTGTGCCAACACTCTCTTCAACATCATTAGGATACGCTCGTCCTCGATGGGGACGGTGCGCACCTTGCCGCCCTTGCCTTTCACGGTGAGGGCGTTTTCGCGCAGCGCCTGCTCCGCCGCTGCGGTGTCCATACGGAAGCACTCGTGGATACGAAATCCTGCATAGCGCCCAAGGTAGAGGGCAAGAATGAAGTCATCACGGTTTTCCGCCATTGCCTTGCCGAGCAGACGGTTGAACTCCGGCCCACTCCATGTCCGGTCGAGCTGCCCAAACCGGCGGCGCTCCAACTCGACGCCTAACTCGCTGTTCGTTGGCAGCGTATACTTTGGGTGGGACATCTTATCGTGGAAGAAACGAATGGCAGCAAGGTCGGTTTTCACGGTACTGGCAGACTTGCCATTGTCCTGTAAGTACAGCACATAGCTCACCAGATGCTTGCCACTGATGTTCTCCAGCTTTTGCAGATGGTACTCTGCAGCGAGGTAGGCGCAGAACCGTTTGCACGCCTCGTAGTAGCGCGCCTTGGTACGAAAGCTGCCTTGTCGATTGTGCCGTGCCAGCTTGTCCAACTGGGCGACAAGGGAGAGGAATATCCCTTTGCTTTGAATAGTAGCCATATATGTAGATCTCCTTAGAAGTCGTTATCGTGTTCAGATGGGCGCACTTCACCCGTTGGCAAAGGTGTCCGTTTCCGCTTCCTTTCCGCGGAACGGAGGCCCTTGAACGGTGAAAAAGCCTTGCGGCGTCTACCGTTTTGCGGTGCGGCCCGAAACCTGTCTCTTTTTACTT
>OJOI01000077.1_pt1 | contig 75396 bp, 76 predicted proteins | sample 1598061 | NCBI WGS metagenome assembly OJOI01 (sample SAMN01915224, study PRJEB22387) | human gut metagenome | isolation source: stool | host: Homo sapiens | place: USA
CGTGAGTTACTCAACAGAAGTACCCGCAGAATTCCGGTATCATATTGAGGAGATGTGTACCGCTTTTTCTCTTCTGGATTCGGCAGTGGCTTCCGTCAATGGGCAAACGGAAAGCGGAAACGGCCTTGACCCGATTCGGATCAAGGCCGTTTTTTATGCTCTCTGCTTTGGCGAGGACGCACCGTCCGCACGGGCGGCAAGCCGCTTCGTAGAATGCTTCTACACTTGGGAAACCCGTACCCACACGGTCGATGTCGAGAACGGCGATGGCACGGTTACCAGCACGGTAGAAGAATACACCGTCGCTGTTCCGGTTTCGTTATATCAGGCGTATGCCAATCTGGAAGCAGAACTTGGCAGGGCAATCACAGAGGAAGACAAGAGCAATATCAATCACATCTATTCTATGATCGCCGGCGCTGCGGGCGGCGGGAATTACAACGGTGAGTTCCTTCGCGGAGATGGAAGCAGTATCGACTTGGACATCTCAGCTTTTACCGATCCCAACAGTAAAAACGCCGCTGACCTCGTGACCTACGCCATCCACGCATGGGAATCTGGCTGGGGCTATGTCTGGGGGACCTATGGCGATGTGCTGACCGAATCGCTCTTTGCCTACAAACTGGATCAGTATCCTGATGGCGTCGGCAACTACGAAGATTTTATCCGTGCCAACTGGCTGGGCGGAAGGACCACCGACTGCGTGGGACTCATCAAAGGCTATGGCTGGTTGTCCCCGGAAACGATGACCATCGACTATGGGACTCACGGAATGCCGGATATCGGCGCCAACCAGATGTACTACAGCGCCACGGAATCTGGCACTATCGATACCATGCCGGACATTCCCGGCCTTGCCGTTTGGCATGACGGACACATCGGCGTTTACATTGGCGGCGGTCAGGTCGTTGAAGCTATGGGTACCAAGTACGGTGTCGTCAAAACAGAATTGGCTGGCCGAGGATGGACGCACTGGCTGAAGATTCCGTATATCAATTATGACTGAGGAGGTACGACATGAAAAAAGTAAATATCACTATCACCTTTGACGATGACAAGCTGGATGCACTGGAGTTTTCTCTCCGCAAGGAACACTCCTCCGTGCAGGCCCGCATGGACGATGCGCTCAAGCAGCTCTATGAGCAGACGGTGCCGGAAGCTGTGCGGGAGTATCTGGACAGCAAGGCTGTCCCTGCGTCCAAGCCCAAGCGCACTGCCAAATCCGCTGTCCCGAAAACGCCGAGTAGTGAGCCGAAGCCTGCGGCAGCCGTGGTAAAGGAGGGCAACTGATATGGCGCAGCAGGAAGAAATCGTCCTGTGGATCGACCAGCGATGGAAAAGAGCCATTGAGAAACATCTCAGGGATGAAACTTTACAGGAGCATCTGGAGAATGTGCTGGACGAGCTGTGCAATCAGCTTCCGGAGCGGGAGTATGAGCGTATCAGCCATGCGATCCAATCGGAAGCTGCTGCACAGCGTGCGGAGGAAGAAGCGGCCCGAACTTATGCCGCCTACCATGTGACGGAGCGTGGTCAGGAATGGTACTTCAAGACCTCGCCCGGCGAGGAACTGTTGGCGGTCGGAAAAAAGCTGCGCGGTTATGTTACGAAGGGCAGCGGCGTGGCGCCGGACAAATTCATCGGAATGTTTTTCGGCGGGCAGCCCATCACAGCAAAGGAGTTCGATGATCTGACTACCCTTCGCATGGAGAACACCGGAAAGGTACGCGGCGTGTTCGATGTGAACTTCGACAAGCGTGAATTCTCGGCTGTTCACATTATGGATGGCTGGCAGACATGGGCAATGCGTGATGTATCGGTGGCGGTCTATCACGCCACCCGGTCGCAGTTTGCATCGAGCGATGATAAGTGGCGTAAGCTGTTGGATCATCTGAAGGGCAAAGAGATCACCTCGGCAGGACATCTCTCTGCACAAAACTTTTCTTTCGGTGAGGAGATCATCGAATCAGACGGCAAGCTCAACTTTTATCTGCAGGCGGACTTCGATGTGGATGCCGCCTTCGGGACATTCGTCTGCACCGATCAGAACGATGACTGGCTCAATATCTATGCCAACTATGACATGGAGCAGGATCGTCTGTGCGACACACTGGAACTGAACCTCTGCAAAGGAGACGGTTCGGAAGAAAGCTGGAGTTGCCCGCTCAATGCCGCTGAACAGGAAGTCCTGCTCCGCAAGATGGAGGCGTTCTGCCAACAGCAGACCGGTATGAGCCTGCACGAGTACGCCCAGCAGCTTCGGGATAGCGAATCACAGACTCCTGGGTTGCAGATGTAACCGCCGTGTCTGCCCCTGTGGGCCGCTGTGTGCGCTTTTTACAGGCAGCCCGAGCGAGTACCCCACCGTGGGGGCTTGGGCGGGCTTTGAACCGCTTTGTGGGGATATCAGCATCCGACGAAAGAAAAGCAGGAGAAAGAGCCGGGGACAAAGTGCCCCCGGCTCGACCCACTTCTGCCCGCAGTGCGGGCAGTTTTCGGCTTTTTAGGCTGGGGACAAAATAGCACCTTGCGGGGTGGCTTGGACCCTATAAACCGGAAAATCCCCGTGAGACAAGGGCTTTCGGCGGGGACAACACAAAAATAAGGAGGAATTTGACAATGGAGCATAACAGCAAAATCAAAAAGGCTTTCTGGATTACTGAGGATATGGACAGAGAGATCGATGCACACCTGAAGTTGGATAATTGCGGCAGCCGAAGCGAGTTCGTGATGAATGCGCTCAAGTTTTATGTCGGCTACTTGAACACGAAAAACGCCAATGCGTTTCTGCCTGAAGCTATCTCTACAGTGCTGACTGGAACGCTGGACGGGTTTGCGAGCCGCATCAGCTCGCTGCTTTTCAAGCAGGGCGTAGATATCAACCTGATGGCGCAGATCATCGCTTATGATACCGACATTGACGAAGGAGCATATGAGCGTCTGCGCGGCAGGGCTATCCGAGATATGAAGCGGACTAATGGCCGCATCTCTTTCAAGGATGCGATGGACTTTCAGAAGTCTGTGTAAGCGATGGTGAATCTCGTACAGAAAAGCGGCTATATCAAATCCGGGAAAGCTGGCGGGTACATGCGCTACATTGCTACCCGTGAAGGAGTGGAGAGGTTGGCCGGAAACGGTGCGGTAACAAAAGGTCAGCGTGAGCTGATTCAAAAACTGCTCACGGACTTCCCGGATGCGGTGGAGCTGCTTGAGTACGAGGACTACTGCAAAACGCCCACGCTTGGTACGGCTTCCGCATTCATCACCATGGCGTTGGATGCTAACCTCCACGAAATTGATTCGGAGAGCGGATATATGCAGTACATCGCTACCCGCCCCCGCGTGCAGAAGCACGGAAGCCATGGCCTGTTCAGCTCAAGCACTTCCGTAGATCTTGCCTCGGCAATGTCAGAGCTGGAAGCGCATGAAGGAAATGTGTGGACCATCATCTACTCTCTGCGCCGTGAGGATGCCGCTCGTTTGGAATTCGACAACGCCGATGCGTGGCGCACGCTCCTCATGGAGAACGCACCGACACTGGCAAAGTCAATGAAGATATCGCTCAATAACTTTCATTGGTACGCCGCTTTCCATGACGAGGGGCATCACCCACACATTCACATGATGGTCTGGTCCGATGATCCGAAGGAAGGTTTCCTGACCAAAGGTGGAATCGCAGCAATGCGCTCCAAGTTGACCAACGCCATCTTCCGGGATGAGATGCAGCAAATTTATGAGCGCAAGGATATGGCCTACTCAGACTTGGTGGAGGCAGCGCAGAATGCAATGCGGGAAATGATTAGCCGGATGCAACACCAGATCTGCGACAGCCCGATCATCGAGGACAACATGCGTCAGCTCGTGCAGGCACTGGAAACGACCACCGGAAAGAAACAGTACGGCTATCTCAAGAAGCCGCTGAAGCAGCTCGTCGATACCGTCGTGGACGCGCTGACGGAGCTGCCAGAGGTTTCTGAATGCTATGAGGTGTGGAATCAAATCCATGAGGAACTGAACGAGTGTTACGGTCACAGCACTCCGTGGGAGCGACTCCCGCTATCTCAACGCAAGGAGTTCCGCAAAATCAAGAACGACATCATCCGGGAGGCCGAGAACATTCGTCTCGGCCTCCCAACCTTTGAGGATGAAGGGATGCAGGATGAACCGGAGCCGGAAAGTCAGAAGGCGGAGCATCAGTCCTACAGTGTGTACGAGCAGGCGCAGCGCTATCACGCCGCAAAGGCTGTTCTGCAGGACATCTATGCGCTGGATGCGGAACACACAGAAGCGGTCAAAGCGCTGGAGCAGCTTTGGGAGGAGGGATATACCGTTGCAGCACATCAGCTTGGTAAGTTCTATCGAGATGATCTCTCCACCTTGCGTGACCACGAAAAAGCAGAGCAATGGTTTCGGTGCTCGGCAGAAGCCGGTAATGATTTCTCGGAATACGCCCTTGGGAAGCTGCTCCTCACGCAGAAGCGCACAGTAGAAGCTCTGGAATGGTTGGACAAGGCCGCAGAACAAGGCAATCAGTTTGCACGGTATCGGCTCGGAAAGATTTATCTCACCGGTGAGCCCGTGCCGAAGGATGTGGAAAAGGCTCTTGCGTACCTGACAGCCTCCGCTGATCAGGGAAATCAATTTGCACAGTACACCTTGGGCAAGCTGTATCTCTTAGGGCGGGATGTCCCTCCAGATCGTGAGCAGGCCAAAGAATGGTTGATCCGATCTGCGGTACAGGGCAATGAGTATGCACGATTCTTTCTCGACCACTTTGACCAGTTCCGGGATCCGTCTGTCATGCTGGCGGCAACCAAGTTGCTCCATCACATGAGCAGGATATTTCAAAGCAATTCTGTTCTGCCAAGCAACCCATCGGGGATCCGTATCGACTCCAAACGCCGCAGACGGCTTATGGAGAAACGTATGGCTATGGGTCACAGGGCGGATGATCACGAGGAGCAGACGCAGTATCAGCAGAGTATGTAAAAAAGGAGAACTCCATGTCAAGCTATATTCATTTCACCGAAGAACAGAAACAGCGCGCCGCCGCAGTGAATCTGGAGGAGTTCCTGCGCTGCCGCGGTGAAAAGCTGCTTTCCTCCGGCAGAGAAAAACGTCTTGCCAGTGACCACAGCGTGACCGTCCGAGGCAACGAATGGTATGACCATGCGGAGGAGCGAGGCGGACATGCCGTCAGCTTTGTGCAGCGGTTCTACGGCCTTAGCTACCCGGACGCAGTGACAATGCTGCTGGGCGGTGAACTGGGGACGGCGTATCCTTCTGCAGGGGAACGTACAGAGGAACCTGCGAAGCCATTTGCACTGCCGCCCGCCAACAAAGATATGCGCAGAGTGTTTGCGTATCTCATCAAGCATCGCGGCATCGCAAGAGATGTGGTGGCGCACTTTGCCAAGGCCGGGCTTCTGTATGAGGATGCCGAATATCACAACGCCGTGTTTGTTGGTACGGATACAGATGGTGTTCCCCGCCACGCCCACAAGCGCAGCGCCAACAGCTACGGGAAAGCCTTCCGCCTGAATGTGGAGGGCAGTGATCCACGATACAGCTTCCATCATGTCGGCACAGACAGAAGCCTGTATGTGTTTGAAGCGCCCATCGATATGCTGTCCTTCATCACCCTTTATCCGGAGAACTGGCAGCGGCACAGCTATGTAGCCTGTTGCGGCACATCCATTCAGCCGGTATTGCAGATGTTGGAACAAGCGCCGCAGCTCGACACCGTCCTGCTCTGCCTCGATAACGATGAAGCTGGTAATCAGGCCAGCCGCCGGATGCAGAATCAGTTAGAGGTGCGCTATTCCGTGGAGCGCCTAATCCCGGAAAACAAAGACTGGAATGACGATCTGACCCTGAGCGGCGAAAACGCTCAGGGCCTTGCTATGAATGAAATGAGGTGAAATGTTGAACGCAAGTATCTGGATCCTGATCGCAGCGGGAGCAGCAATGTTCCTTGTCATCGGTGGGCTGTCCATGATGTCTCATCACTATACCCTTGGCAATATCAAATCCCGCACTGTGGGCGATGGGCAGCACGGCACAGCCCGATGGGCCACCGACAAGGAAATCAGGCAGACCTATGCCCATGTGCCCTTCAAGGTCAGAGAGTGGCGCAAAGGACAGAATCTCCCCACGGAGCAGGGATTGATCCTCGGTTGCAAGGGGCAACCGCAGGAGCTCACCGCACTGGTGGACAGCGATGACATCCACTGCCTTATGATCGGCGCCAGCGGTATTGGCAAGACCGCATTTTTCCTGTATCCCAATCTGGAATACGCCTGCGCCTCCGGCATGAGCTGGCTGGCGCTGGACAGCAAGGGTGATCTGGCCCGCAATTACGGCACGATTGCGAAAAACTGCTACGGTTATAATGTGTCCGTCATTGACCTGCGAAATCCGACCCGTTCAAATGGCAACAACCTGCTGACACTGGTCAACCGCTACATGGATATCGCAAGAAAAGATCCCAAGAACCTTGCGGCTCGAGCCAAGGCGGAGAAGTACGCCAAGATCCTTGCCAAAACCATTGTCAACCCCGATGGCGATGACAGCAATCGCGGACAGAACGCCTTTTTCTATGATGCGGCGGAGGGACTGCTCACCTCGGTCATTCTGATGCTGGCGGAGTTTCTTCCACCGGATGAGGCGCATCCCCAGGAACGCCGGCATATCGTTTCCGTTTTCAAGTTGGTGCAGGATCTGCTGGAACCCAGCAAGGTAAAGGGCAAGAGTCACTTCCAACTCCTGATGAGCAAGCTGCCGCCTGACCACAAGGCCAGATGGTTTGCGGGTGCAGCACTCAACAGTGCGGAGCAGGCCATGGCCTCTGTCATGTCCACAGTGCTTTCTCGCCTCAATGCATTTCTGGACTCGGAGTTGGAGCAGGTGCTTTGCTTCGACAGCGCCATTGACGCGGAGAAATTTGCCTCTGAAAAGTCTGCCATCTTTCTCATTCTTCCAGAGGAGGACACCACCAAAAACTTCATGGCGGGCTTGATGATTCAAAATCTGAGCCGTGAACTGTTTGCTGTGGCGGATGAAAACGGAGGGAAGCTGCAAAACCGCGTGGTACTGTATTGCGATGAATTTGGCACCATGCCGCCCTTCGATGTCCTTCCGCTGTTCTCCGCAGGCCGTTCCCGCCGCCTGACGCTGGTGCCGATCATTCAGTCCTTAGCGCAGCTTGAAAAGAACTACGGAAAAGAAGGAAGCGAAATTATTCAGGACAACTGCCAGGACACCATCTTCGGTGGCTTCGCACCAAATAGTCAAACGGCGGAGGTGTTGTCCAAGGCACTCGGAAACCGTACTGTTCTGTCTGGATCGGTGAGCCGCGGAAAAAACGATCCCAGTCAAAGCCTACAGATGATGGAACGTCCGCTGCTGACGCCAGATGAGCTGAAGTCCATTCCCAAGGGGAATTTTATTGTCCAAAAGACGGGACAGCATCCCATGCGTACCCGCCTGCGGCTTTTTCTGGAATGGGGTATCACCTTCGAGAAACCTTATATCGTGCCGGAGCGGGCAGATCGTGCGGTAGCCTATGCCAACCGTGAGGATCTGGAGCGTAACCTCCCGCAGTCAAATAAGGCGGAAAATGCGGATATGCGTGGAGCCTATGCCGTTTCCGGACGCGGAGGCATTGCCCATGAGCCTGCTGTAGATAAGCCTCGGCGCAGGGGCGGAAAGCAAATGAAAACCTATGGCGAGGAGGATCTATGAGTTACTTCGGAACAATTTATGCCGACATCGAACTGCCCTCCAGAGCGAGGGCAGTTTATATGTATCTGCGTGACCGCGCAGACAGCGAGGGAAAATGCTGGCCAGGAATCAAGACGATTGCGTCCGACATGCGATTGTCACGCTCCACGGTCAAACGGGCTTTGACGGATCTGGAGCAGCATGGATACCTGCAAAAGATCCCACGCTACCGTGACAATGGGAGCAGCACATCCAACCTGTATTCCGTGCAGTAAGGCCGCAAAAAAGCGCAGTCCTCCGCCAAGGGAGGACTGCGCCCATTTGCTGGACCCAGGGGAGGTTCATGATGGACCTCCCAGAAGGACTCACTCTATCGGAGATTTAATACAGAGAAAGGAACAATGTACTTCTCAAATTGTGCCGGTAGACATTATTTCCGACCTCTCTTTTGAGCGAAGATTTTCTGCAATTAATTCGCCTGCATCTGGATTCAATTGAAAAATATATGCTAAAGTTCTTTTGCCTGGGTTACTGTTGTAAACCATGACAGCTACATTAGCATCTTCTTTGATGCGACTAATTATGACATCAGACTCAATCTTTTTCATCTTTTTCATCCAAACTCGGAACTGCTTTTTTCGTTGATTTTAGCACCCCAGAACGCTAAGCCTGCGCCTATTAGCGCAACTATTATTCCCCCAATTACGCTTTCACTACTTCTGCTTATAGATGAAGGAAATGAAGAAGCAATAGAAGTTCACCCTTAATACCGAGTCCGCCAAAGATAGAAGCCAGGAGAGAGCTATGTATATTAAATAGCTTTTTCATCACGAACCCTATGAGTGCAAAAATGATCAAGAACACAAAGCTAAGTGCAAAAATGATTTGCAAAAGCACCGCCAAGCCTCCCCACGCAACCCCCGCGAGACGAATATCATTGTATATGGTGAGGAGTGCTAAGATAGCTGCAATAACAAGCATGACATACACTGTTTGCTGCGTGGTCCCATCTGCTGAGGAAATTAAAAGCAACGCAAGTGCGACAACAAGTAACAAAACACCCGACCAGATGCTGAACTGAAATCTTTGTTTATAGAACGCAGAAATTTTCTTAATTACTACGATAAGGCCAATGATTACAGCGATTATTCCCGCAATAATTGCTGCAAGTGTTAGTAGTTCCATGTGCCCACCACATTTCTTTCGTTTATCCTACATATCTGCCAGATTTTTAATTATGCCACACACTTTGTAGTTGCCGAGATCCACGGAACTTAATTCCACAGGGACCCCTTTGTCGTGAGCAAGCTGAATTATGTGTTGCAGCTCATCTGCACCGTTGTGCTTTGGATTAACCAAGACCTTCCATGGTATTCTACGAAGAAGGACACGAGTAGTTTCTCCAATTCCCGGTTTAATGAAATTGATATCATCAATGGCGTAGGTGTTCGCAATCTTCTTTACAACTTCAACGCCAGATAGTCCTTTGGCCCAAACATGATTTGTCGCACTGTAGTCAAATTCACGCTCAATAGCGGTCAGGTACTCTTCGGTCAAGTCGCTATCTGTAAGCTCTCCCAAAAAAGCTGCTCCATGAAAATCGGTTTTGCCTATAATATCATGTCTGAGAAAAGTGCGGCTAATTAGTCCTGTAACCGTAGCATTAAGACAAGAACTTGGAATCAAAAAGTCTTCATGCGTTCCACATAAATCAGTTAGATTGGCCGGGTCAGACACAACCGCCAGGTCTGAGCTCAGCTGCGGATAGTCTCGAAGCTCTTTAACGAGTTCTCCTAAAATAGCTCCTTTCCCAATCCAGCCGTCCACAAATTGAACCGATTCTGCATTGTGGCGAGCAAGGATATAATCTAAAGCATTTTTATCAATGCCTCTGCCGCGTATGATCGAAATGGAATAGTGTGTTAGCTGAACGCAATACTTCTTTTCAAGATAACGCTTAATTAAAACGCCTATTGGAGTACCAGCACGGGCAAGCGAGACAATAACAAGCGAATCTCCTTTAAGAGAATAAATCTTCTCCGCCAAAGAAGCTATCGCAGCAGCAGTAGTTTTCGCATAATTCTTTAATGCTGATTGATAGGCCACCATGTATTTTACAGACGGTTCATACTCCAACGGGAGCATTTCGCAATAGTGAATTCCGTTCTGGATGTGACGCTCTCTTACCTCTGCAGGCAGTGGTTCTACAAGGCCAGAGATATCTTTAAGTAAAAGAACAACGTCCGATTGTCGAAATGTACTTCTCATAAAATCTCCTGAGCAGAAACTGGAAAGTCTACTGCTTCATACACCACACATTTTTACCACCTTGAATGTAGAAGAGCTGTACAGCTTTCTTGTTCGGCAAGGCTCCAACTAAGCTTTCAAGAGCGGTGAATTCTTTTACAAAGGTATCTGTAACAACAACAACCGTATCATATTCACAGAGATTATAGATGTAAGTCGGTCTGTTGATGTCGTAAAAGCTGTTCAGCTTGTATCCAGAAGTAATCGGGTAATTCTCATCTGTGCACACACCGATAGGGCTTCTGGTTGTTGCGTGACAACGCACATGATAATTCTGTCCCATATCTTCCAGGACTGCGCCAAGCCTTAACGCGGGATACATACATTCTTCCGTTCCTAAAACCAGTATGGAGGAACCATTTTTTATTTTGTGAACAAACTGCGCCAAGAAAGTTTCCGCCATTTCCTCGCAGCCATGTTTATAGCGACCGATCTGTACACCCTTTCTGGGATTATCGAAATTCTTACAGAACAACGCCTGATAGTTTGTCTCAATTTTTGCAGGAACAGCGACTGGGGCTTCACAGATAGCAATATCCTTTACCGCGGAGGAATAATCTGTCTGCGGGAGTTTCAACAGATATTCGCAAACAATGCCTGCCGTTATTAACTTCCGCTCATCTTCCTCAGAAACTCGATTAAGCAGAGAAGCCGCAACAATTTTTTTGCTTTTCAGTTGGGGATACTTATACTTGAGCTGTTCGATCATGTTGGTCAAAGTTTTTCCTGTAGAGATTTCATCATCAACAAATACGACACTATCTGTTGCAGAAATCCACGCAGAAAGGTTGTCGCCAACCAAACTTTGCTCCGTGGCGTGACTGTGTTCCTCCATGAACTGTACCCACTGGACAACACCAGATACATTCTCTCGTGTAGTATGTATATAAACGCATTTGGAGGAGAAGCTCTCTGCAACTACCGCGCCAATGGCTGTTGCTGTTTCTGCAAATCCAATCACCAATTTGGTGTCAGGGTATTTATTTGCAAGCATGTCTCCAAGGGCTTTCATCATACCCAATGAAGCTTTGGGACTTACGGGGATATGCTTTGCTTGTAGCGGATTCACCAGTAGATATGTCCGCTTTTGATTATTAAACCTTTTGGCGATTCTGAGAATATTATCTGCGGTGTATGTATTCATCTTTTTTATCCTCTGCTAATTCTTCTAATCGTTTTGGACTCCATAGACTGCGGCTAAAGAAGCAACTCTTTTTGCCCAACGCAAATGAGTGTTTACCTCATTCATGCGCTCTTTTTGTGCACTGCCTCCAACGAGCAACGCACTGTCATCACGCCATGACAGGATTTCCATAGCATCGTCGTAGTCCTGTTTTTTTACTTTCAGAGAGTCAACGACTACAGGAATTTGATTTGGGTGTATCACTGTTTTGCCTACAAATCCGTTAAGCACATCATATTTGAGTTCGCGTTTGAGACCGATGGCCCACTCATCATTATTGCTTGAATAGTATTCCCATACCGGACCTGACACCACGTAATCTCTGGAAAAGACTGTTAAGATGTCACACAGCAGCTGTGAAACAGGAAGAATGTCATAGATGGTTTCATCAATATGTCTCCGCACACCAAATGCATTACTGAAATCATTACCGCCAACACGAACGTTCAGAACATGGTCTTTCATATCATCGATCTTCTGCTTAAGTTGGATAAGCACGGAAGGCCGAGTAGCATAATCAACAATGTCTTCACTTTCGAGAATGGGCATCATATAAAACTGCTTTGATGACTGGCTAAGAACCTTGAGAAATTCGCTGTTATATTCATCTGCGTTTGCAAGCGAATACTTCGGAAAGATAAATCCCGAAAAGAGTTCATCAAAACAACTGATCTTCTGATAAACCACGCTTATTTGTTCAGGATTTCTAACTCTGACAAAAATCTTCGGCAAAGTCACATCATGCGTAGCAAATGCCAGATGAAGCGTCTTAAATGTATTTCCGAGTTGTTCCAATGCTTGTCCAACTGCTGAGTCAGCAATCGTATCTTCAAGACATAGCGCAACAGAGTATGTCTTTCCAAACTGACCGTTAAGGATAGAAGATGCTATCTTATCATTCAATGCTGGTGAGTAAAGAAGCGCGCCAACGCTATATCTCACATCTATGTTATTCATGCTTGTGGGTTCCTCTTTTCGCTATTGTACTAAGGTAGTTGCAGATTCCGTCCGAGAAAACTGAAGTTGAAATTGTTATTGTATTTTCAGTAGGAAGATATTGTTCCAAGACAGGAGGAATAATTCGAGTATCTGCACGGGCAAGCATTGGGATATCAAACTCACTGTCACCTGCCGCAATAGAGATTGCTTCTCCAAATTTCTTTGCAAACCGTTCAATGGCATTTCCTTTGTTGAGCATTGATGGCAAACAATACACCTTATGTCGATCATGAAGTATGCAGATATTCTTTGGGTGAGCAACCTTCCTTAACTGTTCGGCAAATAATGCTGGGTTGTTATGCTTGATGTAAAAAAACAATCCGCAAACATCATGGAGCACAGATGTAAGCAAAACCTGTTGAACCAGTTCTTTTATGGCCTGGAGTTCGGACGATTCTGGAGAAATCAGAGACAAGGTTTCACTGTACCATTCGGGATCTTCAATTCCATCAACAAGGAGAATCCCACCATTGCAGATTAGAGCGTATTTACAGCATAATTCTCTATGGAATACACTGATTCGCTCGTACTGCTTTTTACTTCTTGTTGTTACAGGTATTAAGTGAACACAATTCTGCTTGCAAAGGAAATCATAAGTTCCCTGAGTCATAAAGCTCTGCTCTTTTCCGTTCAAATACTCCACCGCGATTTTGTTCAAGCCGATGGGGACTCTATGGGAATATATTAGAGTGTGGTCGAGATCGCAAAACAAGCGTATCTTCGAATGCGTTTCGATGCTTTGCATAGTAGCTCCTTCGTTATGGCAAACAGCTATACGATAAAAACAAACCCTGCCAAAATCATGAACCCAATTATGAGCCAAACATAATGCTTTGCCCACTTCTCCGTTGCGACAGAAAGAACAGTAAAGGTTATTACGGTGAGAATGAGAAATCGAATTACAAAATCCATGAGCGAACCTCCGCATTTTTTAATAGTATATGCAGAGGCCCGCTCGGAGTTTATCAACTTATCTTCGCCTTGCAATATTCAACAGTCTCATCAACTGCAGGATAGAGTTCAGCGCAGAAGCAAGATAAGTCATAGCAGCTGCGGACAAAACCTTTTTAACTGCCTCGGTTTCCGTAGGGGAGAATCTGTTAGACCCCTCAAGAATCGCACAGGCTCGTTTCGAGGCATCAAATTCTACAGGAAGAGTCACCAGTTGAAAAACAACAACGGCGGAAAATAGTATAATTCCGATATTAAGTAAGCCGGTCGCTCCAAAGATTATTCCCAAGAGAATTACCGGATAAGAGATTGTAGAGCCGATATTAGCAATCGGGACCAGCTTTCTGCGTGTCACCAAACGGTATGCGGCTTTCTCTTCCTTAGAGAGTATGCCGTAATAGTATCTTTCGTTTTTCAAGGGTAAACCCTCCGTATGAGGGGAGGCTTAATAACCGTCACCTTTCAGGTCGAAGCTCTCAGCCGCACTACACTCACCAGACATATTACACCAACTACAGGTGACATGAGTTTCACCGGAATTACAAGTGAGTTTTCCGCAAGAGCCGCAGCTAAACCAACCCATTGCACCACAGTAGGGACATCCTGGATATTCTGCATCCAAATCGACTCTACCGGAGACAAGCGTACCGCCGTATCCCTCATTTGCTGCAGCACGCTCACTCAGCTTAAATGCCCAAGTACAATACCATACTCCGTCTCGCTTTTTTTCCATGCGAATCCCGTAGGGCTGGTTTGAACGTCTACATTTCGCCATCACAACCGTGGCTTGATTTATTGTTTCTTTCATATTTTGTATGCCTCATTTCTGATTCCGGGTTAAGTGTTGTTAATCAAGGAGACCAGGGTGCTTACAATCCCGCCATCTGGAACCAATACCGTGTATGTCTTGCCCGAAAACTGAAGCTGTACAGCATTTGAATATGGAGTAATTGCTGTCAAACTTTTGAGCTTTTTATCAAAGGCATTTTTGTCGGATACGAATATGATCCTCTTGTTAGTGACATACAACAGACCTTTGTTTTTTTCCGTATAGGTTTCTTCGATTGGCCTTCCTCTACGTTGACCAGTTCGATAGGTAACACCCTTACACACCCGGAAACTAAAACCACTCGAATTACCAACATATCTTTTTTGCGTTTTTTCTGTCATCAGAATTGCTCGTTCCGAGAAATGACAGACTTCGCCATGTGTGAGCATAATACGATCCGTGCGCATAGTCGGAATGATTCCTTGGCGAATCTGATCCAAGGCTCCAGGAGGCATTATTGCCGGTATGTGCTCATCTGCGGAGTTGTTCTGAGAAAAAAGATCCGAAAACAAACCCACAAAATCACCGCCTTTGCTATTACATGATATCTCTCGCGGGAACAAAGTTTTTATTCGCGCCCTTGAAATGAAGCGTTACTTGTGCGTCATTATGATTCAAAGAAATATTGATGGAGTTGGGCGGGTAGATACTCTTCATCTTGTTAATTACGAGTTTGGCCAATGCCTGTGCCAGACCCTCGCATTCGGCAGGCGAATTCAAATCTCGATAGCGTTCTTTATTGAAATCATAGTCATCCTGCGGATTTGTATATCGACTTTGATAACTATACTTGATGCCGCTGTTAATAACCTGATATGTAAAATCCGCTTCGATAAACTTCATATGCGCCCCAGCATCTGCATGGGAAATCATGCGCTGAAACATCCCCACAACATGCTCTACCATGGGGGCGATGCTTTCCGACTTTGCCATAACTTTTTGGGCATACATCTTTACATCACGCTCATACGCTGTAATCTCTTGCTGCGTGCGCTGATCTGCACGCATATATTCTTGACGAATCTCGTTGTTTGCTGCGTCCTGTAAGCGTTGCTTTTCACTGTCAATACCAGCATTGGACGTTTTTACACTTTGGTTCATAGCAATCCATACGCCGGTGCCAACAGCGAGGCCAACTAAAATGCCGGAAAAGCCAACTCCAGAAACAGCTAAAACTATGCCTAAAATGCCTCCTCCGATTCCGAAAGGAGAGAAGTTGTGCTTACTCTTATAAGACAGACTATTCAGATTAGCCGTAAGCTGACTTCTGATTTGGGCTTCACGGCTTTGAGCCATACTCTCATTTCGCTGCCGCATTTGTTCTTTGATTACGCTATTTGTAATTGGATTCATTCTTCCTCTCCTTTCTTTAATTATCAGGCAAGGCCGGCGCTGACCATGGCCTCAACATCAGCCGCCATTTTCTTGACTTTGTTTGTCAGCAGCTCTACAGATTCACGACCCTTTTCCTGTGTCTGGTTGACACCGGCAATAAGCTCAAGAATCTGCTCTTCATAAATACCAAGACCTTCTCCAAGACCACTAACTTTAGCGGTCAGCTTTTGGCCGCATTCCTGAATATCATTGTTCAGCGTACTCATATCTGTAGCTAATTGCTTGAGAGCATCTGCGCCCTCTTTACTAATGCCATAAACCGCCATGTTGCAACCTCCTTAAAATCCCCTGACAGAGTCTTCAATCTGCTTTTTCTTTGCGAGAATTGTCTTGCGAAGATCTTCGGCTCCTGCGATGGTCTTAGACAACTCCTTTGCGCAAGTCTGCAGATTTGCAATTGCTTTATTGCTGTAAACATCGCTGCCCATGTTGTCGCTGCAGTCTTGTGCAGCATCATTCATTTTCTGAATGTTGCTCCTAACATCAGCAATGTAGGTTCCGAGAGCGGCAGCGGCCTGTCCCAAAGATTCGGTGTCAACAGTTTTTCCAGCCATTTTATTTTCCTCCTATTCTCATCGACGACGAAGTACTAATTTTTTCTGAGGCGGTTGTGCCTCATCGTCGCCGGATGTTCCATCAACCATAGCCATAATTTCTTCGATAATTGCTTTTTGCCGAGGGATTGCAGTAGTTACAAGGTGCGCGACCCCATCTTTCCCTTGTTTGTTCGCTGCAATAACCTCACGGAGACAAAGCAAAATGTCTTTTTCGTAGACCCCGAGGCCAGATTCCAGCCTCTCAATTTTGGTATAAAGCGTTTTGCAAGCATCATCAATTCCGGTCACAACCTGCATCAGCCCGGCGGAGAGTTTGTCCAAGCTGTCGAGTCCTTCCTGCGATATTGCGTATTTCGCCATTTTATTGCTCCGATCTCCTATAGAGTTCCTTTTCTGCCCATTGAAAGAAAGCTGGGGCCAATTCCATATAGAAAGGGTATAATGAAACGCTTACAATACTTTTTAGAGCAGTTAAATAGTCCGAAAGTATTGAACGTTCAGAATCTGTGCAATTCTGCTTAAACACGAACTTTCTGATTTCTGCATACAGTGAAGAATAGTTTTCATAGTCCTCACTTGAGGCCATCGCGGGAGATACATGGATCGTGCAGCTGGGGGGAACGGAAAACGGATGCTCGTTGGCGGATATAAAGTATGACAACGCACCGCTTTCGGCCTGAAGCCCCATCCGTGCTAAAGGGCCAGACGCCGTCCCAGCAGGCTTGTCAACAAGATATACGAAGAAATTATCAATCAAGCCAGCGTTTCCTTGTGTGAGAATTGGTTCCGAACACCCCATCCCATCCATAAACATCTCTCCACACTCTGTCTGATGTAACAGTGCCTTGACTTGTTTAAGCTCCATTAATATCCCTCCTCAACGTATGATAGGATAAGTAACATTCATCGGAGAACCGGTTAAAGCTCGTTTAACTTTGCTGGCAGGATAATAGGTTGTGCCTCCGTTTGCCGAGTCACAGATATAGAATCCCAACACATCACCCGTGCCGCTTTTCTTTACAGATGTTACTGTAACTGCATGGTAATCATCAATACCAAAAGCTGCATCATTCCAAAGCACATCGGCGTGAACGGACAGAATTACACCTCTGCCAGCAGAAACATGATCAGCAATTTGGGACAAATTACTTTCCGAAATAGAGCCATCAGCTTCATGTGCAATTGGAAAGATACCACTGTCAATTCCAAAATGATCAAGGATTTGTTGCCTACTTTTGGGACTGGTTCCACCGTTCATTCCTGGATCAGAATAGCCTGTTGCGCACAACATCCCGCAAAACGAGTTAGGATCTTTTGTTTGGGACGCATAGGCAATCATATCTGCCTCGCTTGCATTTACTCCCGAGAGACGTAGAATGTTTGCGCATGAGCAGAGTCCACAGGTTCCCTGAAAGCTCGAATTGGCACTACCCTGTGTCTTATAAAGGTACTGGTTCATCTCATTAGGTGAGTCATAAACCATATTACCTTCACTGTCTTTTGAAAAGCCAAATTGAGACGCGGCAAGATCTCTTGGACTTGTCCTGGTAGGAGCTAAACTAACTGCGCCGTTAGATAAGCAACCGGCAGTGCCCGCAACTACCCCTGCGGTTGCGGCAGCAGTTCCGCCCCAATTCAACGACACCAACTCGTCAATTTCATCGGCCTTTTGGAGGATTCTCTGCGCAAGATTGAGGATGTTCTCTCTGCTTGCATTCAATGTATTTCTTCCTTGCTGAACAATCCCCAAAATTTCTGACTCATAAATACCAAGACATTCACCAGCGGCAACTATTTTCGTTTCCAAAACGGTGGATGACTCCAGTATAGAATTGACCTCGGTATATAATTGTTTTGCCAATGCCCTCATTGATGCTGCGCCCTCGGCGCTAATAGCGTATCTTGCCATTCGCTCACTTCCAATCACGCAAAATCACATTGAAGTCTCCATTATTTAATGGAAGCACGGATGTAAATATCATTTCCTCTGCGCTCGGCATGGTTAATTTGACACAGTGGGCTGTCGAAAATCACTTCGTTATACATTAGCGAAGATAAATCCAGTGCAGAGGTTCCAGCTGGGGCCTCAAACTCAAAAACCAGATTTCCGTGCGAGACATAGTTGGGTAGCCTTGCGTCAGGAGAGGTACTCATAAACCCGCAAAAATTAAACTGTTGTCCCGACAGGGTATTTAAGTTATTGAAATCAATCTGAAGCCCATTCAGATCCTCAAATGTAGCGCGTCTATAGAGTGTTTTGCTGTCTGTCAACTCTCGCTCACCAATCATTCTGGAAAATAGTCTGGTTTCCTTCGTGGTTTTTCCAGCTCTTATCGGATTGTTAAACCGTGCTGAATCACTGTTGTAGCTTGATATGCACTCATACTCTTTTTGAGGAATATCGTTAATGGTAGTGTATTGCGGCACTTTGGCTACCGTTGCCTTTGATGCCGCAACGGCGGTATGACTATTTTCCGAAACAGAGTCAGAATAAAGCGCGATAAGAGCGTCAATTTCATCAGCTTTTTTGAGGATTCCCTGCGCAAGCTCAAGGACGCTTTCTCTGTTAACATTCAAAGTATTTCTGCCCTGCTGAATAATTCCTAAGATTTCTGACTCGTAAATACCCAGTCCTTCGCCAATGGCAGATACTTTTGCTTCTAAAGCGGCAGATGACTCCAGTATGGCATTAGCTTCGGTATACAATTGCTTTGCTAATGCTCTCATTGACGCAGCACCCTCAGCGCTAATTGCGTATTTTGCCATAAGTTCACCCTCTCTGAACTATGTTGCCATTGTCATCAATCGTCCAGCCATTGCAAGGAACACCACGATAAATATGAGGCCGGAGAGTGAAGGCGTCCTTACCATTGCTGTAAATGCATGTCCCGTCACCAATCTCATTTGCCTTACGGCTACCCATGATGGAAATAGATTCATCTTTGGACATAGGGAAAAGGATTTTGTGGCGAAAAGCATTTTCATCCAAGCGAAGGTTGATAAAATCTCGCCCCTGATCGAAACAGAATAGAAAGTGCAATCCATAGTTAGATGCGCGCTTGATAATCCATTCCACATCGTTGCGGGCATCATAAATGCTATTACTTTCTTCATCCTCGCTTGTACCTTGAACGGAATCAGTCTCAACTTCCGACCTGCGGCGATTATATTCTTCTACAATGCGCTTTTTTTCTTCTGGGTCATCGCATTCACGGACACGCTGCAGAATTTCGCTCATATCGGGAAGAGAGGAGTCTCGCTGCGAATGTGGCCTTTCCTGTATAACTGGCTCCGTAGCTCCGTCCCCCAAAATATCAAAATCGGAGGCAAGGTTTTCATAGCCAAAGCAGATGATCAGCTTTTCAGAAACTGTACGCTTCTGTATGGCCTTTTTGATATCAGAAATCTGGCTGCAAATTTCTCCAAGATCCGTTCGCTGTGTGCGTTTTCCAAACACAGTGTTTTTATATCTCTTGAAGATGGGCGAGCGTTCATGCGCCCAAATTTCTATATCATGACCTTTCCGGCTATAGCTGTTCAAAATCGAGAGGATGACATTTACCTTGCTGTCGCGATCACCACCCGCAATCAAAATGTTCTCTGCTGTTGCGTTGCAAAGCGTAAAGGGTTTTGCAAGGCTGAAACTACACGGAACACCCGCATAGACCAGAATATCGCTGTCATCCAGATCATCAAGATCTTGCGCAGCTTCGTATTCTTTGTAATATGGAACTTGACTCTTAAAAGTCTTCGGCTGACTTCCATCAATCAGAACAGGCTTTTTGTCAATGAAGGTGGTATCCGTAGTACGGCCAACACGTATTGGCTTGATTACAGCGTTGATTTGGTCAACCAATGCTTCGACCTCATTGCCCACTGTGTACATATTCCTGTATTGGCCAATATGGACATTATTATCCCCGTCTGCCCATTTGAAGATAGTCTGATATGCAGGCATGGAAGCAATCGTCCGACTTAACTCTGGCGTTATCTGATCAGAAGAAAGGTTCAAAGTCTGCTTGATTTCGTCAGGCGTGTTTTTCAATGCAAATCTCATTTGGATTTGTTTGCAAGCAGTTTCGGTTAAGCCTGAAATACCAGTCGTATATGTTTGGCTGGCAAAAATGAACTTCAGACCTAACGCACGGCCTTTAGCCAACAGGTTTTCAAGCTTAATCGTATAGTCCAATCCATAGCCTGCACCCTTTGTTTCTTTCAGGATTTGCGACATTTGCGCGAATTCATCGATGATAACAAATACTGCGGGCATATTCTCTTCAGGAGGCACCTCTGTAAGCTTTGACCATCCGTTTTGTGAAAACCTATACTGACGCCTATCCAACAGCTCAGTAAGGTGGTCGATAATATCGAAAACCAAATCCTCAGACTTTTCCAACAATATGTACTTTACATGGGGCGGCATATGATTCACATAGCGTTTGAACTCCAGCATCTTGAAGTCCATTAGCCAAAGTTCCACCTCGTCCGGATGGTAATTCATAATCAAGCCACTGATAATTGTGTGGAGAAGAGTAGATTTACCGGAGCCTGCAGCGCCCATAATATATGCGGCAAACAGGTCATTTTCGAAGCTGCAGCTAATAACATTGTCATCTTCGTCGATGGCAAAGGGAATAGAAATAGGTTTTCTCTTTCCTATAGATTTTGTTGGAACTTTCATGCTGTAACGAGAGAAGTATTTATTGCCTAATTCTTTAGGCTTGGTAGCTTCGGTCACCTTTGAAATAAACTCTGCAGGCAATGTAGAAGGAGCATCGAGCCACTTAAACGCAAGCCACTCGATATTGTTCTCGACAAAGAAATTTCCATTCGAATCGCTAATGATACGAATGCAGTCTTTTGACTGCTGCAGATATTTTTTCTCGCGGTCTTTTCCCTTACTTCCACCGTCAGAACTTTTAGACATATGGATTATAGTAATGCCGAACTTCTCAGCGTTATTTACGATATAAGACATCTCCGGATCATCGGATGCTCGAAACACCTCTTCGGGCCGGTTAATGATTAGAATCCGGAAAGGGATTCTGTACTCAGGCTTTTGCTGTTTGTTATACTGAAAGAGAGAAAGCGTGCCAAGTTTTGACTCTACCTTACGGTAGTAATCTGCAAGGATTGCTATATTCTGCTTTAAACTTTTGGAGTCCGACGCGGTTTTTTCTATGATGCTGTTCTTGCCGTTTGCAAGAGCGGAAAGCGGACCCAAAATGTCCGCATTATAGTGGATATAGTCAAACACAGAAACTTTATATTCGCTTGGCCTGAAATAGCGAAGGAAATTAAGAATTAGTGCTTGAATGCCCTTTTTCAAATATGCTTCGTTTCTATCAACATATTCGATAAACAGTTCTTCGGAACTATCAGTTGTAAAGCCGCAGGGACAATTCACCATTTTGGTCGTTTCGTTAAAGTGGTGTCCCAAACTATTTTTTAGTGTGCCACAGAGCAGTTGGGGAACATCAAGCGCAAATTGCTGAAAACCGAAAAGCATCATGCGCTTACGTTTTACAGGCTGTCCCCATGTTTTGAAATATGACTCCGTGATTTCATAGTCTTTATGTATAGCTTCAAAAAGGCGGACGAGATCTGCAATGTCATCTCCTTGCAGATATTTTTCACAGGCTATAAGGACTTGCTTCTTCTGCTCGGTTAATTGCTCATCCTCCTGAGTTTTTTTCAGGTCTACATTGCGCATTTCAAGTTGTTCCTTGGACCTGATCTGAGAAAGTTCGTTATCCAAATACACAATGTACTGACTTGCCAAATCGATAATCTGCCCTGCGACTGGATCATTTCTGCTATAGGAATTGATTTGCTCAATCATTCGATTAAGACGAGCTATATCTGGACGCTGGCCACCAACGCCAGAAGAAACCAATTCTTTTGAGGAGTTGTCTTTGGCAATCCGGTAATACTTCAGGACATCTTCTTTGACAGCAGAAACTCGGCTACGCTCCTGATCCCATTTTTGCTGGACGCGAGAATACTCCAAAGAGAACCTGCTGGCAAGAGATTTCTTTTCAGCTTCAAAGCGAACGAAATCTTTATGCAGTTTTACAAAAGTCGCGTTTATGGCATTAAGCTGTTCCTGAATAGTCATAGTCTATCTACTCCTGAAAATCAGAGGACACTCCATTTTATCTTGTGAGCGCTGCAATATCGTTCTACATAACTGTTATTCTTAATGGCAATTTCAATGTTGTCGGCGCAACCGATAAAAGCGCCATCGCCAATAAACTCAATGTTATCTTGCATTGTTATTTTCCGTAAAGATGCGCAATCCTTAAAAGCTGCATGCCCAATTCGTTTTACGCTTTTCGGAATGCTTATCGCTTGGATAGCGGTACATCCGCAGAAAGCATAATCACCTATCTCTTGTATGCCGCGGGGGAGCATTATACTAAAAAGATGGTTGCAATACTGAAATGCGCGCTCTCCAATTGTTTCTACACTGCTTGGTAAGACGAGTGATGAGAGCTTTTCGCAGTATTCGAAGGCTTTGGCCCCAATGGATTTCAGATTGCTGGTAAATGTTATCGTCTCAAGGTTAGCTGTTCCGCAAAAAGCTCCATCTGCGATGTGTTCAACGGAATCTTCAACAATATAATTCACACCTTGATATCCTGAAGGAAACCGAATTAACTGTTTTCGATCTTTGGAGTGCAATACTCCTTCAATTGTTGAATAGAGCGCATTGTGACGGTCAATTTCAAAGCTCTCAAGCTTTTCACAAAAGACAAATGCGTTTCCTGATAGAACAGATAAGTTTCTTGGTAAAATAATAGAGCAAATGTCGATTCGTTCGAACGCCCGTGGCTGAATAGTGGTGATTTCACAGGGGATATTGCATTTGCTCGAAGCGCTTTTGGTCACTCGCATAAGCGTTTTGTTCTTCTTATCAATTAACATCCCACCAACAACCGTATAATTAGAATTCGGCTGTATTTGAATTGTTTCTAAAGAATCACACCCGGAGAATGCGCCTGCCCCAATTGCTTCAATCGCTGCAGGTAAAGATACCTGCTTTAAGTGTATACAATCCAAAAAGGCTTGGGGCTTAATTTCTCTGATAGCCTGTGGAAGAATCAAGTTCTCAAGCGTCGGATTTGCGGCAAAAGCCTTGTATCCTATTACCTGATACTGATTCAAAAGAGCTGGCAGATCTGCATTGTTCGAAAGAATAGTCCCCTTTATAAGTTCCAATGAGTGGTCTTGTTTAGGTGCAGAAGCGTTGATTTTTTTCTGCGGCAGTTCAGTAATCCTGATACCAAGCGCATACGAGATAGAATCAACTGCAAACTGAGCTGCTTCTTCTGTAACCCAAGTAGCATCCACCAGGCAACGAATACAGCGATTGACGCACGACTTTAGCTCACTGGAGTCCCGATCCCGAGCCTTTAATAGATCACCACCGATTCCTTCTTCCAACGCTGAGACAATGAGCTTGCGCTCTCTGGTCTGCCCAGGGGCATAATCCATCAAAAGGGCGTTTATACGTCGGGAATCATTAAGGATTTCTGTACCATATGTCTCAATTACAGCATACAATGCTTGTTTGAAGTTTTCCTTTGCATTTCCCATAGAATACACATCCCTAACACAAACCAGGTCACATCTTTTACATGTGGGTTATTTATCGAATACTGGATCATAGCCAAGCAACTTAGCTGTTTTTTCAATGCGTACTTTTTTGACGGCAATCGATTCTTTGATACCAAATGGAATAGCAAGAATAATCAGCACGCAAGAAAGAATTAAAAGAGTCTCCATTTTGATTCTCCTTCTTTGAGAGAAGTGCAGATATACCTGTGAATTCACCACAGATATATCTGCACCATCAACTCATATATCTGTTTGCAATTGCGTGTCACTGGCATCAGTTGGTGCCTCTGTGGCATTATTTTCTTCGGCACCTTCCTGCTCGGCACATGGTGTAACTTCTTCCGTGGCTTCGCTATTCTCGGATGCCTCCTCTGCAACCAATTCCTGCTCTGCAACGGCAGCCTCAACTGGTGCACTGGGAACGGAATCTTGCATTTCGACCGAAGCAACACTTAAATCTTGGGCTTCTGTATTGTCGGTATTATCAGATTCAACTTTTTCTTCGGCAGCCTGTTCAGCGTCGGCTGGCGCAGTTGAAGGATCGTTGCCGAACGGAACAATTTTAATGATTTTCAACTCTTCCGAGGCCAGTCCGGTATTTTGCTGTGTCGCAGTTGGAGCGTTTCCAGCATTATCGAGAATAATACGAGTACCACATTCCCCGCAAAACTTCATTCCCGATACAAGTTTAGCTCCGCAGTGACTGCAGTATTTAGGAGATACAGCTCTCTGTGCCTGCTGTCGCCGGAGCTGTTCTGCTCGTTCAGCTTCGACGCGCTTGCGCTCCTCCTCCAATTTCTCAGCAGCTATGCGGGCATTTTCTTCAACTCTCGCTTTTTCCTTGTCTTTATCGAACTCTCTGACTGCATCAATTTCTCCGATTTTATCCAGATCAAGGACTGCAGCAATAGAAACATCATCGCCGCTACCCTTTGCAGAAAGGCGAGGCAGGTAGTCACTGAGGTCAGTCACTGCACTATCAAAGTCAGATGAGGCGAAAGAGTATAGAACCGTTTTATAAAGGTTGTTAAGCTGCTCCTCGGTACTGAAGCAATCATCTATACCATCCGATCCGACAAATACTGCAACAGGCAGTTTCTCAGAGAAAAAGGATCGAAAACGATTCAGCGCATCAGAATCGCAAATGGAAGTTGTGGCATTCAGAAAGCATTTTTCGTCCCACGGAATCGGCTGGACAAATTTACCCTCGGGGTTTACAGCAACGCACTTTCCATCTCCAATATGGATTCCAAACCAATAGTTTTCCGTGCAGGCCACTGCAATCAGGGTTGTTCCGTACGCACTTTCGATACGCTTTTCTTGGAGGTATTTACGCTTAGCACGATCAGATAAAACAGCAATTTCGCTTTCTGTAAAGGGATGGGATTCATAATGCGCATACACCGCTTCATTCCAGGCGCTGATGATACTTGCCTCCAAATTGTGAATCAGCTTTTGATGGTGCCGTACAAGTTCATCTTTGTCTATATTTTCAATAAAATTGAGAATGTTTGCTTTGGCAACTGCACAAGCAAAAGCAGAGCCGCTTGCACTGCGAACATAATCATCTCCGCCATGTCCGTCGCAAACAATTGCTATGGCACAATTCTCGTTATAAAAACTTTCAGAAGCGTCCTGGCACTCTTTGTTCTTTTTAATGTGGCTTGCCCCTTGTGAGGACAAATGAAAGGCTTGCATCCGCATAAGAAACCTCCCTTATTACCACTGAATGCCGTCGTCATCAAAAGAATCCCACTCTGCAGCATCTGCGGCCTGTGCCTGAATTTCCTTTACGAACTCATCCTGCTTACTTGCGACATCAGTTCCCTCGCCACTCGTTGCGGAATCGTTCGCATTAGAATCGGAACCAGCGTTGGAACTCTTACTTCCGATTTCGGAAGCGCGAACACTGACAAACTGAATCCACTTCTTTAGGGCTTCGGGAGTATGAACGGTAATAACTGATTCTACATTTCCAGTAAAGTCTGCAAGGACAGTTTTGTTGGCATCCTCTCCGATTGCAACTGCTACCTTGATGGCCTTTTTGAACCAGTTGTTTTGCTTTAGCTTTTCCAAGCCATGCTTGTAGTTGTCAGTAGGCTCGCCATCAGAAAGAAGGAAAATTGCCGGGGCAAAAGATCCTGTTGCATCGCTCATAAATGCGCTTCGTGAAAGCTTTTCATTCAGTTGCATACAAGCGGCACCGAGATCAGTAACGCCGGATGCATCGAGATAATTCCAGCGGAAATTTTCTGCAGCTACAGGTGCACTATCGATCCATCTGGCACCAGTAGAGAAGGAAAGTGTAGCTACTTTGATCTGCGCGTCAGCATTGCTCTCAGAAATATCTTTCAATTCGGGAACGACCTCTTCAATTGCGGAGTTAACCGTACCGATTTTGGCGCCGCTCATACTGCCGGAAGTATCAACGACAAAGAAAAGTACCATTGTTCTTCTCGGCACTTCAACGACTTCATCATAGAGTCCCATAATTAGTCTCCTTTTCAGATTACTTCTGCAACGTTTCCATTGCCAAAGTTGATTTTTATTCCTTTACCGAGTTTAATAACCTGGCCGTTGGGGTAACCCTTGCTGGAGCCATTCGGGAGAATGGCTTCCCAAGTATTATTGGAATCGTTTCTCAAGCCTAACAGAGAGGGATTATTTCGGCTGGAAATAACTTCTCCCTTTGCCTCTTTAAAATCATCACTGTCATACTGAACATGGCAAGCATATAGTTTTTTGCCTGGTGCCAAAGCTGCATGATACTTTTTCACCTTGAGAATAGGCGGACGCTCGATACTCTTGCCGCAGTTGATGCACCTGCAACTCTGCTGGGAAGGATCAATAAAGGTCTCGCTTCCGCAGCTGCATTTAATCGTCAGGTCACGGAGTGTAGTGAAGACCTCCTGCCATTCTTTTTCGATGACACGGTGAGTTGTATCATTTCCAACCATTACTTCATGGCTGAAAGCTTTTTCAAATGTCTTTCTAACGAATGCGGGATATAGCGGCCAAAGTTTAATCTCGTTTGTATGGACACCACGCACAGGGCGATTAGCGTCGTTTGCTGGATCCCAAACAAACACAGGATCGCTTCCATAGAACTTGCGCTCCAGTTCTTCTGTCAGGCACGGGCACATGGTTCTTTTGCCTTCAAGGGGATGGTTCAGGAAAAGCAGCATATACAAAACAACAGCCAAAGAAAATCGGTCCGTGTGACTATCAGGACGCTTTTGCCCCATGACAACTTCTGGCGCCATATAGCGGCACTTTCCGGCAATTCCGAGATTCTCACCATAGGGTGCCACATTATCGTTATCGCAAATCAGTACATCGCCAGTTTTCGGGTTAACAAAGAAGTTTCCGTCGTTCAAATCCTGATAGCTGTAGCCTCTATTGTGAAGTTCACGGAAGCCGTTTGTAATGCAGAGGGCAGTATTGATAAGAGCCTCAATATTGGCAAAATGGACTTTCGCAAGCAGGAACAAAGAGAAATCCTTGTATTCTGGGGGGCGTAATTCCATTAAGTAACCAAAGCTTCCCTCAAAATATTCGGTGATTTCCAAAGGCCACAAAAACGCACCTGTTGGAGTTCCTTGCTTAATATTGTTTTGAATGTTCCGATAGAACTTATCTGCATTATTTAATTTGTTGCCGAAATACCATTTCAGCGCCAGGGGCTTTCCGTTATAGTTGACTTTGTAAACAACACCCTGACCGCCTTCGCCCAGCTTCTGAATGACTTCCAGTTCACCGCCAGAGACTGTTTTGATTCTTTGCCCCTTTTGGAATTCTTTCATTGAATGTCTCCTCTTTCAACACAACCAGCCCAAATCAGTATTTGATTTGGGCTGGTTGCTAATTTTTATACGTTTGCGCCGAAAGAGCGGCAAATAGCTTCGAGGCCACCCTGATATCCAGCAGCAACGGCGTTGAACTTCCACTCACCATTCTTGAAATAAATCTCAGCAACGACAAGAGCGGTCTCAATAGAGAACTCTTCCTCGAGATCAAACTTCAAAACGGGCTCACCAACGGTGTCAAATTCATCAGCAAGCTTTGCAATTCTAATATATGCGTTGGAAACCTGGCCGAAGTTCTGGTGGCGTGCCTCTGCATCATGGATCGTGACGCAAATGGCGATTTTCTTGATTTCACTGGGGATCTTGCTAAAGTCGATCATGATGACTTCGTCATCACCGTCGCCATCGCCGGTCAAATTATCGCCAGTATGTACAACGGCACCATCGCGGCCGTTGAGGTTATTATAGAATACGAAATCTTCGTCGCGCAGCAGTTTCCCGTTCTCACCCAGCAGGAAAGCGGAGGCATCCAGGTCGAAATCTGAACCACCGTCGTAGCGATTCGTATCCCAGCCAAGTCCAACAAGGGCCAGCTTCATGGAATTGTCGAGAGAAACTCTCTGTCCCTTTTGCAGATTGATTGCCATAATATTTTCCTCCTAATAGTTTTTTGTTCCTTAAATATAGAGACGAATCAGAGAATCCAAGCGACTGGCTTCCTGAACGGGCTGGCCAATGGCATTAAACTTCCAGTCGCCATTTCTCTTATAGATTTCACCGACAACAAGGCCGGTCATGCCATTATAATTTTCGGACAGATTAAAACGGCAGATCTCAGTCCCTGTGTCCACATCTACCAAGCGAATGAACGCATTGCGAATCATTCCGAAGTGCTGGTTGCGTGCACGTGCATCGTAGATGTTGACTACGAACACCATCTTTTCGATGTTGGAAGGAACCATAGGCAAGTTTACCATAATCTGTTCGTCGTCACCATCTCCAGCACCCGTAAGATTATCACCCTGATGAACGATAGCCCCACTGTAATGCCGCAGATTGCCAAAATACACACAGCATTGATTGATGTCCGTGCTGACAATCTTGCCATTTGCTCCGCAAAGAATGACGGATGCATCACAGTCAATAGGCTGCGGCTGGCGGAGACCAAAGAGTCCTCCACCACTGCGCGGAGCTTCATCCCAGCCTAAGCCGACCATCACACGGCGAAGCCCGGTTCCGCCGGCACCGCCTTTGGACAAATCAATTTTTTGCCCCTTTTGAAGATTGATACTCATTTTCAAAGCCTCCTCTTGTTAATCAGCGAATGCAGCAACAACATTTACTAAGCTTTCGACTCTGGCTGCATTTCCATCTGTGATGAACTCCCATCCGTTGTCAGTCCGCATCAATGCCCCTGCTACCAAAGCGGTCATGTTATAATAGTTTTCGCTCAACTCGAAGCGGCACAGCTCGACATTGTGCTCATAATCGACAACGCGAATAAACGCATTGCGAATCATTCCGAAGTGCTGATTACGCTTGAATGCATCGTAAATATTAACAGCAAACACAATCGTACCAACTTCCAGAGGGACATTCTGCAGATCAACAAAAATCTGCTCATCATCGCCTTCACCGGCACCGGTCAGATTGTCGCCCATATGGCGAATCGATCCGCCGGGCCAAACGAGGTTGTTGAAGAACACGGTACACTGCTTAATATCATTTGTGTGATTCAAGAGTTTCCCATCATAGCCGAGCAAAATAGCAAATGCATCACAGTCAATGTCTTGAGGTTTCGGAGCAAAAAGCCCTCGTTTTTGAGGAACTTCGTCCCAGCCCAGGCCGACCATAACCTTGTTCAAACCACTGCGGCTTTCTTTTGACAGATTAATCTTCTGTCCTTTTTGCAAATTGATAGACATGGCTTTTCCTCTCTTTCTTGAATTGAAATCTATTGATTAATGAAGATTTTTGCGCATAATCAGTTTCCTGACCATATCAATAGGAATGACCATAAATGCCATTACTACGCAGATTAGCCAGCTGCGAACATCAAGGCTTTCTACACTAAGCACTTCGCCGCCGAAGGTAACAAAAACGAACTGCAAAGCGAAGATAGACAGCATTACACCAATGAAGGTTTTATTTCGCCCCAAATGTTCAAACACATTCACATGGCTGGTTCGTGCATTGAAGCCATTGAACGTAATTGCCATCATAAAGACTGCAAATACAGCAGACTTCAGATAAGTAATGTCGACATCGCCAAAGAGGTTTCTGATTGCAGGTACAAAGAGAATGGAGAGGCAAATACCGGTAATATACAGTGCTCCAACTAAAATCTCGGTCATCATTTCTTTGCTGATAATGCTTTCAGAACGAGGCACAGGCTTGTCCTTCATATACTCTTTCAGTGCCGGTTCGCTGCCAAACGCAATAGCTGCCAGCGTATCCATTGCAAGATTGATCAGCAGCAATTGAATAACAGTGAGAATCACGTTTTCGCCCATGAGCGGCCCGAGGAAACAGGTTAGGACCGCCGCAACATTAACAGTCAGCTGGAAAATCAAGAACTTTCGAATGCTCTTAAACATGGTTCGACCATAAAGAATGGCTTTTTCGATAGAGGAGAAATTGTCATCCAAAATGGTAATATCTCCAGCTTCTTTTGCAACTTCTGTACCACTGCCCATTGCGAAGCCAACATCGGCTTTCTTAAGTGCAGGGGAATCGTTTACGCCGTCGCCAGTCATACCGACTACCATATTAAGCTCCTGCGCGATGCGAACCAGGCGACTTTTATCTGTCGGAAGCGCTCGAGAAACAACTCGCAAATGAGGGAGAATTGCCTTGAGTTCTTCGTCACTCTTTTCTGCCATTTCTGCAGAGGTAAGTGCGACATCTTCGGGGGCAGACAGCAACCCAGCTTCCTTGGCAATAGCGACCGCCGTTTCTTTGCGATCTCCAGTAACCATGACAACTTGGATGCCTGCGTTTTGCACCTCTTTAATTGCGTCGGCAGCTTCTTTTCGAACATTATCGCGAATGCTGATTACGCAAATAAGAGTCAGGTTAGCGGAATCATTATCACCGTCAGCCTTGGCAACAGCCAACAGCCGCATAGACCGTCCTGCCTGTGCATCAATGTATGTAGTTAGATAGTTCTTCTCGACAAGCTCTTTAACATTGCCGTTCTCATCTATATAGTGAGAACATTTTTCGATGATTTTTTCAGGGGCACCTTTGGTATATGTGACACTCTTGCCATCATGGACAAGTGTGACGCTGGAATACTTCTTGGCAGAATCAAAAGCATTGAAGTTTCGGACATCTTCTTTACTCATTCCATTGTCAGCCTTTGCATCAACGAGAAAAGCCATCAACGCTCTGTCCGTACTATTGCCGCCAATAATTTGTCCATTACTCGCTACCGCACTGTTGTTAACGCCAATACCAGTGACAACATCTGCGGCAAGTGCAGGAGTCATCTTTGCCAGCGAATCAAATACTCGGACATTTCCAGTGGCCATTTCAACAACGGAAAGACGTCCTTCCGTAATTGTGCCAGTTTTATCGCTGAAAAGAATACTTAAGCTGCCTGCAGTTTCAAGGCCGTTGATCTTTCGGACAAGAACATTGTCTTTTGCCATCTTCAAGCTCTGGAATGAGAGCAAGATGGATGTCAGCATTGGCAAACCTTCGGGGACTGCACAGACAATAATGGTTACGGCAATCGTAATTGCATCCATGATGAGACGAATCCACTCAAAAACCCCATTTGGCATGTTGCCAGTGAGAAGGGTTTTAGACATGACTCCAATAACGATAGCAATTGCACCTACATAGCCGAATGTAGAGATTTGCTTCGCCAGCTTGCCAAGTTTGACTTGAAGCGGGGTTTCGCGAGTGTCTTCTTGAACCTCCAAAGCAAGTTCACCAAACAGCGTCTTGTCTCCGACGACTTTGATTTCCATGTAGGCTTCACCGCCACAGACAACCGTTCCGCGATAGGCGTAATACTTGTTTAACAGATCCTTGATATCATAGTCGGTATCGGCAGGAAGCGTGATTTTGTCAGCTTCCTCTGTCTCACCATTCAAAGCAGCTTGATCAACTTTGATGGCACCCTCTATGACAATACCATCAGCCGGAATTTTGTCACCCGCTTGCAGATACACAATGTCTCCGACAACAACTTCGCTGACATGGATTTCTTGCAGTTTACCGTCACGAAGGACTTTGGCCATTTCTTTGGCCTCTTCCTCTTCTTTGAGTGCTGATGCCTTTCCTTCTTGCTTGTTCTCACTGATCGATGCAACACCGTTAGCAATTAAAATTGCCACAAGAATGCCGACGGGTTCAAACCACTCAGACTGCCCCAGGAAGAAGAGCACAACTTGCACGACAAGTGCAACAAGGAGAATCATGATCATGGGGTCCTTGAAGCCTTCAAGGATTTTCTTCCATAGCGGATCTGGCGGAATTTGTGTCAGAGTATTTGCGCCGTGTTGCTGTCGGCTTTCTTCGACTTGTTTTGCTGTCAAGCCAGGATGTTTCATTTTCAGTTTTCCTTTCTGTCTTTTTAGTATGATGGACTATTTAGCTGTTGATAAAAAAACGGTAATGATTTCAGCCAGGTCAATTTGGCTTGTCAAACGGTATAGGAGGCACATCAAGGCGCCAACAATTGCCCAAAAAGCTATAACGAAAAGGACGGATTTAACAATGGTCCGCTTGGACAGCTGCATTGCATCCTCATCTCCTTTCCCGAATAGTTTGTTTTGGTTGAAATCTAAGCCCATTTATCGAATACTTTATATGCCGCACATTTTGCTCATTAATTCCTTCGGATATATGCTCAGAGCTCGCAGCATACTACGGGTTGAGTTATTGGTATCGAAGAACAATAGGAGCGACAAATAGGTATTCCAAGACATTGTGCGTTGGCCAGTTTCTATCGCGTAGTAAGTTTGACGAGATATCCCAATCAAATTTGAGATTTCCCCTTGCGTGATGTCTGCTTTGGCGCGGAGAGACGCCAAGTTTTCAGTCATCATCTCAATACAAATGTTCTTATAGCTACGATCAATCTTCCATTTTCCTTCGATCATTACTATCCTCATTCCATCTCAGAATTATTTCGTGAAGTATCTAACTTCATGACAAAGGCCGCCGGATGCCTGCTGTGCAAGCATCCGGCGGCTTTTTGACGGTTTTCTTGACGGCTATAATGTGAGCCGCTGCATGTTGGTTTTCTTGGTGTCCATTGAAGAATGAACGTATCTGTTCAGGGTGATGCTTACGCTGGAGTGGCCCAAAAGCTCACTGAGGGTCTTAACATCAAATCCCAGTTCAATGCAGCGAGTTGCAAAGGTGTGCCGTAACGCATGATAATTTACATCGGTCAGGCCACATTCTTGAGTGTACTTCTTGAAAGTGTACTGCAATGAACGCGGCTCGATATATCTGTCGCTGCATCCAGTTAGTATATATGCTTTAGGATTATGTTTCAGCGACGCAGCGTATTCAAGGACAAAACCAGGCAGCGGAATATCCCGGACGGCTTTTTTGCTTTTGGGCTCAGTTATAACAATCTTCGTTTTCTTACAGGCCCCTACATCCGTGGCTTGAATGCGCTGCAGAGTTTCCCGAATGGACAAAATGCCTTCCGAAAAATCTATTCTCTCCCATTTCAAAGCGCAGACTTCTCCGATACGGATCCCAGTATACATGCAGAGCAGCACACCGAATTTGGTCAGATTCATATCCCGCATAAGGATATCACAGAGGCTGTGTTGCTCGTCGACACTTAGGACGCGCATATCAAGCTGCGTTTTTTTAACAGTCAACCGGTCGAGATAGCAATTAACTGAGTACCCAGAACAATTTGCATAATCAATCGACCCCTTGATAAGAGTTAAAATATCCGAAACAGTCTTGGGGGCCAAACCACCTTTTTTATCGACACGCCCCTTATTCAAAAGAAAAGAGATGTGCTTTTCGACCGTCTGGGTAGTCAGCTTGCCCGTCTGCAGATCTCCTAAGTAAGGTAGAATGTGGGCATTTGCAAGATGGATGTATCGGGAATAAGTCGACTCTTTTATATGAACGCGGGACATGGCAATCCAGTTGCGAAGAATATCCCCGTACTTTGTATGGCTGGGAGAGCAGTCGATGTTTTGCGCTTGGGCAATCCGCCTGTCCAGCAGCTTTTGCTTCGCATCGGCATAGCTTTTCCCATAAACATATGCGTATCTCGCCTTCCCGTCAGCAGAACGCTCCTTGATGTACCGACCTTCCCAACGACCATCTTTTCGCTTGTAAATATTCTCGCCTCTTTTGGACACAGAAAAACACTCCTCTCATTGATCCTTGCTGACGGCTACTATGACGGCTTTGAGAGTAGACATCGCAACGAATACACGGATTCAGGAGCGTCTGACCTCCTTCTGCCAAAATAATGGGAGTTTTTCTGGCAATCAGAGCGCGGCATATTGACAAATCCGACAACATTTTGTAGAATAATATTAATCGAATCTTGCCGGATTTTGTGTCCTCAAGTTAGATACTTCACGAAAAGAAGCGACGCCTGAACGAGTGCCCGTGGCACTCGTTTTTTTGTTGCAATGCAATGCGGGTTAAAACATTTTTGATACGCTATAAACAAGCACAATTCGATATATGGCTTGAATTGCAGAGCAAAAAACATAATTTTCTGTATTATAGCATAAACTCCTGTATGTTTTCAAGGCAAACGGCGTAAAATCGTGGGTTATTTTTCTTCGGTCATCACCTAAAATAATCATAAGATAGGTGGTGAATATCATATGGACACACAATTCGTGCGTGATCGAATTACTCAGCTGAGATTAAAAAAGGGTGTCTCTGAATATCAAATGAGTTATGATCTCGGGCATAGCAGAAGCTATGTTTATAACATATCCTCTGGCAAATCGTTGCCACCTATGGCAGAATTTCTTCAAATCTGTAACTATTTTGATATTACACCAAGCCAATTCTTCGATGAATCCGAAGAAAATCCCGCACTCCTGCAAACGGCCATTGAAGAATTGCGAAAGCTGAATGACGATGACTTAATGCTCATCATCGGCAATATTCGTCGGCTGACCCGTGAGTGACCATTCCCTGAAATAACACATTTGTAAGTACAGAGAAACCGCAAGGCATCGGTGTATAATCCATGCCTTGCGGGATTTTGCTTTATAGAGGTGATTTGCATTGAAGCCTGAGAGAAAAACAATTTGCAGTTCTAACTCTGGGTAATACGCCGGAATTGCATAGTATATCACCACAAAGTACACATCATTTGATTGCCATATACCATACTGATGAGTTCTACAAGGGTACTGCCGAGTCTCCACCAAAGAGGAGGATCAGGCAAACAGCTATGAGGTGCAGAAAGAGTACTATACCGACAAGATCATGTCCAACACCGCCTGGACGATGGCTGGCATCTTTGCGGACAAGGGCATCACCGGAACCTCGGCCAAGAAGCGTGAGGACTTCATGCGGATGATCCGGCACTGCCGCCAGAAGAAAATCGATGTGATTCTAACCAAGTCGGTCTCCCGCTTCTCCCGCAATACGGTGGACTGCCTCTACTATATCCGGGCGCTCAAACAACTTGGCATCGCAGTCATCTTCGAGAAGGAAAACATCAATTCTCTGGAGGAGGACAGTGAGCTGCGAATCACCCTCTCCGGTGCCTTCGCCCAGTCTGAAAGTGAATCTATCTCCGCGAATGTCACATGGGGTAAGCGCCGCGCCATGGAAGCCGGAAAGGTCAGCATCCAGTATAAAAAGCTGTACGGCTACCGCAAAGGTGAGGATGGTCAGCCGGAGATCATTCCGGAACAGGCCGAAATCGTCCGATGGCTCTATGAGCGCTATCTCACCGGAGCCAGCCTGCGGATGATTAAAGATGAACTGGAACAGCAAGGCGTCAAGTGCTTCGAGGATTCTCCGGAGTGGACCATTTCCCGCATCCGTAGCATCCTGCAGAATGAAAAATACTGCGGTGATGTGTTGATGCAGAAGACCTTCCGGCAGGACTTTATCAACCGCAAGGCCATCAAGAATACAGGCCAGCTTCCCATGTACCTCATTGAAAATCACCACGAGGGCATTGTCAGCCGTGAAAAGTATGATGCCGTACAGGCGGAGATGGCACGGCGGAATGCAGCAAAGAGTCCTTCTAAAAACGCAGTCACAGGGATGGCATCCTACGCCAGCAAGTATGCGCTCTCAGAGCGGCTGGTCTGCGGTGAGTGCGGGACCCTGTATCGCCGCTGCACATGGACGCGAAACGGTGAAAAACGAGTCGTGTGGCGCTGTGTGAGCCGATTGGATTACGGCAAGAAATACTGCCACAATTCGCCCACACTGGATGAAGCGCCGCTCCAGCAGGCAATTCTCGCAGCCCTGAACACAGCCATGGCCGACAAGAATAGCTTGATTCGGCAGATCACGGATGCCATGGAAACGGAGATCATCCCATTCCCCGGTGGTACGATGAGCCTTGGAGATATTGAACGCAGGCTGAGAGAACTGGAGCAGCAGTTCCAAACACTGCTGGAAAAAGCCACGGATGATCCTGCTGCCTATGGCGGTCAGTTCAAAGAAATACTGGACGAGCAGACTTTCCTGAAGGAAAAACGGTCCGTGATCCTCGCGAATAACAACGAACAGGCAAAAGCCAATCAGCGCATCATGGATGCCGCACAGACATTGGAAAACGCATCGCCCTACATTACAGAGTGGGACGAGAGCGCCGTTCGCCAACTGGTGGAGACAGTAAAAATCCTATCTAAGGATGAGGTCGCAGTCACCCTGAAGGGTGGCATTGAGATTTGCCAGAAAATTATGTACTGAAAGAAGGTGGAAAGATGATTTTTGTAACCGGTGATTGCCACGGAAACTTTGAACGCTTCAAGCCGGAATATTTCCCGGAGCAGGCACAAATGCCAAAGCGGGACATCGTGATTTGTGCCGGAGACTTTGGTGGTGTGTGGTTTGGAGACGGCCGTGACGAGGCTGCATTGGACTGGCTGGAAAGTCTTCCGTTCACGCTGGCCTTCGTCTGCGGGAATCATGAGAACTACGACGCACTGGAACGATATCCGGTGAAAGACTGGCACGGCGGCAAGGTACACCGCATTCGCTCTCATGTCCTGCACCTGATGCGTGGACAGGTCTTCGAGCTGGAAGGCTATCACTTCTTCACCATGGGCGGAGCAAAAAGCCATGATACGGAGGACGGCATTCTGGAACCGGGTGCTCCGGATTTTGAGCGAAAGCTCCTGATGCTGCAGAGAAAGCCCCGAGCGAGGTATCGCATCAATCACATTTCGTGGTGGGCGCAGGAGATGCCTTCTGAGGAGGAGTACGCTGAAGCACGGAAAAATCTGGCCAAGGTCGATTGGGCGGTGGACTATGTTATCACGCACTGCGCTCCCACCAGCATTGCTCTCATGGAAAACCGCCACAATGAGGCAGACCCGCTCACAGATTTCCTGCAGGAGGTCAAGGAGAGAGCACATTATCACTACTGGCTGTTCGGCCATTACCACGACAACCGGGCCATTGATGAAAAGCACATACTGCTCTGGGAGCAGATCATACAAGTTATCTGAAACAGGTCAAGGCAGAGAAAAACACGGCGATGTTACCGTGCTTTTCTCTGCTTTGAGCGTTGAATCAGGCGCTGTGCGCCGGAGAGGAGAAACTATGAATATCCGAAAGGCTGTGGACTACAGCACAATGTTTGCCACACTGGAATCTGTCATGAAAGCAGATCTGCCGCAGATGGAGCTGTACTGCGAAATCGGCAAGGCCGTCTGTGCCCACTCGGAAAAGGGTGCAGCGGTAGCTGCTGCGGAGTTCATAAAAGAACAATACCCGGATATGACCGGCTTCTCTCCGCGCAATGTGCGCCGGATGCGGGATTTCTGGCAGTTGTACAGCGGCACGCCGGAACTGCTTGGCGAAGCGCTTCACTTGAATTGGACACAGAACATTGTGATCATGGAGGCAGAGCTGCCCGCAGAGGAGCGCCGCTGGTACATCCGGCAGGCTACAGCACGGAATCTATCCAAGGCGGAGCTTCTGCGAATGATCGAGGATTCTGCGTATCTGGAAAGTGTTCTCGACGAAAAGGTCGATGTGTGGTATAATGAGGGAAACGATGAGATTTCGGAGAGAACGCAGTATGAAGAGGATCCTGTTTATCTGTCATGGCAATATCTGCCGCAGCCCCATGGCCGAGTTCGTGATGAAGGACTTGGTAAAAAAGGCGGGACTGGCATCGCAATTTCATATCGAATCAGCGGCTACCAGTCGGGAGGAGATCGGCAACCCAGTCTATCCTCCGGCACGGCGCAAGCTGGCCGAGCATGGGATCTCCTGCGAAGGCCATGCCGCACGGCAGTTGACAAATCGGGATTACGACGAATACGATCTCCTGATCGGCATGGACCAGGCCAACCTCCGGGATATGTACCGTATCTGCGGCGGCGACTATGTCGGCAAGATGTCCCTCCTGATGGATCACACCGCCCATCCCGGCAATGTGGCAGACCCATGGTACACCGAGGACTTCGAGGCGACCTGGCAGGATGTGCTGGATGGCTGCCAAGGACTTTTGAAAGAATTCATGACAGAACGAGGTGATTCAAATGGCACAAAACGATAATATCCAACTGTTCGAAAACAAGCGTATTCGAACCGCATGGGATGAGGAAAAGGAAGAATGGTACTTTTCCGTCGTTGATGTGGTAGCTGTGCTGACTGATCAGCCAGATTATCAGGCAGCTCGTAACTACTGGAAGGTAACGAAGAAACGCCTGAAGGATGAGGGAAATGAAACGGTTACAGCTTGTAACCAGTTGAAAATGACCGCTTCGGATGGCAAAAAACGATTGACTGATGTAGCCGATACCGAGCAGCTTCTCCGAATCATCCAGTCTATTCCTTCTCCGAAGGCAGAACCGTTCAAGTTGTGGCTGGCACAGGTCGGTCGAGAGCGTATCGAGGAGACCATCGACCCGGAGCTGACCATTGACCGCGCTCTGGAAACCTATCTCAAGAAGGGTTACAGCCGTGAGTGGATCAATCAGCGGCTGCAGGCCATCCAGGTTCGTAAAGAACTGACGGATGAATGGGATGCCCGCGGTGTGCAGAAAGGCGTAGAGTACGCCATCCTCACGGACGAGATTTCCCGAGCCTGGTCTGGCATGTCCACCCGGCAGTACAAAAATCTGAAGGGCTTGAAAAAGGAAAACCTTCGTGATAACATGACTACGCTGGAACTGGTACTGAATATGCTGGCGGAGGCCACTACCACTCAGTTTTCAAGAGATCGCAAACCAACGACCTTCCAAGAGAATTTGGCAGTTGCCAAGGCGGGCGGTCAGGTGGCTGGACGAACCAGAAAAGACATTGAGTCCCAGTCAGACACGCCGGTCATTACTGCTAAGAATGCCGCACAGCTTAATCAGGTAGTGACAGATCTGCTGGAAGGAGCAGTCTCTGACACAACTGAAGAATCAAAAGGCGAGTGAGCTCTGCGCGTCCAGGTTTTATTGCTGTCATACGACGATTTTTTGAAAGTAAATTTCGAAAAAAATCTATAGTGTTGCGTTATGACAGTGAAAAGCCCTGTAACCATGCCGGTTACAGGGCTTTTCTTCTGCGCCAGAACGGGGATTTGACCATAATTTTGACCACAAACACGCCGGTGCTTACTGACCGCGCGGGCTGTCACTCCTCCACCAGCGGCGGCTCAAAGCTCTCAATAGCACTACGAAGCTTGGCGTGACGGATGACAAAATGTATGGCGGGTGATTTTTCCTTGGACACCATGGCCCACCGCCCCTCGTGCATGACGATCTGCAAATTGCGGAAGGTGCTGTCGGCGGTCAGTTCCAGGCGGCAGCGCGGGTGCACTGCCGCGAACTGTTCTGTCTGATCGATGTGTTCCAGATACTCCTGATAGGTATACGGTATATCACGTTCATAGAACGATCCTGACAGGGGCAGGGACATCGGGTATCGTTCAAAGGCTTCCTCTGTCAGTCGGGGCAGAGCCAACACCATTTCATTGTCCCGCAGGATGGTTTCGGCCTGCTCCCGGTGGCTTTTGGCGTGGGCCAGGATACGCTCCTGATCCGGCGCAGGCACATCGTGTCTTTGCAGCACCGCCGCCAAAAACGCAGGGTCCGCGGTATACAGCGGCGGCGCCGATAGGACACACCGCCGTCGGCCGGGGGTGCGGCTGTCTGCCAGCAGAAACGCGTTCAGCCGGGAAGCGCCGTCGGCACGGTATATCTCCATCAGCGGCTTGGCGTTCTCCAGCAGAGCGTCGGCCCGACGGCGGTAATAGGCCACCTCTGTGCGGTTGTTGGTCAGGTAATACCGCCCCTCGCTATGGTGGCCGGACACCGCCTCGCCGGTCAGCGCGGCGGTGCCGGATACCCGCAGGAAATGCAGGAACACACCGCCCTGGGGCGCTTTGAAGTAATACGGCTCGATCTGGCCGGTCATATACATGGGGATGAAACTCTCCAATCCCAGCATCATCTCCGGCAGATTGCGGTCAATGTTGTGGATGATCTGCAGCCGCAGACCTTTTTTCAGCAGCAGCGCCATGCCGAACATCCACTTCTTGGGGAACTCCGGGTCCTGGGCCATCTCTGTCATGGGCATATCGCTGTACAAAAACACCGGCTCTGTGGAGCGCGACAGCACCGCCGCCTTCATAAAGTCCAGCTCGCTGTCCATCATCTGCCGCAAACCGGAGTAACTGCGGCTGGTGGGCAGCTGGAAGGGCACCACAGGGACCTTCAGCTCGTCAAAATGGACGGAGCGTATGTACGCATTCAGATCGAACTCATCCAGCTTGGTCAGGAAGCGGGAGACGCTGTCCTCCCGGGGCGCATGGCTGCCCAGCAACCAATCCTGCACCCGCCGGCAGTAGGCGGCGCGGTCGCCGAGATCTTCAGCGGCACAGCCCAGCAGCGCGGCGGCCACCTCCCGTTGGGCGGGGCCGTCCATCTCCCGGGAAACATAGGACGCCACGGCGGCGGCGAACTGCTCCGGCTCCGCCGGCTGACGCTCGCCCCGGCGGAAGCGGAAGATGGCGGACGGGTCGTAGTTGGCGCAGCGGCACAGCTTCGCCACGCTGAGCCCCATGACCTCGATCAGCGCATTGAAGTTCTCCCGCAGCATTTTCTTGTCCGTGCCGGCATATTCATCGCATTGCAGGAACGCGCTATACAGTGTGTCCGCGTCCATATTCGGCAGCGCCTTTGCTTTGGCCATATCGGCCAAAGCATCACTCAGCGCTGTGAGCACGGCGCTGCCGCGGCCCGGCGTGCGCTCGCCGGTGCGGTAGCGGCTCAGGGACGGTGCGGATAGCCCGGCGGCCTCCGCCAGCTCCTTGCCCCGGCAGTCCAGCCGGGTAATGTATTCGTTCAGCTGCTCACAAAAGCGCATGGCGCACCTCCTGCGGTGAAAGCTGTGTATAGTATACGCCCATATGGCAGGAAAGTGAAGCAAAAGAATTTCCAAAACCAGCAATCGCCGCAGCCGGTAATCGCGTTTCCCTGCCTCGGCCGCCGTGGTACAATAGAAAATGTAAAAAGCTTGTAAATACGTGAAAAATTGAAACAGGAGGATGGAACAAAATGACAAAGAAAAGGTTTTTTCCGGCGCTGGTCCTGTCGCTGACGCCGCTGTCAGCATTTGCGGAATCCGGAGCGTATGCTGTTAAATTTTACCCCGGAGATTATGGTACCATGAGTAAAAACGACCAGATCCCGTTTGTGTATTATGGCATTGACGATGATGTTAACAAGCCCTTCTACTACAAGCTGAATGTATCCGAGACAGAGACTCTCAGCTTTGTCGGCAGCATCATGGATACTTTACTTCCAAATTCAGGATATGAGTTTGCCTACTGGACAGCCGATGCTGCCGTCTACCGGGTCGGCAATGACACTGCCATTCCGGCCGGCACCCCTCTTTCCTCTGAGCAACTACAGAACACAATCACCGTGAAAAGTGATGTGACATTCACGGCCCACTTTAAGCAGAGCTCTGAAAATCCTGACGATTCAGAAATCACCACCGTTAAAATCATCGGCGCGACCCTTTCCTACAACCCCGGTGATGCGCCCCGGGCCACGGCTGCCGTAGCCGCCGCCGATCAGGGCAAGTACCGGATTGCAGATGAATGGTGGCAAGAGTTAAATGAAAACGATGTGCCCGTTGCCATATGGCATTCCGACGGCGAGATATACAGCACCTTGCCGACCATTACTGCATTTGAAAGCGGGAAAAAATATGTATATTCCGTTTTGCTGATGCCGGAAAGGGAATATGACTTCAGCAGAGAAGTCGCCGCTACGGTGAACGGAAACGCAGTGACTACGGTTCCCGCCACAGACAGATACTTGAGTCTTCCCAATGTTAAAACGATCACGCCGACCGGACAAATCACTCCCCCCGCCACCGGCGGCTACTACTATTCCCCCTCTGCCGGCGGCAGCAACGCCAGCCCCAAGACCGCGGACGCAGGCATGGCGCTCTATGCCGCTGCCGCCCTGCTGAGCACCGCCGGTCTGGCGTGGAGCAGCAAGCGCCGCGGGCAGTAAACCAGCTATTCTCTCCGGATCGATACCGACAGGGGTACGCCGCAGAAGCGGCAAGCAAAAACGCCGCCCTTTCGGGCGGCGTTTTTGTCGACTGCGCACACGCGGAAAAACAAGCGTCATATCGGTGGAAATACCTTAAGACCCGCGAACCGAGTCATACTTGGAATTGCCCAAAGCGCTGAGGTAGGCGTCGTAGGCCTCCTCTAACGAAGAAAACTCTTCTCCGTTTTTCAGAATCTGCTTATACTGGTTTTGCGAAGTAAGTGATTGGGAAACGGCGACATATTCGCTGCCGTTTTTCGTCCTCTTGCCGGTCGTGGTTTCGGAAACATAGTACTTCCCGTCCCCGGTCTGGACGATCACGGGAATTTCCTTTCCGGCTCCGACTTCGTTAGTGTTCAGAGAGGTCCAGAAAAGGTATCGGTTTGCATCTTGTCCATCTTTTCCGCTGCCAAGAAAGGCCCATGTGCAGTCCGGCTGCTGCAGGAGACTGTTGTCCGAATTTTTGATCGCTTCGGAAATAGCCGGAACATAATCTGAATACGGACACCTGGAGTCAAACTCGAAGTTAAGGTGATCTTTTACAGCGCCGTTTTTCCAAAAGTCTGTACTATATAGAAGTTGGAAGAAATCCGTCACGCTTGTGTTAAATGGATACTTGGGGTCAGAAGGGTCGGCTTTCCCGCTCCAAGTCAGAATAATTCCGTAATTCTTATCATATGAAACAACACAGGTTCCATTCGGCGTAGCAACGCCTTTCCAATTATCTGTGTCTCCTTGCTTTTTATAGTGGACGATACCGCCGATATTCACGGGGTCCAATGATTGCCAGTCGGCCTGCTTCTGCTTCAGATCGACCGTGACCGTGGCCTCAAAATTTCCGAGCTGCGCCTCTGTGGAGACCTGTGCATACGCGGCGCGTACATTCGCAAGGTCTGTGGCCTCCCTGCTCTTTTCAAGCTGTGACGCAAATACCGGAATCGCGATCGCGATCAGTACGGCAATGAGCGCAATGACGATCAGCATTTCCATCAATGTAAATCCGCTGTGATTTCGTTTCATATGATCCCTACTTTATCTTTGATAGTACAAACACATGGTGCACCCATCATGAATTGTTATCTTTGGAGTATAACACACCGCTGCCGAAAAATAAAGTAATCAAATGAAGCCAAAAAAGGATTTCTGCGAAAAACTCTGCTTTTTTCGATCCCACTTTTCAGCCGCACCGGTATTTCGCCATCGGAGAGCCACGTCTGTGCGATCATAGTCCCGATCCCAGGTAACAAACTGGATGCCGTGTTTAGTATGCGTTCCCGCCAGTATCGTGCCATTGAAGTCGGCAAGGATGCGGTAGTCACCCTCCAGCCCGATGGCTTCGGGCTGCGGAGCAGTTTCCATCGCAGTCATGTACTCCAGCGTTCGGGCGGCGATGTCCTCATCACGGGGCGCGACTCGCTGCCGGCATCCCACGAATGGCAGAGCCATTCGCAGGAGCCCTGCCGGACCTCTTGATTCAACGCGCTTCGCGCCGGTCGAGGCAGCAAGTTCAAGCCTGCCCGCGGTATTCCAAAAAGAAAACACCCTCCTGACAGATAGTGTTTCTTTTGTGACTGGGTGCAGATTTTGTTGTCCGCACCCCTACACATCGCAAGGAAGGGGGAGTGTGAGGGGGGAACCTTTGACGGGTTCCCCCACTCGCGTTCAGTCACCCGCCCGCAGGCGACCACTTTTGCGTAGCAAAAGTGCTGCTCCAAAAAAGAAAGACACCCACATGGGTGTCTTTCTTTTTTGGAGCGGGCGACGAGGCTCGAACTCGCTACCTCGACCTTGGCAAGGTCGCGCTCTACCAGATGAGCTACGCCCGCAAACGCAAGGTGAATTGTAGCAGAAAACACGCTGCTTGTCAACCCTGCATTTTTATTTTTTGTAAAAACGCTGCCGTCGCGGCACGGGCTACCGCATGAGGATCTCCACCACGCCGGCATTGGCGGCGTTGGGATAGAAATTCGTCACCCAGCCGCTGCCGCCCATGGCGCTCTGCACCTGGTACACCGTCTGCTGCACCTGATAGGACTGCCCTTCAAAGGCGCTCAGCTGCACCACCAGCTCCGTTTTGCCTGCCTGGGCCGCCTCGGTCAGCAGATCGTGCAGAGCAGAGACATTGGTGGCATGGACGATGTCGATGAGCTGCTGCTCGGTCTTCTTATAGCCGATGGTCACGGTGATCTCGCTGTAATTCCGGGCGAAATCGTCCACGGTGTACTGGATATAGGACACCGCATAGGAACCCATGGGCGTGTCCTTCTCCACCTCGCGGCAGGCCTTCTCCGCCGCGTCACCGGCATCCAGCCCCTCCTGGGCGTAATAGAGCCAGATGGTCCCCTCCTCCGCGTGGTTGCCCACGAAGATAAGGATATTGTTCACCAGATCCTGATAGGTATCTGCCCGCAGCACGTCCCGGCCCTCGCCCTCATAATAGGTAGGGCTGTGGTCCTTGACCTCGTACCACTCCCTGTCCAGCAGGCTGCCGCAGCCGGTCAGCGACGCCGCCAGCAGCGCGCACAGCAGCGCCGCGCACCATCTCTTTACCATGTCCGCGCCCTCCATTCCATCTTGTTACAGCAGCTCCAGCTGCTTCTCCTCGCTGTCCTCCGGCTTCAGGAGCGCACCCGCCGCGGGGATGGTCCGCGTCCGGTAGCGGGCACCGTTGACGATGCCGCATTCCGCCGCGGGAAGCACCTTTTCCAGCCGGTACTTGGGCTTGATGCTCATCACCTGCACGCCCTGGGTAGAACGGGTGGTCTTGGGCGAGAGCAGCGCCGTGTGCACCAGCAGAGCCCGGGGCTCGTTGGTCTCCAGCGCCAGCTCCGTATCCTCCGTCAGGTGTACGGCGCACACCAACGGGAACTTGTCGCAGTAGGCGCCGGTGAGCTTCCGCCGATTGGACACCGTGGCGTAGGCGCTCAGCGCCACACGGGCGGCACGGCCGTTCTCAAAGAAAAACACCACGCTGCCGCTGTAATCGCCCGGCAGGCACAGCCAGATCACATTCTCGCCGGCGTCCATGCCCAGCTTGGCGGGCAGGTAGTCGCCCAGGGCGGAGGCCTTCGTCTCGCCGAACTCACTGGCACGGCTCTTGTACACCTGGCACTTATCCGTGAACAGCAGCAGCTCCGTGCTGTTGGCGGCCTCGAAGTACTGCCGCAGGCTGTCGCCCTCCTTGAACTTCTGCTCGCCGGACATCCGCAGGGACTGGGGCGTGATCTTCTTGAAATAGCCCTCCCGGCTCAGGAACAGGTGCACCGGATAGTCCTCCGCAGGCTCCTCGTCCGGCTCCTCCGGCATCTCGTGACTGTACACGATCTCCGTCCGCCGTGGCATGGCGTACTTCTTCTTCACGTCCTCCAACTCGTTGATGATGATCTTGCGGATGCGGCCCGGCTTGGCCAGAGTATCCTCCAGGTCCTCGATCTCGTCCTGCAGGGCGCTTGTCTCCGCCACCCGCTTGAGGATGTACTCCTTGTTGATGTTCCGCAGCTTGATCTCCGCCACGTACTCCGCCTGCACCTGATCGATGCCGAAGCCGATCATCAGGTTGGGGATGACCTCGGCTTCCTCCTCCGTCTCACGGATGATCCGGATGGCCCGGTCGATATCCAGCAGGATCCGCTTCAGGCCCTGCAAAAGGTGAAGCTTTTCCTTTTTCTTATTCAGGATGAAGTACACCCGCCGCTTGACGCAGTCGGTGCGCCAGGCGGTCCACTCCTCCAGGATTCCGCCCACGCCCAGCACGCGTGGCATACCGGCGATGAGGATGTTGAAGTTGCAGCTGACGGTATCCTGCAGAGGCGTCAGCCGGTACAGCTTGGCCATAAGCTTGTCCGGGTCCACGCCACGCTTCAGGTCGATGGCCAGCTTCAGGCCGCTGAGGTCCGTCTCGTCGCGCATATCGGCGATCTCCTTGACCTTGCCGGCCTTCACCAGCTCCGCCACCTTGTCCAGAATGGCCTCGATGGTGGTGGAGTAGGGGATCTCGTACACCTCGACGACGTTTTCCTTCTTATCGTACCGCCATCGGGCGCGGACCTTCAGGCCGCCGCGGCCGGTGCTGTAAATGGCCCGCAGATCGTCGCCGTCACAGATGATCTGGCCGCCGGTGGGAAAATCCGGTGCCAGCAGCGTGGAGGCGATATCGTGGGCGGGGTTTTTCAGATAGGCGATGGTGGTATCGCACACCTCACCCAGATTAAAGCCGCAGATCTGGCTGGCCATGCCCACGGCGATGCCCTGATTGGCGGACACCAGCACATTGGGATAGGTGGTGGGCAGCAGCGCCGGCTCCTTGGTGGTGTTGTCGTAGTTGTCCACAAAGTCCACGGCGTCGCAGTCCAGATCGCGGAACAGCTCGGCGCAGATGGGGGCCAGCTTGGCCTCGGTGTACCGGCTGGCGGCATAGGCCATGTCCCGGGAGTACACCTTGCCGAAGTTGCCCTTGCTGTCCACAAAGGGATGCAGCAGGGACTCGTTGCCCTTGGCCAGGCGGACCATGGTCTCGTAGATGGCCTGGTCGCCGTGGGGGTTCAGGCGCATGGTCTGGCCCACGATATTGGCGCTCTTGGTGCGGCTGCCGGTCAACAGGCCCATTTTGTACATGGTGTACAGCAGCTTTCGGTGGGAGGGCTTGAAGCCGTCGATCTCCGGGATGGCGCGGCTGACGATGACCGACATGGCGTATGGCATATAGTTCTCGTCCAGCGTGGCGGTGATGGGCTGTTCCACCACAGCGCCCCGCAGGCCCATCACGTTGGGATCGCCCGCGTGCCGTATTTCTTTTTCCTCGGTTTTCTTTTTTGCCATAGGAACGGTGTCCTTTCACTGTCTAAAGCCTGCTGCCGCAGGCCTTTTCTTTATAGCTTTGCACGGAGCAGATGTCCGGAGCACCGGCAAAGGCGTCAGATCTTCCGCCAAGACAAGGCGCAGGGGCGCAGCCATACTTTGTGTATGGCAAGCCGCTGCAACAAAGTATTGGCGCAAGAGATACGCCTTTGTCAGCTTACATCGATCATATCAAGGTACTTATAGCCATTTTCAGCGATATAGTCCTTTCTGCCGGACAGGTTATCGCCCAGCAGCAGGTCAAATACCCGGGCCGTCTCCTCGGCGTCCTCCGGCAGCACCCGGATGAGCCGCCGCGTCTCCGGCGACATGGTGGTCATCCACATCATCTCCGGGTCGTTCTCGCCCAGTCCCTTGGAGCGCTGGACATTGACCTTCTTGCCCTCCAGCTTTTTCAGGATATCCGCCTTCTCCTTCTCAGAGTAGGCGAACCAGGTCTTTTCGCCGGACTTCTCTTTGCAGGTGATCTCGAACAGAGGCGTCTCGGCGATATAGACGTAGCCCTCCCGGATCAGGGTGGGGCACAGGCGGTAGAGCATGGTCAGGATCAGCGTGCGGATCTGGAAGCCGTCCACGTCGCCATCGGTGCAGATGACCACCTTGCTCCAGCGGAGGTTGCTCAGGTCAAACTGGTTCAGGTCCTTGACGGCCTTGCCGCTGACCTCCACGCCGCAGCCCAGCACCTTCATCAGGTCGGTGATGACGTCGCTTTTGAAGATACGGGGATAATCCGCCTTCAGGCAGTTCAGTATCTTGCCGCGGACGGGCATGAGGCCCTGAAATTCCGCGTCGCGGGACTGCTTGCAGGCGCCCAGAGCGGAGTCGCCCTCCACGATGTATATCTCGCGGCGCTCCACGTCCTTGGTGCGGCAGTCCACGAACTTCTGCACCCGGTTGGCAATATCGATCTTTTCGGTGAGCTTTTTCTTCTGGTTGATGCGGGTGCGCTCCGCCGTCTCGCGGCTGCGCTTGTTGATGAGCACCTGAGCGGCGATCTTCTCCGCCGCGTCACGGTTCTCGATGAAGTATATCTCCAGTCGGCTGCGAAGGAACTCCGTCATGGCCTCCTGGATGAACTTGTTGGTGATGGCCTTCTTGGTCTGGTTTTCGTAGCTGGTCTGGGTGGAAAAGCTGCTGCTGACCAGGATCAGGCAGTCCTGCACGTCCGGGAAGGTGATCTTGGCCTCGCCCTTGACGTACTTGTTGTTGTCCCGCAGGTATTTGTCGATGGCCGACACCATGGCCGAGCGGGTGGCCTTCTCCGGGCTGCCGCCGTGTTCCAGGAAGCTGGAGTTGTGGTAGTATTCGCACAGGGCGGTCTTGTTGGAGAAGCACAGCGCCACGCTGAGCTTCACCTTGTACTCCGGCTTGTCCGGCCGATCCCGGCCCCGGCGCTCCGCCTCCCAGTACACCGGCTCCGTCAGGGCATCCAGACCCGCCAGCTCCCGGATATAATCCTCGATACCGTGCTCGTAGACGAACTCCTCCGTCTCGAACTTTCCGGCGGCTGTCTCGTTTTTCAGCCGGAAGGTCACGCCGGCGTTGACCACCGCCTGCCGCCGCATCACGTCCCGGTAGTAGTCCACGGGGATATCGATGTCGGTAAACACATCCAGATCCGGCAGCCAGCGGATTGTGGTGCCTGTACGCTTTTTATTGCCGGTCTGTTCGCTGGCCTCCAGCTTGCCCGCGATCTCGCCGCGCTCAAAGTGCAGGCGGTACTCCTTCCCGTCGCGCCACACGGTCACGTCCATATAGCGGGAGGCATACTGGGTAGCGCAGGAGCCCAGGCCATTCAGGCCCAGGGAGAACTCGTAGTTCTCGCTGTTCTCGTTGTCGTACTTGCCGCCGGCGTACAGCTCACAGAACACCAGCTCCCAGTTGTAGCGCCCTTCTTTTTCGTTCCAGTCCACCGGGCAGCCCCGGCCCTGGTCCTCCACCTGGATGGACCGGTCGGCGAACCGGGTCACGGTGATGAGCTTGCCATGGCCGCCCCGGGCCTCGTCAATGGCGTTGGACAGTATCTCGAATACCGCGTGCTCGCAGCCCTCCAACCCATCGGAGCCAAAAATGACGCCGGGCCGCTTCCGTACCCGGTCCGCCCCTTTCAGACTGGAGATACTTTCATTATCATAAGTCGCTTTCTTTGCCATATCTATCCTCCGGTGTATACCGATCACAATTCATTATACATTATATAGTATCGGCAGGCGTTTTGCAAGCGCTCACACGCCCCATTCCCCGCCGCTTCCGCAAGAAATGTTAGGTCCCCTGAAATATTGACTGGTTTACACAAAAAATAACCCGGCCGCAACCGGGCGCAGCCCTTTGTGTATAGGGTTTTGCACAGTTTCCACACCTTTTTCCACCAGCGTTATGTTACCTGATAATTCTCGTAAAAAGTTGCAAAAACACAGTTAATAGACATAATCAGGCGGCTTTTACTCTTATGCGTGTATACTTGCGTGCATATTCATTTGCTGCACACGCTTATCGGACGACACGCTGTTGAATAACCGTGAAACCACCTGTCCCCCAGGGCTTTTCGCCCACGCCCCCGACAAACTGCACAACGGGACAACGGCGGCGCGGCGCAACTTTTCCGTCACGGCGCAAAAAAGACTCTTGCGCTCTGCCGGCAGGTGTGCTATGATGTGAATACAGTTGTTCGCAAGCGGAGGACACAGGGGGGAACGATATGGAGAAACAGAAATTTTACTTAGTCGCCGCCGACGCTCTGCCGGAGGTCTTTCTCCGGGTAGCAGAGGCCAAACGGATGCTGCAGGTAGGCGAGGCCGCCACCGTGGGCGACGCTGCCCGCCAGGTAGGTATCAGCCGCAGCGCCTTCTATAAATACAAGGACGCCGTACAGCCCTTCCAGAATATGCACGCGGGGCATATCATCACCTTTTATGCCCTGCTGAAGGACAACCCCGGCGTGCTGTCCAACTACCTGTCCATCTTCGCCAATTCCGGCGCCAACATCCTGACCATCAACCAGACCATCCCCACCAACGGCTGCGCCGGCGTGACCATCTCCGCGGAGACGGGCGATATGTCCGAGGAGCTGGATGATCTGATGACCCGTGCCGCCGCGGCGGAGGGCGTGCTCAAATTCGAGATCATGGCGGGATAAAGCTCAGACGCAAAAAAAGCAGGCACACTATGTGTGCCTGCTTTTTTGCAAGAAATATCCCCCCGGCTGATGCCGGGGGGATACGCATTGCAGGGAGTTACTCCGCCTTGGGAGCCTCAGCGGCCTCGGCAGCAGCCTTGGCAGCGGCAGCCTTCTTCTCGGCAGCGGCCTTCTGCGCGGCCTTGAACTTCTCCTTCTCCTCGGGCGTGGGGATAGGCTCAATGGCGTTGCGCGGGCAGGCCTTGGCGCACATGGTGCAGTTCTTGCACTTGCTGTAGTCGATGACGGCCACGTTGTCCACAACGTGAATGGCGTCGAACTTACAGGTACGCTCACACATACCACAGGCGATGCAGCTGTTGGCGCAGACCTTGGTAACGGCGGGGCCCTTGTCCTTGTTGGAGCAGTTGACAAACACCTTCTGCTTGTAGGGCACCTCCACGATCAGGTGGTGCGGGCAGGCAGCGCGGCAGGCACCACAGTTGGTGCACTTCTCCTTGTCCACCACGGCAACGCCGTTTTCGACATGGATGGCATCGAACTTACAGGCCGCCACGCAGGAGCCGAAGCCGAAGCAGCCATAGCGGCAGGCCTTGGCATCGCCGCCGCAGACCTTGGTGGCCGCCAGACAGTCCTTCACGCCGCGGTACTCGAAGTTATCCTTGGCGTTGCAGCCGCCGTTGCACAGCACGTGCGCCACCATCTTGTCGCCGGAGGGAGCCTCCATGCCCATGATGGCGGCGATCTTCGCCGCGTTCTCGGGGCCGGCGGGGGCGCAGGCGGTAACGGGGGCCTTACCGGCCAGGATCGCCTCGGCGCAGCCGCCGCAGCCGGGATAGCCGCAGCCGCCGCAGTTGGCGCCGGCCAGACATGCCTGGATCTCAGGCAGACGGGGATCGACCTCGACCTCGAAGACCTTAGCGGCAACAGCGAGGATCAGACCGAACACAATGGCGAGTACGCCCAGAACGGCGATCGCGTATACAATAGTCATAGTTCCTTACCTCCTTACCAGACCTTCAGGCCGCTGAAGCCCATGAAGGCCAGAGCCATCAGGCCGGCGGTGACCAGCGCGATGGGGAAGCCGTCAAAGGCCTTGGGGTTGTCGCCGGAAACCTCCAGCTGCTCGCGGACAGCCGCGAACAGGAAGATGGCCAGCAGGAAGCCCAGACCGCCGGTGATGCCGTAGACCACGGACTCGATGAAGTTGTAGTCATTCTGGGTATTCAGCAGAGCCACGCCCAGCACGGCGCAGTTGGTGGTGATCAGGGGCAGGTAGACGCCCAGCGCGGTGTACAGGGTGGGGATGTTCTTCTTCAGGAACATTTCCACAAACTGCACAAGACCGGCAATGACCAGAATGTAGGCCACGGTCTGCATGAACTCCAGATGCAGGGACACCAGCACCATGTTGATCAGGTAGCAGAATGCGGAGGCCAGACCCATAACGAAGGTCACGGCGGCGCCCATACCGATGGCCGTGTCGATCTTCTTGGACACGCCCAGGAAGGGGCAGATGCCCAGGAACTGGGCAAAGATGAAGTTATTGGTCAGAATAGCGCCAAGAGAGATGGCGAGCAAGGTAGTCACACTCATAGCTTACTTGGCCTCCTTTTTCTTTTCGCTCTTGGCCAGAGCCCACTGCATCACAGCGATGAGGCAGCCCAGCGTCAGGAAGCCGCCCACGGGCAGCGTCAACACGCTGACACCGTACTCGGCGGGGAAGATCTCAACGCCGGGTGCGCTGCCCAGTGCGCCGCCGCCCAACAGACCGCCGCCGAACGTGCCGGCGCCGAAGAACTCACGGAATACGCACATGACGATCAGCACGAGAGTATAGCCGATGCCCTGGCAGATGCCGTCCACCGCGGAGGCACCCACGCCGTTCTTGGAGGCGAAGCCCTCCGCACGGCCGAGGATGATGCAGTTCACGACGATCAGGGGGATAAACACGCCCAGAGAGCTGGACAGGGCGGGAACGAACGCCTTGAGCAGCAGATCCACGCAGGTCACGAAGCCGGCGATGACCACGATGTAGCAGGCGATACGCACTTCGTTGGGAATGATCTTGCGCAGCAGGGAGATGAAGATGTTGGAGAGGGTCAGGATAATGAGCACGGACACGCCCATGCCCAGGCCGTTGAAGAACGACGTGGTGATGGCCATGGTGGAGCACATACCCAGCACCTGCACCAGCACAGGGTTCTGTGTGATGAGGCCCTCTTTCAGTTGCTTACCGAAATTCATAAATGCAGCTCCTCCTTTCTTAGCCCAGCAGCTCGGCAACAGCCAGAGCGGCATTGGCGCCCATGTTGATGCCCTTGGTGGAGACGGTAGCGCCGGAGACGGCGATGATGTTCTTGCCCACCACCAGGGAGCCCGCGCCGCTCTCACCGATGAACTGATCCAGGACCGGCTCGCCGGCGGCGTTGGGCTCGTTGCCCACGACCTTGGTGCCGATGCCGGACGTCTCGGCGTGGCTGACCACGGAGATGCCGGTGATGGCCTTGTCGGCGTCCACGCCCACCATCATCACGATGCTGCCCTGGGAGCCGGAGGCGGAGATCTTCATAACATAGCCGTTGTCGGCGCCGGCGGTGGTCATGGGATACAGCTCCACCAGCTTGCCGCCCTGAGAGGCAGCCGCCGCGGTCATGTCGTCGGTGATGTCCAGCTTGTCGCCAAACTCGCTGCCCTCGGGAGCCACAGCGCTCATGGCGATGCGGGTGTTCTCCGCATCGATGGCGGCGATCTTGTCGGCGGTCACGTTGTCAACCAGACCCAGCAGGGCGGCCACAACGAGGGAAATAACAGTCAAGGTGCCGGCGACCTTGAGAATAAACTTACCGGAGATCTTCATTACTTCGCCGCCTCCTTCTTTTCTTTCTTGGGCGCACCATAGATGACGGGACGGATGTACTTATCCAGCAGCCAGGTGGTGCAGTTCATGATCAGGATGGAATAGCAGACGCCCTCGGGATAGGAGCCGAAGCGGCGGATAAAGCAGGTCAGCAGACCGCAGCCGAGGCCGAAGATCAGCTGGCCGGGCTTAGTGACGGGGGAGGTGGCATAGTCGGTAGCCATAAAGATGGCACCCAGCATCAGGCCGCCGCCGAACACGTTGTACAGCATATACTGCACGTTGTCGATACCGGCGGGCGCCGCGATCAGGGTCAGGATGGCCACGGTGCCGATGTACGCCACGGGGATCTGCCAGGAGATGACCTTGCGGATGAGCAGGTAGACACCGCCCACCAGCAGACACAGGGCGGAGACCTCACCCAGGGAGCCGCCGACCTTGCCCAGGAACATATCGCCGATGGAGTAGTTGCTCATCAGGGTGGTGAACGCCTCCTCGGTGCCCTCCTTCATAATGGCCATGGGGGTGGCGGCGGAGGTGACATCGGGACGGATCTGGGGGATGGCCCAGGTGGTCATCCATGTGGCATAGCTGGCCAGCAGGAACGCACGGCCCGCCAGCGCGGGGTTCAGGAAGTTGCAGCCGATGCCGCCGTAAAGCTGCTTGACCACAACGATGGAGAAGAACGCGCCGATGATGATGACCCACCAGGGCAGATCAACGGGGCACACGAAGCTCAGCAGGATACCGGTGACCACGGCGGACAGATCGCCCACCATGCAGGACTTCTTCATGGCCTTGCGGTAGGCCCACTCAAAGAACACGCAGGATACCACGGAAACAGCGGTCAACAGCAGGGCCTTCCAGCCGAAGCAGTACACGCTCCAGGCCAGTGCGGGCAGCAGCGCGATGATCACGTCCAGCATGATGCTGCGGGTATCCTCGTTGGAACGGATGTGGGGGGAGGAGGACGCGATCAGCTTGAGATTCTTGTAATCAGTCATGGTTTACGCCTCCTTCTTTTCGGCAGCGGCCTTTGCTTCGGCCTCCGCCTTGGCCTTGGCGGCCATTCTCGCGTTGTTGACCTCCTGCTTGCCCAGACGGAACGCATGGGTCAGGGGCAGGCGGGCAGGACAGGTGTAGGTGCAGGCGCCGCACTCGATGCAGTCCATGCCGTGCAGCACGTTCTGCCAGGTGTCCACGTCGCCCTTCATCAGGTACTTGTACATGAAAATGGGCTCCAGACGGATGGGGCACACGCCCACGCACTTGCCGCAGCGGATACACTGGGGATCCTCGACGTACTGCTCCTCCTTGTCGGCGAAGGCCAGCATGGCGCCGGTGCCCTTGCCCACGGAGACGTCCACGTCGTACTGGGCCAGGCCCATCATCGGGCCGCCCATGATGAGCTTGTAGGTCTCGTCCTTCAGGCCGCCGCAGGCGTCAAACAGCTTGGTAATGGGGGTGCCGATGGGGCACTCGATGTTCTTGGGCTCGATGACGCCGGAGCCGGAGACGGTGACGATCTTGTTGACCACGGGCATACCCTCATACACCGCGCGGTAGATGGCGCAGGTGGTATTCAGGTTGAAGATGCAGCAGCCCGCGTCGGCAGGCAGCTTGCCGCTGGGCACCTGACGGCCGGAGACGGCCTGGACCAGCTGCTTCTCAGCGCCCTGGGGATAGCGGGTGTGCAGGACCTCCACCACCACGGGGGCGTTCAGCTCCGCGATCTTGGCGTTCAGGACGTCAGCCGCGTTCTGCTTGTTGGCCTCGATGCCGATGTACACCTTATCCACGCCGAAACACTTGGCCAGCAGGGTCGCGCCCTTAATGACCTGCTCCGGACGCTCCAGACAGGTGCGGTGGTCGCCGGTGATGTACGGCTCGCACTCCGCGGCATTGATGATCACATAGTCCACCTTGCCCAGACCGGAAGAGATCTTCACATGGGTGGGGAACGTCGCGCCGCCCTGGCCGACGATGCCGGCGTTCTTGACGATCTCCACCAGCTGCTCGGGCGTCAGGCTGTCGGGATCCGCCACGGGCTTAACTTCCTCGGAGACCTCATCCTGGAAATCGTTTTCAATGACCACGGACATCATCTTGCCGCCCATAGAGAAGGGACGGGGCTCCACGGCCTTGACCGTGCCGGAGATGCTGGCGTGGATGGGGGCGGAAACAAATCCGCCGGGTTCGCCGATCCTCTGTCCAATTTTAACCTTGTCGCCTACCGCTACAATAGGCTTGCAAGGCGCACCGATGTGCATAGACATGGGAATGACCACCTCAGCCGGCGCCGCCAGCTTTTCGATGGCCTTTTCATTGGTTGCGGCCTTCATGTCGTTGGGATGAACGCCGCCAAAGAATGCTTGTGCCATTGTCTTCACCTCATCTTACTACCGGGTGGCGCTATGCCACCGCATACTGTCTTAAATATTACAACAAAACTTTTCTCTTGTCCAGCCCCGCGTTGAAATTCCCACGTTTTTTTGCGGTTTTTGTCGGAAACTTCACCGGCAAAGACCGCCTCTTGTGTTTTTCGGGCAGCTGTGCTACACTATACGGTAGAGGGACGGACACCGCCGGAAAAAACTTCCTGCACTGCGGCAGACGGTCCTCCGCCGGATATCAAACTCTATTCCGAAAGGATGGTATTTTAGTATGGTACTTGACCGTGGTTCCCTGAAGCGGGAGTCCAAGGTGCTGCTGAAAACCGCACAGGTCAGCCCTTACCTGTTTACACTGGTGCTGCTGGCCATCATGTTCGTCATCAACGGCATCAGCGACTATGTGCAGATGGACGACGAGTTCGCCTATGTCTACTCCCTGCGGTTCGATATGGATCTGAGCTTCCTGGCGCTGCACCGGGCGTTCCCCGCTTTTGCGGTGTGGTTCGTGTCTATCGTGTGCACGCTGCTGGGCGTAGTGCTCAACGTCGGTGCGTCCCTGTACCACCTGGGCATCCGTCGGGGTGAGGAGATGCCCTTCGTCACCCTGTTCGATGGCTTCGCCTTCGTCGGGAAGATCATTCTGCTGTATGTCGTGCAGGTCATCTTCATCTCCCTGTGGACGCTGCTGCTGGTGATCCCCGGCATCGTGGCGGCCTACCGCTACCGCTTTGCTATGCTGAACCTGTGCGAAAACCCGGAGATCGGCGTCATGGAGGCCCTCAACATGAGCAAAGCCCAGACCCTGGGCTTCAAGTGGCAGCTGTTCGTGCTGGATCTGAGCTTTATCGGCTGGTCGCTGCTGGCCAGCCTGACGCTGGGTATCCTGTATATCTGGCTGGCGCCGTACATCGCCCAGAGCAACATCGCCTTCTTCCAGGAGATCAAAAAGATCAAGGGCGTAGGCTTCTTCCCGCTGCGGCCGGAGGATGACGATCAGTTCCGCCCCCATGACCCCTTTGGCGAGGACAACTGGTAATATGCAGAGAACAAGCCCCGGGGCATCGCTCCGGGGCTTGTTGTATTCACGCTTCGGCGGGAGCCGCTTCCTCTGCCTGCGGCATCTCAGCCGGGGCGCTGCCGTCGAAGGGCGTCTCCAGACAGGTCAGGTCCCGCAGGCACCTGCGGAAGTCGTGACAGAAGGCGGCGTACTCATAACCGGTGCAGATACGCTCGTCCATAACGATGCCCAAAGGCATCATCTTCTTGGTCAGGTCACCGTTCATGTAGTTAGGTACCGGCTTGCCCATGCAGACGAACACGCTGGTGGTGCCGAATTCATAGCAGTGGTGGTGGATGTAGCTGGTCTTGATAGAAGCCAGGTTGGTGATGAACATACTGGTGTGGAAGGGGCTCAGGTCGATGATCTTCCGGGGCAGCAGGCCATGCTTGTCCAGATGGTAGGCCAGCCAGATCACGAACTTGGGCAGGCCGGGGATGGAGAACATCATCTTGGCGAACTTGTCGGTGCTGTTCTTCTGCTCCGTCTGGCTGTTGACGGCGATGGCATCGGTGATCTTCTGGTTGATGGTGAAAATAGTGTCCTTGGGCTCCAGATAGATCTTCAGCGTTGTCTCATCCGGGCTGCCGTCGGCCCGCTTTTTCAGGATGACAAAGGAGACGCAGAAATGGTTGCGCTCATAGAGATGACTGTTGACCACAAACCAGTTGAGCTTGGGGTTGGTCTGATAGGCCTTGTAATAGGCGGCGATGATCACCGCCATGTGGTTGATGCGGATCCCAGCGCGCCGTTTTTCGCGGATATAGGCCTTGATGCCCTCCTCGTCGATGTTTTCGGTGATGGTGTTCCAGGCATCGTACCGCTTGGGCATGATGTAGGGAATGGCTGCCACGATGGGGGGCAGGTCCTTTACTCGCTTTCCGTCAGGGCGCATGAGCAGTTCCTCGATTCTGTCTGTATTGTATCCATCATAGACCATATGGCCGCGGATTGCAAGCTGTTGTTTTCTTTTCCGAACAGGTGCGGAAAAGAAATTTTTTCTTTACCTTTCCGCACGATGTTGATATAATAAAGTATTAGTAATGTTATCATGGGATGAAAGTTCCATTTATCATGCAGAGAGGAAGGTGACCGCCGTGCGGTTCAGCAAGTGGCATATCGCGCCGGAAAAGCCGGAGGCGCAGGCATGTCTGCGCGCGGCCGGCTATCCCTATCTGGTGGCCGCCGTGCTCTCCGCCCGCGGCATCGAAACGCCGGAGCAGGCCGCCGCCTTTCTGGAGCGCGAGGACAAGCTGACCATCAGTCCCTTTCTGATGCGGGACATGGACAAGGCCGCGGCGCGTGTGCAGCAGGCGATCGCGAATGGCGAGAGGATCGCCGTGTTCGGCGACTATGATGTGGACGGCATTACCGCCACCTGTATTCTGGTAGACTATCTCAAGAGCCGGGGCGCCGACGTGGTGCACTACATTCCCCGGCGCATCGAGGACGGCTACGGTCTCAGCCGTGACGCCATCAAGGGCCTTTTCGACCAGGGCGTGCGCCTGCTGGTAACGGTGGACTGCGGCATCACCGGTGTGGAGGAGGTGGACTACGCCAACTCACTGGGGCTGGACGTGGTCATCACCGACCACCACGAGTGCCGGGAGGTCCTGCCCCGGGCCGTGGCTGTGGTGGACCCCCACCGGGCGGACTGCGCGTACCCCTTCAAGCATCTGGCCGGCTGCGGCGTGGCGCTGAAGCTGGTGCTGGCCCTGGGCGGGCCGGACCGGGAGGAGCCTCTCTTTGCCCGGTACTGCACACTGGCGGCCATCGGCACGGTAGCGGACGTCATGCAGATGTCCGGCGAAAACCGCACCATCGTCTCCCGCGGGCTGGCCACGCTGGAGCATTCGGACTTTATCGGCCTGCACGCCCTGCTGCGGGAGGCGGGTCTGAGCGGGAAGGAGATCTCCTCGGTGCAGATCGGCTTCGTGCTGGCGCCGCGGATCAACGCTGCCGGACGCATGGGCGCGGCGGACAAGGCGGCGGAGCTGCTGCTGTGCACCGATCCCGCCGCGGCGGAGGCCATGGCTAAGGAACTGTGCGCTCTGAACCGGGAGCGCCAGAACGTAGAGCAGGATATCTACACCCAGGCGGAGGAGATGATCGACCGGATGCCGGAGCGCCAGCGCAGCGCGCTGGTGCTGGAGAGCAGCCGGTGGCACCAGGGCGTGGTGGGCATCGTGGCCAGCCGCCTGTCGGAAAAATACTCCCGGCCCAGCTTTATGATCCATCTGAACGGCAGCACCGGCAAAGGCAGCTGCCGCAGCTGGGGCGGCTTTAATCTGTTCGCCGCGCTGGAAAACTGCAAGGACCTGCTGCTGGGCTTCGGCGGACATGAGCTGGCGGCGGGCTTTACCATCGACCGCAGCAACATACCGGCCTTCCGGGACCGGATGAATGAATATGCCCGCAGCTACTGCGGCGGACAGCAGCCGGAGTCGGCGCTGGAGATCGACGTGGCCATCGCCCACCCCGCCGCGGTGACGCTGGAGGAGCTGGAGGCCCTGTCCGTGCTGGAGCCCTATGGCAGCGGCAACGCCAGACCGCTGTTCTGCCTGCTGGGCGCCACGCTGCTGCGGACCCAGAACGTGGGCCAGAACCGGCATCTGAAGCTGCGGCTGGGCAAGGGCTGCGCCCAGTTCGACGGCATATTCTTCTCCACCGTGGCCGAGCGCTGCGGGTGCCATCCGGGCGACCGGGTGGACGCGGCATTTTATTTGCAGATCAATGAGTTCCGGGGCAGCCGGACGGTACAGCTGCAGATGGTGGACATCCGGCCCTCCCTCTGCGCCAGCGGGCGGGAGCAGGAGGCGCTGACACTGGCCCACCGGTGCGCCGCCGGAAAGGCCGTTTCTCTGCGGGAGGCGCGGCGGGCGCTGCCCACCCGGGAGCAATTCGCCGCCGCCTGGCGGTTTTTAGACCGGACAGTGCCCGAGGACGGGCTGACCACAGACCGCTTGCCGCTGCTGCGGCTGATGGCGGCGGAGCTGGGCGGCGCGGAACCGGTACTGCGGGCAGCCATGTGCGCCGCAGTGTTCCGGGAACGGGGATTGCTGGACTGGCAGCTGAACGGCGACGCCATCACGCTGCATCTGCGGCGGGGACAACACGTAGCACTGGATCAGTCGCCGCTGATGAACACGCTGCAAAACGATAACGAGAAGGGAGGCGGTGCGCTGTGACACCTCAGGAGCAATACGAACATCTTGTGGAGACGGTAAAGGGCTACAACCCGGCGGCGGGCTTTGACCAGATACGCGCCGCCTATGAATTCGCCGATACCCACCACGCGGGGCAGAACCGCAAGGACGGCTCGCCCTTTATCACACATCCCCTGGCGGTGGCACAGATCGTGGCGGAGGAGCTGCACCTGGACACAGAGTCTATTGTGGCGGCCCTGCTGCACGACACCATCGAGGATACCACCGCCACCCACGAGGAGCTGGCAAAGCTGTTTTCCCCTACGGTGGCGGATCTGGTGGAGGGCGTCAGCAAACTGACGCGGGTCCACTACACCTCCAAAGAAGAGGAGCAGATGGAGAACCTGCGGAAGATGCTCATGGCCATGGCCAAGGACATCCGGGTCATCCTCATCAAGATCTCCGACCGGCTGCACAATATGCGGACCATGGAGTACCAGACGCCGGAAAAGCAGAAGCAGAAGTCCTTTGAGACTATGGAGATCTACGCCCCCATCGCACACCGACTGGGTATGCAGAAGATGAAATGGGAGCTGGAGGACCTGTCGCTGAAGTATCTGGACCCGGTGGGCTACCGGGAGATCACCGAGGCGCTGGACGAAAAGGCCGCGGAGTACGACGGGTTCATGTCCGCCGTGCACGACCGCATCGTCACGCGGCTGAAGGAGGAGGGCATCGACGCCACGGTCTACGGCCGGATGAAGCACCCCTACTCCATCTACCGCAAAATGTACACCCAGAACAAGAGCCTGGACGATGTGTTCGACCTGTTCGCCTTCCGGGTCATCGTGGACACGGTGGCGGACTGCTACAACGTGCTGGGCATTATCCACGACCTGTTCAAGCCCATTCTGGGCCGGTTCAAGGATTACATCGGCACGCCGAAGCCCAATATGTACCAGAGCCTGCACACCACGGTGGTGGGCGAAAGCGGCATCCCCTTCGAGGTACAGATCCGGACGAAGGAGATGCACGAGGTGGCGGAGTACGGCGTGGCCGCCCACTGGAAGTACAAGCAGAACGGCCAGGGCGCCGGGGACGAGCGCAGCTATGAGTGGGTGCGCCGCCTGCTGGAAAATCAGGAGGATGCCGACGCCGAGGACTTCATCCACTCACTGAAGGTGGATATGTTCGCCGACGAGGTGTTCGTGTTCACGCCCAACGGCGACGTGATCAACCTGCCGGCCGGGGCCACGCCCATCGACTTCGCATACACCATACACTCCGCCATCGGCAACCACATGGTGGGCGCCAAGGTCAACGGGCGGATCGTACAGTTCGACTACCACCTCCGCAACGGCGACGTGGTGGAGGTGATGACCAGCAAATCCGCCCACGGTCCCAGCCGTGACTGGGTGAAGATCGCCCGCAGCAGCAACGCCCGCAGCAAGATACGCCAGTGGTTCAAGAAGGAAAAGCGGGACGAGAACATCGTCAACGGGCGGCAGAGCTTCGAGTCGGAGTTGAAGCGCACGGGCGTGACGCTGAAGGAGCTGACCAACGAGGAGAACCTGCCCGGCGTGCTGAAGAAGCTGTGCTTCACGTCACTGGACGATATGTACGCCGCCATCGGCTACGGCGGCATTTCGGCACTGAAGGTCATCGGCCGGCTGCGGGAGGACATCCAGCGCATCATCCACCAGCATCAGACGGAACGGCAGGCGGAGGTCCCCGTGGCGGACCAGCCGCAGCTCATGCGTCCCGCTGTGCCCCAGCGCGCCAAGGGCGAGCAGGGGATCGTGGTGGAGGGTCTGACCAACTGTCTGGTGAAGTTCTCCAAGTGCTGCACCCCTGTGCCGGGAGACGATATCGTGGGCTTCATCACCCGCGGCTACGGCATTTCCGTGCACCGGGCGGACTGTCCCAACGCCGACCCGGCCCGGCGCAAGCCCAGCGAGGCAGGCCGGTGGATCAAGGTCTCCTGGGGCAGCGACACGCGGGAGAGCTACCGCACCACGCTGGAGATCACCGCCAAGGACCGCATCAACATTATCATGGACGTGTCCACGGTGCTGTCCAGCACCAAGACCCACGTCTCCTCCATGAACGCCCGCAGTACGCCGGACGGCTTCGCCCTGCTGTCGCTGGACATCGACGTGCCGGACAGTGAGCAGCTGCGGACCGTCATGCGGCGGCTGGAGCAGATATCGGGCGTCATGCGGGTGACAAGACCGGCCGGATAAGGCCAATGTGAATACAAACAGTATAAAGGAGATAGAATTATGCGTGCTGTATTGACCCGTGTAAAACACGCCAGCGTTTCCGTGGACGGCAAGGTCATCGGACAGATCGGCGAGGGCTTTTTGGTGCTGCTGGGTGTGACCCATGAGGACACCGAGGCACAGGCGGTAAAGCTGGCCGACAAGCTGACGGGCCTGCGTATCTTTGAGGATGAAAATGAAAAGATGAACCGCAGCCTGACGGATGTGGGCGGAGAGCTGCTGATCGTGTCCCAGTTCACGCTGTACGCCAACTGCAAAAAGGGCCGGCGGCCGGACTTTCTGGCGGCGGCGCGGCCGGAGGTGGCCATCCCCCTGTACGAAAAGTTTGTGCAGCTGTGCCGGGACAAGGGCTTTCACACCGAGACGGGTGAATTCGGCGCCTATATGCAGGTGGACAGCCTGAACGACGGACCGCTGACCATCATTCTGGACACCGACACCCTGTAAGGAGGACACCATGACCATCAAAACACTGCAAGTGGGCCCTATCATGACCAACTGCTACCTGCTGTGCGACGAGGACGCGAAGGTCTGTGCCCTGATCGATCCCGGCGACGACGAATCTCGGATAGAAAAGCTGGTGGGACAAAGCGGCTGCGCACTCAAGTACATCCTGCTGACCCACGGGCACTTTGACCACACCTCCGCCGTGCGGCCCCTGTTGGAGAGATACCCGGACGTGCCGGTCTACATCCACGAGAAGGACAGCGTGACCGGGCGGGGCGGCGAGCTGCTGTTCACCCGGGTGGACGAGCAGCACCAGCGGTACTATAAGGACGGCGACGTGCTGCCCCTGGGCGGGCTGTCCCTGCGGGTCATGGAAACACCGGGCCACTCCGAGGGCTCCGTGTGTCTGCTGTTGGACCGGGAGCACGTGATCTTTGCCGGGGATACCCTGTTCCGCTGCTCCTGCGGACGATGCGACTTCCCCGGCGGCAGCTATCCCAAGATGCTCGCCTCCCTGGGCCGTCTGGCGGCGCTGGAGAGCGACTGGCGGGTCCTGCCCGGCCATGACCGGGAAACGACGCTGGACTTTGAGCGCCGCATGAACCCCTATATGCGGCAGGGGACGGCGCAATGAAGCTGAACCTGCGCGGTCACGAGGACCGCTACGCCATCGAGCAGAGCCTGCTGGCCTTTTTCCCGGAGGAGCGCCCGGTATATGAGGGCGAGGACGGGGACAGCCACGCGGAGGTCACACTGCATGAGGGCAATGTATATGCCACCGGGGTCACGACACTGACCTATGGCGGCAAAACGGCGCGGGGTGAGGCCCGCGTTCGGACCGCAGGCGTTTCCGACGCATACGAACGGGAACGCCTGCGTCAGCGTGCGCTGAAGCTGTCCTTCTTCCGGGCGGCCCGGGACGTCACCGGCGTGACGCCCAGCTGGGGCGCGCTGACGGGCATCCGCCCGGCCAAGCTGGTGCGGACCATGCTGGAGGACGGCATGACCCCCGCCCAGGCGGACCGGGTGCTGCGGGACACGTACTGTGTCTCCCCGGCGCGGCGGCGTCTGGCGCTGGAGAGCGCCGAGGCGGGCCTGAAGGCCAGGAGCGACCTGCGCCCCGAGGACATCTCTCTGTACATCGGCATCCCCTTCTGCCCCACCCGCTGCGCCTATTGCAGCTTCGTATCGGCGTCGGTGGAAAAATCCTTTAAGCTGATGGAGCCGTATCTGGCGGCGCTGACGGCGGAGGTGGAGGCCGCAGGCCGCATGGTGAAGGAGACGGGCCTGCGGATCAAGTCGTTCTACATGGGCGGCGGCACGCCCACCACCCTGTCCGCCAGTCAAATGGATGCGCTGCTGACGGCGGTGAACCGGAATTTCGACCTGTCCAACTGCGTGGAATACTGCATCGAGGCGGGACGGCCGGACACCATCGACCGGGAGAAGCTGCTGGTGCTGCTGGATCACGGTGCGGACCGGATCAGCGTAAATCCCCAGTCGCTGGAGCCCCGGGTGCTCTCCGCCATCGGCCGGAAGCACAGCCCAGAGGATATCGAAAAGGCCATGGAGCTGGCCACGTCCATGGGCTTTCCCCATGTGAACATGGACCTGATCGCCGGGCTGCCCGCCGACACACCGGAGGGCTTTCGCCGGACGTTGGATACGTGCCTGACCTTCGGCGCAGACAACATCACCGTGCACACCCTGAGTCTGAAGAAGGGCAGCCGCATCCTGCTGGAGGGCCTGCCTATCCCCTCGGCGGAGGACGTGGCGGCCATGCTGGACTACGCCGATCCGGCGCTGCGGGAAAAGGGCTTCGCCCCCTATTACCTCTACCGCCAGAAATATATGTCCGGCAGCTTTGAGAACGTAGGCTGGTGCATATCCGGGGCAGAGGGCCTGTATAATATCTACATCATGGAGGAGCTGCACAGCATCCTGTCCCTGGGCGCAGGCGGCTCCACCAAGATGGTGGACGCAAAGCGGAACCGCATCGAGCGCGTGTTCCACCCCAAATTCCCGCTGGAGTATATCCAGCGGCCGGAAAAGCTGACGGAGAATTTAGAGGCGTTCCGCCGCTTCCATCAGGAGATGGCGCGGTGAGATAAGGAGGCACCATGACCCACCGGCGGCAAAACTTCATGGGCGGTGCGGCCATTCTGGCCGGGGCTGTGGCGGTGACAAAGCTGCTGGGTGCCCTGTACAAGATCCCGCTGGGGAACCTGCTGGACCGGGAGGGCATGGCGCATTTCTACGCCGCGTACAACATTTACAGTCTGCTGCTGGTGCTGTCCACGGCGGGACTGCCGGTGGCCCTGAGCCGCATGGTGTCCCGTGCCGCCGCCCAGCGGCGCTATGGCGCCGTGCGCCGCTGCCTGCACCTGGGCCTGGCCCTGCTGGCGGTGCTGGGGCTGGTGTGCTCCGCCGTTATGTGCCTGCTGCCGGAGGCCCTGGCCGCCGCGCTCCACGATCCGGACGCGGCCCCGGCCCTGCGGACGCTGGGGCCGGCGGTGCTGCTGGTATGCCTGTCGGCGGCGCTGCGGGGCTATTCCCAGGGGCTGGGCGATATGGTGCCTACCGCCGCCGGACAGGTGGCGGAGTCCGCCGGCAAGCTGCTCATCGGGCTGGGGCTGTGCCTGTATCTGCTGCGGCAGGGTGCGGGGACGGACCTGTGCGCCGCCGGGGCCATCGGCGGTGTCACCGCCGGGGCGGGCCTGGGCCTGCTGGTCACCGCCCTGCTGCTGCCCCGGCGGGCCGCACTGCCGGAAGTGCGCGACGTACCCCCGGCAAGCAGCCGCGTACTGCGGGAGCTGCTGCGGACCGGCATACCCATCACCGTGGGCGCGGCGGGCATGAGCCTGATCACCCTGCTGGACCAGGCGCTGGTGACGGCCACCCTGCGGGACACGCTTGGCTATACAACGGCGGAGACCACCGCCCTGTATGGCGAATACACCTTCGGCATGACGCTGTTCATGCTGCCGCCGTCATTTATCTATCCCCTGTCGGTAAGCCTGATGCCGGCGGTATCCGCCGCGCTGACCCGCCGCGACCGCGCTGCTGCCGGAATAGCGGCCGGGGCGGCGCTGAAGCTGACGGTGCTGGCGGCCCTGCCCGCCGGCGTGGGACTGTCGGTGCTGGCGGGGCCTATCCTGCACCTGCTCTATCCCGCAGTGCCGGAAACCGCCGAGGCGGCGGCCTATCACCTGACGTTCCTGGGCCTGGCCTGCGTGTTCGTATGCCTGATGGTGGCCACCAACGGCGTCCTGCAGGCCTACGGCCACCCGCTGCTGCCGGTGATCTCCCTTCTCTGCGGCGGCATACTGAAGATCGTCACCAACTACCTGATGGTAGGCGATCCCGCCACGGGCATTCGGGGCGCAGCGGTGAGCACGCTGTACTGCTACGCGCTGATCGCGGTCATCAACCTGGCAGCCATCGCACGGCTGGTGCCGGAGCGTCCGGGGTATATCTCCCTGTTTGCCAAGCCCGTTCTTCTGACGGCGGTGATGGCGCTGGCGGCCCGGTCCGGCTATGGCCTGTTCTGCCGCCTTCTGCCCGAGAGATGGGCGGTACTGCCGGCGGTGCTGCTGGCCGCCGTTGTATACGTGGTGCTGGCGCTGGCCATCGGCGCCGTGACGCGGCAGGATCTTCAGACCCTGCCGAAAGGGGAAAAGCTGGCTGACCGGCTGCATTTGCGGTAAAATTCCTGAAATGCAGCGAACTTTTCCCCAGTTGCAGTGGAAAACCTCTTGCAATAGGAGCGTAAGTATGATAAATTTTACAAGGAAACCACGCTATGGCTACGAAGATCTGCTGGAGATCATCCGGCTGCTCCGTTCGCCGGAGGGCTGTCCCTGGGACCGGGTGCAGACCCACCAGTCCATCCGCCGAGGAATGCTGGAGGAGGCCTACGAGGCCGCCGAGGCCATCGATACGGACAACGCCGCACTGCTGAAGGAAGAGCTGGGCGACGTGCTCATGCAGGTGGTGTTCCACGCCGGCATCGAAGCCGACGCCGGGCGCTTTGACATGGATGACGTATGCGACGGCGTGGTAAAAAAGCTGCTGTACCGCCACCCCCACGTGTTCGGCGATGGTCAGGCGGAAACGGCAGACACTGTGCCCGCCAGCTGGGAGCAGCTGAAGCGGCAGGAGAAGGGCCAGAAAACCACTGCCGATGCGCTGGATGCCGTGGCCCGCAGTCTGCCAGGTCTGTGGCGGGCGGAGAAGATACAGAAGAAGGCTGCGGAGGCGGGCTTCGACTGGCGCGACGTCTCCGGCGCGCTGGACAAGCTGGACGAGGAGACTGCCGAGCTGCGGCAGGCGGTACGCGCCGGCACCAATATCGAGGAGGAGCTGGGCGACGTACTGTTCGCCGCCGTAAAGGTGGGTCGCTTCTGCGGCGTGGACCCGGAGACCGCTGTCAACGGCACCTGTGAAAAATTCATTCGCCGCTTCCGCGCGATGGAGGAGGCCGCGGCCGCAGAGGGCCGCAGCCTGTCCGACATGACGCTGGAGGAGATGGCCGCCCTGTGGAACGGGGCCAAAGAATGTTCTTAATGCGATACAACATCGTTTTAGGATAGCCGCCCATTGCGGCAATTACCAACGAAAATTTTTGGGAGGAAATAACATGAATAAGACTGAACTGATCGCCGCTGTCGCTGAGAAGACCGGCCTGTCCAAGAAGGACTCTGACGCTGCCGTCAACGCCGTTCTGAACACCATCACCGAGACCCTGAAGGCTGACGAGAAGATCCAGCTGGTGGGCTTTGGTTCCTTCGAGACCAAGAAGCGCGCTGCCCGCACCGGCCTCAATCCCCGCACCAAGACGCCCGTGCAGATCGCCGCTACCAAGATCCCCGCTTTCAAGGCCGGCAAGGCCCTGAAGGACGCCGTGGCAAAGTAAGCTGACGTATGCAAAGGCTGGTGTGGCGACACACCAGCCTTTCTTATAGGAGGGACCCCATGCGTTTGGACAAATATCTGAAGGTCTCGCGGCTCATCAAGCGCCGCACCGTGGCCAATGAGGCCTGCGACGCCGAGCGTGTCACCGTCAACGGCCGGGTACAGCGGGCATCCTACGACGTGAAGGTGGGCGATGTGATCGCCATCCGTTTCGGCGCAAGAACGCTGACGGTGGAGGTCGTGTCTGTCACCGAGAACGTGGGCAAGGACGCGGCTGCGGCCATGTACAAAGAGGTCTGAGGACAAACCCGGCATAAAAGAACAAGCCCCCTCATACGATGGTAAAAAATGCATCCCGGCACAGGGCCGGGGCGCGAAAACCGTATCGTAGGAGGGGACTTTTTATGCCGTATGATATTACCGACCCTGCCGCCGCCCACCGCTTACAGCTGGAGGGGCGGGAGAAGCTCACCGTCGCCGGCGTAGAGGACGTAGAGCGCTTCGACGACCAGTGCATCGTGCTGCGTACCGGCGCGGGCGTGCTGGTGGTCAGCGGAGAGAGCCTGCACATCGGCAAGCTGAGCCTGGATGGCGGCGAGCTGCACGTGGATGGCCGCATCGACGCGTTGACCTATGAGGATGCGCCGGAGGTCCGGGGCGGCGGGCTGTTCAGCCGCCTGTTCGGCTGAGGTGGGGACCGTCGTCTCCGAGCAGCTGCGCGCATACCTGACCGCGGCGGCCCTGGGCGCGGCGGCCGGGGCCATCTATGACCTGCTGCGGCTGGTGCGGCTGCGCCGCCGGCGGAACCGGCGGCTGACCCATGGGCTGGACGCAGCGTTTCTGCTGCTGGTCGCTCCGGCCCTGCTGTGGTACGCCCTGCGGGTAGGGCAGGGGGAGCTGCGGCTGATCATGCTGACCGCCATGGGCCTGGGCGCGGCGGTGTATCTGCTAGCGCTCTCGCCGCTGATGCGTCCGCTCTGGGACTTCTGGCTCAGCGCCGCCGCGAGCACAGGCCGGCTGCTGTGGTGGCCGGTGAAAAAATTTACGGCGGCGGCGAAAAAAGCCTTTATTTTTTGTCGGAAGTGCGTTATGATAAGGAAAAAGCGCGCTGCGGAAAAGGAGGCGGAACGCCATGCAGAAAGGGCAGGCGCACGCAAAGAAGCGCCGGACAAATCCCATATTGCTGCTGGTCATTCTCGCGCTGGTGGTGTTCTTAGGCGTGGAGCTGATCCGGGTGGGCAAGCGGCTGAACGAGGCCGCGCAGCAGCAGGCCGCGCTGGAGAGACAGCTGCAGCAGCAGACGCAGGAGAACCAGGCGCTGGAGTCCGACCTGGCCAAGAAGGATGACGAGGAGTTCATCAAGGACCTGGCCCGCGACCAGCTGGGGCTGGCCGAGGCCGGCGAGCGAATTTTCTACGATGTGAATGACTGAAAACACGCTCCGGCGCTGCCGGAGCGTGTTTTTTCGAAAGAAATGCAGCAAAAGGCTCCGGCGAATGCCGGAGCCTGTGCTTTTTGTGAGGAGAAAATGATATCAGGGAAGAAACGGCGCCGTCTGCTTACGCAGGGGCGAACGCTCCTGATAAGCGATTTACTCTGCGGCCTGAGCAGCCTTCTTGTTGCGGCCCAGAGCGCGGATGCCCTCCACCACCAGGTCGATAGCCAGGATCACCAGCAGGACACCGATGATGCCGCGGACGTAGCACCACACCACGCCTTCGCCGCCGGCGATGATGCCGGCGACCTGCGCCTTGATGGTGAACACCAGGGAGGTCAGCGTCACGACCAGCATGAAGAACATGGGGAAGTAGAACATCTTGTTGTTGCGGCCGACCTTACCCAGCCAGCAGCACACAGCCAGCAGACCCAGAGCAGCCAGCAGCTGGTTGGCAGCGCCGAACAGAGCCCAGATCTTGGCGTAACCGGTCAGGCCCAGGGCCACGCCGGCCACCACGGTGATACCGGTAGCCACATAGGGGTTGGTGATAACGCGCTTCCAGCCGGTCAGATCCTCGCGGGTCTTGCCGGGCTCGACAAAGAACTCAGCGAACATATAGCGGGCCAGACGGGTGGCGGTATCCACGGAGGTCAGGCAGAAGGCGGACACGGCCAGGATCAGCATGGAGTACACCACGTTGTAGCAGCCGGAGCCGAACACCTTGGAGAACATGGAGGCCAGACCGGTGGCAAACACGACGGTAGGCGTCGTGGTGGTGCCGTCAGCATACTGGTTCCAGATGTAACCAACAGCGCAGACGGAGATCAGAGCCAGAGCGCACTCGATCAGCATACCGCCATAGGCGATGGGCTTGGCGTCCTTCTCCTGATCCAGCTGCTTGGACGTGGTACCGGAGCCCACCAGGGAGTGGAAGCCGGACACAGCGCCGCAGGCGATGGTCACGAACAGTGCAGGGAACATATAGCCCAGGGACGTGCCGCTGGGAGCCAGGGTATCATAGAACCCGGTAAACGCGGGCATATCCACGGTGGGGGAGCAGCCGACGATGCCCACGACAGCCAGGATCATCATGCCGTACAGCAGGAAGGAGCTCAGGTAGTCACGGGGCTGCAGCAGGATCCACACGGGGGTGACGGAAGCAACGCCGATGTACAGACCGACAATGATCATCCACACGGTGTAGTTCAGGTAGATGGGATGCCAGTTCAGGCCGATGATCATGCAGACCACGATGCCGATGACGCCGATGACCGTGGAAATGCCCAGAGGCGCGTTGCGGCGATAGACAAAGAAGCCGAACAGAATGGCCATCAGGATGAACATGATGGAGATGATGGCGGTGGAGGCATTGGCAGCGGAAGCCGCATAGTCCACAGCGCCGTCAGCGGTATAGGTGGCCTTGAAGGTGTTGGCCACGATGGAGGCGAATGCCGCCACCACCAGGATCAAAGTCAGGTAAGCGAAGGTGATGAACAGCTTCTTGGCCTTGGCGCCGATGGCGTCGCCGATGACCTCACCGATGGACTCGCCCTTGTGGCGAATGGAGGCGAACAGGGCGCCGAAGTCATGCACGCCGCCGAAGAAGATACCGCCGATCAGGACCCACAGCATAACGGGGACCCAACCGAACACAGCGGCCTGAATGGGGCCGTTGATGGGGCCGGCACCGGCGATAGAGGAGAAATGGTGACCCATCAGCACGGGAGCCTTGGCAGGACAATAATCCTTGCCATCCTCCATGGTATGGGCAGGAGTCGGACGGGAGTTATCCACGCCCCACTTCTTGGCCAGCCAGCCGCCGTAGAAGATATAACCTACGACCAGGACAGCGCAGCCAATAATAAGGAACAACGCAGCATTCATACAGCTCTCTCCTTTCTGAATAGCGATTTCTTTTGCTTATGAAACAGGCCTCTTTCGAAAACCTGTGCTGCACTATGTCCGCTGGCATTGGTGCTGATCTTTTCCTCAGGCAGCACCACCAGCCCGGTATGAAAGTCCATCCAGCCCCAGTAGGACAGCTTGAAGCTCTTGTAGAGCTTGCAGCGCTTCAGTGCCTTGCGGGCGTCTTCGTCGCAGCTGTCACAGACAAACAGCGCGGTGATGTAGGTATACATATGGGTGGAGTTTGGCTGGATGCGGGCCATACCCTGTTCGTAGGCCAGCTTTTCGCACCTTTCATATATCTCCTTCGTCAGATGGGGAACATTGAAGAGGTACACATATTCAAAGCTGTTGGCCTGCCAGAGCTTGGCCTTTTTGGAGAGCACGTACTTCTCGGCGGTGGCGTAGAAATCCATCGTGGCGGCCAAGGCGTGCTCGTTCTCTTCGCAGCGGGTCACATCATAGCTGCCGGCGTACACATCGCACAGACGGTCGACGGCTTCCTGTCGGGTCATAGCGGCTCCTCCCTTTTCATAACGATTTCTTAGCATTCAGGACGTGGTTCATCGTTCCTTTCGCGATTAAAACTGCGAAATATTTATACCGGAAAAGTTGCATTTCCTGTCTTTTAGCAAACAAACACGCCCGCCCACTAATAACATCATTACTATACGCCGGTGTTTTTCAACTTTCAAGCTGCAAAATGAACAATTTTTGAACATTAAGTTTGTATAAATTTTTGGTTGATTTGTGCAAAAAAATGTGGTAATGTGAAAACGTTACCAACGCTTGCCGTTTTTTTCGCTTTACGAGGCGCTGTCCCGCCTGTAAGAACGGTTTGCGCCGGTTTCGTTTTTTATCAGCGGACAAATTGGAAACGTTGCCGCCTTCACATCCGCAATTTCCTGAAAAGGCAAGAAAAAACACCATCCCGCAGGATGGTGTTTTGTGATTTTTTCGGTTACTGTCACTCCAGGTGGCGCTCGAAATTGCCGCCGGCATGGACGCCCTCCTGCACGATGTAGAAGGCCTCCGGGTCCACCCGGCGCAGAACATCCTGCAGGGTGTCGATCTCATACTTGGACAGGCAGACACAGAGCACCTGCACCTCGTCGCCGGTCCAGCCGCCCCGGCCCGTCCAGCTGGTAACACCCCGGTCCAACTGCTCCATGATGTAGCGGGGCAGCTGGGGGTCGTTCTTCTTGGTGAAGATCAGCAGCTGTACCGTAACATTCTGCCGGTGGATACGGTCCAGAAACAGGCTGCTCAGCACATTATATATAGCGGAGTAGATCGCGGTGGTGGCGTCGAACAGGAAGAAGCACAGGGTGTACAGCAGCGCGTTGAAGGAAATGGAGAACCGGCCCACGGTGAAGCGGCTCCCCTTCTTGCTGAGATACAGCCCCAGGATGTCCAGTCCGCCGGTGGAGCAGCCGCAGGTCAGCACCAATCCAGAGGCAAAGCCCGCCAGGATGCCGCCCACCATGCAGCTGGTGAGGAGGTCCGGAATGACCGGCGTGGACGGCGAGGGAATGACCGCCAGAAAGACAGAGTTGCAGACGGTGCAGATCGCCGCCTTCCAGAAAAACTCCCGGCCCAGGGCCTTGTAGGCCAGCAGGAACAAGGGAATGTTCACGAAAAAATACAGTACACCGGCCAGGTCGAAGGGCAGGGAGAGAGACAGCTCCCGCTGCAGAAGGGTACGGATCACCTGACACAGGCCGTAGGCCCCGCCGCCGTAGAGGCCCTGAGGCACGATGAACACGTTGATGGCCACGCTGAGCAGCAGGCCGCCCAGCAGACCGCCGATCAGGCGCAGGCTCTTGTTGTGCATAAGCTTCTGATACATGGAGCGATACTCCTTTTCTTCAATGGTAATGTCAGTAATACCGGCAGGATACGTAGGTGGTACGTATATGGCACGTGTACGGTACGTATATAGTATGTGGCGGAACGGGAAATGTCAAGCACTTCCCGTTCCGCCGCGGATCAAAAGCTATATCGCAGACAGCGCTCCAGTCTGCGGAGCGCCCGGTGCAGTGAACGGGACACCGTGGACTTGTTGACGCCCAGCACCGCCGCGATCTGGGTCACGTTCATATCCCTCTCCATGTACAGCGCCAGGACCTCCCGCTGGCGGGGCGTCAGCTCCGCGGCCACAGCCTTGGGCAGGTTCCGCAGCAGCCGACGGCGGCGTTCGCTGTTGTCCCCGGCCTGGGTGTGGAGCCAGAACTCAAGACCCGCCCGATCCATGGGGTCATATACGGTACTCGCCATAGCCGCAGAAGCTCCTGTCGTAGTAGCGGGCCGTCAGCTGGGTCAGGCGGCGGCACTGCTCCAGCATGGGCCGCCGCTCCGCGATCCGGCGGCGCAGACGCCGGGCCTCCTCCTGATCGCCGGTGGTACGCAGGGCCAGGCGCAGCTGCGCCAGCCGCCCGGCCACCAGCGCGGCGCTGGCGTCGTACTGTACGGAAAGTTGTGATAATGTCATATGCGATCCCCCTCTTTCGTTGTTCTGCATGGTTCTTTTGTGAAAGCTGTATAACTTTAAAGCGATAAATTTTCTGTTTCCTGATAAACTTTCTTGTTGACATTGAGGGAAAGCTCTGGTATAATACGGTTCGCTGGTGAGATGCTGGTGTAGCTCAGCTGGTAGAGCAGCTGATTTGTAATCAGCAGGTCGGGGGTTCGAATCCGTCCACCAGCTCCAATTGAATACCCATATATTTGGGGGATTTCCCGAGTGGCCAAAGGGGACAGACTGTAAATCTGCTGGCAATGCCTTCGGTGGTTCGAATCCACCATCCCCCACCAAAAATACCGATCAGCCCTTCAGGCGGTCGGTATTTTTATTGTCAACGCCGCGGTACCTATCATGTGCACGCCCCGAGAGAAGCGGCCCATCCCGCCGCAAAAGAGCACGCTCCGGCGTGCTCTTTTCGTTTTTTGCCGCCCCCTCTGCCGCCGTTTGTATCCACCTCCCCCATGCCCCAACATTCTTGTGACAGCCTCCTTTCAAAACCAAGAAACTTGTTGATGACGCTACTGTATCACAAGAAACTTGTGATGTCAAGTCAAAAATCACAAGTTTCTTGTGATTATCCCTTGACAAAACCAAAAAACCAGCGTAGTATACTGTCAAAAGCAGTCTGTATTTGTCGAGGAGGTGCGCGGCGTGTCTTTTGGTGAACAAATGCGGCGGCGGCGGGAGGAGCTGGGGCTGACCCGGCAGGCGCTGGCGGACCGACTGGGGGTGTCCGTATCCGCCGTGGGCAACTATGAGACGGGCATCAGCGCCCCCAAGGAGGAGGTGCTCCTGCGGCTGTTTGACGCGCTGGAGGCTGAGCCCAACTATCTGTACCGGGGCAGCTACCGCGCCGCCTCCGGCGGCCACAGCGACGAGGAGCGCCGTCTGCTGGCCAAATACCGGGATCTGCCCCTGTCCGGGCGCCAGACCGTCCACACGCTGGTGGACGCGCTGACCGAAATGACTGACGATCTGCGCGCCGCCGCACCCGCCGCCGAGAGGCGGGTCATCCCGCTGTACACCTCACCCGCCGCCGCGGGCTTTGCCGCGCCGGTGTTCGGCGAGGACTATGAGCTGATACCGGTCACCGGCGACGTACCGCCCGGCGCGGAGCTGGCCGTGCGGATACAGGGCGACTCCATGGCGCCGGTCATCGCCGACGGCTCCGTGGTCTACGTGAACCATGACCCGGTGCAAAGCGGCGACGTGGGCATCTTCTGCGTGGACGGTGATATGCTGTGCAAGCAGTACTACCGGGACCCGCTGGGTATGGTATACCTGTTCTCCCTGAACCGGAAGCGCTCGGATATGGACGTGATATTCCACCGGGGCAGCGGCCGCAGCCTGACCTGCTTCGGCCGGGTGATGCTCCACGCCCAGCCCCTCCCGGAGGGACATATATAACGAAGCAGCCCGCCTCTTTCGAGGCGGGCTGCGTTTTCGCGGTCACAATATAAATCCTCCGTCACAGGTGAGTACCTGCCCGGTGATGAACGACGCCTTTTCGTCCGCCAGGAAGCTGACGGCGGCGGCGATGTCCTCCGGCGTACCCAGGCGGCCCAGCGGCGTCTCCTGCGCCAGCTGGGGGAGTACCTCCGGCGGCAGAGCGTCCAGCATATCGGTCTTAATGACACCCGGCGCCACGCAGTTGACCCGGATGCCCGTGGGCGCCAGCTCCGACGCCAGGGAACGGGTCAGCGCGATCAGCGCGCCCTTGGTGGCGGAGTACGTCACCTCGCAGCTGGCACCACGCAGGCCCCAGATGGAGGACACGTTGACGATGCACCCGGCGTGCTCGCGGAGCATATGGGGCAGCACCGCCTGTATGGTGTGGAACGCCCCGTCCACGTTCACGGCGAAATACCGGCGCCACAGGGCGTCGGTGATATCCTGGAACAGCGCCTGTCCCGCCACGCCCGCATTGTTCACCAGCAGCGACACGGGGCCGAGCTCGCCCTCCACCCGCCGCACCATCTCGTTCACCTGTACCCGGTGCGCCACGTCCGCCTGCACGGCCATGGCGCGGCCGCCGGCGGCGCTGATCTCCGCCACCAGCGACATGGCACAGTCCTGCCGTTCCCGGTAGTTGACGCACACGGCGTAACCCTCGGCGGCCAAGCGGCGGGCCACCGCCCGTCCGATGCCCCGGGAGGAACCGGTCACCAGCGCGATCTTTTCCATGGGATCATCCCCTTTTCACAGTTTCTCCCCGTGAGTATAGCAAATTTCCGCGGGAAAGGCAAGAAAAGTGTTGACAAACCGGGGCTGATAGGGTAATATACTATCGTTGTCTGCGCGGTTAGCTCAGCTGGTAGAGCACATGCTTGACGTGCATGGGGTCACAGGTT
>OJOI01000098.1_pt1 | contig 66419 bp, 62 predicted proteins | sample 1598061 | NCBI WGS metagenome assembly OJOI01 (sample SAMN01915224, study PRJEB22387) | human gut metagenome | isolation source: stool | host: Homo sapiens | place: USA
ATTTGGAGCTGGAATCGCCAAGGTCGGAAACATAACCAGACCAATTATAGGAAGTGGCCGATGTTGCTCTCGTCACAGGAGCAGTCGGCTCAGGATTGACGGGCTGAACGGAAACTGAGATTTCAGGTTCTGGAGTACCAGTATAGTTGGCCATCAGAGAATACCAATCTGAGTAGTCACTGTTGGCCGCATCAGATAACGCCATTGCTTCTGGACGGTCAGGAAAACAGTAACGGTCCAATTCTTCGTCCGTTGCGGTTAAGGGGTCGAAATCATCAGGGGGAACGAGATAATGGTTCTTGACGCCGTCGATGATATAAACATAGTCTTTGCCACCATCATCAAATTCGGTAACATAGTCGTAAGAGACAGAAGCACAGTCTGTTGTCTCAACCTCCGCTGCAAATGCGGGCAGACTCGAAACCAAAAGCACCGCAACTCCCATCAGTAACGAGAGGAACTTCTTTCCGATTTTCATCTTTACGAGCCTCCTTGTATAATTTGTTCAGTAATTATATCACAAATTCCGCAAAGTTTGCAACACATTAACAAGAAATTAAGTAGGATAGAATCCTGACAAAATCATCTTTATCGAAGTTGTACCCATAGACTGTAAACCCGAGACTTTTGTGGACGAACTCAGCATAATATCCACTTTGCTCGTCACTGTCAAAGCGGAATATATTTACATTTTCTCCCGAAATTGTAGAGGCCAATGGCGCACTATCGTTAGTTACTTGGGTATTGTCCGACTTTGGTGCTCCGCCTTTGATTATTTCTATACTTACTTTCTCATTACCGATAGGGTTGGCCCATATGAAATTATGCCCCTGCATATCGCTTCCATCGCTGAACTTGAAGATGCCATAAGACCCGGTGTTCTCCTCAATCATGTCGGGGAAAACACTTGAAATATCAAATTCAATCCCATAGTAATCAAAAAGCTCTTCTTTTGTGTATTCATGGTAGTTGTCGGGGCCCAAAGCAAAGAAGCCTGTTTCGGGAATTTCCGAGGCGAGTTCATTTATTATAATTTCTGTATCCTCCGTGTTTGCGAGAGACAATGCGGCACCTCCCTCCGAATTTCCCGAAATTTCACTTGAAATAGCTTGACCCCGGCTGCTCAACACCACCCCAGTAAATATAGCAATTATTAAAACAACGCCAATAGCCATTCCTATCGTTTTGGACTGTGCTTTCATATACTACACCACCTCGTTTTTCGTTATAGACACAAGTTCTATTATATCTTACACGATAATAGACGAAAAATCTAATGTTTTGTTCCTTTATAAATGACGAAATGTGGCTTGCCACATCAAACAGCCGATAAAATGACAAAACAACTCGGCCATGCAGCCAAAACACTCCGGCTATCCGACAAAACAGCCCGGCTTTTTTTCGTCAAATCAGGTCGGCTTTAACAAAAAGGTTGCCTCACATTATTGCGTGAGGCAACCTTTTCGTTATTCAATATGGTCGTTGATCCAATACCGAAGCTCCGTTTCGTCCTTTGTGCCATCCGCGATACCAATGAACATATCGGCCAGCTCATTCTGCTCCAATTGGAACTGATATCCATTCCATTTGAGTAGCAGTTGCGTGACCATGGCGCCAATTCGCTTATTGCCATCGATAAATGCGTGATTGGACGCTAACCCAAACCCAATACGAGCGATTTTCTCTATGTCAGTTGGAAAAAGATCTTCTCCTCCAAATGATTGAAGGGGTGCGGCAATAGCCGCTTCTAATCCAGCACGATCACGCAGACCATCAATGCCACCAGAAACTTGAATGATACGGCTATGAATCGCTACGACATCTTCTGCTGTAACCCAAATCATTCTGCCATCCTCTTATAGTCAGAAGCGAACTCGCTCAATAGTTGATCGGTGTCCGCCAGCATTTTTTCGCGGCTCACAGCTGTTACAGGCTCCTGAATCGTGACAGCAAAAGGCATGCCTTTTGCTCGAACAAAGGCATTGGCAAAAATATTAAAGGCAGTAGAAGTTGACATGCCCAGTGCATCACAGATGGCTGCCATTTGCGCTTTCACTTCAGAATCAATGCGAAAAGTCATGTTGGAATCCATGTTCAAGCCTCCTTTGCACTACAATAATACTACATAATATGTGCATTGTCAATCCGGTCGTTTCTTGATGATGGTCGGATGCGGCTGATCCAAAGGGAATTGATTATTCGACATAGTTCGATTATATCACAGAACGGCGACAACAGTGTGGCGCGGTTTTCCTTTTTTGCTCATTATGATCGATTTGTTGCATTTTCGACCGATAATCCGTAAGACTTACCAGAATGGAGGTATGTCTATGTATCCGCGCACGATTATTGACTCACTACCGGCAGTTCCTAACAGAGATCAACTCACGCATAAAGATCTACACGCACATTTCAGCACTGGTCAATCGATTCTTCTTTCTGGTTCTGGGAGAGATAAGAAGTACGGGTACCGCAATGGTATCCAGACGGATCTTGGAGACATCAGGAACGATGTCTGGCGCGATTTGGTGCGTGAGCTCATTGTCCGGAGCCACGAAGAAGACTTGTTCGATAAACTCCTGGAGTGGGAGAAGGAGCACACCTATTGGTTAAAGACGAAAGCAGAACTGGAGCATTACACGCTTGAGCTCTACGCTGCAAGGATCTTTGACAACCCGAAATGGGTTGACTATGAAGCTTTTGCCAAGCACTATGGCTACCAGCCGCAGTCCTATGAGGGGTAAACAACTCAATGCATCGGATATACATGAAAACGGCAATGCCACATTGTGGCACTGCCGTTTTCTTATTGCCTTTTTTCAGTTCACGGTCTATTGACTACGCCAACAAAGAGTGGAAGTCCATCTGCACCAGTAATGGCGAATAAGAACGGTCGATCCAATACGAAGTCCATTTCCTCTTCAGGTGGCGCCGCAGCACCAGCCATCATCATGACGGTATATGCCGCTGCGGTAACCCCCTCTTCATCGATGGCAACGCGGGCTGCATGGTCGGCTTTGGAAAGGAATATCTCTGCAACTTTCGAAGTCATGGGACTGAAATCGGCCACCGTGGCATCGAATACACCGGTAATACCCAGCGCATTCAGGCCATCACGCAGGTCAAGATCAGAGACAACATCAAATTTGGGAACGGACATATTCACGATCAGGTGCTTGCTGTTCTCCCAGTTTCCATTGCTGTTTAGGAACTCCATCGTTTGCTCATCGGCAAGCAGATCATCCATAGCCACGCCATCATCAGGCAGGAGGAACCACATTTTGCCGCTGCCCTCCAGGCTCAGAGCAACAGCGCCGAACTGATCTGCCCAGTAATAGGTGTTGCTGCCGCCCTTGTGCATGAAGTCGCACTCCACGGTCTCTCCATCAGCACTGAACAGATGGAACAGGCCCTTTTCCGTTCCGGCCTCATTGAACTCACTGTGCCACTTGGCTCGGTAGTAGATGGTAGAGGCCAAAGCCATAACGGTCTCGGGGTCCATCGACAGACCATCGGCCTGCGCTTCCAGCAGTCCTCCGGTCTGCTCATTGATCCAGTCCCGCAAGGCCTGATTAAATTCCTCGCTGCCCATCTCACCACGGAAGGAGGACGCATAGTAATTCTTTGCCAGACTGTCCATTGTGGACTGGTTGAAATTTACGGACTCATTCAGCCACAGGGAGTTTGCCAGAATGCTTGTCACGGCGCCGTCATTGCTGTAATTGGCGTTCCAAACACTGGCTGCCTGGGAGCGCAGAGCCTCAATGCTTTCACTTCCTAGAAGGTCAAGGATCTGCTGGCGGCTTTCACTGTCCGTCACCTCTGCCAGCATGGCGAGGGCCATGTAAACACTCAGAGGAGAGTATACCTTGTTCTCCCCGTTGGAATTGCTGAGAAACTCTCGGATTGAACTGGCGAAGAACGGTTCCAGACCGTCTGCATAGCCTTCCGGCTGACTGCGTTGGGCCTTTCTGTCCGACTGCCAGGCGTCATAGACCACATCAAAGCCATCGCTGTCAAACTCACCGGTCTTTTCATCAAAATACTCCATCTCGTTTGGGTAGGGAGCCATCTCCGGATAGCTAGCCAGTGCCAGAGCATAGGCCGATGCGGAGTTGTTTGGTTTCTTTTCGTCCATATTGGTATCTCCTGCGCAGCCTACCATAGAAATCAGGCAAGCCGCTGCGAGGCATAGCGCTACAATTCGTTTCATACTGCGTACCCTCCTTAGTCTACGATGGTGTCTGTGCAGATTACCTGCGTTATGATTTCCATAGCAGTCTCGCCGTAGCGTGACCACCAGCTATTTACACCCTGGGTCGTTGCCACAAAGTTGCCTTTGCTGGCAGGGTAACTGATAAAGTTCCAGATAGCACCGCCATCGTAGGTGCCCATGGAACCATTTCCAAATTCCTTCATTGACAATCCGGTGCCACAGACGCCGAATGTAGGCCAATATTGGAAATCGATCCATCCATCTTCACCAGCGGGTCGGAAACTGACGCCATAGCTCATGCCATCGGCACTGTATTCCTCAACCTTGTATTCCCAACCAGAAAGAAGCGGCACACTGACGCCAAATCCGCCGTGTTCGTAGGAAACATTACTTGTGTCAGCGGCGTCCACGAGATCAAAGCCTGCATAATAGGTTTTGGTGTCATAATCACCGGTACCCCGGAAATCCATAACCGATTTGCTGATCCGGTAGGAACCTGCGGGAAGCTCTCCGTACAGGCGGCTCCAATTCACTTCCCATTCTGTTTCCGCATTGTTAGGGATCATCCATGCTTCTGACGTCCAGGCAAGCTCATACTCCATAGGAAGCAGCTCGACCGCAACCCACTCGCCATCCTGCAGCATTTCGAGTCCGTAGTAACTGCCGGTCTGCAGCTCACCGGTTGGTTCTCCATCTTGCTGCGTACAAACAATGGTCAATCCAGACGGGGTAATATTCTTTGCAGTAAGCTTCACTCCCCAGGGATCCTGATAGGCGCTTATCGACGGAGTACGACTGATACCAACAAGACCGGATATTGCCGGAGTGCGTTCGCTCTGTTTTCCATTGATCCAAACCTTGTCGGTGGCCTTGATCACATCGCCCATCTGCACTTCAAGGAATAGATGCCACTGAGCCATATCCTCTGTTCCTGCCTCAGGGACCTTACGGTCAATCGTAATGTCCCACCCATCCAATGCACCGTTCTCAATACGGTGACGACGCACATCTGTAATCTCATGCCGAATTGATCCGCTGCCTTCCTGCAGTACGATCAGAACAAGATTCTGCCGTTCAAAATAGGCGTTATCGTATTTGTCGCAGGCATCCAAAAAGCCGATTGTGCTGTCGGAGTAGACTGTCTCTCTTCGTTCCAGACTATAAATGTCCTTGTATGCCTCGTAATAGGCTTCCAATTCCGCTCTGGAACTGATCACGGTGTGGTAAGGATAGCCATCTTCAGGTCCGCCATTGGTCCGGATGTACTGCGCCTCAAAAGCGTATGCTCCCGGTTCAGGCGTCACGGAATCTGGATCAGCTTCATTTCCTACAATGGTCCATCCGAGTTCCGTAAGCTCTTCTATGACCTGTTCCGGAATATCGGCCTGCGTACCGTCTTCCAATTTCACACACCAATACGCACCGGTCCTGCCTGGATAGGTTTCCGCAATCCCATCGTGGAAGATCAAAATCTTATCGCCGGTCCCCAAGCCAGAGAACAGACCTTCCTTATCCTTTCGGTTGCTCATGATAATGGGTGAGTTTCCATCGATGAACATATACGATCCGTTGTCCGCTACTAAGCAGCGTCCGACAGAGAAACTCATGGAGTGATTTATCATATAACAAAGGCCACCCGCACAAAGTAGCAGTATGACTCCTATCACACAGAGGGGAATAACCCATTTCTTTTTCTGTTTCATATCAGCAGCCTCCTTTTCATATCAGACATGAATTCCTTATTGATATAGACGCAAAAATAGGGAAAATGTTCCCTTGTGATGCGATTTAGAGAGTTGCCGGAACAAGTGAGTAGCATAATCGAAGTCAAAGGCAACCTCACGATTGTCACTTTGCTTCATCACTCATTATACGACCATCGACAAAACCCTACAACCCACCTAAGTTCCTGTGCATACCAAAACGGCAATACCTGCTTGGTATTGCCGTTTTGGTATTAACTCTTCAGCTGTCTATCCTTTGCAAAGGCCATCAGCGTCTCATGCTCGTTGGGGATCTGCTCATCCAAGACTGCATCCAGGCATTCCTGCAGCACACGGCCAATGGTCGGTCCCTGAAAGCCCAATGTCATCATATCATGTCCATTAACTGCCAAGTCCTTGAGTGTGAAGCAGCTCTCTTCCTGCAGGATCTCATTGATCATTTGCGATACTTCCTCAAAGATTGCGATCCGGTGTCTGCAGATGGCCGATTGACCAAGCGTATCTGCCTTGTGCAGCTCGATCAGTTGCCGGGTAGCATCCTCACCGTGCTTGCTCAAAAGCCGTTTGATTGGCTTCCTGTCGGCCGTGATGGGCATGTCATGATAGCGAACGAGTCTTACAATTTGTTCTTTGCTGGCGTTATCGAAGCGAAGTCTACTGAGGATACTCTCCGCCATTGAAGTACTCTGATCCGAATGCCCGAAGAAGTGGCCAATGCCATCCTCGGCGAGCGAGAAACAGGAAGGCTTCCCAATGTCATGCAGCAGGGCTGCCCAACGAAGCACCGGTTCAGGGGTGATACTTTCAATGACCGCGATGGTATGGTCCCAGACATCCTTGTCATGATGTGGATTATGCTGCGGAAAGCCAAACATGGGTGTGAGCTCCGGGATCGGGACGGCCAGCACATCGGCGAAGTCCCGCAGAACACCTGCCGCGCCCTGAGCGCAGAGCATTTTGGTAAGCTCAACCAGAATGCGCTCCGCAGCGATACCTTTGAGCAAGTGCTTGTTCCTGTGGATGGCCGCTGCCGTGGCAGCTTCGATCGTCATGCCATACACGGAGGCGAAGCGAAGGGCTCTGAGCATTCTCAGGCCATCTTCCTGGAATCTCCGATCTGGATCTCCCACGCAGCGGACAAGGTCGCCGGCAATGTCCGCCTTGCCTCCTACGAAGTCAACAACACCTGTCCTGGGGTTGTAGGCCAGAGCGTTCATGGTGAAGTCCCGGCGCTCAAGATCGTCCTTCAGGCTGCGGGTAAAGCTGACTGAGTCCGGATGCCGATGGTCGGAGTAGTCCCCGTCAACGCGATAGGTCGTGATTTCTAGAGGCTCTTGGTCGATCACAACAGTTACAGTCCCATGCTTCAAGCCAGTCTCAATCAGGTGGTAGCCTGTAAAGATCTCCTCCACCTGCTCTGGGAGCGCGTTGGTGGTGATGTCCCAATCCTTCGCAGGACTGTTGTCACGCACATAATCACGCACTGCGCCACCAACAAGGTACGCCTCATAGCCGGCCGCTTCAAGCATCTCAAATGCTGTATTCACTTGTGGTGGCAATTTCATCATAAGATCACATCTCCAGTGCGGCGAGGAACAGCGCATTGAGTTCCTCCCAGTCCTTCGTGATTTCTCTCGGATACTGCTCCAACAGAGCACGCACCTCTGCAATGCTCCGATCCATGTAAGCGTTGAGGATATCGATTCTCGGGATCATCTTCACCTCAGGGGAGTTCATCTTCAGATCAAGCAGCTTCGCAACGGTTTTCTCCAGGTAGTCCGGAAGCTGGCTCGCCGCCAGTTCAGAAAAGAGCATTGGGGGCGGAGTACCTTTTTCAAGGATCCACCGGCAAGCGAGGATTGGCCGCAGTACATAGAAGTACTTCTTGGCCTTCACCATGTCGCCGCGCAGGTATTCTCGATAGTTTCCTTCCGCCATCTGCAGATAGTGCCAAAGGCCACTCTTGGACGAGAAGTAGCGCCGCATGACGGGCTTAAACGCCTCAGTGAAGTCAGTGGTCTGATACACGATGGGAGAGGAAAACCACTCAAATACGGTGGGGTTGGATTTGTGGAGCAGCTTCAGCGCCTTCTCTACATCCCAGCCGTTGATGTCCAGCACATCGTTGATTGGCAATTCAATCACATCACGCGGACGATTCAGCTTGAGATAGCTTTCTTTATCACGGACATAGATAAACCGCACATCGTAGTCGCTATCCGGTGAGGCAAAGCCCCATGCCCTGCTGCCGGATTCCACCGCCAGCAGGATGCGGCAGTTCTCCCGCTTCTCGATCTCATGTAGTTTTTCTTGAATCAATGCCTCCACGGTGCAACACCGCCTTTCTATTTTAGTCGGACGCCTTGAAGTTGTAAACAGGGCGAATCCGCTGAACGATTTCAACGGTAGGTTCAATCTGGTCTATGATCTCATCCATACTCTTATAGGCCATGGGGGATTCATCCAGGGTATCGGGAACAACACAGGTCGTATAGATTCCTTCCATCTCCTTCTGGAACTCTTCCATAGAGAGAGCCTGAAACGCTGCGTGACGGCTCATGAGACGACCGGCACCATGCGGAGCGGAGCAGTTCCATTCCTCATTTCCCTTACCGATACAGATGAGGCTCCCATCCCGCATGTTGATGGGAATGAGCAACTTTTCTCCCTTCCGTGCAGAGACGGAACCCTTGCGCAGAATCATGGCGTCCGTATCGATATAGTTGTGGATCGTCGTAAACTCATCGACAGGAGTAAGCCCCATACCAGACAGAATCACATCCACCATTGCTTTGCGGTTGAGTATGGCGAACTTCTGCGTCAGCTTCATGTCGTGAATGTAGTCGTCAAAAAGTGCGCCTTCCACATAGGCAAGATCCTTGGGAATGCTCAAATCGTGCTCACGCTTGAGAGCCGTGATCGTCTTTTGAATCTCCTTGAACCGGCCCTCCGCCTTCATCTGATCGATCGTAGCCTTGATCTGATAGTGTGCGCCACCCCAAAGAGCACGGCGGCCCTCGTCCTGATAGAAGTTTGCAACCTCAGTCCCAAGATGCCGGCTGCCGGAGTGGACTACCAGAAACAGCCGCCCATCTTCCGCACGATCCACCTCGATGAAGTGGTTTCCGCCGCCAAGGGAGCCGATGCTTCTCATCGCGCGATTGAGGTTGACTTGATCTGCGCAACACAGCTGAGACAGATCGAGTTCCGCATTCAACGCATGGATCTCGTCTCTCACCTCTCGACCGTAGGGAATCTCCTTCCGAATCAGCGCGTCCAAACGCTCGAAATCAATCTCACGCTCGGACAATTCCACCGTTTCCATGCCGCAGCCGATATCAACACCGACCATGCCTGGAACGATTTTGTCCCGAATGGTCATGGTGGTACCAATCGTACAGCCCTTGCCAGCGTGGACATCAGGCATAACGCGGATCTTGCAGCCCGCGAATTCCTTTTGATCACAGACCGACTGGATCTGGGCGCGGGCTGCATCTTCCAGTACAGGGGTATAGCAGAAAGCGGTATTATATAATCCTTCTATCTTTACCATAGCGATTTCCTTTCTTCTTACTTCCTATTTTACGGATAGGCTCCGTTAATTGCAACAGCTCTCTTGGTTGCAAAAAAAGGAGGCAATAGCCGATCTGCTATCACCTCCTGCAGTACACACTTATGCCACAATTGCCGCATACCGCTCCGAGCCTAGGACATCCATCATCAAAGCGAAGGGAGACAGGATGCCTGACTTCAACATGGAAAAGATACGGGCATTGCAGCCGGATACCAACGCGACACCTTGATCGTTGACACTGACAGGCTGCTGCCGATTACGGCTATTCACATTCCAGAACACCAGATCGGACAACCGATATCCATGCTCCGAGAAGAGCTTCTGCGCATACTCAAAGTTCGTCAGAGAGCAATCTTCGGTGCAGTAATCAAACTCCATGTCCGAAATGATGAAGATCTTTGAGGGCATCTCTTCCTGCGGGACATGGTTTTTCACCGCAGCTTTCAAAACAAGCTCGAACACGCGCTGGATATTCGTGTTGGCCACTTCATTGAACTGATGGCAGTACCGCACCTTTTCAAGGATATCCTTTCCCTCGATCTCCACCAAGCGGGGATTCTCTGAGAAAGTGATGAAGTGGTTATGAAACGCTCCCGTATTTCGCTCGGCATAATAAATGCCCAGGGAGAGCGCGACCGTGGCAGGGATGGGATCTGAGCCGCCATACATGGAGCCAGAGCCGTCAATGACAACCAACGCATTCTCTCCGCCTGTGAAATCTTCCTGAGCGTTCCAGGTGACATCAATCGCTTTCCGCTCTTCTGTTCTAATGTCCCTTTTGAAGAACGGAGCGATTATCTCATAAGGGGTTAGAGTGCCCGTATGGATCTGCTCGACTCCTTCTGTCACTCGGTTCATAAAAGCTGTGTAGCGTTCGCCGTCATTACGCAGGAATGCCTTCCGGTACTTGAGCATTGCTTTGGAAGGCTGTTTGGCATAGTCGAAGGCATAGTCCTTCTCGCGGAGGTTATTTTCAATGATGCTGATCTTCGCCCGCAGTGCGCTAAGGGTTTTGCGGTACTGTGCATCGTTCATACCCAGCGAACGGGCGATATGCTTTGCCTGCCGAATCACGTCATCGTTGGAGGCATTGGCAGATGGGAGCCACTTGGCCAAAAGGGATGCCGATTCGCCCGCCTCCAGCGCTTTGCAATCGGCTTCGAGTTGCTTTTTGATATACGCAAGAGCCTCCCTCTCACATTTGGTACCCATCAGGGCAAGGAGATCGTCATAGCGTCCATACTCTGTAATGTAGGAGATGTTCTTTTCCACAGACTGAGGCTCATTGTGCGCAAGCCACTTGAGGATGGTGCGGAAGACGCGGCGCTCCCCGATACCGCCACGGATATCTCTTGCGAAAAACAGCGTTTTCATGGCGAGATCAGCATTCTCTGCGTATGCGCGGAGGAATCGATTTGTGATCTCCTCGTCACTCTCCCGTCGGAGTGCGCCGATGGTCGCAAACAGATCCAAACACTCAGATTGGGTGGATTGATATGTAACCGCTCCGTTTTCCGTATGGGTCAGATTCGCTTCGTTCTTTAGATACTGCAGCATGATGATCCCTCCTAACGCAATCGCAGTATAATAAGACAAGGCCCGGTTCCAAAAGGAACTGTAAATTTCAGCGTAGTAACGCCGTGGTCAAAACTTCCCTGACAAGAGGCTTTTTGCTGTACGGGCCTTTCACAAGATGCCATCATGGTCACAAGATAGTTACGATTACTGTCGGATGCATGTTGTGTTGCTGTTGGCATCTTTCTCTGTAAAACAAGGCACCATATGAAGTGGGAATCGAACCCACGAACGACGGGTATGAACCGCCTGCTTTCACCATCTTAGCTATTCTGATCGTTTGCTGTTGGTGCCTTTCCTTGGAAATGCAGCGGCCTGGCATTGTAAAACTCAAACGGTTTTGGCTACGAGGCCTGGCGTCAGAAGTCTTACAGTACTGCCAGCCGCTACATCTTACAAGACGCCGCTGGTTATCATCACAAAGGGACTTTCACCCTTTATCGTCCGGCCTGAAGCCGCATGCTCCATAAGTGAGCTAATGTTGATAGTGTGGATTGCTGTTGGCGTCTTTCACAAAGCGCATTCATGTTCCAACTTCGCCGGAAGGCTCATTGGAGATAGCTCCTATGATTTCAAGTCATATGCTTCGTAGTGTTGCTGTCTGCGCTTTTCTTGACCTAAGGATACCCTCTGGATCAGGAAAAATCACGGAAAAAAAGTTGCGAACTCATCAGGTGGGCATAGAAGGGATTCTCCATTTTGGAAGAATATCAATGTAGTCTGATGCTCTTCCGAAAAGTGTTGATTTTTTTCGCAGTCTGAACATAATCATACGTTTAGCGCCTAATAGGAAAACGAGCTGCCAATATGGGAGATGCAGCACTCAAACAACCTTTGCCGCGGTATCGTTGTTGAGATCGATATATTCAAGGATTTTGCGGAGTTCATCGGTAAACTTGAAGTGAACACTGATGTTGCCGTTATCGTAAACCTTGATGTGGTCCACAAGCTCCACAAGAATATCACGGGTCAAACGGTCGATGTTCTGATACCTCATAAACGCCACCAACGCCGGATGCTCATCATCCACGCCGTTTGCCAGTTCCGCCCGTTCCTCCGTCAGATTTTTCAGTACGGCGGTCAGTTGGGCTGTCTGGCGCTCATAATCGGCTTTCATATTGTGGTAGTCGTCACGGGTGATCTCGCCGTCTTTCCAGTCCTGATAAAGTCCCTGCTTATATCGCGTAATTTTCGCAAGCTCCCGTTCCTTTGCCGCGATCAGGTCATCCAGCCGTCTGGACTGGCATTTCTTGACCGGGGCCGTATTGATCAGGGCCACGATTTCCGAGTAGGACACCGCCAGATGCACCTGCTGCTGAATTGCAAACAGGACGGCAGCCTCCAGACGGTTGTGCTTGATGGAGTGCATGGTGCAGGCAGTCCGGGAACGGTTCTTGTAGGTAGAGCAGGCATAGTACACATGGCTGCCGCTCACGCTCCGGGTCAGGGCCTTGCCGCAGTCCGGGCAGCGGAGGAAGCCGCTGAACAGATGGACCTGCCGTCCCTTGGGGGATGTGCGGGTGTCCCGCTTCAACAGGCTTTGCACCTTTTCAAAGGTCGCCCGGTCAATGATAGCCTCATGGGTATTGGGAACCCGTACCCAATCCTCCTCCGGAACAGCCTCGATTTGGTGAACCTTATAACTCTTGACACGGTGGCGGCCCTGAACCAAATCGCCGGTATAGATTTCTTTCGTCAGGATCTCGTGGATCGTGCGGGCACTCCACATGGGATTATCAGCATCGGAGGAGACGGGCAGTCCTTTCATGCGGCGGTAGGCCGCAGGGCTGGGGACGCCGTGCTCGTTCAGGTACATTGCGATGCCGTGCTTGGAGGTCCCCTCCAGAAACATCCTGTAAATCAGCCGGACGATTTCAGCCGCATCAGGATCAATAATGAGGTGGTGCTTATCCGCCGGGTCCTTGATATAGCCATAGGGCGCGAAAGCGCCTATATATTGACCGATGCGCCGCTTGTAGTCGAACACCTGCCGAATCTTCTTCGAGGTCTGAAAGCAGTAGTTGTCATTCATGACATTGGTGATGGGCACCTTAATATCGGAAACGCTGTCCGGGTCCAGAAAGCTGTCCACATTTTCTGCCAGAGAGATAAAGCGGACGCCCATCTGGACAAACAGGTTGTCGATCAGGCCCCCGGCGTCGCTGTAATTGCGGGCCAGCCGGGAGAGGTCTTTCACCACCACGCAGTTGATCCTGCCGTTCATAATATCGGCCAGCATCTCCTGGAAGTGTTCCCGGTCCGTGTCCGTCCCGGTGTGGCCGTCATCCACATATTCCCGGATGCTTTCAAATTCCTCAGCGTGGGTTTCATAAAAGTAGTTGAGAATATCCCGCTGGTTCTTGACGCTGTTGCTGCAGTCAAGCCCTTTCCGTATCTTCTGCAAGTCCTCCTTGGAGAGCCGGATATAGCTTGCCATTTTCCAGCGCCGGGTGCGGGTAGGGGCTGGATATGTAGGGAGAAAATTTTGTAGGCCCCTGTTCTTTTGCCGTGGCATTGGTCCTCCTTTCCCCTACCACATTACACCTATATTATACCTCTGGCACGGGGCATCAGCAAGGATGCCTCAGCCTTGGGACACTGTGTCTCGTAGCAGGAACAGACTGCGGTACAATGGTTATAGGCCGCTGCGCTGCCGTAAAAGGAACGCGCACAGCGCGTCCTGCAAGGCAGGGCCGTCCTCGGCAAACTCGATTTTTACACCCACGCCGCCCACGCAAAAGCAATAGGGATTGGCTGCCTTGTGGAGAAAGCGGGCGATCCGCTCTTTGTTGGACAGGGTGTGGTCGAGAGCCATGCCATCCACTTCGGGCAGCATATCCGCACTCACCGCGCCGATGTTGACGCTCCGCATATTCTCCAGTTCCTGTGCTGTCAGTTTCATAGAGTACCCTCCTTGTCATCATTCGTGTGTGTATCACGCTCCATCTCTATCTGTTGGGAAAGGCGCAGCGGACGGCAAATGCCGTCCGCTGCTTTGATTGGGACAAAGTGTCTCGTTGTCAGTAGGGACTCCGGTCATAGAGGGCCTGGGCCTCGTCCAGCGCGAGGAAGTCAAACACCTCATGCAACTCCCGCATCACGCGTTCAATATCAGCGGGCTTGAAGCCGCATCGCTCCATAGCGGCGATCACATAGCCCCGGCAGACACCCTCGCTCCAGGGCTGGGAGAGCAGGGCGGCCAGTTCAGGATCACAGCGCATGGTCCGCCTCCCGTTCCCGGTGCTGCCCTTTGGAGCCGGTCTCAATGACGGGGAGATTTTGCAGCTCCTCCAGATATATGCCTTTGTTCAGGCGGTCCCGGTCCGTCACAAGGATCGTGTCCGTTTTACCCTCCCGGATGGCCTGCAGAACAGCCTGCACGCCGGGATTGTCCAAGGTGGAGCCGAGACAACCGACATCCGAATAAATCCCGGCAATCTCGATCCCGTTTTCCTTTGCGTAGTCGAGCAAACAGAGCTGCTGGCCCCGGATCATATCCAGCGAAAAGGGGCCGGACGTGGAAGCGCGGCAGTATAAAACGGCTTTCATTTTGTGACCTCCTTTGTGTAATCCGGCACGGCAGCCGGGCCGGGACCCGGCTGCCGTGCGCGTATAAAGTTCCCTCTATATACCCAGGGAAGAAACCATGCGTTTCCGGACATGCTAAGACGAAATTTTCAGAAAAATTTTCGCATGTGTTCCAAGCCACGGTCAATGGCTTTCCGAACGGCATCTTCACGCACGCCCTCTGCCTTGGCAATCTCTTGATAACTCATACCCAGGAGATAGTGGGCGTCTACCCTCCGTCCCTGGGTTTCGGGGAGATGGTTCAGGGCGCAGCACAGGCGCCGGTACTGCTCAATGAGGGCCATGCACTCCTCCGGGGAGGGTTCAAACTCACAGATGGAGTTTTCAATGCCGTCCCCGGCGTCCAGAGAGTAGTTGGCCCTGTTGCGCTTCATGCGCCTCCAGTGGGTGACATCCTCCACCTTGCCAACCCGGAGTTCTTCTGCCACCTCCTCCGTGACCTCGATGAACTCGTCCGCCTTGTACCAATAGAAAAAATCCCGCAGGTTAATTGTCGTCATGATAGGTTCCGCCTTTCAGTTTCATTTGTGGTGGTGCGCTTGCACAGGAAAACATGAAAGGCTGGAAAGGGAGGGCTGCGGCAGCGGGCTTTGGGACACTTTGTCTCAAAGAGGGGGCGGACTGGGTATGCGAAGTCCGCGCAGATAATCTGGCAGAAAACGGCAAAGAGAAAGCCCGCAAAGACTCGGTCTGTCTTTGCGGGCTTTCTCCGTGCTGCTATGAAGTTGTACGAGGCTACTCTACGTCTGTCATGACATCCCCCGTCCTATCTATTCAGGCGGAGCGCACCCGCCGCTCAACACATAGCAAACATCTCCTTGTGAACTGGTGTCTATCCCGCTTTTCTGAAAGTGGGAGGATGGAAAAACGGGGGCCGAAGCCCCCGTTCTCCCATCAACGGGTCATCGATCCGTCAATTTATAGATTTTCGATTTACTCGCCCATGTAACGATACATGAAGGTCACGATCTGGGCACGGGTGCAGTCAGCGTCAGGGCTGAACGTCGTCGCAGTCGTGCCATTGGTGATGTCATTCTCATTCGCCCACAGGACCGCATCGTAGTAATAGGCGTCAGCAGGAACATCGGTATAGGGCACGGTGCCGTACATTTCGGTAGACCCGGCGTAGCGCCACAGGAATGCGACGGTCTGGCTGCGGGTCACGACGGCGTCAGGGCTAAACGTGGTAGCCGTAGTGCCGTTCGTCACGCCCTCGCCAACGGCCCACAGGACGGCAGTGTAGTAATACGCGCTGCTGTCCAGATCGGTGAACGCACAGATGCTGCTTGCCGGAGTCGGGCAACCGGCGGCCCGCCACAGGAAGGTCACCATCTGGGCGCGGGTGCAGGAAGCGTTGGGGCTGAACATGGTGGCCGCAGTGCCGTTGGTGATACCCTGCTCAACCGCCCACTCCACGGCGTCATGATAATAGTCTCCGGTGGAAACATCGTCAAAGGGGCAAACATGGGAGCCAGAATCGGTTTCCACGAAAGAGGCATCCACAGTCACTTTGCTGGCAGGCATTTTGAAGGTGTACTTCCCGTTGCCCTTGTCGATTAGCTCGATCTCGTCGCCATTTTTGTCGGTGACGGTCAGCTCATCCAACTCGTAGCCATTGTCAGGATCGACGGTAATGGTGACGGTGGTTCCTTTGCTTGCAGAGGTGCGGTCCACGGTCACTTCGCCGTTCTTCGTGCTGGAGATGCTGATGGAATAGGTGCTACTGCCGGAGCCGCCGCCGGAGCTGCTGCTGCGGTAGGTCACGGAAACATCGACCGAAGCAGTGTTCTCACCCAGACCGGTCACTTCGAAAGTATAGTCCTTTGTGGTGTTGGGAAGTTCAGCGGTCCATACGCCGCCCTCCTGATGCCTCGGAACAATGGTCTCATCGTTGCAGATCACAACACCCATGCCCTCGGTCACGCCGCTCACGGTCAGAGTCACGGTGCCGCCGCCGCGCAAGGAAGTCTTGTCAGCGGTCAGGGTCACAGAGCCGGGAGTGATGTCATCGTCTTCAGCGAGGGTCCACATACCATCGGCACGCTGAGCGACAACATAACCATCTGCAACGATAACGGAATCGGCAATGGTCTCGCCGTTCATATACGCACCGTCATCGTACATACTGGTGATGGTAGGCTTCTTATCGAATGCGCCGCCATTAAGGACCAATTCATTGTTGTTATTCACGACATTGCCAACGACATCAACATCGCCGTTGCCTGTTATAATAGTTCCGGAGTTGATTACGGCGTCAGCAGGTCCATTCAATCGACCCACCACGGTACCGGCACAGCCGCTGCCTGTAATGGTATTTTCGCTAACAGTGGTGTCGGCAAGCTCGATATTTCCACCACTGGTATAGCCAACCACAGCACCGACCAAGTCACCGCCAATAGTCGTATTCTTCACAGAACAATTGGTCAGTGTGATCTTATCGGAAGAAGAGGAGTAGCCAACAAACGCTGCGGCATCAATATCCGCCGTACCGCTGGCATCGATTTTCGAATCTACAACATGGCAGTTCGTAAATATAATGCTGCCGTCATTCTGAATATGGTTAATAAATGCTCCCAGAGCCAGTCCGTTTGTATCCTCGCTATTCGGGTCATCAATCAAAGCATTGGAGATCGTCAGATCGTTTATCGCCCAATCAGTGTAGTGAGCGGCGGCAACAAGTGCTTCGGGCAAATTGCTGATGGTGTGGTTATTACCGTTGATGGTAACGGTGCCATAATGATGGGTAATATCGTATGCTTCCCAATCTTCGTTAACCGTCACATCCGCCAGAATTTCAATCGTCACATTAACGGGAGAAGAAGAGGAACCATTGGATAGATTCGAAACCGCCTCAAACGCCGCCTTCAAATTGGTATACTCTTGCGCCTCTGCATCGCCAACTTTAACAGATGCGACCACGGGAATCTTTTCGACGGTCCAAGTACCGTCATTATTCTCAACGATCTCATACCCCTCGGCGATGGCGGGGGCCGTTCCGGTCAGAGTGCTGGAGTCTGTTTTCTCAACATTACGGGGATCGGATACATAGGTACCACCGCTGATGGTCATGGAACCTCCGGCCACAGCGCCCAGAATACGGTCGGAGTAGGTACCAGCGGGGTTCAGGGTGTTACTGCCGTTGTCGGTGATATCCAGGGTCACAACGGAGTTATTGATGCGGCCAATCGCGGCGCCGACCTTGTCGGCTCTGCCATAGTTCTCATCGGTGCAGGTCAGGGTGTTGCTGCCGATCGTGCTGCTTGTGATGACCACAGACTCGTTCGCACCGGAGCCCGCATGACCGATCAGAGAACCGGTAGAGCTGCCGCCGGTTATGGTGCAGCCGGTGACAGAGCAGCCCTGGATCGTGACATCCAGATGCACGGGACCGTCATCGGCCTTGGCATAACCGGAACACCAGCCGATCAGACCGCCCGCATAGCCGCTGCCGGAGATCGTAGAGTCAACAACAGAGCAGTTGATCAGAGTGATCTTACTAATGGAGTCCGCGGTGGCGATCAGCGCGGCGGTATTACCGTTCGTCACAGTGATGTTCGCGTCGGAAATGGTCAGATCCTGAATGGTCAGGCTGCTGCCGGTCCAGACGCTGCCGATCAGGGGGGCAGTCAGACCGGTGATGGTGCGGCTGTTACCATCCAGCGTAATGCTGTCCGCTGCCATGGAGGGATAACTGTTGAAAGCGATCGATGTCCAGTTGTCGCCGCTGATGTCACTCAAAAGTTCCACGGTAACAGAACCGGAGGTTGCAACGGCGTCCTCCAGCGCCGCCTGGAGGGTTTCATACATGGTTTCGCCGATCTGAGCCACATAGGTGGTGACCGCAGGAGCAGGCATCAGGTTCTCGCTACCGTCGATGACAACAGAGGAGCCGTCTTCGGTGGTCATGGAGTCCTTATTGCCCCACAGGTTGGAGCTGGAATTGTTGGTAGAGAAATTATCGTCAGCAGTACAGTTGGTGAATACCAGGTCATACTCAGCAACATTTCCGTTGGCGCTCTGGCCCAGTTCAACAGCAGCCTTGCCGGTGTAAGTGCCGTTGCTCGTAAATGTACACCCGGACAGAGTAATCGCAGGCTGGTGCGCGGCTTCCGTGTAGACCAGAATGGCCTTGCCGTTGGTGTTGAAGTTGCAGTCGGTGAAGGTCACATCACTCGCGCCATAGGTCCAGACGGCATACTCGGTAGAAGCATTATACATATTGAAAGTACAGCCGGAGTAGGACACAGTGGGCGCATACAGGAACTCGGTACCGATGTGGGTGCAGTTGGTGTAGGTGACCTTAGTGGAGTGCTGCAGACCCTCGTAGTTGTCGTTGTCGAACTTGACGGTGACGCCCTCAAAGTTGATGGTGGAGCCGCTTGCGTTAACAGAGGCGGTCAGATCCACAATGGCATCCACGCCGCCCTTGATGGTGATGTTCTTACTCGTCACCTGGCCGGGCATGGTATGATTGCCGACAGCCAGGGTGATGGTGGCGTCATCACCTGCTGCACTGATGGCATCCGCCAGGGTCGCGTATCCGGTTTCATTGATAAAAGCTACATTTGTGCTCTCTTCCGCCAAAGCGACAGTCGATAAGAGTCCGACGAGCATGACGACAGCCAAGAGCATAGAAAATACTCTTTTCTTCATGAATTCCTTTCAGTCCTTTCATTATTTTTTGACCTTTGGGACAAAGTGTCCCAAAGCCTGGGCCCGACTACCGGGGCCGGGATAAGGCTTGGATCAGCCGCTCTTTGGCGGTCTCTGCCGTTGCCTCCGGCGGCTGTCTCGCCAGATACTGCAAAGCATCGTTCCAATCACGCAGGGAATCCGGTTTGATAGATACCTGTTTCAGCTTTTCAGCCAGCAGGGCCCGCTGACTGCTGTCCAGATACCGCAAGTCGGACAGGTATTCGCACCGCATTTCAATCGCGATGGCATCCAGCAGAGATAACTCCGTTCGGATCATGTTCATCCCCCTTTCTCCATCTGTTTTCTGTGGCCGATGTGCGTGCAGAAACACCTGGCAAATTTACTCCCGTGCTTGCTCCAGCCTGCATCCGCACCGCCTCCAGCATCACAGAATCAACAATTTGCCACAAATGCGGCGTGGAAATTACCGTCATGACCGCAGATTGATGGCTAAATTATAACATTGCCCCTGCCGAAAGGCAAGCGTTTCCACGCATTTGGGCGCAAAAAGTAAGGGCTGCAAAATGCGTCTTTTCGCAGCCTTATTTTGGTGCGGCCTTTTCCTATATTGGGGGAAATGGCGGCGCTCCTTTTTATCCGTATCTTCCTGTTTTAAGTGGAACCTCCGCCGTCTGCGCATCACGAATTGTTGAATTGGCCTGTTTAAGATACCAGTCCTAATCGCTCAAGCTGTCGGGCGTGTTCTTCGCCCGTGTTCAGGAGGTAAATACGAGTCGTCTCAATGCTGGAATGGCCCAGCAGATCAGCCAGCTTCGCAATGTCCTTGAAGGACTTGTAAAAGGCTCTGGCAAAAAGATGCCGCAGGGCATGGGGAAAGACTTTGGAGGGCTCTACGCCCGCATGAGCGCACAGGGCCTTCATCTCCGCCCAGATCTGCCGCCTGGACAGCGGCTTTCCGTTTCCTGTGAGAAAGATCTCGCCGGAAACGGTTTTGTGCTTTCTGGCGTATTTCAGCAGCTTCCGGGCCAGCTTGCCGGGGATCAGGATCACCCGGATCTTGCCCTTCATGGAGATCTCCGCCCGGCCCCTTTGGGCAGCCTCCACAGTGATGTACCTGACCTCGCTCACCCGAATGCCGGTGGCACAGATGGTCTCCATGAGCAGGGCCAGCCGCTCCCGGCCAAGGGAGTGCGCCGTCTCCAGCAGGCGGTCATAGTCAGCGCGGGTCAGCACACGGGCAGAGTCCTGAAAGAGTTTTCTCTGGAGCTTCAGATGCTTTACCCGGCACCCCTCCCAGCCGAGAAAGCGCAGCAGGCCGTTCACAGAGGTCAGCATCCCATTGATGGTAACGGGGGCATAGTCCTCTGCCTGCAAGTGGCTTTTCCATTCCGCCGTCCGTTCCTTTGTCACGCTTTGCCCATCCAGCCAGAGGGCAAAGGCCCGGATGTCCCGCAGGTACTTCTCCACGGTGGACGGGGCGTGCTCCTCCTGCCGCAGCCAGAGGGCATAAGCCTCCATTTTTTCGTTGTTCAAACAGTATTGTTCATTCATGTTGAGTCGCTCCTTTTTTACAGATATGGAATTATTCTACCTGTAAAAAGGAAACTCGGCGGACAAAATGCAGACAAAACGCAAGACCCCCGGTTTTCAAGGCATTTCCGGGGTGCGCACTAATGGCAAGCTGGGCAGGTGTGAACACACCTGCGATTTTTGCAGCGCCGATGGCCCTGTAAAAATGCTTGTTGGGGCCTCCCCAAACCCGGCGCTTCGGGACAAAGTGTCCCAAAGGTTTTTGTCTGCGTCACAGGCCCTTACCGGGCCTGTTCCTTATCTTCCCGTCCCCCGGTGACGTGAAGCAGATGGTCGATATTGCCCTTGACGGGAACCAACTCCCGCATGAATTTTTGTGCAGAGCGGTATTGCGCGGTCAGGGCCTTTTTTCGTTCTGCCAGTTCCCGGCGCTCCTGTTTCAGTTTCTCCATTTTGGGGAGCCTAGCCCCGTCTAAAATTTCATTCATGGTGGAGCGCGCCGCGCGGTAGGCCGCCAGCTCCTCCTCATGCTCAGCCAGATATTTCTTGCTGTACCGGGCGGCCTTGTAGCCGTCAAACACAGGCCGGGTCTTTGCATAGTCCACCACGGCCCCCATGAGGGCAGCAGTTCTGGACAGTTCCTCCTCCACAGCCCGCAGCTCCCCGGCCAGCGTATGCGCCGCGTCCACCGCCGCCTCCGTTTTCTCCGTGAGCAGGTCATAGTCCGTCAGGCCGTTCTCCTGGAGAAATTGCAGGGCGGCGGCCATCTGTTTGAGGTTGTAGAGCTTGGCCCAATGCTCATAGCCCGCACCCTTGCCCTGGGCCATGCGCTGCTGGATGTCGATAACAAGGTTGATTTTCCGCCGTGGGGCAGTGCCGCCAGCAGGCCGGGCCGGAGCACGGCCCGCAAGAACCGCCTGTACATCTTCCGGTCCATAGCCGTCCCCCAGGGTGGAGCCGCGCCAGCGGGTCGCCCGCTCCTGGCCGGAGAAGCGGAAAGAGATAACGCCGCCTCGCCCGTGAATGACCTCGATCCCGGCCTCTTCCAGCAAAGCAAGAAAGGCGGAGAGATCGGCGGGGTGTTTGGCAAGCGCATCGTCCATGGCGGTGCGAAGCTGCTCCTTGAATGAGGGCCTGCGGTCCGCACCCAGCCATTCGCCATAGTGCCGGAATTTCCCCTGGCTGTGCAGCTTTGGGTTTTGAATGACAGACAGATCATGCTCCAGACATACCCGATCCGAGAGCCGCCGCAGAGCAAAGCTTGAATAAAAGAAATTACGGAATTTCCGGGTACAGTCCAGGGCGGTGGAGTTGTAATAGATATGCACATGGGGATGGGGCCGGTCCGCGTGGGACACCACGAAAAAAGCGTGGTGTCCCTTGGTCCAGCGCATCGCCAGCTCATAGCCAATATCCAGAGCCTCTTGTGGGGAGAGTTCCCCCGGAGGAAAGGACTGGCGGATCTGATAGCAGAGTACATCCGCATCCTTTTCCTGTTCCCGGCCTGTGACGGCCTTATACTGGGCCTTGCTTAACAGGAACTCCGCATCTGCCGTCATGGGGTCGCACTCGTAGGAGCGGATCAGGGAGCCGTCCAGCGTTTTTGCCGGGTCCTGGCCGTAGTCAAAGCGGTCCCGCATGGACTCCAGGATCGTCCTGCCGCTGCTGATATGATGGGGGATCAGCCGTGTTGTTGCCATGGCTTGCATTTCCTTTCCATTGAGTATAAAAAAAGACCGGGCGGCTGCTACTCAGCCACCCGGTCCAGGCGTGGAACGATTATATCATGCACAGATATAGCCCCACATGGAGCCGCACAATCCGCCCAGTCCCTCCAGCGCAAGATCCGCCAAAAGGGGCAGGCCAAAGGGAGAAACACAGAAGCCCAGGACAAACAACTGGACGCCCTCGCCTTTATCTCCCTGAATGAACAGCAAATAGAGGGCGGCGATCACGCATAGCCCGCAAAGGATGTTGAGGGCCGTTCCCGCAATCCAGTGAAGAAAACACAGCACCGCCACAGCCAGGGACAGAACCGCCGCAAAAGGCAGCAGGACGATCTTTCCGATGATACGCATAACAAAAACCTCCCGAAATATTTTGATTTTGTTCTGTTTTTTCTGTATATGTATATTATAACTCCACCCAGGAGGGGCGTAAAGGATGCCTCCGGCTCTCCCAGCGCCGGGAATCATGAGCCTTTGGGACAAAGTGTCCCGAAGCTGGGAGAACCGGGGAGCGGCGCACCGCTCCCCGGCAAGGTCACAGGGCTACGATTTCGGAGATCTGTTTCAGCAGCTCGGAGAGCGGCCCCCACAGATCAGCATAGTCCTGCTGCAGCCGCCTGATGTCATCCGGGTAGATCCCGCCGTAGGTGTTGGCCGTGACCGCCACCTGATTGAGATTGTTGGAGCACCGGCGCTGGAGGGACACCAGCTCCCGCACGGGAGAGAGGTCCACATGGAGCACATAGCCGTTGAGGGCCATTTTCCGCACATAGGCGCTCATATTGCGGACGCCTGCCTCGTCCATGCGGTCCTGTATCTGATCCCGCTCCGCCTCGGAGAGCATGACGTGCAGGTGGACAGGACGGCGGCGCTTTTTCATCGGTCCTCCCGGTCCAGCTCTCTGTCCGGGGACGGGTAGTTTTTCACCCGGTCCGTGGGCCGATCCTCCACCGGGGGCAGATTGTTGAGTACGCCGTCGATCATATTCGCGTTCTGCTCCAGCATCAGCTCCGCACTCTCCAAAGGGTTGTATCGTTTCCTTTCCATAAAAGCCTCCTCTACCTGTCGTCCCGATCCGGAGCGTCCTTTTGGGCGCTGGACCGGGGTTGTTGTTTTTCAACCTGTTCTTGCGCGTCTTTCATCTGATCCGCAATCGGGCGGGGCGGTTCTTTGCGGAGGGGCCTTTGCCGCGCGTTTATCAGCCGGATGCAATACTCCAACTGCTCCCAGCTTGTATATTTTGACGGCACATACATCCTGCGTTCAGGGCTGTATTCCGTTACCCGCTGCCATTCCGGGCGCTTTTCCAGGTCCTCCCACCGGCCCACCACCTGGGCCTGATCCTCCATACGCCTCTGTAAATCAGGATTGTCACGGGCAGGCCGGAGCTCATAATCCCGCATCTGCTGATTGGACAGGGGCTTAGCGTAGGTAAGATGGCCCCACGCCTGAAACGCGCCGTCCTCCACATGCGCACGAAGGTCGTAATTGACGATCTCATCCGGCGCGTTGTGGGGCGGCTTGGGGAATGTACCAATGTCCACGGGCCGCTGGGTGGAATAATACCTGTATAGGCCGGGCGCCTCGATATGGTCGATCTCCACCTTATAAAGCCGCTGATACTCCTGTACCCGGTCTGTCAGATCCGCCTCCAACGCCGCCCTGTCGTTTCCATAGTGCCCCCACTCATACTGCCGCTTGCCGTGCGCATCATCATAGCAGGCCCAGGTCACATAGGGGGACGGGGCTGTGGGGTGCTCACCCAGGGCGAAGCCCCGCCCATTTTCCAGCATGACAGCTTTCAGAATGGAGTAGCCTTGATTGATGTCCATATCGCCGCCTCCTCGTTACCGGTCTCCGCCCACATCAGGCGTTTCCCGCTGCTTGCGGTTGTAGGGCTGGAGGGCGGAGATGCTGCCGCCGCCCTCCGGACTGATAAAGTCGATGCGGTCCGCCGCGTAAATGGCGTTGCGGTTGAGCTGGCGCTGCCATGCGCCCTGGCTGGGGGACCAGCGGAATCCGCCGTGCTTGAGGGCCTGCCGCTGCTCTTCGTCAGGCTTTTCGTCAAAGAACAGCTGCAGGCGGTTTTCCCCTTCGTTGATCTCCGCCCTGCCGCCGGGAAATTCCCAGCCCGCGAACTCGGAGCGGTTTTTCAGGTCGCTGATACGCTGCTCCACCCGGCGGATATTGGCGTTGTTGTTGGACAGATGAAAGGATGGATAGGGCACGGGGTCCTTGCGCCAGTCACGGGCCATGGACGCCTGGAGCTTTGCGCTCTCCTCCGGGGTAAGCACTGGGCAGCCCTCCAGGGTCTTGTGCCTGCGGAAATAGGCGTTGACCGTTTTCATGTGTTCCTGGTTGGCTTTCAGCCCCTCCAGCTTGCCCTCCAGCTTTTCCACGGCTTGCCTGTCATCTGCGCTGATACCGCCCATGCCGGTGGAGCGGATCTTATCCAAAAGGCCCTGGATGTGCATATACTCGCCCATATTCTTGTCACGGGCGGCGTTCTGCTTCTCCTTTTTCCGGTTTGGAAAATTGCCGCCCCCGGAGATCATGATAGAGGGCACACGGGCGTCAATGACGTTGGCCTGATTGAGATTTTCCGCCAGCTTTCGGGCATAGAGGTCCACAAGATAGTCGATCTTCTCATGATACATGGGGTCCACACGGGCCTTCTGCTTTTCCGCGATCCCGGCAGCCTTATCCACCATGGCCTGATAGCCAGCAGTGGCAGAGCCGGGCTGATAGTCGGAAAAGCTGTTCATCTCCTTTGCCTGTCTCGCGGCGTCCTCATTGATGGGATAATATTGGGGCATACGTCCTCCTCTCAAAAAATAGCCGGAGTTTCGGGACACTTTGTCCCAAAGCACCGGCATGAAAATGTTTGAATAGTTCTTCCAATCGAGGGGGAACATGAAATGATACCGGCCTCCTCGAAACCGGCCCCGGAAAGCCTTGCAAACAGGGGACTTTTCAGGCTCTAATCGTAACATCCGCGCCGCATTTTCCGCATCCGTTCCCGTGTCATCCGGCGGTTTGCCTCGGCTTGACAAAGCGGGGTGCAGTACCTCTGCTGGCGCTTTGGCAGAAATCGCCTGCCGCAGATCGGGCAAGTGCGAAGTTCCGGTGCAGGAACAGGCGCGGTTATGGCCGCCTCCAGCGCCGGATCAAGGGGCAGCACGGCCTCCCGGAAGTAGCGGCAATACGCGCCGGTCCAGCACTTGCCCAGCATATAGCAGGGACAGTCCAGCGGTAAGCAGCCGTACTCCCGGTCATAGTTGGCGCACCATTTCACCACCAGCGCCCGGATCGCCGCCCTTTCCTGCCGTGTCAGTTCCCGGCAGTCGTTCATCCAGTCACCTCCCGCTGTGGTACTGGCGCAGCAAATCCCGGTAGCAGGACACACACTGGACGCCCCGCCAGTAAGGGCAGCCGTCACACCGGCTGTTGTCCGGCGCACCCGCGACGGCAGGCTCCTCCGGCTGGGGCGGCTTTTTCATTTCACGCTCATACCTGCTGTCGGTAAAATTCAAGCGTCATCCTCCTCCCAATCTTCCGCGCCACCGTCATCCACGCCGTCATAGCGGTTGTCATACTCCGGCTCGTACTCCTCCGAAGCGGCGGCCTGCTGCCCAGGCCGGTAAATTTTGAAATACCACCCGGCTCCGCCGCCCACGGCCATCACCGCCAGAGCCATCAGCAGCAGCCCCATATTCCCGCCGCTTTGATCCTCCGGCTCCGGTTCAGGCTCCGGCTCGGTATCAGCGGCGGGTTCTGCCGCCGGAGTAATGGCAGTTGTCAGGTCCTCACCGCTGGCCTCCGCCAGTGCCAGCAGGTCCGCCACCGTGACCGCGTTCAGGAAGTACACGTTTTCCTCTGTTTTCTGCCGGTCAATGACGAGATAGAACACAGACTCGTCCGCTGTGGTGATGGTAAAGAACTCCTTGCCCTCATCGTCCGTGACGCTGTCCAGCACCGTACCCTGGCCCTCCGGGGTCAGGGTGTTCACTTCGCTGTCCTGGTCCTCCCAATCCACACCGCCTGTCGTCCCGCCAGCCACCTCCGCTGCCGCCTCCTCAGAGGATGGGGCCGCCGTTTCAGCGGAGAGGGCAGCGGCAGTCCCAGTGATGGTCCCGGCATCGCTGGCCGTCACCACTGCGCTGGCTACGGGTTCCGGCTCAACGGTTACGGTGTCCGTCGTCTCCGTGGCCGGTTCCACGGTGGAGTCCGGGGGTGTTTCAACCGAATCCTCCACACGCTCTGTCACCAACTCCACGCTCTCCCAGGACTCGCCGCTGGCGTAGGCCGGGATCGCAAACGCGCACAACAAAACGACGGCGCACAGCGCCGCCGCAAAATGCCTCATATTCTTCATTCCCCACACTCCCTGTCCGGGGCCTTTGGGACACTTTGTCCCAAAGCGCCGCCTTTCATCGCCTGGAGCAGGCTGGGCAGATCGGAGAGGGACACGCTCATGCCCCGCACAATCTCCACAATCTCCTCATTCTCCGCCTCCCGGTGCTTCTGCTCCAGTTCCTTGTACTTTCCCTGGAGCTCGGTGATTTTTGCCTTGACCTTATCCATTTCAGCCTGGATTTTTGCGCTCTTGCTTGTTGCCATAGAAATAACCTCCATTTTCGTATTCAGGGTAAACGCCCGTAGGCGTACAGGTGGGACTGCCAATAGGTCGTATTCAGGTTCGCGTACCCGATGGGGTCCCCCGCGTGGAGCATCCAGCCGTCCCCCAGATACAAGCCGCAGTGGGAAACGCCGGTGGTATCATAGGTGCCCACAAAGAACACCAAATCGCCGGGCCGGGGATCGCTGACAGGGGTGCAGTAGTTGTAAAGCCCCTGCGCCCCCAGCCGTCCTATGTCCCAGCCGCACTGGTTCAGGATATAGGACAGGTAGCCGGAGCAGTCAAAGGAGGTAGCAGGGGAGCTGCCGCCCCAGACATAGGGGTAGCCCACAAATTGCTCCGCCACCTCCAGCATGGCCGCAAAGGACTCGTCCGCCAGGGCCTCGGCAGGCACCTCGTATTGCTCGCCCGGCTGGGTGTATTTGTCCACATAACCGGACGTGGGGAACAGGTCCGGCCTGTTGCCCAGGCCCGCCATATAGAGGGCATAGCGGGAGAGCTGGTTTTCCGTCATCATGTAGACCGGCAGGTGGGACAGGTCCTCATTCACCAACGTCACATAGCAGATGGTCCAGGAATAGGGCTCGCCCTCGCTGTCATACCGGGTCCTTGTCACTATGCGCTCCGTCAGGATATACTGCCGGTCAAACAAGGCCTGCAGGTCGTCCTCCACAGCGGCCAGGGTCCAGCCCTCCTCATGGAGCGCGGACAGGATGGACAGCAGCACATAAGGGTCATGCCCGATCCCGTCCAAATCGAAATGGTACTCGTCATAGCTGTGGGTGCGGGTGTAGCTGTCCAGAGCATCCTGCAGCCCGGCTTCCAGGGCGGCATAGGCGGCTTCGGCCCCCAGCAGGTCAGTCTCCTCCGCCGGGTAAGTGACAGCCGCCACGCTTCCGCTCATGCCGTTTCCAATGACAGACAGAGAGGCCACGCAGGACTGCAGCCCTACCAGCAGGAGCAGGCAGAGCAGCGCGGCCACCACACCCGCAGGGTGCCGCCGGACAAAACCGGCGGCGGCCCGGCCAGCCTTTCCCGATGTGGCCGCTGTTTTTGGCGCCGCTTTCGTGCCCTGTCTGGCTGCTGCCCGCGCCCGCTTTTGGAAGTCACGCCGCTGCTTCTGTTTCCGCCATAGCCGGTGCAGCGCGTTTTTGCTCAGTTCCGGGTGTTCCTGGGCGGCCCGTTGGAACTGATAGTCCGCCGCCGCTTTGACAGCGCGGTTCTCTGCCCGCTGCGCCGCCCGCGCCGGATGGGTGCGTATGCGGTTCCTGGTGAAGCGCAGCGCCTTTCCGCCTACAACCTCACCTGTGAGTTCCACACGGTGCGCACCCTCAACGCCCACATTTTCCTGCTCCACCTGATAGATTTTCCCGTGAATGTAGCCGTGGACGCCCCGTCCGGCAAGGCCAACCGCCCGGCGCACCGGGCCGGGCGGCTTGTATGGCTTTTGCCGGGTCAGCTTCTCTCTGGCCGCGTCCGCTTTGCCGCGCTGGTTCTCCATGCGCAGCCGGGCTTTACGCAGCGGGTTGTCCGTACCACTCACGCCGGAGCTGCCGCCCACTGCGTCTCCATCGTGGCGGAGCTTGTCGGCGGGCCGGGCCTGCCTGCTTTCCTGGCGGAACGGCTGCCGCTTTGGGACACTTTGTCCCGAAGCGGCCTCCCGGCTGCTTTGCTGGCGATACCTGGGACAGTCCTCTGTATTTGCCGCAGGCGTTGGAGCAGCGCCATCCGACCGTGGGACCTCCGAAGAAGCACCCGGCACATCGGAAACACGCTCCGCACCACCGGGGGACGGTTCTGCCGTCTCCTGCCTGGGCTCCGCCCTCATGCGGGCCGCTGTCTTTTTCCATGATGGACCGCTCTGTTTGGGTTCAGCCTCTACTTTGCCCTTTACCTCAGAACGCAGGGCGGGCTCGGCCCGGTCCTGCCGGACACGCCGTCCCTCACGCTCCGCCGTCATGCTTTGCATCCTCCGGACGGGTGGTGAGCAGATCGTAGATCTCCCCCTTGGGGAAACGGTCCGTGAACGGGATCACCACGGAGCCGTAGAACAGAAGCCCCTCGCCGCTGTTGCTGTGGGTGATGTAGGATAATTGATGCTCCGAGATGCCCAGTTGCTTTGCCAGGATCGCACGGTCACTTTGGGCCTGGGACAGCAGGACCATGAAATCCGTATTGTCCAGAACGGCGGAAATCTCCGTGCTGGTCAGCAGGTCCTTGCAGTTTTGGGTCAGGGCTGACGGGACACAGCCCTTTTTCCGCAGCATCTTCCACACAGCCACAAAGTAGCTGGCGGTGAGCTGGTCCCGCAGCAGCACATGGAACTCGTCAAAGTAGCACCATGTAGCGATGCCGTTTTCAAAGTTGGTTTTGACCGCGGATCTCACAAACTCGTTGGTAATGTGCATGGCGATCTTCCGCAGGTTCTCTCCCATGCCTTTCAGGACGATGCACACCACGCGGGAATTGAGATTGACATTGGTCTGGTGGTTAAAGAGGTTGAGGGAGCCGGTGCAGTACAGCTCCAGCGCCGTTGCAACACGCCGGGCCTCCGGCTCCGGCTGTTTCAGCAGCTCTTCGTACAGGTCCTGTAAAAGCGGCATGGTCCCGTCTCCCAGCCCCAGCGCCAGCTCCCGGTAGATCTGCCGCACACAGCGGTCTATCACGGTCTTTTCTATGGGCTGCAGCCCCTCCTTGCCGCCCACCACCAGCTCGCACAGGGAGAGCAGGAAATCCGCTTTCATGGACAGGGGGCTTTCGTCCGTCTCCAGCGCAAGCTGGATGTCCATGGGGTTCATGTGGCTGCCGCTGTCCGGGGCCAGCTCAATGATCTGCCCGCCCAGACGCCGCACCAGCGGGGCGTATTCCCCCATGGGGTCCACCACAATGATCCGGTCCTGGGTCGCCAGGAACACATGGATCAATTCCCGCTTGGCCGCAAAGGATTTTCCGCTGCCGGTGCTGCCCAGGTACAGCCCGTTGGCAGACTTCAGCTTTTTCCGGTCCGCCATGATGACGTTATGGGACAGGGCGTTCATGCCGTAATAGAGGGCCGGGCCGTCCATGCGCAGCTCCCGTGTGACAAAGGGGATAAAGATGGCGGTGGAACTGGTGGTCATGCCCCGCTGGATCTCCACCTCGTTATAGCCCAGAGCCAGGGAGGACACATAGCCCTGCTCCTGCTGCCAGTCCAGACGCCGCAGGGCGCAGTTGTACTTCTGTGCAATGCCGGAGACGGTGAACACATCGTTTTCCAGCCGCTCCCGCGTGGGGGCCAGATTGACAACGGTGAATGTGAGCAGAAGCATCCGCTCATTCCGGGACTGGAGGTCTGCCAGCAGGTCCGCCGCGTCCTTGGAAAAGGTGATGAGGTCCGGGGGCAGGATGTCCGGGTCATACCCGGCCCGCATAGCTTTGCGCTGCTCCTCCACCTTCATCTTTCCAATATCCGAGACCTTGCCCTTGATCGTCTTGATGGCCTGCGTCTGATCCACCGTCTGGATATGCAGGGTAACGGTGAGCTCCGCGTCCAGTTCCAGAATCTCTCGCAGAAGCTGGTCCGACAGTTCCGACGCCATGATCTGCAAATAGGACGCCGCGCCCCAATACCGGCCCACCCGGAAGGTCCGGGCCTGGGAGAAGTCAAAGCCCTCAAAGGGTGCGATGGCCTCCTTGGTCCCCAGGCCCGTTTTTGCGATGTCCCGCCAGGAGAACCGGAACGGCTCACGCCGGGGTCCCGGATGGGTCTGGCCGTGGAGCACCGCCAGACGCTCCCGCCCATCCAGCGGCTGCGCCTCCACACCCAGCCGCTTGAAGTTGCCCAGCACATCCGCCTCCACGCGCTCCAGCCGTGGCCGGGCCGTGGCAAGATCGTCTGCCGGTACGCCGAAGGTGATATATTTGGCCCGGTCAATGCCGTTGTTGCTCTTGGCGATCTGGCCCTTGAGCATCCGGGTAAACTCCACGCGGATGCTGTCAAAGGCGTCCTTTGCCGGAGCGATATTCACCCGATACCGCCCTCCCGCATGGGACCGGCGGTTGACGAAGGTAAGCTGGAACGGCACGGAGCAGTCAAAATAATTGAGGAACGCGCTCCAGCCGTTAAAAATGGAGGATTGGTCCTCCGTGGAGGCCACGGAGTAGTTGATGTCCTCATAGGCCAGCGTTTTGGTGAAGCGGCTGCCAGGGAGCTGGCACACCCCGTCCGGCAGCATCCGCACATAGGGGATGGTCTGCTGGGCGGAGAGTGTGCGCCGGTCCCGGCGGGGCCGTTCACTCCGCTCAGGTCCGCGGCTTGGGCGTTTTCGCTTTTGAAACAGGGTTTGCAGCAGATTTCGCAACAGGCTCCTCCTCTCTCACAAATGGGGCATAGATATTTTCCGTCCGGTAGGGCCGGACGCCGGGCCGCAGGTATTTGGCCCGCAGGATGTGATACAGCACCTTCTCCAGCGGCAGGCCGTCCCGCTCATACATGGCCAGCAGGAACGCCGGGAGCATGACGGCCAGCATGAGGAACAGCGCCGCCGTATTACCCAGCGCCCCACGGGTAAACAGGTACAGGGGCACGCCCACCACAGCCGCAGCGCCGAAGCAGATCAACTGGCGCTTGGTGAGATTAAATGCCAGCTTGGTCTTGATCTTGGACAGGTCATTGGGGACATTCACATAGGCCACTTAATCATCACCTCCGGTTTGGGACAAAGTGTCCCGAAGTTCCGGGGAGCTCTCCACCTCGTTCCCCCACACATCCCAGCCGGGCGGGGACTGCCGGGCGAACAGCTCCACACGGGGAACGTCGCCCATAAGCGTCAGAATCTTCTCCCGCGTTTCATCCGGCTTTTTACTGTGTTCCTCAATGGGGGAAACAATGAATTGGTGGACATTGGCTGCCTGACGTCTTGGATGCCCTCTGGTCGCCAGCAGGCACACCTCCGCGTTGCTCCTGGTCCAGAAGCCCAGGCCGTAAAACCAACTGTCCGCCTTCCGGTTCTTTTTCAGCCACACAAAGGCCACGGTCTTATAGGTAAAGCCCCAGGCCCGGATCAGCCGCAGGGCCTCCGGGAGCTGGGGGAACGTGGTCCAGAGAAAAAGCGCGCTGTCCGGGGCCATGATCTCGGCCACCGGCAGCGCGCACAATTCCTCTATGCTCATGGTGGGGTAATGCTTTTCCGCAGCACCCTGCACCCTCTTTGCAGTGTACCGCCAGGGCGGATCTGCGTAACAGACGGTATATTTTTCGATAGGCTATCTACCTCCTCCTTTGGTTATAGTTGCGCCGCTTATTGACAATTCGAATACAATACAGTATAATTGCAATACAAACAGATACAATAAATCTGAAAGGAGTTGCTTTGAATGTCAACAAGTGTGATGCAGGTACGAATCGATGATGAACTCAAAAGCAAGGCCGCCGCTGTCTATGACGATCTCGGCCTTGACCTGCCGACGGCGATCCGAATGTTTTTGAAGCGTTCTGTCGCTGTGGGCGGCGTCCCTTTTTCCATGACGCTCCCGAAGCAGGACTACCGTGCGGATCGGGCTGTCCGCGCCATGCGGGCCATCAGCGATGAAGCCCAGCGGAACGGGACGGCGGAAATGACGCTGGATGAGATCAATGCGGAAATCGCCGCGTCGAGAACAGAGCGCAGAAAGAACGGGGCCGGGTCATGAGGTATTTTGCGGTCATCGACACGAATGTGATTGTGTCTGCGCTTTTGAACCGCGCCTCTACGCCGGGTATGGTTTTGGAAGAAGCCCTGACGGGCCGTATCATCCCCCTTTTGCATGATGATATTTTAGACGAATACAGCGATGTCCTGCGGCGGCCAAAATTCAAGTTTGACCGGCAGGAGATAGAAATTGCCGTTGCCGGACTGATCAAGCGCGGGATCTTTGTAGATGCCGCCCCTCTGACAGAGTATTTGCCGGACCCCGGCGACGCGGTTTTCTATCAGGTCGTCATGGAAGCCAGAAACACGGATGACGCCTACCTTGTCACAGGGAACCTCAAGCATTTCCCGCAAAAGCCTTTTGTTGTTACGCCAAAGGAGATGCTGGAGATCATAGGCGAAAACGAGGCGTAAGTATGAGTATGAGGGCGTTTCCGGTTTGGAAACGCCCTCATACTCCTTTCCCGCCCCCGGCCACCGCAACCCGCGCCCGTTCAATGCGTTCCAGCGCGGGGGCGTAGATGGCCGGGGCCGTCTCAAAGCAGAGGAAACGGCGGCCCGTATTCAGGGCGGCCACCGCTGTCGTGCCGCTCCCGGCGCAGAGGTCCACCACCAACTCGCCCTCGTTGGTATAGGTGCGGATGAGATACTCGCACAGGGCCACCGGCTTTTGCGTGGGATGTACGCCGCAGGCCACCGTGGGGAATGTCAGCACATTGCCGGGGAACCGCCGCCCATCCGTGGAGCCGCCCCCAGAGCGGATGAATTTCCCGTAATTGGGACTCATGCCGCCGTGTGTCGTGGCCTTGTACGGCCTGCCCTGCTCAAACTGCGGGTTGTAGGTGGGCAGTTTCTGATAAAACACCAGGATGTTTTCGGACTTTTTCAGCGGCATCCGGCGGGCGTTGAGAAAGCCGGTGCAGCGGTGCTTATACCACACCCACTCATAGCGCAGCATACGCAGATTGGATGCGCCCAGCACCTTGTCATAGGGGCATTGGGCGAAGAACAGGGCCGCGCCGTTGGGCTTTAAGGCCCAGCGCCGCACCGCCTCCCACAGCTCCGGCAGCGGCAGAGGGATGTCCCAGTAGTTCCGGGTGGTGCCGTAGGGCGGATCGGTCAGGAGCATATCCACCGAATGACGGGGCAGGGCCCGCAGGCCCGCGATGCCGTCCATGAGATACAGGCCATCCGCCTCCGGCTGCTTTGGGACACTTTGTCCCAAAGCGGGGTTATCTGTCGTCATGCCCCTCCTTTTCCCTGGCGGGTGTGGAACGGCTGGCGTTGTGCTTTTCCGCCTCCTTTGCCGCCTCCGCCATCTGCTCCCGGATAGGTGTGGGCCGCAGGGCCTCCACACGGGCCACCAGTTTTTCCACCGCCCGGCCATAGGCGTCTTTCGTCAGGGCGTCCAGCCGCTCCTGCAGGCTCCGGTCCGAAACCTGTACCGTCCTGCGGTAGCCGCTCCGGGTGCCGGGCGCCTCCTTGCTGGGCGGACTTAAAAACATCCCGTTTTTACCGTCCACCACCTTGAAATCGTCGATCACCACGCCGCCGATATTCACCGACGCGAAGCCCAGCAGCTTGCCCTGGGGCTCAATGGGCCGGACGGACACCTCCACAGGGATCGGCGCGGACTCAACGGACTTTTCCACACGCAGCGCCACCGCCTCGTCAATGCTGATCCCCTGGCTCTCTGCCAGCTCCGCGATGGGCGCCTCGAACAACAGGCGGTTCATCTCCGCCAGGGCGTCCTGTTCCACAGCGGGGGCCGGGGCCGCCGCCTGTGCTTTTGTCATACGCATACCTCCATCTTTCATTCGTGTTGTAACGCTTCTCTAATGCCTGCCATGATGTACTCCGCGCAGGGCAGCGCGATGGCGTTTCCCAATGCCTTGTACCGGCTGGCCGGGGAAATCGTCTCGCCATCCGCGCCGTATGCCGTCCACCCCTCCGGCAAGCCCATCAGCCGCTCACTCTCCCGTTCCGTAGGAAACCGAACACAGCCGCCTGCCGGATCATCTGCAAAGTAGAACGCAAAGGGATTGACCGCACCCGCTAACAGGGTGGGAAAAGGGTCATCTGCAAATCCGAAGCTTCCTCGGAACTGGACACGGTTTTGTTCCTTGGCTGCGCCCCGCATACGGAACAGTTGAAAGGGTCTGGTGACGGGTATTCGCCCCCCTGTTTCAAGAACAGGGCCTCGATCTCCGCCGGGGGGCGGGCAGCCCGCCCGTTCCGCAAGGCGCAGGAAGTGTGAGCATTGGGCGGGGCTTAAACAGTATTTCTCCAGCACGCCGCCCTCCAAAATCTGCCACGATGAACACCCGCTGCCGCCGGGCCAGCCGGGGCCTTGCCCAATGCTGGGCGTCCATGAGCCGCCAGGAGAGGTCAGGGACTCCCCCTCGCACCATTCCGGCATTTGCCCATCTTCCCGAAGCAGGCATTGGAACCTCGGAACCTGTGAACGCAGACAGGACGGCTCTAAAATCCATCCGGTCTCCTGATGAAAACGCTCCCATGACGTTTTCCCAAACAGCGATAATTGGAAATTGACCTCCAGTGGCATCCCTCATTTCCTCAATCATGCGTATGGCCTCAAAAAAGAGGCCGGATTTTTCGCCGGTGATCCCGGTTCGATTGCCGATTTGTGAAATATTTTGGCACGGTGAGCCAAAGGTGATGATATGGACGGGCGGGATCTTCCCACCGTCCAGCTTGGTGATGTCCCCCAGATGGGCCATACCGGGGAAGTGCCGCCTGGTAATGGACACCGGGGCCTTTTCGATCTCGCTGGCCCACACAGGGACAATGCCCTGCCGCCGGGCCGCCAGGGGAAACACACCGATGCCGTCAAACAGGCTCCCCAAGGTAAGTGCGCCGCTCATGCCCCATGCGCCCCAAAGACGCTTTTTGCTATGCCGCCCGTCTTGAACAGCATAAAGGTGAGCAGCACGGTATAGCCCATCGCGCCCCAAATAGCGCCGATGGGGTCCCCGCTTGTGGCAACGCCTTGAATGAGCACTGCATAGATCGCCACGCAGACCAGGATCAGAAGGCCCTGGAACCCCACGGCGAACAGGGACTTGATGTAGTTTTGGCCCATGCCGCCCAACTCCCGGTTGGAGAGGGTCGCCATGGGGATCGGGGCAAGACTGGCCAGGACATAGATTTCCAGCATACGGCCATAGCAGATGACGAATATCACAATGCTCATAATGGGCATTGCCAGCTTGATCACCAGGGACTGCATGAACAGCCCCAGCAGCGGGCCAAGCTCCATTGCCTCCAGCGTCGTCCGCAGGCCGGTCAGCATATCCGCCGAAATGTCGGTGGAACCCTGCACCAGCCCGGCTGCGCTTGCGATCACGCTCTGGGACACATCGAACACCGCCATGACGATATTGAATGTATTGGACAGGATCAGGATGGCGCAGGCCGTTTTGAACATCCACTTGAAGAAGATCCAGTAGTCCAGATCGTGCAGGTTATTCCGGTCTATGAGCATCTGGATCAGCTCATAGGTGGCGACAAAGGTCAATATCAGCCCGGCTATTGGCAGAATGACCGTCTCGGAGAGCTGCCGGATCAGGGAGAACACCCCGGCGTTCCATGCCGCCGGGGTAGTCCCCACCTGTACCGCGATCTCCCCGACCTGGGCGTTGACGCTGTCGAACAGCCCCTCAAGGCTGCCCATGATCCCGTCTATCAGCAGCTCTTTCAGCCAGTCTGTAAGCCAGTCGGAAAGAAAACCCATAGGCCGCCGTTAGAACAGGCTGGAGAGCTGCGGGATCAGGGCGGTGCCGATCAGGATGATGCCGCCGCCCGCCATGAGCTGCTTCATGCCCTGACTTTTGGAGCCTGGATTGTCGGACCCGTAGCCCTCCAGCAGGTTGACAACGCCCCACACGCCCAAACCGGCGCCCAGAGCCACAACAAGGGTCTGCAGGGTGGTGATTGCGGAAGTGAAAAACTGCATAGAACCTCCATTCCTCCGGGGAGAACATACCCCGGACATAAAAATAGCCGCCCAAACGGGCGGCGGGTACTTGCTTCGGGACACTTTGTCCCAAAGCGGGGTCATGGATAGGCGTCCGGGTCGTCGATGTCGTCATAGCTCAGGATTCCCTCGTCTATGTCCGGCTCCTCCGGCACGTCCACCTCGTACACGGCGTACTCCTCCTGGGGGTCCACCTCGTCCATGCGGCGTGTGATCAGCCTGGAGAGGTCAAGGGCGTTGCGGGTCTTATCCGCCTCCGCCGTGTACTTGTAATTGGGGTGCTGTTTCAAATCGTACTTGGGGGAGTAGAACGGGGGCAGGCCCCGGAGCTGCATGATGCACCTGTCTCCCGGCATGGTGGCAAGCTCGGCGGGGGTCATCAGCTCCCGTCCCAGACGCTGGGTGTTCATGTTATAGCTCTCGCTCTGGCCCTTGCTCCGCCCGTCTGTCTGCATATAGATGGTGGCCCTGCCAAGCCAGTTCTCGGAAATTTCCTTGATGGTGCTGGACTCCCTGCCTCCCAGAAAAATCATGCTGTCCATGTTTCCCAGCACCGTTTCCGCGTGCTTGTCATACAGAGCCTTGCACTGCGCCATCTGTTGGTAAAAGAGGGTCAGTGATACCTCGCGGGAGCGGATGACTGCCACGATTTTCTCCAGGTTTGGCACCTGTCCCGTGTTTGCCGCCTCGTCCCAAAGTACCCGCACATGATGGGGCAGGCGGCCCTTGTGTATGTTGTCCGCCCGTTCACACAGGAGATTGAACATCTGGGAGAATGCCAGAGCCACCAAAAAATTGTAGGTCGGCGTCGTGTCTGAAATCAGGAAAAACAGCGCCGTCTTTTTATCCCCCAGACGGTCCAGCCCCAGCTCGTCATAGCTCATGATCTCCCGGAGCTGGGGGATGTCAAAAGGGGCCAGCCGGGAACCGCAGGAGATCAAAATGCTCTTGGCCGTCTTGCCGCTGGCCAGTTTGTACTTGCGGTATTGCTTCACCGCGAAGCAGTCCGGCTTGCGCTTTTCCAGGCCCTTGAACATATAATCCACCGCGTTCATAAAGTTTTCGTCGTTCTCTTTCACCTCCATGCCGCTGATCATATCCACCAGCGTATTCATATTCTTGTCCTCCGGCGCACCCTCGAAGATGATATAGGCGATGAGGGCGCAGTATAAAAGGGTCTCCGCCTTGCGCCAGAACGGGTCGCTCTCCTTGCCGTCCCCGGAGGTGTTGGCGATCAGGGTGTCCACGAATTTCAGGATGTCCGCCTCGTTTCGGATGTAGGACAGGGGGTTATAGTGCATGGATTTTGAAAAATCAATGCTGTTGAATACCCGGACCTCATACCCCTGCCGCTGCAAAAAAGCGCCGCACTGCTCCAGGGTGTCGCCCTTGGGGTCTACCACCACATAGCTGCACCCGCCCTTTTTCTTCGCACTTGCCTGCAAAAGCTGGGGCGTGAGCCAGAAGCGGGTCTTGCCGGAGCCGGACGAGCCGATGACGCAAGCATTGAGATTGCGGGCGTTGGCCGGATTTTTGGGCCGGGTGTTCATGGTGAGAAATTCCGTGCCCGTCAGAATGATATTGTTCTCAAACACCGGATCGACGAACGGGGCGATGTCCTTGGGACCGCCCCATCGGGCACTGCCGTACTCCACATCCCGTCTGTACTTCCTGGCGTTCCTGCTTTTGAAGCAGATCAGCAGCCGAAAGGCTGCCGCGCCCGCAATGCCAACGAGCCAGTCAAATCCATTCAGCCCCGGCGCAGGGTCCGCAAAGGCCGGACCGATGGCCGCCATCATGCCGGTCAGCTTTTGCGCAAAACTCACCCCAGCCGCCAGCCGGTAGGCCGTGCCGCATTTCAGGCAGGCCCACAGGACGAACAGGTAGGGGAGATTGGGCAATACATATTTTCGCAGCCTATCGGTCCTCATAGTCCCGCTCCTTTGTCCGCTCCCGCACCGGCTGCCGGCGCACCCGCTCCCGGGCCTGTTTCAGCCGCTCCAGGACGGGGACTCTCCGGGTCCGGCCCTGTTTCAGCACCAGCCGGGAATAGTCCTCAAAACAGGCGGTGACAGCGTCCTTCTGCTGCTCCCGGAACAGAAGCAGGTGTTTCCCGTCGTTGGTCTTGTAAAAGGCGTAGTCCACCCCGCATTTCCGGGCCACCCGGTCAAAGAGGGCCGGAGCCTCCACGGGGATGCCGCTGGTCCCGCCCCCGTGGTTCATGAGCTGCCGGACACTCTGCTTGCCCTGGGGCGCTTTATGGGCTTGCTGCTCCTGCCGGATCTTCCGGGCCGCCGCCCGCACTGCCTGGGCCAGCACACGGGCCGTCAGTTTGTTCGCCTTGATGATCAGGGCAACCGTCCGTCTGGACACATCTTCTTCTGCCAGTCAATCACCTCCCATAAAAAAGCCGCCTTGGGACAAAGTGTCCCGAAGCGGCGCTATCTCTCGTCCCGGTCTTTTGACGGGACCGCCGTCTCATGGCTGACCGCCCGGTCCGCCACCTCCTTGCAGGCGGCCAGCCGCTCTCGGATATTCAGCTTGGGATAGGCGAATACCCGGTGCTCCGGGGGAATTTCCTCCGGGCCCGCGTACTGTGGAACAAAGCCGCTGGAATTGCGGGTCAGGTAGCCGCCTTCCACAAAGCAGCCGTTCTCATTCAGCCGCACATCCCGCCCGTATGCCTCATAGTCAAAGTAGTTTTTCAGTTCCTCCGGCACCTCGATGGCCTCGTTGAAATCCGCATAGATGCGGCCAAGTTCCTCGTCCGTGTCCACGCCGGGATGGAGTTCATAGCAATCCAGATTGAGTACCAGATCGATCAGGTCCCCGGCGCATTGGTCGTGTTCCCCATATTCCAGCACCGCCTGAAAGGTCTCCAGCTCACTTTCGGTCAAGCCGGAGAGCAGGCAGGCCAGATAATTCACTTCGTCCACGCTGTCATACTGCGAAAGGCAGCAGCAGAAATTGGGGTGGAGATTGCTGTCGTGTTCGGTGAGGATCACCCGCCGGTCCCGGATGCCGTCCACACCGATGGCCTTCAGGGCCTTTTGTACTTCCTTGCGGGTGGTGGGGAAAGCGATGGAAATATCCCGCCGCTCCCCGCGCTGGTATTGATCCCAGTTGGTGAGACGGGCGGTGATCTCAATGTCCATCCGGCGCCCTCCCTTCATGTTCCAGGGCGGGGGACTTATCCACGGTTCCGGGGCCGTCCCTGGCCCTTGACCGTGAGAATGCCCTCCAGCGTGGTCGCCGTGATGCCCAGCCGCTGGGCCACGGCAATATCGTTTTTCATGCTCTCCGTGACCGTATGGCCGCATACCACCAGCACACGGGAGCGCTGCAGCAGGTCACGGGCCATATCCAGCCCGTCCTTGTGCTCCTGCGGCACCGGATCGTTCAGGAACAGAGGAAGAAACAGCGCGGGGCAGATGGGCGCGTAGCCCGCCTCATACACTGCCCGGCAGTACCGGGCGGCCTGTTCCGCGTTCTCGCTGTCGCCGCCATACCATGCGGCAGTGATATACGCAAGGGGTCTTTTCATGATGCATTACCTCCGTTTTTCAATATGGTTCGTTCAGCCCATTCCCCCCGCCCTTGCCCAATCTTGGGCAAGGGGGCGGCTCTGGAGGATATACCCCCGCCGCGCCGTTGGGAGCAGCACAGCCGGGGCCTCCCGTCAAGGGCATGGCCGCCGCAGTGCGGCGGGGCCAAAAGGCCCCCTTGACAGGCGGCTCCCGCCTGTGCTTTTGTCTCTGCGGCGACGGGGGATATATCCAGAGAGCCTCATCCTCACAGATGGGAGGGCCGGGCATAAAAAAAGACCTTGGGACAAAGTGTCTCAAGGTTACTTGACATTCCAGTTTTTCTCCTCGCCCACATTGGCGGTGTGGGTGTTGGCCGCCTCCATGATGTCATAATAGGCCCAATAGGTCTGCTCCAGATCGGAGAATGTATTGAGCCTGCTGGTGTTGGCGTCGATATACGCCTCGTCCGCCTGCCGCCCCAAAAGCCGGTTGACGATAGTCACCACCTCGGCGCGGGTGATATAGCGGTCCGCCCGGAATGTGCCGTCTCCGTAGCCCCTGATCCAACCATACCGGGCTGCATCAGCGATATACTCCGCCGCCCAATAGCCGGGGGAAACATCATCAAAACCGGCGTACTGTTCCATCAGCTCCGCAGCCCCATCTCCGTAGGCGTCGAAGAATCGCACGGCCATGGCCGTAAACTCCGCACGGGTGATGGCCTCATTGGGGGCAAAGGCGCCGTCCTCACGGCCATACACCACCCCATAATTGGAGAGATACCGCACATAGCCGGAATACCATGCGTTGGCGGGGATGTCCGAAAAACTGGTGGTGGCCGCTGTGGTGATCGTGTCCCCGTTCCTGTCCGCCAGCAGGCGGGCGAAGATGGCTGCAGCCTCACTCCGGCTCATGTTCCGCTCCGGGCCAAAGGTGCCGTCCGTGTAGCCCACGACATAGGCCGTATGCCGCTCCGTTTTCGCAACAGAGGGAACTGCAGCCTTGCCGTCCTCGTCAGTGACGCCGCTGGCGCTCTGCCCCAGATCCCCCTTGACCGTGACGGACAGGCCCTCCTGGGGTGTTTTCCTGTGGTCCGTGACAGTCACGGTGATACGGTTGTTTTCGTCCATATCCACCCCGTCCGGCAGGGTGACGGTGATATTGCCGGTTTTGCCGATGGACACAGCCGCGTCCTCAATGGGCCGCCCGGTCTCATAGTCCTCCACACGGATTGTCAGGGTCCAGCGTTCTCCGTTGGCGTCCTCCCAGCCCCCGGTGGTTTTGCCGTCCTCGTTGGTGGTCCCGGAGGTGCCGGGGACGGTGATCTGCCCGGCATCGTCAGTGGAGTCCCCGCAGTAGTTGGCGTTTGCATCGGTGACAGCGATGAACAGATCCGCCACTGGGGATTTGTCCTCTGCCAACTGAACCGAGATGGTGGTTTGGTCTGCATAGTCCAGCAACCGCCCGGAGGGGAGCAGGATGGAGAGGGTGTCATCCTCATGCAGTGTGACCGTGGCCCCGGAGACGGGATTTTTCGTGTCCGTATCGGTCACGGTGACGAGATAGCCGCCCACCACGGCCTCTCCGTGGGTGTCTGTGGTGGCCTGACGGTAGATTTTTTCAATCGTCTCCGTATCGGTGACTTCACCGCAGTTTTCGCACTCCTTATGCTTACTGCCCTCGCTCTCCGTGGTGGGCTCCTGATCCACGATCCACTCGCCGCTCTTGTGGCCCGTGGCCTCGGTGTACTCACCCTTATAGCTGTCCCCGCAGCGGGAGCAGGTAAAGACGGTGAAGCCCATCTCCGTACAGGTGGGGGCGGTCACTTCCTCCTGGTAGTCATGGCCCAGGGCCTTTTCGATCACAGCCCCGCACTCGGCACAGAGCTGGGGATCTGTGCAGGTGGCCGCGTCGCCGGGGACGTGGCCCGCAGCCTCGCTGCCCTCTATACGGTGATACCCGCAGCGGACGCAGCGATATTCCATCACGCCCTCACCGGTGCAGGTGGCGTCCGTGACAAGGGTCCCATCGTCCCAGCTATGGCCCAGCGGGTCCGTGTAGTCCGTCACAAAGGAGCTGCCGCAGCCTTCGCAGCGGTGGATGGTTCTGCCGCCCGTCTCACAGGCTGCAGGAATGACGGTGGACTCGTATTCGTGGGACAGGGCCGGGGTGATGTCCTCAATATGCCGATCTCCGCAGGCCTCGCACTCCCGGACCGTATAGCCGGGGCTGGTGCAGGTGGCCGATACCGTGTAGGTGGTATAGGTGTGCTCTCCCTTGGGGGTTGCGACAACTTCCAGTTCGCCGCACCGGGAACACAGGTTCAGCAGCTTGCCGTCTGTCTCACAGTCTGCCTCCCGGATCACCACGCCCTGCCAACTATGCCCCAGGGCCGCCTCATAGTCCCGCTTTTCGATCCGGCCGCAATTCAGGCACAGATAACGGTCATAGCCCAGCGTCCGGCAGGAGGCCGGGGTGCTGTCCAGCAGAATATAACTGTGTCCGTCACAGGACTGGCCGCAGCAGGAGCCGCCGCAATCCGCATCCTGGCACCCGCAGTCTGGGTCGCCGCAGCCACAGCCGCAGGAGCCGTCCTCGCTGGTGGTTTCATCCCGCAGCCACACATAGGCCACGCCGCTTTCCGTCATGGTCTCGCCCTCGTAGGTGTAGGCGATCTCATAGTACACCGCGTACTGACCTGCCTCGGTATAGTTGGGGGCAGAGGTCAGGGTGCAGCTATCCGCGCTGCTGCCGTAGCGGATAGAGGTGCTGACGCCGGACTCGGAGAGGTCCGTCACGGTGATGGTATGGGGCTGGCCGTCCACAACGCCGTAGTAGTCCGCAATGACCGCCTTGGCCGCCGTGTAGTCATACCGGGAATACTCGCACAGGGTACAATGCTCCACCTCGGCAAACCGCCCGTTGGCAGGCTGGGGCTCTATCTCCGTCTCCAACTCGTGCCGCTCCAGACAGCTTTCCTCCGTGTGCCAGGTCCCATAGCAGAAGCCGCAATAGCTCCCACCTGTGGTGATAACGGTATGATACCGGCTGTCCGCATATTCATAACGCACCGTTTCCGGCAGTTCCTCAAAGAAATTGCTGGCACAGTCATACAGCCAATACACATTTTTGTAGCAGCCGTAATTTGTCGCACCCAAATTGGTGTTGAAACTGCCGCAGCTCTCACACACCGCCTTGGTCCAGTGATACCCGGTATAATAGGCGTCTACGCCGGGGGTGCCGTCCAGAATGGTCCCCTGGGTCTCTCCGTCCACGCTCATACCGTCCGAATATTTCACGTTCCGGCTCAGGGCCGTCTGGCCGTCCCTGGTGTACTCAGGGACCCGGAACACCTCAAAGATGGCTGTTGTGCCGCACTCCGCGCAGGTAAAGGTCTCGTTGGTCACTACGCTATTCACGTCCAGCTCATTTGTCCGGTTATTTGACTCCTGCCAATGCGCGGCGGGGTCATGGTAGCTGTTCTGCTGGGCGGCGAAAGCCGTGGGGACAAGACCCAGGCACAGCACAAGGACCAGCAGCAGGGGCAGCGCCCGCCGCTGAATATAAAATCTCGCTTTCAAGTTTGCTCCTCCTATTACATTAAAATATAAAGGCAATAAAAAATCCTTCGGGACAAAGTGTCCCAAAGGATTAACGCTCTGCCGTCTGTTCCGGCACGTTCTTTTCCGGGGGCTGCTTTTCTTTCCATTCGTCCAGCAGCGCCAGGATCTGCTCTTTCATCTGACGGGGCGTTTTATCCTCCCCGAAATACTTGTTCAGCTCCGCTTCACTGATGATCACCTGATTTACCTCCTTTTTTTCTTCACTCAAAATCTGATCGATGACGTCGCCGTTGAGCAGGTTCTTTTGATCCAGTTCCCGCAGCCGCTTGGCCTGGACCACGGAGGGGGAAGCCTGTTCACCGTCAATAGATACGGCAATGAGCCGCTGATTTTTGGGCCGCACATACGAAAGCTCCACGGCGGGCATGAAGCCCAGGCCCTTGACGCGCTTGCCGTTTTCGTCCAAAACGCCGTCCACCTTCTCCTGAAGCTCCGGTACAAGGGAGTTTAGCCGCAGATACCGCATGACCTTTTTATAGTTCAGGCCATGGGCCTCCCCTACGATCTCCACTGACCGCTTACCAATATCCCCCTCGGCCACGCCTTTGAGCCTCGTCCCCTGGTGCTTGATGTCCTCCACTTCCAGGTCCAGCAGGCGGGCCAACTCGCTGGGGAGGGGATCGCCGCGCTGCTTGTTGCTGTTTTTCATTTCCATGACGGCTTCATGATCCGTCATTTCACGGACGATACAGGGGATCTCCTCCAGCCCCAGCAGCTCACAGCTATGATGGCGGCGGTGTCCGGCAATGATCTCATACCCGCTGCCGTCCTTTTCAGGCCGGACAGTGGCAGGAGAGATAACGCCCTGCTCCCGGATCAGCTCTGACAATTCTTTCATAGCGGCGTCATCCACCACCTTGAACGGGTGTTGACGGAAGGTGTGGAACGGGTGCAGTTCGCTCAATTTCAGGTAAACGACCTTTGCGTCCTCAATGGGGCGGGGTGTTGTACTGGCCTCTGTCTCCGCAGTAGGAGCGGAACCGGGACCTCCATCGGCGGCAGGGGGACCCGGCTCTTTGCCGTCCTTACTTTGGGACACTTTGTCTCGTTCTGCCTTGCCTTGTTCCGGGGCGGCTTTCTCCGCCTTGGCCGGACGGCCTTTGCGGGGCTTATCCGTTTTGTCTGCCTTTGGGCCGCCCTTTTCCTTGGAAGTACGGCTGCGGCGGGGCTTTTTCTCCTGCTCCGCATCCTGCTTATCCTGGTCCTTTTTTTCCGACTCCCGGTTATCCGGCCCACCGGCTGCGGTGAAGTCGATGACCTTTGCGGATGTACCGTCTGCCTTGAGTGTGGGGCCGTCTCCATCTGACAGCGCCGGAGCACCCTCGCCAGGGACCGGGGGATTTGTGGCCTCCGTCTGCTCCTCGTGACCGGGGGCGTCCGTGTTTAACTCGTTCTGTTCCACTTCTTCACGGGCAGCAGCGCGGCGCTCCGCCATAAGACGTTCAATGGTATCTGCGTCCACCACCACATCTCCGCCAGGAGCCGGGGGACCGTCAGTCTCCGGAACCGGAATCGTGGTCTCTGCTTCTGTACTGCCCAGGACCGCACCCTCTGATCCGGTGTTCAGTTTTTCCTCTGCCACTTTTTTACCTCCTTTTTCATCTTTGTAGTGTTGCACAAACTTTTGCCTGCAACTTTGTGAATGTTTTTTCTGCCTCCTTTCCCGCTTTCTACGCAAAAACGCCGCCCAGGGTAGCCCTTGGACGGCGTTTTGCGTAATGTGATAGCGTTCTTTTTTTCTTTCCCGGTTTTCCTGGGACCGAAAACCCTTGTATTTACAGCGTTCCTATTCGGAGCTAATCATAGTAAGACACTTTGTGTCGAGTATTCGGTATTGATAGGATTGATTTGATGCTGTCCGTTCTTTTGGACATCTAACAATCTAAAGTGATACTATCTGGCGAAGAGGAGGTGGAGTGCATGGCATACAGCGAGTTGGTCAAAAGCTTTGAACGGATCCGGAACTATATGCGCGAGTTCTATGTCTATGGATTTAAGAGCCGTGATGAGTATGGAATGAAGAGCGCCAGGAGCTATGACAACGAACGGCGCAGAATTGAAAGCTGGCTGGGCGACTACATGTCTTTTCATCAAGAGTCATCCGGAAAGAAAGTATTTCTCTCTATGGATAGCCGGAGAGTTCCCTGCAATCCGCTTTATAAGGCATTCAAAGCAAAGAGCTTCACGGATAAGGACATTACCCTCCACTTCTATATTATGGATCTTCTTGCGGATGGCAGTGCGCTATCTTCCAAGGAGATTGTTGACCGGATCAACGATGACTACCTCTCACATTTCAACGGAGACTTCTCCCTGGATGAGTCCACCGTGCGGAAGAAACTCAAGGAATATGAAGATATCGGTTTATTGCAGTCGGAGAAAATCGGGCGTGAAGTCATCTACCGGAGGACTGACAATGCTGAAATCGACTTGGATTCCTGGGCGGATGCGCTTGCCTATTATTCAGAAGCAGATCCTCTTGGTGTCGTAGGTTCCTTCCTTTTGGATAAGCTGAAACACACAAAGGACATCTTTCGCTTCAAGCACCATTACATTCTGCACGCGCTTGATAGCGATATTCTGTGTGATCTGCTGCTGGCGATCAACGAGCGCCGAGCAGTGGAGCTCTCTATCTGCAGCTTGCGCAATGGGCGCGACTACCAACGAACTGTCTGCCCGCTAAAGATCTACAGCAGCACGCAATCCGGCAGGCAATATCTCCTCGGCTACCACTACCGTGGCAGGCACCTGATATTCTTCCGCTTGGACGCGATCAAGAAAGTCACAGCCGGAAGCGTTGAAAAGCAGTATGAAAAGTACTTAGGTTTCCAGCAGAAATTCGATGAGCATCTCTGGGGCGTTTCGACTGGCCCGGACTATAACCTGGATCATATTGAGATGACGATCCACTTCGGTCCCGGTGAGGAATTCATTCTTCATCGACTGGATCGCGAAAAGCGCCACGGCCGCATAGAGCTCTTGGACGATCAGACCTGCCGTTTTATCGCCGATGTTTATGACGCTTCGGAGATGCTGCCGTGGATTCGAACCTTCATCGGTCGCATAGTAGACCTTCAATGCAGCAACAAATTTGTTGTTAAAACCTTCAATGATGATCTCAGGCACATGGAAGCCATTTATGGGGGTGAGACAGATGCTGTTTAGTGAGATCTACGGCAGCTACTTCAATGTCGTTGCCGCTGTATTGTCCGAGGCTGCGGAAAATACACTGACAACTGGCAAACTGACTGCTATCGTGCAGGAAAAAGCGTTTGCAGAAAGTGTACTGTCCATTCCTGCCGCCTTGCAGTCCGGAGCATGGCCGTTACTGGACAGCGGCTACCATACGGTGCTGCGAGGAAAGCCGACAATGCCTTTAACCACTTTGCAAAAGCGATGGCTGAAGGCCCTTCTCTCAGATCCGAGGATCGCTTTATTCGATCCAGACATGAGAGGTCTCGAAGACGTGGAACCGTTATATACCCAGGATACCTTCGTCCGGTTTGACCAGTACGCAGACGGAGATCCCTATTCCGATCCCAATTATGTTCATTGCTTTCGCATGGTATTGCGAGCGATCCATGAGAATCGGAAGATGCGAATTCGATTCCACGGACATACTGGAGTCCGCCATTCTTTTGTCTGCAATCCGTACCGCTTGGAGTATTCGGAGAAGGACGATAAATTCCGGATCTTAGTGACGGGGATGCGGAGGATGAACACGATCAACATGGCCCGTATTCGTTCCTGCGAGCTGCTGGAAGAATATGACCCAGGCGCTGTGACCGTGCCGAAAGGACGCCTCAAAGCACTTACGCTACTTCTCCATGATGAGCGCAATGGCTTGGAGCGTGTCCTATTGCATTTCTCCCATTTTGAAAAGGAGACGCAGAAGCTGGACGAGCGGCTATATCGAATCACACTCCGATATGACCAAGATGATGAAACAGAGTTGCTGATCCGCGTATTGTCCTTCGGGCCAGTCCTTGAGGTCGTGGCACCCATTACGTTTCGGCAACTCATGAGAAATCGAATTCAAAAGCAGGCATTGTATGCAGCCAGAGGATTCAGTCAATAACAGAAAAATGAGGGCTTTCACTACATGTGTGAAAGCCCTCAACAATTTAATGATACAGTAATCGCGCAGAGATGTCAATCTGGTCTTGCACATTCGCGCCACATTTCATTGTAATGACTAGTTTTTTGAAAGATAAGTTGTGTCTTTCCTGCATTGATTTTTTGTCTATCCTATGCTATCTTATAGGTACAGAAAGGGTGAGTCCAATGTACAGCTAACTCCCTCTCAACTCAAGAAAGCGAGGTTAAATTGATGTTAGATACTAAGAACGAAAGATGAGCCTTGACTGCTTTTGCTGGTGGTCAAGGCTCATCTTTTTCGTGTAAATCACAAGTCCCGAAAGGGGCTTTTTTTGTTTGCAGGTAATTTGATAATCATCTGTATTCAAGGTGCCAATAGGGATAATTCGCATTGTCCGTTCTTTTGGACACCGACAGCTCTATGATGATTACAATCGAACGAAAGAAGGAGCAATTGCCGTGGAGTACATTGTCATGGATATGGAGTGGAATCAGGCGCTTACCTTTTCTGAGATGGTCAAAGATCCGGTTTTCTTGACAGGTGAGATTATTCAGATCGGAGCAATCAAGCTAAATCAGACTCTTGAAGTGGTAGACTCCTTCAATGAACGGATTGCGCCTCAGTACTATACAGAGCTTCACCCCAAGGTTGCGGAGATCACTAAACTTTCCAATCGGGATTTACAAAAAGGGAAAGGGTTCCATACGGTGTTTAATTCTTTCTGCGATTGGTGTGGCGATGACTTTGTGTTCCTGGTCTGGGGGACGGAAGATCTTCGTATTTTGCGAAAGAATATGGATCTCCATAATATTGATACCAGCTTTATGCCCCCGTGTTTCAATCTACAGAACATCTTTGTGGATCAAGTTACACACGATACAAAGCAATACGCATTGGCCAATGCATTGGCGATCGTCGGCGAGGTTGCATTTGATTCCCACGATGCCCTAAATGACGCAAGGAGCACAGCGCTTCTCTGTACACATTTAGACCTCATAAGGGGGCTGAACGAGTACAAGGAGACCGTAGAGAATAGAAATGGCATCGTTGAGAGTTACGAGTTTGAAGAGCCCTATGCCGATATTGGCGATGCTCTGAGCGATGATTACGTTGTATCCTTCGAGTGTCCACATTGCGGCGAGATCGTCTGGGGAGAAAACTGGATCCGAAAGACGGGTACAAATCTCCTGTCTCTATCACAGTGCAGCGATGGACAAGAATACCTTATTAGCCTCAAATTCCGACCGATTGCAGAGAATAAGGTTGTTGTGAAGCGGCTGGTCTATGCTCTGACGGATGAACTGCGAACGGACTATCAGCAGTGTATGGAGCAGGCTGCTGCATGGAGCAAATATGTGATCCCCGCATACTCGTTTTGACTGTGAGGAAATAACCATGTTGAAGCTTTTCGATACCGTTACCTTGAAAAATGATGATCCCGAAACTGGGGTCAAAGCAGGGACTGAAGGAACCATTGTCGATGTACTCGGTAACGGCAAAGCATTTACCGTTGAATTCTTTGATGAAGATGGGAATACAATAGAGGCATCCCTTTATACAGAGTACACTCCAGCGCAATTACAAAAGGTCGAAACAGCCCTGACCCTAACATAGCAGATTTAATCTGTGCAAGACGCACTCAATGGCGTTTAGAGCGCAGGATTCCATAAAATACAAAAAGCTATATAGAGGACTGGACATGCGCATTTTGACCTGTTATAATAATATAATGCATCCGGGTATAGCGAAGTTGGTATCGCGCCTGGTTTGGGACCAGGAGACCGTGCGTTCGAGTCGCACTACTCGGACCAACGAAAAAAGGGACTCTGAAATTGCTGATTTCAGAGTCCCTTTTCCTTGTTCAATGTCTACTGTGATGTTGGATCTAAATCCGTCGAATTCGACGGGTTTAGGCAGTTAGCCAGATCCGATTCATAATCACCACGCACTACCGCACTCGGTGAGTGAACGACATTAACCTGCACATTGACACTTGCGTTCATAAAAACGCCGATCTTTTCAGCCGCGCCTCGCTTCATTTGTTCTGTCACATGCGTGTAAGTGTCCAGCGTGAATGCGGCGCTATAGTGGCCGAGCATGCCAGCGACCGTTTTTGCATCTACGCCGCTCTGAATTGCTAAGGTCGAAAATGTATGTCTCAAGTCATGAAAGCGAACGCTTTCATCCACTCCGGCAGCGGCGAGCATTTGTTTGTGTAAATGTCGAAGAGAGTCCGGACTCCAGTAACCATTAGTTCTTGGACACCAAAACATGAGGGGACTATCCGGATGCTTGTTGTGCTCATCTATGAGCAAAGCAACAGTATTCTCCGGAAGAGCTATTGTTCGAATCGAATTCTCAGTCTTCGGTACAGAAATACACAACTCTCCCCCAGAACGAGTGAGCTGCTTGTTAACCGTCAGCATTCGTGTTTCCGGATTCAAGTCGGCCCACTCCAGGCCAAGTAATTCTCCCCGTCGAAGCCCACTTGTCAATTCCAAATAGAAAAGCGCATAGACCCCAAGTCGCTTTGCCTCATCCAGATATGCACCTATCTTGTCCTGCGGCAGGACGTGCATTTCTTTCTTTTCACGCTTTGGGATTTTGCAGTTATCGCAAGGGTTGAAGGGAATAATCCGCTCCTTAACTGCCTGTTTCAGAGCGCCGCTCAATACCGCATGAATGTGCTTCACGGTGCTTGCAGACAATGGCTCATATTTCCGATTTCCATGGTTGTCTAAGCGGCCCTGTGTGTGCAGATCATTGTAGAAGCGCTGAATCTGAGCTTTGAAAGCTGGATATGGCCCAAAACCGGGATGATGTGGTTCTCGATCATGCTCCTATAACCATCTGCTGAGCTGGGGCGAAGATTTGGCTTTGTGTAGGAATCAAACCAAAGCCGAATCCATGTAGAAAGGGGCTGTGAATCATATCCTTTGCCCTTGCGATAATAAGGCCCTGTATCCTGTTGGATGGCTCGTGCCAGCTTCGCTGCGCATTCTTTTCGTGTCTTAGCAAAAACGCCCTTTTGAATACGCTTTCCCGTTAGAATATCGTAGCCGGCAGTATATCGACCTTCCCAACAGCCGGGGTATCTCTCTCGAATGCTGCCTTCGCCATTCGCTCTTTGCCTACCAGCCATAATGATCTCTCTTTTCCATTTGCGTCTGAGCATCAAGCCACGAGAGAAATTTTCCTTTGTCAATATAGACCCTTTGACCACTTACTGTATGGGGAAAGTCATCTCTCTTTAGAAGTCTATATGCAACCGTAAGACTGCATCCGAGGGTCTTTGCAACGAGCGGCATCGTCATCACATCCGGAAGATCTTCTTTGCGCCGGATTCGCGGCATCTTACTATCGTCCATCCTTGTCACTCCGTATAGAAGAGAGAGTCCTTCTCTTCTGTTTGCACATTTAGCCAGGTAAGGAATTTATCTTTCGGCACGAAGATACGACTTCCAACTTTGAAGGCAGGAAAGTCGATGCGCTTCACAAGCTCATAGACCTGAGACAGCCCGAGGCCGAGGAAATTGGACACCTCTTGAACATTGAGGATAAGGGGTAGCTCATCGGAACTCTTATACTGGCAACTTTTCATTTTGCATTCCTCCTGTGAAGTAATCTATATCAATACTTACGAGGAGGTTTGGTAACCAACAACAGGTTCGTACAAATTATCAGCAATAGAAGGCAGAAACTGCATTTTATTTGTGGCGAATTTGCCGCAATTAAACGGCAGTTGCGTTGGGGCGTTATGAGATTAGCTAAAAAAGAAGCACTTACGGATCAATACCGTAAGTGCCTCTCTATGGGTTTTCAAATTACTGGATGGCGTCTTTGAAAGCCTTTCCTGCTTTGAACGCAGGTGCCTTAGATGCAGGGATATCAATCTGCTCACCTGTTGCAGGATTCTTGCCAGTACGGGCAGCACGTTCTTTGACCTCGAAAGAGCCGAAGCCCACCAGCTGCACTTTGTTGCCAGCCTTCAAAGCGCTCTCAGTAGTCGTGATAAATGCAGCGAGAGCAGCCTCGCAATCCTTCTTGGAAAGGCCACTCGCTTCAGCCATTGCGGCAATCAGTTCGGTTTTATTCATAGTTTTTCTCCTTGATGTTATTTTGTTTTCTGTATAATTGTTTAGGTGCCTATGGAATGAAATGACAAGACCCTCTTAGAGTTTTTCACGCACCATCATAAGGGCATAACCAAGTAGATTTTGGCCTTGCCATTTTGCCCGGTCAAGTCTGCTTGGATCACGCATGGATAAACCAATGCCCCAAATCCGATCATTTACAGCACACTCAGCAAGAAATGCATTTCCAGTATCTTTCAGTCTCTCCCTTAGATCAGGGTTCTGCGTAAACTTTGCGAAAAGCCCCTCATAGACGACGATTTGTCGAATACCGTTCCATAGGCTCTCATCATAGCTGGATACAAGCCGTCCAAGAGCCTTTATCTCGGCAGCATTATCCGTAGCAAGAATCTGTGTGGCAACCTTTTCATCGCCAAAGGAAAGTGCCTTGCGGTACATCATATACTGCTCCATTGAGGAAAAGGTGATACCATTGTGCGTAAATGTGGAAGGATACCAGTTGCTAAGGTATCCATTCTCTTCGTTATTGTTGTGAAAACAGATAACAGTCATTCCCATTTCCTCGTTCCTCCATAAACGAACATCTTCTCATGCATGGATATCTCTGACATATTACTATTATACCGAGCGCAGGATGAAATGGCAATCTCAACTTTTTTACTGCCAATTTCTACTTCTTCCTTATTTGGATGGAACTCCAGTAAGTCAACAGAGGGCCAGCCCCATTAGAGCTGGCCCTCTATGCACCAAAAGGCATACTTTTTGGTTGACCCGGTTTGAAAGCGAGTTACTGCATAAAAAGTGTGTCAGAAAGCCGCTGTTTTCTTTTGATATGTATCACTCTCATTTGAGGAATTTTGAGATGGAAGCAACCGTCAAACGAAACCGTATGGGACGATATAGATGACTCCCTCGATATCTATCAGTAAGCTGTCGGATAGGCTGGCTTCTTTTGTAGTGGATAGACCTGCTGACACAGCTTCTCTCGTTCCGGGTTAAAACAAAATTGATATAGAAGCGGCGCCATCTTTCCAGCGGAGATATCCATCTTCGTATCGAAAATCTTGGAAAGAACTGTTGTATCTTCCATGCAGTCCGAGGGTATGGTAGTCCGGCTGAGATGAATCATCTTCCCAAACCACATCAATATCCATTTGCATATAGGCAATATTGTACGTTGCGCTGACAAAGACATCTTTATAGAGGAATGTGATTTCACCCATATTGACAAGCACATTTCTTTTGCCACGAAATGGGCCACCGCCAATGGCCTTCTTGACAGCTGCAAAGGATCTGTCTTTACTCATATCTTTCTCCTATACCATTTCTGCTTATTTGTACTGATCAAGTATATTTGCGATGAGATATTTTGATTTATCGCTCTGTTCTACAAGCCGAATAAACTGTTGTTGTAGTTCCATCGGCGGGACCATCACATCCAATTCGCTTAGTATTTTCAGGTTAATGTTCTTTTGTGCGACTTGAGGTGCTTGCTCCTCTAAAATCTTCTGAAAAAAACCAAACCAATAGTGTATGTAGATCTGGGTAACTCTTTCTCCAGAAACAAAACCCACAACGCTGTCAGGAAAGCATGCTTCAAACCCAAGGATAGCTGTTTGAGCTATATTGGCAGCAATAGTAATACACAGCGTCCCTTTAGGCCACATCTTGCTCTGGGCTAATCCAAGTTCAGAGTAGGTATTTTCATAGTGGTCAATGTACAGCTCTGCGGCGGTCACTTCTCCCGTCTGTATGAGTGGATATGGGCCGCCTAACAAAGCAGGATTGTTTCTTGGCCTTGCCTTTGACACACCTCTATTCAGTTCTCCTACGCTTGCAAGTTTTTCAATTGGATAACCATTCGGATTCTCAGCCGGATCCCCGAACATCTCGATAAATTGAGACTTAACGAGCTCATCCGTAGCGGCAATCAGCTTTTTATACGCCTCTTTTGTATCATTTAGTGACCACAGGACTTTGGCTAGTTTGCGCTGCGTGTCCAAATCCGGCAATTCAAATTCTTGATTCTTTAAATCACTCCAGTTTACTGTAGGTGACAGCGATCCAACCGAGATCCGTATAGCTGTATCAAAAAAATAATCCGATGCTATAAAAAGGGGGAAGAAATCCTTGTCGACTACAGCTTCCCTTGGCCTAAATATCATGCCATGAGCCGAAAATGCTCCATCGTGAGGAGCAATCGCAGCACGCCTCAAATAAGCATTTCGCTTTCCAAATAATACGTCACCTTCATGCATGACTATTTTGTCGCCCTTAATCGGAACTGCACTACCCCAGCGAGAAACGTGTAAGCAACCGGGATCCAAGTGCTCGAGTCCAATATAGGTTGATGTATCAATATCGTCAGCTTTAACTTTTTCCTTGCAGTTGATTGCAATCTGCTCAAATCGATATTTCGCCATTATGCACACCTCCTTACAGAAGCGGTGTGACGGAAGAAATTATTGCGTTTACTGGGCCCGATAAATTGAGAATTGCAAACAGATTATCCAATGTACTTGCGGTGAGATTCCTTGACGTTGTTCTGGTTCACCATAGCATATTGTAGTGTTGTATCAATGCTCTGATGGCCGAGAAGTTGCTGAACCTGCTCAATCGGCATGCCCTTGTCAATGGCCATTGTGGCAAGCGTCCGTCGAAACTTGTGCGGATGCACCTTATGAAAACTCAGTTCACGGCCAATTTTGCGGAGTCTTATCTCCACGCCGCTGATCTGAAGTCGGTCAAATGGCTTCAGCAAAGATATGAACAATGCCTCATTTGTGTCAGTGCGCTCGGCCAGATAGCGCTGCAGGTGAATTTTAGTCCGGGCATCAAAGTATACTTTGCGCTGTTTATTTCCCTTACCGAAAACGAGACATTCCCGGTTTTCAAAGTCCACATCACTGCGATTGAGTTTTACAAGTTCACCAACGCGGATGCCGGTTGAACACAGAAGATCAATCATAGCTAGATCGCGTGTATTGTCACAATGATCACGCATTAGCTCTAGTGATTCATCTGAGTAGGTTTCCTTAACTGTTTTTCCGGTTTTTACCTTATGAATTCTCCGTACTGGGCTTTTCACGATATAATCCTCATCTTCGAGCCACGCAAAGAAAGATGAGAGAATACGTCTCACATTATCTAGGGTAACTTTGCTCACGGTTCCTCGACGCTGGTAGGTGTCAAGGTAGGAACGCAGATCTCCAGTTGTAATCTGGCACTCCGGCTTGTCGATATTCTCCAACATATTTCGAATTGTGGATTCATAGTAGCGGAGGGACTTTTCAGAGCACCCCTCGACACGCTTTGCAGATATAAAAACCGGCAACATGCTGTTCTTATTGTGCGTGTATTCGGCTGATGATGGTTCTAAGGGTGACAGGTGCTTTGTCAGCACCTCCGAAAGCTGTTTCATTTGGGCTTTGTCCAGGATACCAATCATATCGTTCTGGATACTAATTACAATTTGGCTGATCATGAGTGTTTCCTCCTTTTCGTTATCCTCCGTTTCCAGTGTCTCCACGAGCCGGAGGAAACCTCATGACCCCATTTTTTAGCCGAGATTCTCGGCAATGATGCGCTTATATGTGGCGTTCAGCTCCGCAAGAGCCTGTTCCAGTTCAAATTTTGATTTATCGCTCTGCTGAACAAAGGCAATATACTCGTCTTGGAGCGATGCAGGAAGAAGCGGTAACATGAGCGAGGACACAATTGGCACATTGATGTTCATCATCGTTACGCCCACAGCCTTATTTTCAATAACCTTTCTGAATGATGGACTGGCAAGCATCCTCTGTAAAAAATAAGACCGGATTTTCCCATTCGGACGGATTATCATACTGCCTGTACCACAAAGCATGCCAGAGACAGTTACAACTGCACAACGTCCCATTTCTCCGCGTCTACCAAGCACAACATCTCCTTTTTCAAGTTGATATGTTGAAAGCAAATTGTATTTTTCATCAGATACTGTCAGCTCCTGGTCTGGAACAATTTTCCCGTCAATGATATGTGAAGGATTGACCAGAGCGTGTCCGCCCTCAATGTAATCTTCTTTATGAAGTAAAGAGCCAAAAGGTCCGATGCGAATATCTGCAACGCTATCCAATCGCACGATCGGCCAGCCTTTTTCGTTTGTTACCGGATCACCAAACATCTCCATAAATTGAGATTTCACAAGTTCGTCCGTGGCTGCAATCAATTTCTGATAGGATTTTTTCGTGGTATCCATAGCCCACAGGAGCTCCGCGAGCTCGCGCTGTCTATCCATACTGGGTAATTCAAACTCATAGTTTTTCAGATGCTCCCACTTAACACGGGGAGAGAGGGAACCGGCAGACTTGCCAACAGCAAAGCTAAACAAGCCATCGTTCTGAATGATGAATGGAAGGAGTTCAGGAAGAATGCGATCCGGAATGGCTTCAATAACTGTGATGTCTCCTGAGCATATACCATCGAACGGAGCAACGGCAGCTTTCCTGAGGTATGCTCTGCGTCGGCCAAACAGGACGTTACCCTTACGGAACACCTTTGTGAAGGTGTTATCACTATCCTCATCCCATGCGGTGAGAGTCACTTCCTCCGGGGTCAGATGCTCAAGGCCGACAATGGGATATCCGTCCTTGCTGCCCCCACAAGTTTCCTTGTGCTCGATAGCAACATCGCCCAATTTCACTTTACTCATTCTTTTCAGCCTCCTTTCCCAGCATAGCATTCAGCTTCGCATAGCTTAGCTTCATCATTTCAGATGCCGCTCTCCAACTGTCATAATGTTCCTGAACGGAACGAGAGTCGATTTCTTCTTCGTTCACTTCTGGCTTGACATACAGCGGAATGCTGAGAGAGTAGTTGTTGTCGGCAATATCTTGAATGGTTGCAACTCTAGCAAAATCGCCATCATCGCAGTAGTTTTTGTAAGCAGTTGCAATGCGCTGAATATGTTTGTCTTCGAGATAGCTCTGTGCATTCTTGCGCTCAACCTCGTTTATGGCATTGATGAAAAGCACCTGTCCACGGCGTTCCGGCCGCTTGGTCATACGGCAAATCATGATGCAGGCTTCCATCGGTGAGTTATAGAACAAGTTCGGCCCAAGGCCGATAACACATTCAACTCTGTCGCTTCGGACAAGCTTCTCACGCATCGCACTTTCCTCATTACGGAAAAGAACTCCGTGTGGGAACAGAATAGCGCATCGGCCGGTATCTTCTTTGAGGCTTGCAATAATGTGCTGAAGGAATGCATAATCAGCACGGCCCTGCGGAGGAACACCCAAAAAATTGCGTCCGTATTTGTCACTCTCAAAGGCAGCGCGATCCCATTGGCTAATGGAATAAGGTGGATTTGCTAGGCAGAGATCAAACTGCTGTAATTTCTCGTTTTCAATAAACGCGGGAGCAGCAAGTGTGTCTCCGTTTACAATGCTGAAATCCTTGACTCCATGCAGGAACAGGTTCATCTTGCCAATAGCAGAAGTCAGTGCATTGATTTCCTGGCCATAAACCGCCACATTGCGCCATTCTTTACCCTGCGCTTTCAGATACGCTATGGCTGAAATGAGCATACCTGCACTTCCACAGGTCGGATCGTATATGGACTCGCCAGACTCAGGTTTCAGCATTTCTGTCATTAGATGGACAACAGTACGGTTGGTATAGAACTCCTGTGCCGTATGTCCACTGTCATCGGCAAATTTCTTGATCAGGTACTCATATCCCTGACCGAGTTCATCCTCAGGGCAGTTGGCAATGGACAACGTTTTTGTGCTGAAATGCTCCAGCAGGTCTTTCAAAAGTCTATCTGGAAGACGGTTTTTATTGGTCCAAGCCCCGTCACCGAAGATGCCCTGAAGCTTTTCGGAATTTGCATTTTCGACCTTCCTGAAAGCCTCAACAATAGCTACGCCAACATTTTCTGAAACGGCACGAACATCGTTCCAATGGTATCCTTTAGGAACGATAAAAGTATGAATCTCATCCTCATCAAATTCAGCTGCGTCATCGCCGTATTCAGCGATGGCTTTGGCTGTTTCCTCGTCGTACACATCACAGATGCGCTTGAAAAAGAGGAGCGGAAAAATGTACTGCTTATAGGCGCCGGCATCAATGTTGGTCCTAAGTAGAACCGCAGAGTTCCAAAGGTAGGACTGCAGTTCTTCAATGGTTATTCTCTTACTCACTGACGTAGCCTCCCTTCAGCAGCAGTTCTCTCATCCGGGTTTCGGCCTTGATCATCTCGTCATAGGCTTCGAAGTACTGTCTGCGGATTTCCTCCGGCGGAACTGTTTCTTGTTCCTTCTTTTCGATATAGTTGTTGATTGCCAGAGAATAGTCCTTTTCTCGAATGTCAGCAATCGTGACGATCTTGACCTTTTCGACCACATCCTCATAAGCGGTGTAGTAATCGAAAACAGTTTGAATATCGGCTTCTGTCATGATGTTCTGCGCACGTTGCGGAGTGTAGATCCCGGAACCGTCGATCATGCAAATGCGGCCTCTGTGGGAGACGGCCTTGTTGTTGTTCAGGAAAAGGATACAAGCGGACACTCCGGTCGAGTAAAATACGCCACTTGCCATTGTGATAATAGCTTCCAGCTTATCCGATTCAACGAGTTGCTTGCGGATTCCTCCCTCCTTGCCGCTTCTGAACAGGACTCCTTGCGGGAGCACCACAGCGCAGCGTCCGGTTTTCGGATTCATCGACTTAACCATGTGCTGTAGCCATGCAAAGTCACCGTTGGAATCAGTCGGGCAGCCCCAAATGTTACGACCGTAGATATCGCTGCTGAATTGTTCGGAGCCCCAGTTCTTCAAAGAGAAGGGAGGATTTGCTACAACACAATCAAAGGTTTGCAGAGAACCTCTTTCCAGATAATTGGGTGCGCGAAGTGTATCGCCCTGTGTGACTTTGAAGTCTTTAGCTCCGTGCAAGAACAGGTTCATTCGCGCGATTGCGGAGGTCGCAAGATTCTTTTCCTGACCATAGATGCGGCCATACGTGAGCTTGTCACCATGCATGAATCGGATGGCCTCGATTAGCATCCCGCCCGTTCCACATGCCGGATCGTACACGGTTTCGCCAGCTTTGGGAGCCAGCAGCATAATGAGCAGCTTAACGATAGACCGAGGGGTGTAGAACTCACCAGCATTTTTCTTTGACAGGTCTGCGAATTTCTTAATCAAGAATTCATAGCTGTCGCCCATGACATCGGCAGAGTAATTGTTGTTGCCGACTTTGAGCTTGGACATGTGCTCAATGAGGTCTTTTAATCTCTCGTCCGAGAGTTTTGTTTTGTCTGTCCAGTTCGCATCATCAAAGCTGCTAAAGACCCCACTCAGGGTATCTGGGTTTGCCCTCTCGATACCATTCATTGCGTTGACGATAGCAACGCCGACGTTTTCGCTTGCCTCACGAACATCCTGCCAGTGACATCCGTTCGGGATGACAAAGCGATGGTTTTCAGCGAAGCTCGCATATTCCTCATCGCCACCGGATTCCTCAAGGGCTACCTGTGTTTCTTCGTCATAGACATCGGAGAGCCTTTTGAAAAATAGAATCGGTGTCACATAGCTCTTATACTCATCCTGATTGATAGGACCACGCAAAATGTTGCAGGCCTCAAACAGGTGGGAAAAGAGCTTTTGACTTGTCGTTTCTTCAGGATGTGCTGTGCTGGCGTCCAGTTCAAGATCAGCAACATCCATAGCTGATTCTATCATCTCTGCACGACCTCCCGTTTTTACTTTCTTACCGGTAGATGGCGGAATGCCCACGCTTCCAATATCATTCTTTTTCTCGGTCTTCGCTGGATACCGGTTTTCGAATTCCAGCAAGATTCTAAGAAGCCGTTCGTCCAAAAAGGTAAGAGCATGCTTCCTAATGCTGGTCGGCACACCGTAGTAGGCTTCGGCAACAGAACCGGTAATAGCAGCGAGTGTATCACTATCGCCGCCGATTGATATGGCATTTCTTATTGCATCCTCGAAATCGGTCGATTCAAAAAAAGGCTCCAAAGCCTGTGGGACGGTATCCTGGCAGGTCTCGTTGAACTGGTAGTTTTCCCGGATGCTATTAAGAGTAAAGCCCAGCGGATAGTAGTTCTGTATTATGTAATCTTGTATCTCAATCAGGCTCTTTCCGGTTCGGGCGAGGAACACCGCTACAGCAGTAGCTTCAGCTCCTTTCAAGCCCTCAGGATGGTTATGTGTGACTTCGGTAACAGCTTTTGAAAGCTGCTTGACTTCATCGATAGTTTTTCCAACATAACCACACCCGCTGACCCTCATTGCTGCTCCATTGCCGTAACTATTATAAGGCATCGGATTGTCGGAATACATCCAGCGTCGGAATGAACCGCCGTAGCCGCAGAGAGGATAAGGGCGGCCAACATCCTGCATGGAGTGCACAGCCTGTTCACTCAAATCGCTATAGTCTGCTTTGCATTTCATAAGAGCGTCACAGACAGCTAGTGACATCACGGAGTCATCGGTGAAAAAGCATTTGTGCGTGAGCAGGTCGAAATCCTTTGACCTGTGGTTATGCCATTCGAAGCGTGATCCGACGATATCACCAATTATTGCACCAATCATCTAAAAACCTCGTTTTCAAAGGATTAATAATACTGCTCGATATAGTTATAAGCTTTGTCAAAAACATCTTTGTCTTTAATCTTATATTTGATCCAGACGACGCTACGCAGGGCTTTCTTGACTTCCTGCTTACCGGCGGTCGTGCTCTGCCAACCATCAAAGCGTACAATTTTAACAATGCTGTCAATGTCAGCCACAATGCGCTCAACAATAACCGGAGTACTCTTATTCTTGACTCCATTAAAGAGTTCAGTAAGCGCGGCAATACCTTTGTCAATTTCCTGTTCCGGTACCACTTCTTTTTCTGCCTGGGCTGCTTCCTTTGCGAGTTCGAGCAGGAGTTTCAAGAACTCAATACTGGTGATAAGGCCTTGTTCATGCTTTTCGCGCAGAGCTTCTAATTTCTCGCCAAGGCGCACAAACTTTGGATCGTTGGTGTGGTTCAAAATTTTTGCGACTAGGTTGATTTCGACCTTTTTTGTAGTCTTCTTCAGATCCTTCTGCTTCTCCAAAAAGTCATCAATAAGGTCAGCATCCATAGAGAGGATATCCATATCTTCATCAGCCTCTCCAACGATGACATTCTGGTGAACGAGTTCAATGGTCTTTGCTCCAAGAGAGGCCCAAATCAAACCTCCACGGCCATCGGTCGGCTTGACCGATTCATAAACGCGAGATAACCATTGATAGTCCACCTTGTAAGGGCTCAGGAAACTATCAGGAGAAAGCGCATCCCACGCACGATTCAAAACACGATAGTCTGCCGCAAAAGCATCCTTTTCTTTGTTTGTTGGGAGACACTCCTGGGCTGCCATCAAGCCCTCCCAGCCTTCGATAGTTCTGTCGATACCCATAAAATAACGTAAGCACTTTTTGAGGAGGGCAGGAAGCTGCTTCTTGATTTCTTCTATGTTTGTGATAATACGACGCATGCTGGTCTCGTCGAAATCAAGAGCCTTTGCCACGTCATCGAAGATACCAATATAGTCGACGATCAGTCCATGAGTTTTACCTTGATCATAGGTCCTGTTAGTGCGGCAGATGGCCTGAAGGAGCGTGTGATCTTTCATTGGCTTATCGAGATACATTACCTGAAGGATAGGCGCATCAAAGCCGGTCAACAGCTTTGCGGTGACAATAACAAGCTTGAGAGGACTGTGTGGATCGCGGAAATAATCTAGGACTTTACTCTCTTGATCCCGATCACGACGGTATTTTTTATAACGATCCTCTTTATCGTTGTTTGTATCCATAACGATGGTAGTAGCTTCCTCGCCAAGAAGTTCGTCAAGGACATCTTTGTACATGAGGCAGCACTCTCGGTCGTAAACAACGACCTGCCCTTTATATCCGTTTGGCTCAATTTTCTCCTTGAAGTGCTTTGCGATATGCTCGCATACCTTACGAATGCGGGCTGGGTTATACATGATGGCTTTCATGTTGACACGTCGAGACAGCTCGCTCTTTTCTTCTTTTGAAAGTCCTGCCTCATCAGTCATTGCATCAAATTCGCGGTCCAGCTTGTCCTTGTCCACATGCAGTTCAACCGGCACAGGTTCAAAGTGTAGTGGCAGCGTTGCGCCATCACGGATGGAATCAGAGAAAGAGTAGCGACTCATATATCCGGTGCGGTCTTCTTCGGCACCAAATGTCGCAAAAGTGTTTTTATCGACACGATTGATTGGAGTACCCGTTAGGCCAAAGAAGAATGCATTTGGAAGAGCCATGCGCATTTTTTCACCAAGATCTCCCTCTTGCGTTCTATGTGCCTCATCGACCATGACGATAATGTTGTCGCGGGCGTTCAGTTCGCCACTTACTTCACCAAATTTGAATATAGTGGTTATAAGTATCTTACGCATGTCTCCACGGAAGAACGAAATCAGTTCTTCCTTTGTAGACGCACTCGTAAGATTGGGGATGTCAGAAGCATTGAATGTTGCTGTAATCTGCGTCTCAAGGTCGATGCGGTCATCAACGATAACTACTGTCGGGTTCTTGAGCTCAGGATTCATGCGGAGCTTTTGAGCAGCAAATACCATTAGCAAAGATTTTCCAGAACCCTGAAAATGCCAAATCAATCCTTTTTTGGGGTAACCAGCAACAACACGGTCGACGATCATGTTTGCTCCCTCAAACTGCTGATAGCGACAGATTATTTTATATTTTCGGTACTTCTTATCGGTCGCAAACATGGTGAAGAACTGGAAAATATCCATAACCTTTTCAGGCGTAATCATGTCTTCCATGCTGATCTTTACATCAGCCAGTCCGCCCTCGGTTTTGTGAGTTGCAGTATGCCACGGCCCCCACATGTTGATTGGCATGTTAATGGAACCATATCGATAACATTTTCCTTCGGTAGCGAAGTTGAATATATTTGTTACGAACATCGCCGGGATGCTTTTTTCATAGGCGGAGATGTCACCAGCTGCATCCAGCCAAGTAATCGCACTGCGGACAGGCGTTTTCAATTCGCCGACCGTAACAGGAAACCCGTTGATAAGTAAGACGATATCTAAACGTTTGCCACCCTCAGCCTGCGGATAAATCCATTGATTAGTTACAACATACTCGTTGAGTGCAAGGCTCTCCTTCTTGAGTGTCCCGAAAAAACGAATTGGGATCATGCGCCCATTTTCCCCAAACGGATAGGAGTTTTCTTCAAAAATCAGCTTCTTAAAGAGTTCATTTTGCGTAACAAGATTGTGCGCCTGTACAGATAAAATGAGAGTTCGCAGTTTATAGATAACCTCATCTGCACGAGAAGGCTCGGCTGCAATCTCTGGGTTAAGACGTATGAGCGCTTCTTTTATCATTGGCTCTACAAGAACATCTGAGTACATCCGGGGGAGCTGGTCAGATGGAATGTACTTCCATCCATTATCTTGCAGAGTTGCTATTACCATCTGTTCAATGGTGTTGTCTTCATTGAAATGGATTGACATATTTCTTTCCCTCACACTTGTTCGGAATACTCTTTCAAATTAAGTCAAAAAAGGTTGAACTATAGTAAGTAGTGCCTTTGCTTTATTGGCATGAAACGATACCATGGCATCCCAGTCCTCTTCGTTTGTGATGCTAACTCCTTCTAACTTATCGTAAATACGACATGCCCGTACTCCGTCCTGGCTCACCCATGTAAGTGACTTTCCATACGCAGTTTCTATTTCAAGCCGATGGTTTTCGAAGATACTAAAGAGCTTTCGGTTGCGATCATAATTTCCTACGTCGATATAGATCTCTACCCGAGCAGAATCGAAATTAGCAATACAAGAAACAGAGACACCAGGTTTGTTTGTTCCACCCATAATTGTGTTATTTTTCTGAGGTGACACATTTTTGAAACTACCAGTAGCCGCTTGAATCATTGGGATAGCTTTTTCCCAGTATTTCCTACGGATTCTGTATCGCTCTACTTCGTCATCCGGAGCAGCACTCTTAGTATCATCAAGGAAGAATACCAAGTCGGCAGCATCCTGCTTATACTGCTCGAAGAACTTCCGAAGCAGATTGACTTTATACTGAGTCGCGGTACCAGTCCAGATATAAATGTCATCATCAATTTTTACACTGCTGGAGAATTCGTCTGGCGATCTGGTAACCTGAATCGACAGATCTACGCTATCATCGGCATCGGCAAGGTAATTGAGATATGCCTTATTACCATTATGAAGTTCTTTTAGAACCTCGGTGTACATTTCTACCCACGAAGTTGTTTCATGCTCAATACCACGGAAGCGGTACTTCACGATGCTATGACCGGTAAGCGTGATATCATCATCCAGCGACACTTCCTCATACTGCTTCTGTGGCGGAGTATAGCAGCTATCAGCATAGGGCCACAGCAACACAGCTTGCTGTGTAAGGTATTTACAGCGTTCTTCAAGTTCAGGAAGCCCCCAGTGTTCTTTCTGTGCGACCCATTGAGTCATTCTGATACCGCTCTGTAGATACCCATCCTCCATTGTTTTTTTCTCACTAAAGGGAGCATTGCTATATTTCGAGTTATAGGCTGTAAGTGTCAGATTCGCCAACGTGTGCAGCCATTCTCCATGTATATTCTCTGCATCTTGCCCAAGCTCACTAGTCCAAGCGGGGGTCAATTTCTGAGGCATAATATGTTCAATTGTGTACTCACCGCTATCGAGGCGCCCGTAGACGTCCTTATACTCATTGCTGTCACCGTTTTCCAGGCGTTCAAACAGATACGCTTTGTAACGTGGGAGCATAGCGTAGATATTCTTGGTCCGCAGACAATCTGCAAAAGTCTCGTTATCAGGGAATGCGGCCTTTTCCTTTTTGGAGGTCAGTACATATTTCATTTTTTCAATGAAATTGCTGTAGGTACCGTCAAATCGCTTGATATCGGAACTCATTGTAAGGAATACCTTTGCAAGTGTATTAGAAGGCAGGTCACAAATGATACGGCGCAAGAGGTAGGATTCTACGATTCTGCAAATCTCGGCAACCTCATCCAAGTTCAAGAGGCTGCTTTCCTGTAGCCTCATTACTTCCATCAGAAACGGTCTTGTGACGCTGCTTTCAAAACGATTCAAGCGGAAAAGAGACGCCTTCAGCTTCGCAGGAAAACTCGGATGTCCAAGCAGGAGCTTGTTATACCGCTTAGCATAGCCTAGGAGATCTTTCATGATGGATTCCATTTCACCGGGCATCTTTTCGGCATATGCCTTAAACTCGGTGTAGATATCCTTCATCCCGGTGATCTTCTTCTGTTTGATGCTCAGGTAGTCGCGGATAAATGGGCTTACATCATACGAATTGTTTTGCTTATTATAGCCGGCATTTTTTTCAATGGGGTTCCAGTAGCTGTCATAGAAGCGCTCTTGCTCTTCGATGTCAAGTCCCATCAGAACAAAGTTGCGGATCTTATCGCCCTCATTTAACTCGAGACCGGTAGAGTTGAGGCTCTCAAAAACGAGCTGAGGATCATCGTCAGGAGGTGTCAGCGTAATGTCGATAATCTGCAGCTTTTCAACGGCCTTGAAGAGCTGGTCGATTGTAATGGCTTGTTTCTGAATCTCATTGTAGAAAAATAGATAGTTCTGAGTGATATTTGATGAACGATCAAAATCGGCCGGATCACCCCAGAGGCGATCGTATGCGTCCTGGTCGCCCTTGATAGGCTTGAGCTTGACTTTGCGCTTGCGAGGATTGATCTCATCCACCAGGTACTTTTTTGTGATCTGTGCGTATAGATCGTCATCTTCGGGGATTACTTTTCCTTCCTTAATCAGGTTGGCCATAGCCAGAAGGAGTAGTGAAACGGTCGTAATTCGCTGTTGACCGTCAATCACAAGGTAGTCAGAGCTGCTCCCCATAGGATCGCTAACAGAGACAATTCCTCCAAAGAAATGCCAACGTTTTCTATCACGAATGGTACGAACAAGATCCTGGTACAGTTTCCTGCAGTGTTCCTCGCGCCAATCATAGTTTCGCTGATAGACAGGAATGATCAGCTTGTCCGCGTTTTTCAAATAATGAGTAAGAAGTTTTCCTTGGCCGTTCATGATTTACCCTCCAGCCCATCAGTGGCGTTCTTCTTTCCGGGTTTCTTATATTTCTCGG